>Ga0207747_1000262_pt1 | contig 66039 bp, 60 predicted proteins | sample HigsolmetaGSP11D_FD_184839 | JGI IMG/M metagenome (GOLD analysis project Ga0207747, IMG submission 184839) | High solid enriched microbial communities from the Joint BioEnergy Institute, USA - SP1-1-D (SPAdes) | ecosystem: Engineered > Bioreactor > SSF (Solid state fermentation) > Aerobic >...
ACCACCCCCGCATCGGCGTGCCGATCCGCCTGCCCTATCGCGGCTACACTATAGCCCTCCCCGAGCCGCCGGCCGGCGGCGTCGTGGTAGGCGAGATGTTGAAGATCCTGGAGCGTTTCGATCTGGTGGCACTCGGTCACAACACGCCGGATTATATCCGCGTCGTTGCCGAGGCGATGAAGATCGCCGGTCGCGACAAGGAGGAGCATATCGGCGACCCGGACTTCCACCCGCCACCGCTGGAGATGCTGCTCTCCGACGCCTATGCCGATGCCTGCGCGGCACGAATCCGCCGCGGCGAGCGCGCCAGCCTCACTCGCGTCACCGCCGATGCACAGAACACAACGCATGTGTCCTGCGTGGATTCGGATGGCATGATGGTATCGCTGACGCATACGCTGGCCGTGCCCTCCGGCCTGATCCCGCCAGGCATGGGCTTCATGCTGAACGGCGCGATGAACTGGATGGACCCGCGGCCAGGCCGCGCCGGCTCGATCGCGCCTGGCAAGCGGCGCTATTCGTCCATGTCGCCGACCCTGGTTTTCAAGGAAGGGCAGCCGGTCGTGACGCTCGGTGCGCCGGGCGGTGCCTGGATCACCGTGGCAATCCTGCAGGTGCTTCTGAATCTGTTGGACTGGGGCATGGGAATGCAGGAGGCGGTGAGCGCGCCGCGCTTCTCCGCTACCAGTGATACGATCGACATCTCGAACCGCATCCCGCGCAGCACACAGAAGGCGCTGGAGGCGGCAGGCTATGCAGTAGGGCGCTCCTACCAGTCCTATGCTTTCGCCGGCGTGCACGGCATCACGCTGTGGGACGGCGTGCCAGAGGGCGGCGCCGACCCGCAGCGTGACGGCTACGCGGCCGGCGTCGCCTGACCGGCCGCTTCAGCGGTATCCGGGATCCGCCAAGTTGGTTAACGGAAAGGCGCTGTGGACGCCCGGCATGACTACCGGCGCCGCCGGATGCAGGTAGCTCGGATTGAGCTGACCAAAGCCGGTGACGCCTAGCAGGCCGAGAACCTCATGGATCTCGGCCTGCAGCAGTTCCAGTATGCGGGTGACGCCCGCCTCGCCCGCTGCCGCCAGGCCGTAGCAATAGAGCCGGCCAAGGCCGACCAGATCCGCCCCCAGCGCCATCGCCTTCACGACGTCGCTGCCGCGGCTGAAGCCACCATCAATCCAGATCTTGGCGCGACCCTCGACTGCCTTCACCACCTCCGGCAGCACATCCAGGGCACCGCGGCCGTGGTCGAGTTGCCGGCCACCATGGTTGGAGACATAGACGACCTCTACGCCATGCTCGCAGGCGAGGGCGGCGTCCTCTGCAGTGGCGATGCCCTTCAGGACCAGCGGGATGCGGTGGCGGTCCTTGAAGCGTTTCACGTCATCCCAATTCAGCGCCGCCTGGAAGGCGTGGCCCATCGCGCGGGCCCGCCAGGGCTTGACGAAGCGCTTGGCGATGTCGCGTTCCCGCCGGCTATAGATCGCGGTGTCAACCGTCAGACAGAAGGCGTCATATCCGGCATCCACGGCGCGCTTGACCACCTCGTCCACCCAGGTGCCGTCGCCACGGACATAAAGCTGAAAGACCTTCGGCCCGCTCCCGGCTGCCTTCGCCATCTCCTCAAGCCCCGGATGGCTGACTGAGCTGACAATGACGGGAATTCCGAAAGCCGCCGCCGCCCGCGCCGCAGGAGCGCCGCCTTCCGGATCGAAGCTTTCCAGGCCCCCGACCGGGGCAAGGGCGACCGGCAGGGTCAACTTGCGTCCCAGAAATGGCACGGATGTATCGATGGAGGACACATCCCGCAGCACGCGCGGCCTGAAGGCGACACTGTCCAGCGCCATCCGGTTGCGCAGCATGGTGGTCTCGGTCTCGGTGGCGCCAACCAGATAGTCCCAGATGTTCGGGCTGAGCTTTGCCTTCGCCGCCTTGACGAATTCGTGCAAGGTGAGGAAGTCACCCTCGGTTTCGCTGAGCATGATCCGTTCCCCCTCTCAGGCGCCGCCGAGGAAATCCCTGGTCCAGCGCTTGTAGTCGGCCTCGCGCGTGACGCGGCCCATAAGTCCGTCCTGCGGCAGTCCCGGCACCTCACTCGGCGGTGTGCCTTCCCGCAAGGCCTTCAACGTAGCGTACACGGCCTGCGCCGCTGCCATGATGGGCTGGTGGCCTTGCAGCGCGATACGCACGCCACGGGCAGCAAGATAGTCGCGGTCGTTCAATTCCGTCCCCTCGATGCCGCCGAGAATGATGGGGATGGTCGCCACCGCTGCCACGGCATCCAGTTCTGCCCGGGTCCTGATGCCGGTGAAGAAGAGCGCATCGGCCCCGCTCTCCGTATAGGCGCGGGTGCGCTCCACCGCATCGGCGATGCCACTGACCGAGACGGCGCCGGTCCGGGCGATGATGCAGAAGGAAGGATCATCCCGCGCCGTCAACGCGGCGCGCACCTTGCCCAACCCCTCCTCCAGGGAGATCAGCCTCACCTTGCCGTCGCCATAGGGCCGCGGCAGGGCGGTGTCCTCCAACGTCATTGCGGCGACGCCGGCGGTTTCCAGTTCCTCCACCGTGCGCATGGCGTTCAGCGCATTGCCATAACCATGATCGGCATCCACCAGCAGCGGCAGCGTCTTCACCGCGCGGCAGATGCGGCGGGCTTGGTCGGCGAATTCGGAGAGGGTCAGCACGATCAGGTCGGGCGCGCCGAGCACGGTGAGCGAGGCCGTGGAGCCGGCGAACATGCCGACCTCAAAGCCCAATTCCTCGGCGATCCGCGCCGACACCGGGTCAAAGACCGAACCCGGATAAACGCAGACCTTGCCGGCAAGGACAGCACGAAAGCGCCGGCGACGGTCAGTAATGCTACTCATGGACGGTTCCTCGGTCGGCCGTTGGCGGCAGGTTGATCCCGTGCGCCGCCTGCGAGGCGGCGCGTGGCCATCTTCTCCCTTCCCTTCCCTCTACTCCTGCGGCGGTACGGCAGTCGCGTAGGGGATGTTGCGGCCACCATACCGGCGGACGCGGATGTTCGCCTGCTCCGCATGCCCCACAAAGCCTTCGAGCATGCAGAGGCGGGAACAGGCGGCGCCGATATCCGCACTCGCCTTGTCCGTCAGCACTCGCTGGTAAGTCACGGTCTTCAGGAATTTTCCTACCCAAAGGCCGCCGGTGTAGCGTGCGGCCTTCTGCGTCGGCAGGGTGTGGTTGGTGCCGATGACCTTGTCGCCATAGGCGACATTGGTGCGTGGCCCGAGGAAGAGCGCGCCGTAATTGGTCATATTGCGCAGGAAGAAGTCATCGTCGCGCGTCATCACCTGGACATGCTCGCTGGCGATGCGGTCGGCCTCGCGGACCATCTCCTCCAGGCTGTCGCACACGATCACCTCGCCGTAGTCGCGCCAGGACTGGCGGGCAATCTCGGCAGTCGGCAAGATGGTGAGCAGGCGCTCCACCTCCGCCATGGTCTCCCGGGCCAGCTTCTCGCTGTCGGTCAGCAGGATTGCCGGGCTGGTAGGGCCGTGCTCCGCCTGACCGAGCAGGTCGGTGGCGCAAAGCTCCGCATCCACCGTCTCGTCAGCAATCACCAGCGTCTCGGTCGGGCCGGCGAAGAGGTCGATGCCAACCCGGCCGAAGAGCTGCCGCTTCGCCTCCGCCACGAAGGCATTGCCGGGGCCGACCAGCATGTCCACCGCTTGGATGCTCTCGGTCCCCAGCGCCATGGCGCCCACCGCCTGCACGCCGCCGAGGCAGTAGATCACATCCGCACCGGCAAGGTGCTGCGCCGCGACGATCGCCGCCGCCGGCTTGCCCTGATAGGGCGGCGCGCAGGTGACGATGCGCGGCACACCCGCCACCTTGGCGGTGACGACTGACATATGCGCCGAAGCGACCATCGGGTACTTGCCGCCGGGCACATAGCTGCCCACCGAATTCACCGGGATGTTCCTGTGGCCCAGCACCACGCCCGGCAGGGTCTCGACCTCGATATCCTTGAGGGCGGCCTTCTGCGCCTCGGCGAAATTCCGCACCTGGGCCTGGGCGAAGCGGATGTCCTCCAGCTCCTGCCGCGAGAGCTGGGAAAGACATTCCCGGATCTCGGCATCGGTCAGGCGGTAATCAGTGCGGTCCCAGCCGTCGAACTTCACCGAAAGTTCCCGCACCGCGGTATCGCCCCGAGCGGCGATATCCGCCAGCAGCACCTCCACCGTCGCGCGGACCTTGGCATTGGCCGCCGCCTTGTCCGCGGCCGGGATGCTGCTCTTCAGATAACGGGCCATTGTCGTCTCCCCTATTCCGCGGTCCAGCCGCCATCCACCACCAGGGAGGATCCGGTCATCAGCGCCGAGGCATCGGACGCCAGGAACACCACCGCCCCCATCAGGTCCTGCACCTGGCCCAGGCGGCCGAGCTTGATCTTCGACAGCACCCAGTCCTTGAAAGCGGCATCCTCGAAGAAGGGCCGGGTCATCGGCGTCTCGATGAAGGTCGGGCAGAGCGTGTTGGCGCGGATACCGCTGCCGGCCAGGTCCAGTGCCATGGCCTTGGTCCAGCCCTCCATCGCCCATTTCGAGGCGCAGTAGACGCTGCGCTTCGGCCCGCCGACATGCCCCATCTGCGACGAGACATTGATGATGGAACCGGCAACCCCTTCCTCCTGCATCCGCTTCGCCACCGCCTGCGCAGCAAAGAAGCAGCCACGGAGGTTGAGGCTCATCACCGCGTCGAAGTCCTCCGGCCGCACCTCGGTGAAGCTGGCGGGCCGATTGGTGCCGGCATTGTTGACGAAGATATGGAAGGCCGGGAGGGCGGCGATGGCACGCTGCACCGCGGCAATATCGGTGATGTCCAGCACCAGCGCCTCGGCCTGGCCGCCGGCCTCCCGGATGGCGGCCGCTACGGCCTCAATCTCGGAACTGCTGCGGGCAGCGAGGGTCACGGCCGCCCCTGCTCCGGCGAGTGCCGCCGCAGCAGCCAGGCCGATTCCCCGCCCCGCCCCCGTCACCAATGCCCGCCGGCCGTCCAGGCGGAAGCTGGGCGTTTGTGGCAGGGTCAAGGGCTCGGGCATGGGCGGCATCCGTATGGCAGGGCGTACAGGCTAACGGCTTCCCCGCCCCTCGCCCATCCCCTCAGGCCAGATCCCGCAGTGCCTCGGCCACCGCCAGCCTTCCGGCTTCGGAGAGCGGCGGCTGCGGCGGCAGGGGATCGCCCACGGCGAAGCCTTGGAGTTGCAGCGCGCCCTTGATGCAGGCGGCAAGGGAATGCGCGGCGAACAGCTCGTTCAAGCGCCAGAGCCGGCGCTGCAGTGCCATCGCCGCCTCCCAATCCCCGGCCTTGCAAAACTCATAGAGTCGCACGCTCGCCCGCGGGATGACGCAGGCCGGGCCAGCCATCCAGCCGACCCCGCCGATCAGCATGACGGCGGCCGGGATATGCGCGGACGCGGCAAACACCTTCATCCGCCCCTCCGTCCGGTTAAGGATGGAGAGCAGCCGGCCGGTATTGCTCGATGCGTCCTTGATGTAGCCGATGCGCGGATGGCGGGAGAGCACCTCAATCGCGGGCAACGTCAGGTCGGAACGCTGGAAGGCCGGATTGGTGTAGAGCACCACCGGCAGGTCCGTGGCATCGGCAACAGCCTGGAAATAGGCGACGACGCCGGATTCCGGCACCGGGAAATAGGCTTCGAGGATGGCCAGGATGCCGTCCGCCCCGATGGCGGCATAGTCCCGCGCCTGCCGGACCGCATCGGCGATGGTCGTGGCGGCAACCCCGGCCACCACCGGCACCCGGCCGGCGGCCTGCTGCACCACGATCTCGACGACACGCCGGCGCTGCGCGGCATCCAAATAGGCAAACTCCCCGGTGCTGCCGAGCGGCGTCAACCCATGCACGCCGCTGGCGATCAGATGGTCCACCAGGCGCCGCAATTCGGCTTCGATGACCGTACCGTCAGAGGCGATGGGGGAGACAAGATAGGGGAAGACGCCATGGAAGCCGCTCATGCCCGCGACTCTATCCGCATCGGCGGGCGGGTCCAGGGGTGGGTTGACCGGGGCAGTGGCAAGACCCCTTCCCGCAGTCGGCCGGAAGATCTTGTCAGGATGGCGGAGCCTCTTGTCCCGGAGAATGCCGCCTCGATCATAGGGCAGGTCCATTACGTAACCGGCGACGACATGCGATAGCCGCAGCGCCAAGCCATCACGGCCGAGGCGCACCCGCCGCCCGGTCCGCCGGTTGCCACCGCTCGTAGAGGCTGGCGGCTGCCTCGAACAAGGCCGATCCCGGATCGGCGGCGGAACCGCGCCAGCCGTGCTTGACGCAGCGCGACAGGGCTGCGGACAATCCGTCCATCCGATTGGGAGGATCCCTCAGCAATGCCGTCCTCATCCCTCTTCGACCTCACCGGCAAGGTCGCCATTGTCACCGGCGGGTCGCGCGGCATCGGCCGCGCCATTTGCGAGCGCCTGGCGGAGCACGGCGCCAAGGTCGTCGTCTCCTCCCGCAAGTTGGACGCCTGCCGGCAGGTGGTCGATGGCATCGCCGCCAAGGGCGGCGAGGCCATGGCGGTCGCCTGCAACATCGGCCGCAAGCCGGAACTTCAGGCGCTGGTGGACGAAACCCTTCGCCGCTGGGGCGGCATCGACATCCTGGTCTGCAACGCTGCCATCAACCCGCATTTCGGCCCGGCCATGACCATGCCGGACGAGGTGTTCGACAAGATGATGGCAACCAACGTGAAATCGAACATGTGGCTGAGCCACATGTGCATCCCGAGCATGGAGGCGCGAGGCGGCGGATCGATCATCATCATCTCCTCGATCGGCGGCTATCGCGGCTCCACCGTGCTTGGCGCCTATGCCATCACCAAGGCGGCGGACCTGCAACTGGCGCGCAACCTGGCGGTGGAATGGGGGCCGAAGAACATCCGGGCCAATTGCATCTCGCCCGGCCTGATCCGCACCGACTTCGCCCGGGCGCTATGGGAGAACCCGGCGATCTACGCGAAGCGCACCAAGGACACGCCGCTGAAGCGGATCGGCGAGCCGGACGAGATCGCCGGCGCCGCCGTGTTCCTTGCCTCCCCGGCCGGCAGCTTCATGACCGGGCAGAGCATCGTGATCGACGGCGGGGTCCTGGCCGGCGCACCGGTCAGCCCGGACGACTGACCTTAGGTGGGCCCGCCGCAAGGCACGGGCCCGCCCGCCTGGGCTGGCTGTTCCGGCCGGGGGCCAGCCCCGCTTGCTCCCCTTTGCAACACCTTGCCACTAATCCCTGCCGAGCCCCCGAGACCGGGCACAGCGACCATGCCCCCGCCCGGCAATGTCATCCGGCAGGACGCCACCCCCGCCAGGAAGAGGTCTGCCCCGGCAGTCCAGAATTCGCGCCATTCCGAATCATGGAGGATTCGCTCCGAATATGATGAAAGAATCCTCACAAGCAGCCGCGCTGGCCATATTTTAGGCAACCGCACGCGACACAATCCGTTACAAGTAAGCCGAATGTTGCCTTGCGGCCCCGCGCGCCATCGCGCGCCGCATCGTCACTGCGCGACTTGCATTCTACACGGACGCGGTGCGACGCAGCAATAAAAGTTTACCGCTGCCGGCCTTAGCAATCCGCATCCTGTGGGCGTTGCGCTTAGGAATGGCATCGCTTCAGGGGCGGCCGAATGGACAGAATGCAGGACATCTTCGCCGACTATGCCCGGGCCTATGAGGCCAGGCGCGAGTCGGACATGTCGATCGCAGAGTATCTGGAGGCTTGTCGCACCGATCCGGGCATGTACGCCAGCGCGCCGGAACGCATCCTCCAGGCGATCGGCGAGCCGGAGGTGGTGGACACGGCAAAGGATGCGCGGCTGGGCCGCATCTTCCTCAACCGGACAATTCGCATCTATCCGTCCTTCTCCGAATTCTTCGGCATGGAGGAGACGATCGAGCGCATCGTCGGCTTCTTCCGCCACGCGGCACAGGGACTGGAGGAGCGGAAGCAGATCCTCTACCTGCTCGGCCCGGTCGGTGGCGGCAAGTCCTCGCTGGCCGAGCGGCTGAAGGCGCTGATGGAACAGCAGCCGATCTATGTGCTGAAGGCCGGCGACCAGATGAGCCCGGTCTTCGAAAGCCCGCTCGGCCTGTTCGATCCCGAGCGCATGGGACCAGTGCTGGAGGACCGTTACGGCATCCCGCACCGGCGCCTGACCGGCCTTATGAGTCCCTGGGCGCTCAAGCGGCTGGACGAGTTCGGTGGCGACATCTCCAAATTCCGGGTGGTGAAGGTCCGGCCCTCCCGCCTGCGGCAGATCGCCATCGCCAAGACCGAACCGGGCGACGAGAACAACCAGGACATCTCCTCCCTCGTCGGCAAGGTGGACATCCGCAAGCTGGAGATGTTCCCGCAGAACGATCCGGATGCCTACAGCTTCTCCGGCGGGCTGAACCGGGCGAACCAGGGCATCCTGGAATTCGTCGAGATGTTCAAGGCGCCGATCAAGATGCTGCATCCCCTGCTGACGGCAACGCAGGAGGGTAACTACATCGGCACCGAGAACATTGGCGCCATCCCCTTCCATGGCATCATCATGGCGCACTCGAACGAGGCGGAGTGGCAGACCTTCAAGAACAACAAGAACAATGAAGCCTTCATCGACCGCATCTACGTCATCAAGGTGCCATACTGCCTGCGGGTGACGGAGGAGCAGAAAATCTACGATAAGCTCCTGCGCAGCTCGGAACTCGCCGAGGCACCCTGCGCGCCGGCGACACTCGAAATGCTGGCGCGCTTCACCGTGCTCTCCCGCCTCAAGAAGCACGAAAATTCGAATCTCTACGCCAAGATGCGGGTCTATGATGGCGAGAGCCTGAAGGAGACCGATCCCCGCGCCAAGACCATCCAGGAATACCGCGATGCGGCCGGGCCGGATGAGGGCATGGATGGTGTCTCCACCCGATTCGCCTTCAAGGTGCTGGCGGCGACCTTCAACTATGACACCACCGAGATCGCCGCCGACCCGGTGCACCTGATGTACATCCTGGAGCAGGCGATCCGCCGCGAGCAATTCCCGGACGAGACGGAGAAGCGCTACCTGGAATTCATCAAGGCGGAGCTGGCGCCCCGCTATGCCGAGTTCATCGGCAACGAAATTCAGAAAGCGTATCTGGAGAGCTACCACGACTATGGCCAGAACCTCTTCGACCGCTACGTGGCCTATGCCGATGCCTGGATCGAGGACATGGACTACAAGGATCCCGATACCGGGCAGATGATGAACCGCGAGTTGCTCAACCAGGAGCTGACCAAGATCGAGAAGCCGGCCGGCATCGCCAACCCCAAGGACTTCCGCAACGAGGTGGTGAAGTTCGCCCTGCGTGCTCGAGCCAACCGCGGCGGCAAGAATCCGTCCTGGACTAGCTACGAGAAGATCCGGGAGGTGATCGAGCGGCGGATGTTCAGCCAGGTTGAGGACCTGCTGCCGGTCATCAGCTTCGGCTCCAAGAAGGACAGCGAGACGGAAAAGAAGCACACGGAGTTCGTGACCCGCATGACCGAGCGGGGCTATACCGAACGCCAGGTGCGCCGGCTGGTAGAGTGGTACATGCGTGTGAAGCAGGCAGGCTAGGCCCGGAACCGGAGGCCAGGGACGCCCACTGATGCAGATCCTCGATCGCCGCCTCAACCCCCGCGGCAGGAGCCTTCCAAACCGGCAGCGCTTCCTGCGCCGCGCCAAGGCACTGGTGCAGGAGGCGGTGCGCGACGCTTCCGCCAGGCGCGACATCCGTGATGCGGATGCCGGCGGCGAGGTCACGATCCCGCTGCACGGCATCCGGGAGCCCAGCTTCCATTTCGGGAGCGGCGGCATCCGTGACCATGTGCTGCCCGGCAACAAGGAATACCGCGAAGGTGACGAGATCCCCCGCCCGCCTGAGGGCGGAGGTGGCGGCGGCAGCGAAGGCAGCCCTGATGGCGGCGGCGAGGACGCTTTCCGCTTCGTCCTGTCGCGGGAGGAATTCCTCGATCTGTTCCTGGATGACCTTGAGCTGCCGGACCTCGCCAAGCGGCGGCTGGTGGAGGGAGCGGACCCGGCCTGGCACCGGGCCGGCTATTCCGTTAGCGGTTCGCCAGCGAATCTCGCCCTGGCGCGTACCATGCGCAACAGCCTCAGCCGGCGCATCGCATTGCGCCGGCCGAAACCGGAGGCTGTGGCCGAGCTGGAGGCAGCGATAGCCGAACTGGAGGCGGCGGGCGACGCACCGGAGGCACTGGTGGCACTGCGGGCGGAATTGGAACGGCAGCTCCGCCGCAGCCAGCGGATCCCCTATATCGATCCGGTGGATGTCCGTTACCGTCGGTTCGAGCCGGTGCCGAAGCCGGTAGCGCAGGCGGTCATGTTCTGCCTCATGGATGTCTCCGGCTCCATGACCGAGGAAATGAAGGACCTGGCGAAGCGGTTCTATACGCTGCTCTACATCTTCCTGCAGCGCCGCTACAAGCATGTGGAGATCGTCTTCATACGCCACACCCATGAGGCGTCGGAAGTGGATGAGGAGACCTTCTTCCACAGCCGGGAGACCGGCGGCACCCTGGTCTCCACCGCGCTTGAGGAAATGCAGCGGGTGGTGGCCGAACGCTTCCCGCCGGCGGAGTGGAACATCTACGCGGCGCAGGCCTCGGACGGGGACAATGCGTCGGGGGACAGCCAGAAGACGGCGCAACTCCTGATCGACAGCATCCTGCCCGCCTGCCAGTACTATGCCTATATCGAGGTCGGGCGAGACGGCGAGCACGGCATGCCAGGCTTCCCGCGTGGCCCCACCGATCTTTGGCGCACCTATGAGGCGCTGGTTGCCGCCGGCGCACCCATGGCGATGAAGAAGGTGCGGCACCGCCGGGAGATCTTCCCGGTCTTCCGCGAACTCTTCCAGCGCCGCGCCCCCGGCGAGGAGGCCCGTGCATGAGCGACGCGGCAACCGAGGACCGGCTCATCTTCAAGGGTGCCGACTGGGATTTCGGCACCATCCAGCGCATCCACGACGCTTGCGAGGAGATCGCGCTCGGCGAACTGGGACTGACCATCTATCCGAATCGCATCGAGATCATCAGCGCGGAGCAGATGCTGGACGCCTATGCCTCGGTCGGCCTGCCTCTGTTCTACCGACACTGGTCCTTCGGCAAGCATTTCGCGCAGCACGAGGCGCTCTACCGCAAGGGCCTGCGCGGCCTGGCCTATGAGATCGTCATCAATTCGGACCCCTGCGTCAGCTATGTGATGGAGGAGAACACCGCGGCCCTGCAGACCCTGGTCATCGCGCATGCCGCCTTCGGCCATAACCACTTCTTCCGCAACAACCGCCTGTTCCTGGAATGGACGGATGCCAAGGGCATCCTGGACTATCTGGAATTCGCCAAGGGCTATGTCGCGCGCTGCGAGGACCAGTACGGTGAAACGACAGTGGAACGGGTGCTGGATTCCGCCCATGCGCTGATGAATTACGGCGTGCACCGGCACCGCCGCCGCACCCTCGACCTGCGCTCGGAGGAGCAGCGCGAGCGCGAGCGGCGCCAGCACGACGAGCAGATGTACAACGTGCTGTGGAGCACCCTGCCGGAGAAGCCAGCAACCCCGGCAGTCAAGGGCGAGGAGGACCGCCGCCGCGCCCTGCTGCAATTGCCGCAGGAGAATCTCCTCTACTTCCTGGAGAAGGTCGCGCCGCGCCTACAGCCCTGGCAACGCGAGATCCTTCGCATTGTCCGCAACATCGCCCAGTATTTCCATCCGCAGCGCCAGACCAAGATGATGAACGAGGGCTGCGCGACCTATGTCCACTACCGCATCCTGAACCGACTGCATGAGCTGGGCCAGATCAGCGACGGCGCGTTTCTGGAAGCCCTGCATTCGCACACCAGCGTCATCCTGCAGCCGGATTTCGACGACCCCCGCTACTCCGGCATCAATCCCTACGCGCTCGGCTTCGCCATGATGGAGGACATCGAGCGCATCTGCCGTGACCCGACCGAGGAGGACCGGGAGTGGTTCCCGGACTTCGCCGGCTGCGGCGACCCAATGCCTGTGCTGCGGGAAGCCTGGGCCGAGTACCGCGACGAGAGCTTCATCCTGCAATTCCTCAGCCCGCGGCTGATGCGGAAGCTGCGGCTCTTCCATGTGGTGGACGATGCGGCCGAGCCCGTGCTGCGGGTGGAAGCCGTGCATGACGAGCGTGGCTACCGCCGGCTGCGCCGGGCGCTGGCGCGGCAATACGACCCCGCCTGGACCGACCCGGACATCCAGGTGGTGGATGTGGACCTGTACGGCGACCGTCGGCTGATCCTGGAGCACCGGACCCATGCCGGCCGGCTGTTGGAGGAGCAGGAAGCGAGGCAGGTGTTGCGCCACCTCGCCAACCTCTGGGGCTATGACGTGCTGCTGCGCGAGGTGGACCCGGCGAGCGGCGCCAGCCTGCGCGAGCACGCCGTCTCGCCGCCGCGGTCCTGATCTCCGCCGCGCCTATCCCGGCAGCTTCGACTTCCGCGCTCCCATCCCGCGCATGAAGCGGTCACGGATCTGTGCCGGATCGCGCTCGGTCTGGGAAACCGGGGGCTGGTCGTCCAGCTTCAGGCCGATGAAATGCGGGCCGTCCGTTTCCAGGCAGTGCTGCACCAGCCGCTCGAAATCCGCCTCGTCTGCCGCCCATACGGCATTGGCCAGGCCGCAGCCGCGGGCAATGGCGGCGAAGTCCGTGCTCCCCGCCGCCGGCGTCGGCTGGCCGCCGGTGATCTGGTAGACGCCGTTGTCGAAGACCATGATCGCCAGATTCCTCGGCGCCAGCGTCGCCACCGTGGAAAGGCAGCCGAGTTGCATCAGCAGCGACCCGTCGCCTTCCAAGGCAAACACCTTTCGGTGCGGCTGCGCCAGCGCGACGCCGAGCGCGATGGGTACGGCCAGCCCCATGCTGCCCAGCATATAGAAATTCTGTGCCCTGTGTCCGGCCGACCACAGGTCGAAATTGGTATTGCCGATGCCGCCGATCACCGCCTCCTCGTTCCGGAGGCGCGCGGTGAGGCGCCGCATCAGGTCGAAGCGGTACATCTTCTTGGCGTTGTGCGCCGTCGTCGGGGTCTGGGACATCTGCGCCTCACGCCTTCGGAGGATTCACGACCTTGCCGCCGGTCAGCAGCGGCGAGAGGATCAGCGCAGCCGGCTGCTGCGTCATGACCGCCTGCTTGATGGTGCGGTCACAGATGAACTCGCACTCATCCAGGCGCGAGATGACGTGGTGCTCCATGCCAAGCGCCTCCAGCACCGGCCGCATGGTGCGCCAGACCATGGCCTGGCCGATATTGAACTCGCCCAGGGTCCCGCGCTCGCTGATCATCATCAGCGCCGGAATCTGGAAAGCGCATGGCAGGGAAGCCAGCACATTCGCCAGGGTGGCGAAGCCGCTGGTCTGCATCAGCACGATGCCGCGCGTGCCGGCCATCCAGGCGCCGCACACGATGCCGATCGCCTCCTCCTCGCGCGCCGTGGCGAAGGCGGTGAAGAAGGGATCGGCGTGGACGGCATTGATCAGCGGTTTCAGGACATTATCGGGCACATAGGGCACCAGCCGGACGTCATTAGCCTTGAGGACGGCGAGGACGATCTCGTGCCAGGCCCGCGACCCTGCCGCGGCTTCGCTCTGCATACTCTCCCCCTGCTATTCGGCCTTGATGCCGGCCTGCTGGATGACCTGCCGCCAGAGCGGCACCTCGCGGGCCACCCGTGCGCGCAATTCGGCCGGGCCACCACCTATCACGGGCATGCCGGATTGGCGAAAGCGCTCCTGCACATCCGGGTGCCGGAGGACGCCGGCCACCGCCGCCGAGATTCGTTCCATGATCGGCCCCGGCACACCGGCCGGGGCGAAGAGGGCGAGGAAGGTCTCGGAGACCGCATCCCGGATGCCCAGCTCGCCGAGGCTCGGCACCTCCGGCCAGTCCGGCTGCCGTCCGTCCCCGGTATGCGCCAGCGGCCGCAACTGGCCGGAGCGGAGCTGCGCCTCGATGGAGCCCTGATGCGCGCAGATCAGGTCCACCGTCCCCGCGACCGCCGCCTGGGTCGCCGGGCCGGCGCCGATGAAGGAGACGTGCTGCATCTGGATGCCGGCCCGCTGCTTCAGCACCTCGGCCGCGAGATGCGGCGTCGTGCCACTGCCCGGGCTGGCGTAATTCAGCCTGTCCGGATTAGCCTTGGCGTAGGCGATCAGTTCCGGCAGCGTCCGGAACGGGCTGTCCGGCCGTACCGCGATGACATTCGGCGAGGCGCTGAGCGTGGCGATCGGCAGGAAATCCTTGAACGGATCGTAGGGCGCCCGCTTATAGAGGCTCGGATTCACCACGAAGGCGCTGGAGGTGGCAAGCAGCGTGTATCCATCAGGTGCCGCGCGCGCGACATAGCCGATGCCGATATTGCCGCCGGCGCCGCCACGGTTCTCCACCACCACCGGCCGGCCCAGCGCGGGCGCAATCAACCGTGCGGAAATGTCCGAGGATCCTCCCGGCGCAAAGGAGACGACGATGGTGATCGTCCGCTCCGGCCAGTTCCCTTGGGCTCTCGCCCGGGATCCGGGCAGGGCGATCAGGGCTGCTGCTCCGGCGATGACGATGCGTCGGCCGGGCCGACGCAGGGCGTTCCGGTATGCCACCATTCCCTCCCACGCGGACCTTGCCGGCCTTCTGTTTCCCGAATTCCTAGCCCGCCCCGTCCGGCGCCGCCACAGGTGTCAGGCGGTGGTCTCCTCCGGCGGATAGTTCAATTCCACGGCGATGCCGTCGGGATCATAGAGGAAGATCTGCGTCTGCCGATCGCGCGGGACCACCCGCTCCTCATACTGGACGCCATGCTTCGCGAGGCGGGCCCGCATCTCCCGCAGCCCCGTGCAGGAAAAGGCGATGTGGTCCAGCAGGCCGGTCCTTGCCCTCTCGCGCGGGATATGCGCGTCGCGCTCCCGCGGGCCGATCAGATGCACCGTCGGCTGCCCGCCGCAATAGAGCCAGTAGCCCGGGAAGCCGAGGGGTGGCCGGTAGCCCACCTCCAGCCCCAGGACATTCACGTAGAAATCCTTGGTCGCCTCCAGGTCCACCGGCCGGATCGTGTAGTGGTTCAGCGCATTGAGGCCCATCCCATTCCCCTCCCCCAGACAGCGTCAGAGAAACCGCGGATGCGGCGTCAGGCCCAGGAAATGCTGGCCGCAGACCTCCAGATGCGCGCTGCGCCCCTGCACCTGCTGGCCGGCGGCATGGATGTCGCGCATCCGCCGCTCGAAGGGCTCGCTCTCGAAGATCGCGGTGGCACCGGCCTCGTGATAGGCCCATTCCGCCACCTCCTTCGCCCGGTGGATCGCCGAGGTGGAGGCCAGCCGGATCAGCACCTTCTCATCCAGGGTGACATGGCCGCGCCGCGACACGGCCTCCCAGCTCTCCTCCAGCACCTCCAGCAGGAAGGCGCGGGCGGAGCGCAATTTGGCCTCGGCCTGGGCGACACCGCTCTGGATCACCTCGCTGTCGCGCATCAGGCGGGTGGTGGCGGCCGGGATCTTGGTCATCGCCATGGACTTGAGCGCCTCCAGCATGGCGCGGGCGATGCCCATGGAGACCGCGGCGAAGCCGGAAGCATAGATATGCGTGGTGGAGAAGCGATAGAGCGTGCCGGGCAGCCGCCGCTCCGCCTCATTGTCGCGGGAGACGCTGTATTCCTCCGGCACGAACAGGTCCTGCACGGAATAGCTGTCGCTGCCGGTGCCGCGCAGGCCGACCACATCCCAGGCATCGATCATCGTGACCTGGTCCTTGCGGAACATCATGGTCCGCTCGATCGGCTTGCCGTCATGGCCGACGCGCAGGCTGCCGTCCCGTTCCCTCACTTGGCAATGGCCGCCGATCCAGATCGCGTGCTTGCTGCCGCTGGCGAAGCGCCAGGTGCCGGTGACGCGGAAGCCGCCATCCACCACCTCCGCGAGGCCGCTGCCCATGCCCCATGCGGTCACGGCGCGCGGATCCCTGCCCCAGATCTCCCAGGTCACCTCGGGCGCCATATAGGCCGCGGCCATGGAACAGCCGGAGGCTTGGCCGATGCACCAGGCGGTGCTTGCGTCGGCGGCGGCGATCACCTCCTGCATCCGGACGAAGACGGCGGGCGGCACCTCCTCCCCATTGCAGGCGGCGGGCAGCAGGGTGCGGAACAGCGCGGCGCCGTGCAGCGCGTCCAGCACATCGGGCGTCAGGGCGCGCCCGGCCTCGATCCGTGGCGCGGCAGCGGCGATCAGCGGGGCGACGGCCTTGGCGCGCTCCACCGGATCACCGGCCGGCGCGGGGCCGCGTGGCTGGCTCGTGCCGGTCATGTCCAGCGCCGCCTTCATGGGCCGCTCTCCCGCCGGAAACTCGCTTGATCCGGTGAAATCCCGACAGAGGGACCCGGCCCTGTCAAGCTTGCGCCACCCTATCCGGTCAGCGGTACCCTGCCCTCGATCGGGTATTGCGGATCGTTGTAGCCTGGCGTCGAGGGATGGCCGGGCGCGACCAGGCGGTTCACCAGCGCCTCATCCTCCGCCGTGAAGCGGTAGGAGAGCGCGGCGATGTAGTCCTCCAGATGCGCTTCCGTCCGCGGCCCGACGATGGTGCCGGTGACGAACGCATTGTTCAGCACCCAGGCGATGGCGAAATGCGCTGGCGTGGTGCCCGCGGCCTCGGCATGGGCGCGGATGGTCTGGGCGATCTCCAGCGATTCCGCCCGCATCTCGGTTTCCAGCATGCGCCTGTCCTGGCGCGCGGCGCGGCTCTCGGGCGGCGGCGCGGCGCCCGGCTGATATTTCGCGGTCAGCACGCCGCGGGCCAGCGGGCTGTAGGGCACCACGCCCAGCCCGTAATGCACCGCCGCCGGGATCTGCTCCACCTCCGGCTGGCGATTCATGGCGTTGTAATAGGGTTGGGAGACCACCGGCCGGTCGATCCCCACCTGGTCGCAGAGATTGCAGATCTCCGCGATCCGCCAGGACCGGTAGTTGGAAACGCCGAAATGCCGGATCTTCCCGGCGCGCACCAGGTCGCCGAGGGCGCGCACCGTCACCTCCAGCGGCGTGTTGTGGTCCTCCTTGTGCAGGTAGAGGATATCGATGTAGTCGGTGCGCAGCCGCCGCAGGCTGGCCTCCGCGCCCTGCATGATCCATTTGCGGGACAGGCCGCCCTCATTCGGGCCCTTGCCCATCGGATTGGCGATCTTGGTCGCCAGCACCCAGGCGTGGCGCTGGTGCGCGATCGCCTCGCCCACCACTTCCTCGCTCCGGCCGCCATTATAGGCATCGGCGGTATCGAGGAAGTTGAACCCGGCATCGAAGGCGCGGGCGATCAGGCGCTTGCTGGTGGCCGCATCGGTCGGCCCGCCGAACATCATGGCGCCCAGGCAAAGCCGGCTGACCTTCAGGCCGCTGCGGCCAAGGATGCGGTACTCCATGCCTTCCTCCCCTTCTGCGGATGTCGGCAGCCATCATCCGCGATCGGGAGGGTTTAGCCCATGGGGCTCAGGCCGCGGCGTAACGCTGCAATGCCAGGTCCTGGTGGTCGATCTCCGGCTTCCGTCCCGTGACCAGGTCGGCGAGCAAGCGGCCGGAACCACAGGCCATGGTCCAACCGAGCGTGCCATGCCCGGTGTTCAGGTACAGATTGCGGTAGCGTGTTGGCCCGATCACCGGCGTCCCGTCCGGCGTCATCGGCCGCAGCCCGGTCCAGAAGCTGGCCTTGGCCGGGTCGCCACCGCGCGGGAACAGGTCGCTGACCGAGTGCACCAGGGTCTCCCGCCGCGGCCGCCGTAGCCGCAGTGAAAATCCTGCCAGCTCCGCCGTCCCGCCCACGCGGATACGGTCGCCAAGCCGGGTGATGGCCACCTTGTAGGTCTCGTCCATCACGGTGGAGACCGGCGCCCCCGCCTCATCCTCCACCGGCAGGGTCAGGGAATAGCCCTTCACCGGATAGACCGGCACATGCACGCCAAGAGGCCGCAGCAGCGCCGGCGAGTAGCTGCCCATCGCCACCACATAGCTGTCCCCCGTCACCCGCCCCTGGTCGGTGCGGACGCCGGCAATGCGATCGCCCTCGGTCTCCAGCCCCTGGACCGTGACGCCGTAGCGGAACTGCACGCCAGCCGCCGCCGCCAGCGCCGCCAGCCGCTGGGTGAAGAGATGCGCGTCGCCCGTCTCGTCGCCCGGCAGGCGCAGCCCGCCGACGAATTTCCCCGGCACCAGGGCAAGCGCCGGCTCCGCAGTGATGCAGCCGGCCGGATCCAGCACCTCATAGGGCACGCGGAAGGCGTCCAGCACCGCCGTATCGCTGCCGACCCCGTCCAACTGCTTCTGGGTGCGGAAAAGCTGCAGCGTGCCCTTGGTACGCTGGTCATAGGCGATGCCGGTTTCCGCCCGCAGGTCGCGCAGGCAGTCCCGGCTGTACTCGGCCAGCCGGACCATGCGGGACTTGTTGAGGGCGTAGGCCGCTTCCGTGCAATTCGCCAGCATCTGCGCCAGCCAGCGGTACAACCTGCCGTCCAATCGCGGCCAGAGGACCAGCGGACGGTGGCGCATCATCAGCCATTTCAGCGCCTTCACGGGAATGCCGGGCCCGGCCCAGGGGGCGGAATAGCCGGGCGAGACCTGGCCGGCATTGGCGAAGCTGGTTTCCATGCCGGCCGCCTGCTGGCGGTCCAGCACCACCACCTCATGGCCTGCCCGTGCCAGATACCAGGCGCTGGTGACGCCGACCACACCGCTGCCGAGAACGACCACCCGCATCGCCGCCTCCTCGTTTCGTCAGCAATGCTAGTCGGCACAGACGGCGAATTTCCCGCCGAATACTCGAATTCGGTATGGGGACATGCCAATTTTTCGCATATTCTTTTCAAAATTCGCAGGATCTTCGATGCACGCCCTGGACGAGGCCGACCGCGCCATCATCCGCCTGCTCCGCGCAGATGGGCGCATGAGCAACGCTGCCCTGGCCGAGGCGGTGGGCCTCTCTCCCTCCGCCTGCCTCCGCCGCCTGCGCCTGTTGGAGAAGCGCGGCGTCATCCGCGGCTATACGGTGGTCCTGGATGAGCCGCCGCCACGCGACACGGTGGTGGTGATCGTGCAGATCACCCTGGAGCGCCAGACTGACGAGCATCTCCGCCGTTTCGAGACAGCCGTGCGCCGCTGCCCGGAAGTGCGGGAATGCTATCTGATGACCGGCATTGCCGACTACCTGCTGCGGGTCGAGGCACGCGACGCCGCCGATTATGAGCGCATCCACAAGGAACAGCTCTCCCGCATGCCCGGCGTCGCCCGCATTCAGTCGAGCTTCGCCATCCGCAGCGTCATCCGGGCCGGCTGATCAGCGCGGAAAAGCCCCGGAACGATACGTCCGGCGCCGCTTGACCACTGTGGCGAAATTGTGGAAGCATCCACCCCCAGCCAAAAAAAGGGCGGCACCCGAAGGCGCCGCCGAGTTTAGGGAGGAAACGTCCAAGAAAGCAGGCAACTCGGCATCGCCGTGGTTGCTGCACTGCACAAATTAACGCGCCCCGCAGGTTTTGCAATAGGCCTGCGGCGGTTTTTTTCGCCTTCTCCGTTAGGCCGCATCCGGCGCCAGACCCTGCAATACGAGCAGCGTATGCGCTTCGCGCATGGCGGCGTGATCCGGTGCCTTCCCGTCCCCCATCACCATCCGCCAAACCGAGCCCATGATCGCCGGGGCCATGATCACCTGCGCCATGCAGGCGCGCCCGGCGGCATCGGCACGGAACTCCCCGCTCTCCACCCCAGCCCTCAGGACCGATTCCAGAAGCGAGGTCGCCCGCGCCAGCACTTCCTCGGCATAGAATTCCGCAAGTTCCGGGAAGCGCTCCGCCTCGGCGATGATAAGGCGGAACAGCGCTCGCTCCTTCCGTGCAGCCATCCGGTCGTAGCCGATGGCGATGAGGGCCCGCATCACCTCCCGCCATGGCCCTTGGGCGCTGGCGGCCAGGCGCTCCGCCTCCTCGAACACCGGCTGGATGCAGTTGCGCACCGCCGCCTTGAAAAGGTCCGCCTTGCCGCCGGCGAAGTAGTGGTAGAGCAGCCCCTTCCCGACTCCGGCCCGGTCCGCCACCCCGGCCATGCTGGCACCGGCATAGCCATGCTCGGCGAACTCATCCACCGCCGCCTCCAGAAGCTGCGGCAGCCTTGCCTCCAGGGTCAGCCTCTGCCGCGGAGAGGGGAGCGTCTTTCCGGCAGGAGCCTGTTCGCCCTTACCGATGAGTGCAGGCCGGGGCTTCGCCGGCATTCCCTTGATCCTTGCTACTAACCGCCCGGTCAATGCCGCCGATGTAGCACATACTTACTGACCGTCCAGTCGGCAAAAGCCGCGGTTCCCGGGGCGGCCGGCACGCTCCTCCTCCGGATCGCCCGTGATAATTCGTCACGTTCTGCCTACAAAATGCGGCAATCCAGCCCAGAATGCGCCCCAGTCACGGCCGATCCTCCGTTCCGGTCGCATACGAAAGGAGGACACCATGCGCCGTCTCGTCCTTGCTTCCGCTCTCGGACTGGGGCTGCTCGCCGTGGCCGGAGCCGGCGGGCCGGCCGCCGCGATGCCGCTTGGCATGCAGGCGCCCCTGGCGGCTGCCGCACCGGATGCGAGCCTGCTGGAGCCCGTGCATTACCGTCGCTCCCATTATGCGCCCCGGCGGCACTACCATGCCCCGCCGCGGCACCACTGGCGCCATCACCATCACCACCATCGCGGCTGGCGCTGATGCAATCCAGCCGGCCCGCGCCCTGGCGGCGCGGGCCGAGGCGGGCGGGGCTCAATGCCAGCAGCGCAGGATCTCGTCCGCCGTCGCCGTCTCCACCTGCTGGCCGTAGCGCTCGTGGTACAGGGTCATCAGCGCGTCATGCGTGCGGTCGGAGGAACTGCAGACCGCATCCGTCGCCAGCACCACCCGATACCCGCGATCCACCGCCCCGAGCACCGTGGCCAGCACGCAGACATCCGTCTCCGCCCCGGTTACCACCAGGCTGTCCGCGCGGCGTAAGCGAAGGCTCCGCTCGAGCTCGCCTCCCAGCCAGGGGGAATAAGCCCGCTTGTCAATGACCTCCGCCGGCGGCACCAGCCGGGCCAGGGGCGGAAGCAGATCGGTCATGCCCGGCTCCAGCGCCTGCAGCGTCATGTCGCGCCAGCGCTCGTAATAGCGGCGCCATGTCCCGTGCCCCTCGCCCGGCTGCGTCGCCGGGATAAAGCGGGTGAAGATGGTCTGCCCCGCGCGCGCCTCCGCGATCCGCTGTACCACTGGCAGCACCCGCTCCATCCAGGGCGTGTGCCATGGGGTGCCGCCGGCGAAGAGCCTCTGCATGTCCACGCAAAGATGAATGCAACTCTCGCCCAGAGGGCCGAAGTGAAGATGCCCCTGCTCCGTCATGCGCCTGTTCCCGTTGGTGCCGGGCATCAAACGAGGCAGGCGCCCCAGGGATCCGGAAGGGCTCGCTTCAGCCCTCCGTCACCCAGGACGGCTTCCGCTTCGCCTTGAAGGCGGCGATCCCCTCCGCCGCCTCCGCGCCCGAGGCCGTGCGCGCGAAGGCGGCCGCGCCGGCCTCCGCATAGCCCTCCGGCGAGACCGGTCCGAGCGCCGCCAGCAGCCCCTTGGTCTCCGCCAGCGCGCCGGGCGCGCCTTCCAGCACCTCGCGCACCGTCTGCCGCACCAGGGCGTCCAGGGCGGCGGCGTCCGCCGCCATCTGGTGCACCAGCCCGATCCGCGCGGCCTCCGGCGCGTCGATCACCCTTGCCTCCAGCACCATGCGCGTCGCCGCGGCACGGCCCATGCGCCGGGCGAGCCAGGGCAGGATCTGCGCCGGCACCAGGCCGCGACGCACCTCCGGCGCGGCGAAGCGCGCATTGGCCGCAGCGAAGGCAATGTCGGCGCTGCAGACGAAGCCAAGGCCCCCCGCATGGGCGCTGCCCTCCACCGCCGCGATGACCACCTGCGGCAGGGCGGCGATGGCGGCGAAGCGCGCGCCGATGCGGCGGTTGCGCTCCTGCTGCCGGGCCAGCTTCTGCTCCGGCGTCTCCTCAGCGGCGACCTCGGTCAGGTCCAGCCCGGCGCAGAAATGCCCGCCGGCACCGGAGATCACCAGCACGCGGGCCGCCTTGTCCTCCCGCAATTCCTCCAACAGCCTGTCCCAGGCCTCGCCCATGGCAGTGCTGAGGGCGTTGCGGCGCTCTGGCCGGTTCATCACGGCCCGGACCACCGGCCCCTCGCGCGTCACCAGCAGCGGCGTTTCCTCGGCCATGGGCATCCTCCCGTCTCTCGCGCCGCACCATGGGGCGGGTGTAGCGGGGCGGCAAGATGGGCGCTGCGGGGCTGCGGGCGGCTCGCGGCCAGGCTAGGCTCCGCCTCCCTTTCACCGGACGGAATGCGATTCATGGCCTCCCCCATCGCCCTTGGCATCGTCGGCTTCGGCATCATGGGGGAGCGGCTGCTGCGCGCGGCCCTGGAACACGCCGCGGAGGTGGTGCGCATCGCCGGGGTCTGGGATCCGGCGCCGGAGGCTGCTGCGCGGCTCGCCGCCATCGCACCCGGAATACCGATGCTGCCCTCCGCCGCCGCGGTCATCGGGGCCTGCGACTGCCTCTACATCGCCGCCCCGCCCGCGGTGCATCTGGAGCATGCCGGCGCGGCGCTCGCCGCCGGCCGGGCGGTGTTCCTGGAGAAGCCGCTGGCCGTGGACCTGCACGCTGCCCGCGCCTTCGTGGCCCATGCCGAGGCGGCCGGGGCACGAGCGGCGGTGAATTTCCCCATGGCCTCCTCCCCTGCCGTCGCCCAGCTCTCCGCCTGGCGCGATTCCGGCGCAGTCGGCAGGCCGGACCGGCTGGCTATCGAGGTCGCCTTCGCCACCTGGCCGCGTGGCTGGCAGAGGGATGCAGCCACTTGGCTCTCGCGCCGCGCCCAGGGCGGCTTCACGCGGGAGGTCGTCTCGCATTTCCTGTTCTTCACGCGCCGGCAACTCGGCCCGCTCTCGCTGCTGGAGGCGCAGGCGGAGTATCCGGGGGGCGAGGGATCGGAAACCGCCATCCGCGCCCGCCTCACCGCCGGCGGCGTCCCGGTGACGCTTTCGGGCAGCGTCGGCAGCACGGCGAAGGACGACCACAACACCTGGACCCTGGAAGGCCCGTCCGGCGCCATCCGGCTGCGCGACTGGTCGGTGGCGGAGCGTCGCGCCGCCGACGGAAGCTGGCAGGAAGCTGCAGACGCCATGCCGAATGAGCGCATGCGCCCCCTGGTGCTGCGCCGCCAGCTGGAAGGCGTCGCCGCCATGACCCGCGGCGCCCAACACCACCTGGCCACCTTGCGCGAGGCGCTGGAGGTGCAGGAGGTCGTCGAGGCGATCCTTGCCGCCTGAACGCCCTTACTGCCCCGGCCAGTCCAGCGGCAGACCGACGTAATTCTCCGCCAGGGTCATGGAGCCGGCGCGGGAGCGGCAGACGTAATCCAGTTCCGCCAACTGCACCTTGTGCTCGAAGGGGTCCTCGCCGTCGAAGCGGTGCAGCATGGAGGTCATCCACCAGGAGAAGCGCTGCGCCTTCCAGATGCGGTGCAGCGCCGTATCCGAATAGGCATCCAGCAGCGCCGTGCCCTTGCCGCGGAAGAAAGCTTCCAGCGCCCGCGCCAGCACGCGGATATCGGCCAGGGCCAGATTCATTCCCTTGGCGCCGGTCGGCGGCACGATGTGGGCGGCATCGCCGGCCAGGAACAGGCGGCCATGGCGCATCGGCTCGGCCACAAAGCTGCGCATGGCGGTGATGCCCTTCTGCAGGATCGGGCCCTCGCGCAACTGGTCCACCCCGTCCCGGCGGGCCAGCCGCGCGTGCAATTCCTCCCAGATCCGCTCATCCGGCCATTCCGCCAAGTCCTCGTCAGGCCGGCATTGCAGGTAGAGCCGCGACAGGACCGGGGAACGCATGGTCGCCAGGGCGAAGCCCCGCTCATGCCGCGCATAGATCAGCTCATGAGAGGGCGGCGCCACCGCGGCCAGGATGCCGAGCCAGGCGAAGGGATAGACCCGCTCGTAGATTTTCAGCCTGCCCGCCGGGATGGAGGGACGGCAGATGCCGTGGAACCCGTCGCAGCCGGCGATGACGTCGCAACGCAGCTCCCGCTCCTGCCCCTCATGGCGGAAGGTGATGCGGGGCTGGTCGGTTTCCAGGTCGTGTACCGCGGTGTCCTCGACCTCGAAGAACAGGGGGGCGCCATAGCCAAGGCGGGCAGCGATCAGGTCCTTCACCACCTCCTGCTGGCCGTAGATCGTCACCCGCTTGCCGGTCAGGCCGTAGAGGTCGATCCGGTGGCCCTCGCCGTCGAAGCGCAGTTCGATCCCCTCATGGGGCAGCCCTTCCCGGTGCAGCCGTTCGCCGACGCCGCTCTCGGTCAGGATGTCCACGCTGCCCTGTTCCAGCAGGCCGGCGCGGATGCGTTCCTCGATGTAGCGGCGCGGCTTCGCCTCCACCACCACGGAGTCGATGCCAGCGAGATGCAGCAGATGCCCGAGCAGAAGCCCCGCCGGCCCCGCCCCCACGATCCCGACCTGCGTCCGCATGACCTTTCCTCCGCGGCACCGGGGAGGACGCGATTCCGGCCTCCCCGGGCCTTATTCTTGCCTGGACGGCAGGGGCTTAGCCCCTCTGCACGTTCCAGAACAACGGCATGCCCTTGAGCACGCCGGTGATGCCGCGGCGGTAGGAAGTGGGCTGGAAGTACTGGCCGATCGGCAGATAGGGCACCTCCTTGAAGGCTTCGGCCTGGATTTCCGCCGCCAGCTTCTTTTGCGTCTCGAGATCCGGCGCCTCGAACCAGGCGTTCCGCAGCTCCTCCATATGCGGCATGTTCGGCCAACCGAACCAGGCATTCTGGCCGTTGCCGCGCAGGCCGAGATGCGAGGCCGGGTTCAGGAAGTCGAGGCCGGTGAAGAAGGTGAAGAAGATGCTCCAGCCGCCCTTCTCCGGTGGCTCCTTGCTCGCGCGCCGCTGCACCACCGTGCCCCAGTCGGTGGAGACGTATTCCACATTCATCCCCGCCTTGGTCAGCATGTCGTTCCCGACCTGCGCCAGCGCGTTCAGCGAAGGGAAGTCGGAGGCGGCGATCAGCACCACCTTCTCCCCCTTGTAGCCGGCGGCGGCGAGGTCGCGCTTGACCTTGTCGTAGTCGCGCGGGCTGGTCAGCGCCTCCATCCCCACCTCGCTGGCCATCGGCGTGCCAGGCGGGAAGAAGCCCACCCTGTCGCGCCACAGGCTGTGATCGGTGCCGATGACGGCCGTCATGTAGTCGGCCTGCACCACCGCGCCCAGCAGCGCCCGGCGGATGGCCGGGTTGTTGAAGGGCGGATGCAGGTGGTTGAAGCGGCAGAGGCCGAGCAGTCCGGTGGGATCCGGCTGCTCCACCACCAGGTTGCGGTTCCGCTGCAGCAGAGGCAGCAGGTCGGCGGTCGGCTGCTCCCACCAGTCCACCTCACCGCTCTGCAGCGCCGCGGCGGCGGTAGAGGCGTCGGGGATCACGTGCCATTCGACACGGTCGAAATGCACCCGCTTCGGCCCCGCCGTCCATTCGGCGGTGCCGCCCTCGCGCGGCACGTAGTCGGGGTTGCGGGCATAGACCACCTTGCTGCCGGGCACCCGCTCATTCGCCACCCAGCGGAAGGGGCCGGAGCCGATGATCTCCTTGATCGGCGTGTTGGCATCCTGCCGCGCGATGCGCTCCGGCATGATGAAGCAGCAGGGTGAGCTGGGCTTGGCCAGTGCGTCGAACAGCAGGGCGAAGGGCCGCTTCAGGCGGAAGGTCAGGCGGCGGTCGTCCTCCGCCACCAGTTCATCCGTCACCGCCAGCAGTGCCTGGCCCATGGCATCGCGCTGGCCCCAGCGCTTGATGGATGCAACAGCATCCTTTGCCCGCACCGGCTCGCCATCATGGAATTTGAGGCCGGGGCGCAGCGTGATCGTCACCCGCTTGCCGCCGTCCTCCACCGAATGGCCTTCGGCCATCTGCGGCTGCGGCTTGAAATTGGCATCCACGCCATAGAGCGTGTCGTAGATCAGGTAGCCGTGGTGACGCGTGACATAGGCGGTGGTGATGATCGGGTCGACCACCGCGACATCCGCCTGCGGGATGAATTTCAGCACCTTGCCGCCGGCCGGTTGCGCCAGGGCCGGCCTGGCAAGCCCGGCCGGCAAGGCAAGCCCGGCCGCGCCAAAGGCGCCGGCCTTCATGAAGTCGCGTCTTTGCATATCCCGGTCCCCCAGATCTTCCTGTCCCGATCGCGATGAGTTACGGCGATGCCCGAATCCGGGCAAGGGTTCCCTTCATCCGCGCGGCGGCGCCGCCCAGGCCTGCGCATCCCGCCACCTCGCGATAGTCTGTGCACCCGCCGCCGCTGCTGCCCCATCCCTGCCACATCCGGGCGAGAGAAGGCGGCGCCCCGATTGCCACCGAAGGATGTCGCCATTCATGAGGCTGGCTTCGCCATATCCGCTCGCTTCCGACTTGCGCCACGCCGTGGAACGTGACAGCAGCGCGCGGCCTGTGCCGTCGAGCAGCGGCACGGGTCACCGTGCCGTGGTTTGTACGGCACATGAGTCTCCGCCTATTTCGTAGCCAGCCGAGACGAGAGCATGAGCGCAACATTCCTGAATGCCGGCTGGACCGCGCGCCTCGGGCCGCATCGCATGCGCGTGGCCGGCGAGTTCCTGCGTTTCGGCATAGTTGGCGTCGCGGGTTTCGCCGTGGACGCGACGGTTCTGACCGCTGCCCTGGCAGCGGGCCTCGGCCCTTGGATCGGCCGCGCCCTGTCCTATCTGGCAGCGGCGACCACGACCTTCCTGCTGAACCGCGCCTGGACTTTCCGTGGCGCCTCCCCTGGCGCCCGGCCGGTGCGGCAGTGGGCGTTGTTCCTTCTGGTTAATCTTGTCGGATTCGCAAGCAACTATGGAACCTACGCCGCGCTGATCTCCACGGTCCCGCTTGTGTCCCGCAATCCCGTGATCGGGGTTGCGGCGGGTTCGCTTGCGGGATTGCTGGGGAACTTTCTGCTGGCGCGACGTTTCGTCTTCGGCCGGGGCGCTTCCCTGCGCCCTTCCATCGACAATTGAAGCGGCGGAAGCGATGTGCACCGGACATTTCCCTCCCATACCGGCCCATGACAGCTTGCGTGCGCGCCTTCGGCAGCCCGACCGACGGAGGGTCTCAGGGCCGGAAGCGATGCGTCGGACCGCTGGAGCCAAGGCCTGCGCATGCATGGCGTGATTCCCCCTGAATCAGGCTCGAAGGAAGCGGCGCTGCTGCCCGCAGTCGCGGAGACGCACTGGGCGGGTTACGCCGCCAGCGGGTCCCAGGCCATTCGCGCCGGACGCCGCCGCTGGACCGCGGCGGCGCCCCTGCCCCCGGCATTGCCCGCTGCCGCCGTCCTTCTGCTGGACATGCTGGCGATTGCCGGCCCCGGACTCGCGATGCCGGCCCTGCCGAGCCTCGAAGGCAGGCCGGGCCATGCGCTAGTGGCGTTTCTCGCCCTGCTGTGCCCAGGGATCGCCGGCATGGCCGGAGCCTATGGGCTCGCGGCGCTGTTCGATGGCCGGAAGGCGGCCATGACTGCGCTGTTCAGCTTCGCGGCAGGCATTGCCGGCCTGGCGGCAGCGGCGCAGGCACTTGGGGCCACCACGGCCTTCCCGCCGGAAATTGCCCTGCTCTGGCTGGTACTGGCCGCGCCGCCGCTGGTGGGTGGCAGGCTGGCTGCCTCCCTCGCTCTGCGGGCCGCCGCCGGGCGCATGCGGCAGCGCGCCGTGCTGGTGGGGGACGGGCCGCAGGCTACCCGTTTCGCCAAGGCGATGCAGTCCTGCCCGGGCCGCAGCCTGACCCTCCTCGGCCTGATCGACGACCGGGGGCCAGGCACCCGCAAGGGCGTGCGCGGCGCCGATGGACTGCCGCTGCTGGGCTCGCTCGATACGCTCTTCGCCATGATCCGCCGGGGCGAGGTCGACCAGGTGATCCTGACCATGCCCTGGGCCTCGGAAGCGCGCCTCCGGCGGCTTGAGACGCTGCTGGCCGACTATCCAGTGGATGTGCGTCTGGCCCCCGACCTCGCCGCCTACCGCCATTCCCGCCTGTCCGAGCCGGAGGCCGGCCGCCTGCGCCTGCTTCGCCTGGTGGACCGACCGATGCGCGGCTGGGCTGGCGCGGTGAAGACGGTGGAGGACTATGTCCTCGCCCTCGCGGCACTGGCGCTGGCGGCAGTCCCAATGGCGCTGATCGCATTGGCCATCCGCCTGGACAGCCCCGGCCCGGTGCTGTTCCGGCAGCGCCGCACCGGATTCAACAACCGCGACTTCTACGTCTTCAAATTTCGCACCATGTACCACGAGCACACCGACCACGATGTGCAGCGCCAGGTCATGGAAGGCGATCCGCGGGTCACGCCGGTCGGCGCCATCCTGCGGCGGACATCGCTGGACGAGCTGCCGCAGATCTTCAACGTGCTGCGTGGCGAGATGTCCTTCATCGGCCCGCGCCCGCACGCCCCAGGGACGCGCGCCGGCGGCAAGCTGTTCGAGGAGGTGGTGGAGCGCTACGCGGCACGCCACCGGGTGAAGCCTGGCCTGACCGGCCTGGCCCAGGTGCGCGGCTGGCGCGGCCCGACCGAGACGGAGGAGAAGCTGATCCGTCGCGTCGAGAGCGATCTGGAATATATCGAGAACTGGTCGCCCTGGCTGGATTTCGTAATCCTGCTGCGGACGCTGCTGGCGGTCGCCCGCATGCGCAACGCCTGCTGATCCGGAAGACGCCGAGCAGCAAGACCGGCCGGAGAGATTTGCCGATGTCCGATACCCTTGTCCCGGTCAGCCCGGCCGCCCGCGCGCAGGGCGCCCCTGCCGAAGCCAGCGCGGTTTCACCGCGGATCGCCGTGCTGATCCCCTGCTACAACGAAGAAGTGGCAATCCCGCGCGTGGTCGGCGCCTTCCGCGCGGCCCTGCCCGGCGCCACCATTTATGTCTACGATAACAACTCCCGCGACCGGACGCGGGAGGTGGCAGCGGCGGCCGGCGCCATCGTCCGGACGGAGGCCTTGCAGGGCAAGGGCCATGTCGTGCGGCGCATGTTCGCCGATATCGAGGCCGATGTGTACCTGCTGGTGGACGGCGACGACACCTATGACGCCGCCTCTGCCCCGGAGCTGGTGCGCCTGCTGCTGGAGCAGCGGCTGGACATGGTGACCGGCGTGCGCGTCACCGATGCCGCCGCCGCCTACCGGCCCGGCCATCGCTTCGGCAATGCCCTGCTGACGGGAATGGTGCGGCAGATCTTCGGCAACCGCATCACCGACATGCTCTCCGGCTACCGCGCCTTCTCCCGCCGCTTCGTGAAAAGCTTCCCCGCCCTGGCCGAGGGATTCGAGACCGAGACCGAATTCACCGTCCACGCCCTCGAGCTTCGGCTGCCTGTCGGCGAGGTGCTGACCCCCTACCGGGAAAGGCCGCAGGGCTCCGTCAGCAAGCTGCGCACCTACAGCGACGGCTTCCGCATCCTGCGCACCATCCTGCTGCTGGTGCAGCGGGAAAGGCCACTGGCCTTCTTCAGCGCGGCAGGCGTCGTGCTGCTGCTGCTCGGCGTCGGCCTCTCGGTGCCGGTGCTGCTGGAATACCTGCACACCGGCTTGGTGCCACGCCTGCCGACGGCAGTGCTCTCGACCGGGCTGGTCTTGCTCTCCTTCCTCTCCTTCGTCTGCGGCCTGATCCTGGACACGGTGACGCGCGGCCGGCTGGAGGCGAAGCGGATCGCCTATCTCTCCGTCCCGGGCCCGAATTTCGACCCGCGGCTGGCAGAGGGCGGGCCAGCCGCATGACCCTGCCAGCCTACCCTGCGCCACGGCACATCGCCGGCGCGGCGGCGCCTCCTGCGCCTGGCTACGATGCGGATGTGATCATCCTGGCGCTCGACCGCGCCGAGGACACGGTAGCCGCCATCGCCTCCGCCCGGGCGCAGCAAGGTGTGGCGAAGCATGTCTGGATCGCCGACCAGGGCAGCCGGCCGGAGAACCTGGCGACGCTGGCCCGCGCGGTGGAGGGCGCCGCGGATGCGACGCTGGTGCAACTCGACCGCAATTGGGGAGTGGCGGGCGGGCGCAACCGCGCCACCGCCCTCGGCAGCGGCCGCGTGGTCTTCGCCCTGGACAATGACGCTGAATTCGCCACGCCGGACACCCTCTCCCGCGCCGTGCGGGTGCTCGAGGAGGAACCGGACCTCGCCGCCATCGCCTGCCGTATCCTGGTCCATACGACAGGGGAGGACGACCTCTCCTCCTGGGGCTATCCCCCTTCCCTGCTGGCACAGGCTGCGGGGCGCTTCGACACGCATACCTTCGTCGGCGCCGGCCATGCCATCCGCCGGGCGGATTTCGAGGCCGCAGGCGGCTATGACGACGCGCTGTTCTTCTGCTGGGAGGAATTCGACTTCTCGCTCCGCGCCATCAATCTCGGCCGCCGCATCCGTTACTGTGGCGACATCGCGGTGCGTCACAAGGTCAGCGGCGAGCAGCGCTTCGCCTGGTCCGGCACGCGCTGGTTCCACTTCGTCCGCAACCGCCTCTATATCGGCATGAAGTACGGCGCTTCGCCGGTGACGCTGCTGCCGCGCTTCCTGGCCTATCAGGTGAAGGGCGCCCGCAACCGGGTGCTGTGGCAGGGGCTTCGGGCTGGCCCGGCGGCGCTCCGCCTCGCCCGTGCCTTCCGCCCGCCGCCGGGGCAGGATGCGCTGTACCGGCTTTCCCCGGCAGCGCTGGACTACCTGGCGCGCAATGACCGGGCGCATCGCGGCAGCCTGCTGCGGCGGGTCCGGGCCGAGATTCTGGCTACCCTGCCCAGCCTGCCGGCGCGTCCGGCCCCGCGCTGAGGATCTCAGCCCGCGCGGCGCTGCCTCGCCTCCTGCCAGAGGAGGCGCAGGATCGCCGGATCGTCCACGAGATAGCGCCGCGCCAGCCGCCGCGGGTCCTGCGCCAGACGCCAGGCCCATTCCAGCCCGGCCCGTTGCAGCAGCTTCGGGGCGCGACGCTCTGCCCCGGTCAGGAACAGCAGGCTCGCACCGATGCAGAGCCCGGTTCCGCGCGCGCGGCCCCGCCGGACCAGTGCCTCTGCCACCACCTCCTGCCGGGGCGAGCCAACGGCGAGCAGAATGAAGCGGGCCGGGTTTGCTTCCAGGAAGCGCAGGGCCTCCTCCAGCGCCGCGGGGTCGCGGTCGAAGCCCATGGGCGGGTCGTAATGCGCCAGCCGCGTCAGGCCGAAGCGCCTCGCCAGCGCCGCGACCGTTCCGGGAGAGGCGCCGAGGATGGCCAGCCGGTCATCCGGCGCGATCACTCTCTCGAACAGCGCCGCGGTCAGGTCGCTGCCCGGCACCACGGCCGGGACCGGCAGGCCGAAGAGCCGGGCCAGCCGCGCCACCACCCGGCTGTCCAGCAGCCGCAGCGCCGCCGCCTCGTAAAGCCGCAGCAGGGAAGGGTCGCGCGCCAGCCGGATCAGGTGGTCGGCATTCGGCGTGGCGACGTAAGCGAAGGGCGCCTCCGCCGGCCGCGCCGCCAGCCTCTCCAGCACCGTTTCCGGCGGCAGGTCGGCAAAGTCCAGGCCGAGCAGACGTACCGCCGGTTCCGCCCCGCAGAGGGGCTCAGAGGGCGAAACGGAGCTGGACCTGGATGAGATTGCGATCGTATTCAAGAATACCGCCAGTCGCCTCAAATCGCTGGGTGTAGGAATAGCTGCCCACCAGTGCTATGTTGCGGTTGAGCAGGTAACGGGCGTTCAGCGTGATCACGCCATCGGTCGCCGTCTGGCTGGGCTGCTCATACTCGCGGCGGTCGGCACGCAATTCGGCCCCCAGGATGATATTTCGCCGAAACTCATGATCCACCCGCACCCCGCCGGTGGTACGCCAGTAGCTGACCGCATCGGCGCGAATCGATTCTTCGATGGAGCGCCGGACATTGAAGCTCACCGTGGTGATCTGCGTCGGCAGCCAAATGAGTTCACCCTCCACCGCCGGGCCTTCGAGGGGCTTCAGGCCCGGCCCGCGGTAGTCGCGGTGCCGCCAGCCGAAGGCGAGGCGGCCTTGCCATACCCCGTCGAAGTCGTACTGGAAGCCCACCAGCGCTTCCCAGGTGAAGCTATCGCGGGGACGCGACACGCTCTCCTGGTAGGTGATGTCCTGCAACCGCACGACGGCGGTGATGAACCGGCCCGGGGCGAGTGCATAACTGGCTCCGAGGGCGCCGAGCACGGTGTTGAAGTCGTTGACCGAAACCGGATTGCGGACCCCGCCGATCGTGACGTCCTGGAAGCGATAGGTCCGGAACAACCCGGTCGCCAACAGGCCCAGCCGGTTGAAGCGGGTGGTGCCGGTAAGCTGTGCCTCATCCGAGTCGTAGGGCACTGGCTTGGAGATGCCGGCCGTCTGTACGTCGAAGTTGTAGACGTCCAGATGCTCCTGGTAATGGCGATAGCGGAACTCCAGATTGGTATCCGCCGAGAAGTCGTAGCGCCCGAAGCCGCCAATATTCCAGTCAGTCCAGTCCAGGTCGCTGCGGTTGAAGTACTGTTGCGCACTCATATTGACCGATGCGCCAAGGGCGTGCGTGGTCCAGTCGCTCCCCAGCGCAATGTCGGCGCTCTGATTGACGAAACCATCGGAGACGATATTCGACTTCCGGCCGAACACGTTGCTGTCCCAGCCCACCCCGGCCTCGACCGCAGCGTCCAGCCGGAAGCCGCCGAGGCGCACGCCGAGAGGATCGTATTCAGGCCGTGGGCGGGTCAGCACGGTGACTCCCCGCTCCGTAGCGCTCCGTTCCATCGTCTGACCCAGGGCCCCGGATGCCGGCAGCCCAACCGTCAACCCGCCTGCCAGGACCGCCAGGGCAACGCGCCCGGGACTACGCTTCCCCATCTTTCACCCGCCCCTCATCATTGCCGATCTGCTTGCACGCAACCGGCAGGCTTGGTCAATGCGCAACATTTTCAATGTGTCGTGGCCGCAACACCTGGGGAGGGGGAGCCGAGCCGTTGGGGTCCCGGTTCGCTGCCTGGCCGCAACTCGCGAAAAGGTGCCTGGTTTATGGGATTTGCGCAGGATCTGATGCGGCCGAAGAACGCTTCGTCGGCGGATTTGCGGGCATCAAACCCCAAATACGCTTGCAATTCCATGAAGCGGCAGCGCGTATACCGGCCGGAACCCACGCGGATCAGGCGTGGGACCCGGGCGGATCGGGCACGCGACATGTCGATTCGCCTCTGCCTGGCAACTCGGGCATGGATTCTGCGGGCTTGCGGGCACGGGGCAATGCTATTGTCCCGCCCGGCCGCCCAGACCGGAGCCAAGGAATGGCGAAGATCGAGACCATCAGGCCAGACGCGGGCGGCCCCCGCGGCATGAGCGACGTTACACCCAACCTTTCCGATTTCCGGTCCGGCTCAGGGGAGGAGGACCGGCTGACCGGCCTCCTGGCCTTCGGCCTGGCCGCCGAGCGCGGCGGGCCAGTAACCCCCGAGCAGATCGAAGCGCTGCGGCGGGAGGCGGCCAAGGCGCTCGCCGACCACGCGTTCCGTTACCTCCACAACACCGTGGAGCAGGTGCGGCGCGACGCTGTGGCTGAGCATCTCGGCCATCTGCGGCCGCCCCCCGGCTTCCTGCGGCTGGTCCTCGCCAATCTCGTCGCGCTCGCCCTGGCCGGGCTGGCCGGCGGATGGATTGCATGGCATTCCGACGTTCTGGCCGGGCTCTCCGGCCTGCTGGCAGGCTGACCTGATGTCCGCGACGACCCGAATTGCCCTCCCCGGCCCCGGCTTCGACACCGCCGCCGACACGCCGCTGCGCCGGGCGCTGAGCGCCTGCCGCAAGCAGTTCATCATGGTCGGGCTGTTCAGCGGCGTAGTGAACCTGCTGCAGCTCACCACCTCGGTCTACATGATGCAGGTGTTCGACCGGGTGCTCTCCACCCGGATCCTCGACACCCTGCTCTACCTCTCCCTCCTCGCCGGCGGCGCAGTGCTGGTGCTGGCGCTGCTCGAGGCGGTGCGCAGCCAGGTCATGCAGCGCATCGGCACCTGGCTCGAGCACCGGGTCGCCCCGGAGGGCTTCGTCCGCGCCATCGAGAGCACGCTGCGCGGCAGGCCCTACCGGATGGAGGCGCTGCGCGACCTCGCGATCTGCCGCGGCTATCTCAGCTCCCCCGGCGCGCTCGCGCTCTATGACGTGCCCTGGGTGCCGATCTACATCGCGGTCATCTTCATCCTGCACCCGGTCATGGGCTGGATCGCCCTCGGTGGCGCCCTGCTGCTCTTCGCCCTGACCCTGACCAGCGAATTCGCCACCTCGAAGCTGCTGCGGGAGGCGAACAATGCCGGCATGGCCTCGCAGCGCAGGGCCGATGCCATTGCCCGCAATGCCGAAGTGATCGACAGCATGGGCATGTTGCCCGCGGTCATCGGCCGATGGCGGGAGTCGGTCGCCGCCATGGCGATGCCGCAGCAGCGCGCCGCCGACCGCGCCTCGGTCCTGCTCGCCGCCACCAAGTTCTTCCGCCTCGCGGTGCAGATCGCCATCCTCGGGGTCGGCGCCTATCTGGTGCTGCAGCAGGAATTGACCTCGGGCGCCTCCATCGCCGGTTCCATCATCATGGGCCGGGCCCTGGCGCCGGTGGAGATGATGATCGGCGGCTGGAAGCAACTGGTGCAGGCGCGCCAGTCCTTCCGCCGCCTCCAGGCCTTCCTCGCCCAGCCGCGGCTGCGCCCGCCCGGCCTGCCGCTGCCCGAGCCCACCGGCCATCTCTCGGTCGAGCGCGTCTCCTATGCCTTCCCCGGCCAGGGCGTGGCCATGATCAAGGGCGTCAACTTCACCCTGAATCCGGGCGAGAGCCTGGCGGTGATCGGCCCCTCGGCGGCCGGCAAGACCACGCTGATCCGGCTGCTGATCGGCACCCTGCAGCCCTCGGCCGGCACGGTCCGGCTGGACGGCGCCGATGTCTACCAGTGGATGCGCGAGGACTTCGGCCGCCATGTCGGCTACCTGCCGCAGGATGTCGAGCTGTTCGACGGCACCGTCTTCGCCAACATCGCCCGCATGGGCGAGGCGACGCCGGAGGAGGTCTATGAGGCCGCCAAGCTCGCCGGCTGCCACGAGATGATCCTGCGCCTGCCGAACGGCTATGAGACCCAGATCGGCGAGGGCGGCATCTATCTCTCCGGCGGCCAGCGTCAGCTCGTCGGCCTGGCCCGGGCCATGTTCGGCCGGCCGAAATTCGTGGTGCTGGATGAGCCGAACAGCAATCTCGACGGCGATTCCGAGGCCAACCTGCTGAATGCCCTGCAACGGCTGAAGGCCCAAGGGACCACCCTGGTCCTGGTGTCCCACCGTCCCACCCTGGTCCAGGGCGTGGACAAGATCCTGCTGCTGAAGGATGGCGCGATGGAGATGTTCGGTCCGCGCGTCGAGGTCCTGAAGCGTCTGATGACCCAGGCGCGCCCGGCCGAGGTGCCGGCCGCCGCCCGTCTGGAAGGGACCGGCGCCCGATGAGCACCGAAACCCCCACCCTGCCCGCTCCCGCTGCCTCGCCGGCCGCGCCGGCCACCGCGCCCAACCCGCGGACGCTGGCGCCGCTCGGCCGCCGGGAGCTGGGCCTCAACCTGCCGCCCTTCCCGCCGAACCCGGTGCTCGACGCCCCAGCGCCGCGCACCCGCATGCCGCTCATCCTCGGGCTCTTTGTATTCCTGGTCTTCGTCGTCGGCTTCAGCGCCTGGGCGGCGCTGGCGCCGCTGGCCGAGGCGGCGATCGCCCCGGGCGTCATCAAGGTCGAGGGCAACCGCCGCACCATCCAGCACCTGGAAGGCGGCATCGTGCGCGAGATCCTGGTGCGCGACGGCGACAAGGTGCAGGCCGGCCAGGTGTTGATGCGTCTGGACGACGTCCAGTCCGAGAGCACGCTGGAGACCCAGCGGGCGCAGCGCTGGGCCTTGATGGCGCAGGATGCGCGCCTGAGCGCCGAGGCGGCGCGGGCCAAGGAGATCACCTTCCCGGCCGAGCTGCTGGCCAGCCGCCATCCGCGGGCGATCGAGGCGATGACCGGCCAGCGGGCGTTGTTCGAGGCGCGCACCGCCAGCCTGAACAGCCAGTTGCAGGTGTTGCAGGCGCGGATCGAGCAGCAGGAGGCGGTAATCGCCTCCGCCCAGGGCACGCTGCGGTCGGCGCGCGAGCAGCTGGCCAGCTACCGGCAGGAGGAGCGCGAGATCGGGCCACTGGCGAGCCAGGGCTACATCTCCCGGCCCCGCCTGCTGCAGGTGCAGCGCAGCGCGACAGAGCAGGAGGCGCGCATCGCCGGCGCCCTCGGCGACATCGAGCGTGCCCGGGCGACGATCGCGGAGGCGCGCAACCAGATGCAGCAGATCATCGACCAGCGGATGCAGGACGTCTCGACCGAGCAGCGCGACGTCCGCAACAAGCTGGCCGAGGCGGAGGAGCGCCTGCGCGCCGCCAGCGATGTGCAGGCCCGGCGGGAGATCGTGGCGCCGGAATCCGGCACCATCCTCAACCTGCGGGTCTTCACCCTGGGCGCGGTGGTGAAGCCCGGCGATCCGGTGATGGACCTGATGCCGGACCATGACCGCCTGGTCGCCGAGGTGAACATCCAGCCAAACGACATCGACGTGGTCTATCCAGGCCTGGTGGCCGAGGTGCGGCTACCCGCCTTCAAGCAGCGCCTGGTCCCCTTCCTGCACGGGCATGTGACCTGGGTCGCCGCCGACGTGACCACCAATGAACAGACGCGGCAGCAATATTACCGCTCCTACATCCTGATCGATCGGGAACAACTGGAGAGGCTGCCGAACGTCTTCATCACGCCCGGCATGCCGGTGGAGGCACATATCCAGATTGGCCAGCGGAGCTTCTTCCGCTACCTCACCCAGCCGATTCGCGACAGCTTCCACCGCGCCTTCCGGGAGCAGTAAGGGAATGGCCGGCGCCGCCGCCCCACACGGGGCGGCGGTCGAGCCGGCCTGGACGCCTCTTCTCCGTTGCACCGGAATGACAGGTGCACGAGGTGACAGGAAAGGACCACCGCATGGTTGATGCTCGTACCATCTTCGCCGACGGCATCATGGATGCCAGCGTCACCTATGGGGTCGCCCGGTTCACGCTGGCCCAGACCGGGCCCGACGGGAAGCCGGTTCCGGCCGGGCAACTGGTCATTCCGCTGATGCAGTTGCCGGCCTTCGCCAACGGGATCATGAGCCTGCTGAAGCAGATCGAGACCCGAGTGAAGGAACAGCAGGCCCGCCAGAGCGAGAATGGCGAGGCCGCCGCCGGCGAGAGCGCCTCGGTGCCCGGCGCGTTCCGCTTCGGCTGAATGCCATGGCGGCACTGCCGCTCTCCGTCATCGTCTGCTGCCACGCGCGGCCGCACTACCTGCGGGCCTGCCTCGCCGGGCTCGCCGCCCAGTCCTGCCGGGATTTCGAGCTGCTGGTCGTCGACAGCGGCTCGCCGCCGGCGGAAGCGGAAGCGATCGCCGCGCTGGCCAGGGAGGCGGGCGCGCGGCTGCTGCGATCCGATTCACCTGGCCTGTCCCGCGCGCGCAATCTCGGCGCCGCCGCCGCCCAGGGACACTGGGTCGCCTATCTGGACGATGACGCGGTGGCTGAGCCCGGCTGGGCCACGGCCCTCCTGAATCGCATCGCCACGCTGCCGCCGAAGGCGGCGGCGCTCGGCGGCCGCATCCTGCCGACCTGGGAGGCCCCCCTGCCCACCTGGTGGCCCCCAAAGCTGCGCGGCGTGCTGACCATCGTCGAATGGGACGGTTTCGGGGAGCTCGGCCGGGATCTGCCGGCGGAGGTCGATATCTACGGCGCCAACATGGCCTTCGCGACTGCCCCGCTGCTCAGCGTCGGCGGCTTCCCGGAGGCGCTGGGACGGGTCGGCAGCCGGCTGCTCTCCGGCGAGGAGGTGGAGGTGGTCGGGCGGCTCCGCGCCAAAGGCTATCGGGCCTTCTATGATGGCGCTGCCGCGGTACGACACAGCATCCAGCGGGAGAGGCTGCATCCGGCCTGGCTGCTCAGCCGCCTGCTGTGGCAGGGGGCGACGGATGCCCTGCGGGACCGCCGCAGCCGGGCCAGGCAGGACCGGACCCTGGGCGCGGCGGCAAGGCTGGCGCTGCAGGCGCCGCTGCTGCTCTGGCCGGCCACCTCCCCGGCCCTGCTCCGCGCCCGCTGCGGCGCCGCCTACAATCTCGGCTACCTGCGTGGCCGCCTCTCTTCCGTGCCGGCGGAGGCTGCATGATGCACCTGCCCCGCCGTGCCCTTTTCGCAGCGCCGCTGCTCGCGGCGCCGACCGCCGCGCAGCCCGCCGATCTCCGCACGCGCCTCGCCGGGCTTCGCCTGGGCGCCAATCTGGAGCGCTGGTATACCGTCGCCCGGGACAACCACCCGCGCAGGCTGGGGCCCGGCTGGTGGCGGGATTTCCGCGGCGCCGGCTTCGACCATGTCCGGATCTTCCTGCCGGAGGTGAAGCAGACTGGCGAATCGCCTGAAATTCTTGGAATGTTCCTGCAGGCAGTGCAGGACGCGACCGGTGCCGGGCTGCCGGTGCTGCTCGGCCTTGCGGACACCTTCCATCACAGCAATCCCTGGGGGGAGCGCGACTGGAAGGCGCTTGCCGACCGCGCCGCCTTCTTCGGCAGCAGGACCGATCCCGCCCAGGTCGTGCTGGCGCCGCTGAACGAGCCGGCCTTCCCCGATACCGCCACCTGGCTGCCGGTGCGGGACCGGATGCTGGCTGAGCTCCGCCGCGCGGCGCCGCGCCACATCCTGATGTGGGGCGGCCGGGAATGGTGCAGCTACCGCTCCCTGCTGGAGACAACGCCGCCTGCCGATCCGAACACGATCGCGGAGGTGCATGACTATGTCGGCGGCGATGCCGCCGCGGTGGAGGGCCGCTTCGGGCCGATCGCCGCCTGGCGCGACCGCCACCGGGTGCCGGTGCTCGTCACCGAGTTGGGCGGCGCGCAGGGGCATGAGACCGACCGCGCCGCCTGGGTCGCCGATCTCCGCCGCATCCTGCCGGTGCTGCGCCGGCACCGGCTGCCGGCGGCACTATGGTCCTACAGCCATGGAAGCTGGTGGCGAATCCAGGAGGGTGACCAGCCGACGCCGCGCCCCGAGATCCGCGCCCTGATCGGCTGACCTATTCCGTCGCCGGCCGTGCCAGGCCCACCGGCGGCGCTGGCTGCGCCTGGCGCAGGATCCAGCGATGGGCCGGCACCTCGACGAAGCGCCAGGCCAGCCAGCCGGCCAGCAGGTTCAGCAAAAAGCCGGTGCCCATTAACAGGATGCGTCCGGCCAGCCCCGGCTCGGCCAGCCGCAGCAGGCCGACCAGTGCCGTCTCGATGAAGATCCAGCAGAGATAGACGCCGAAGGAGGCCTCGCCGAGGCGCAGCAGCAGGTCCGGCCGCGTCAGTGCCTGCGCAGCGGCCCGCATCCCCTGCTGCCAAATGGCAAGGATCAGGCAGGCCAGGCCGGCAACCGTCAGCGCGTCCTGTCCCAGCGCCAGCCCGGCCGGCAGCGCCGCGGTGCCGGCCAGGGCCAGGGCTGGAGGCAGCCGCCCCTCCGTCGCCAGCCGGCCAAGGGACAGGCCGAGGCAGAATTCCAGGGCGAAGCGCAGTAGCCCCAGATGCAGCGTGTAATTCAACCCGACCATGCCGTCAGGGCGCGCGCTCGCCAATGCCCAGAGCCCGGCCAGTGCCAGCGCCGGCACGGCCGGGAGCAGACGGAGCGGCAGCCGCCGCGCCGCCGCGAGCAGCAGCGGGAAAGCGAGATACCCGGCCCATTCGACCGACAGGGCCCAGGACGGGTAATTCCAGGAATGCTGGCTGGTGGTCTCCCAGGCATTCACCAGGAAGAGCTGCAACAGGAAGTCGTCAAGCCCGAAACGCTCCGGGTTGCGGATGGCGATGCCGACGGCGGCGGCAAGCCCGACGAGCAACGCCAGGGTCAGCAGCGCCAGCGCGTGCAGCGGCCAGATCTTCGCCAGCCGGCGCAGCAGGAAGCGGCGGATCCCCGCCACGCCGGAGGGCGGCCGCGCGCTGTAGCCCAGCCAGAGGGCGAAACCGGAGAGCAGGAAGAAGCCGTCCACCCCCAGATAGCCCACCCCAAGCACCGGCCGCAGCCAGGGGAGTTCCGGCGTCACATGCAGGGCGAGGTCAAGATGGTAGAGGATGACCCAGCCGATGAAGAAGAAGCGCAGCCGGGTCAGCCCGGCATGCCGGGGCGCGGCGGGCTCCACGAACCCGGATGCCGTGACGCCACGAAACCCTGATGCCATACCCCACTCCTGACAAATCGCTGATTTGGCGTGTCCCCGGCCTCGTGGGAGAACGTCGCCCGATGGATATCGTCTTGTCGCCAGCCGCCCAGCGGCTCGTAGCCGCGCTCGGTGCCCTGCTGCTGCTCCTCGTGGCAGTGCTGGCGCCCGAATACATGATAATGCTGATGCCGCTGCTTGTGCTGCTGGTTGCAGCACTGGCGCTGTATCAATTTCCCGTCGCCCTCGTGGTTGCGATGGTGTTGGTCTATGGCTTGGCCATCGACATTCAACTCGACCTGATGGTGGAGGGCGGCTCCGCCAGCCGCACCGCGGCGCTCGGAGCAGCGGTGGTGAAGGTGGTGCCCTTCGCCGTCGCAGCGGTGCTGATCCTGCGCTATGGCTTCTCCAGGGCGCCGAACTGGCCGTTCCTCGCCTTCACCGCCATCGCCGGGCTCAGCATCGCCATCCTGCCGATCGGCCGCGTGGCCGGAATGGGCGACATGATCCGCAGCTTCATCGGCTCCGCGGCGCCCTTTGCCCTGGGCTTCGCGCTGGCACCGCGGCGGATCTGGACCGCGATTTGCCGCGGCGCGACCTTCGTGCCGATCATCAGCGCCGGGTTCGGGCTACTCGCGGGCATCGTCGGCCTCTATCCGCCCTTCGACGAGTTCGGGCGCTTCCAGGGCCTGCACTCGCCGCCCTTCCTGGCCGGGTTCTGCACCACGGCCATCTTCGCCGCCACGCTGGAATACCTGCGCGGTTTTCGGGCGCGCTGGCTGATCATCGGCGGGCTCGACCTCGCCATCCTTCTGGCCACCCAGGCGCGCGCCCCCTTCGGTGCAGTAACCCTGTTCCTGGTGCTGGTCTTCTTCTTCTCCGGCCCGCGCACCTTCCCGCTGAAGCGCAAGGTGGATCTGGTCATGGGCGGGACGATCCCGGGCATGCTGCTGCTCGGCCCCTTCCTGGCCTATGCGCTGGATCGGTTCACCGCGATGGGCGAGAATTACTCCGGTCGCGACATCATCTGGCCTTACTTCCTGGACGCGATCGAGCGGCGCCCGCTCTTCGGCTTCGGTCTCGGCGCCGGCAAGCTCATCGTGAACCCAGACGATCCGACCATCCGCCTGATCGGCAGCAACGCTGCGCACAACGAGTACCTGCGGCTGTCGGTGGATGCCGGCATCGTCGGCTGCGCCGGTATCTTCCTTTCCATCATCCTCTGGGTTTGGATCGGCTCGCGGCAGGCGAGGCCGGCAGACAGGCTGGTGCTGCGCGCCGCCCTGGCCGCGGCGCTGATGCACAGCGGATTCGACAATACGCTGATCGCAAGTACGGCAGTGATGCAATTTACCTGGTTCGCCGCTGCCCTTGCCCGCGCACGGATGGAGGCGGAACCGTCGCGGCAGGGCCCGCACCGCATAGCACGACACCTCCAAGCGGCAGGCTGAGCCCATGTCGGAGGCAAGCCCCGTCATCGGCCAGGCGTTCCGGCACGCAGCGCTGCATGGGTCGGCAACCCGCGCCCGGCGGCTGGATCTGGACCGCGCCAAGGGCATCGCCATCCTGCTGGTTGTCTTCGGCCATATCGTGGCGCGCCAAGTGCCGCCCGGGGTCGAGTGGTACGAGCCGCTGCGCTACGCGGTCTACCGCTTCCACATGCCCTTCTTCCTGTATCTGAGCGGCACGGTGGTGGTCCTCAGCGGCATGCTGGCGCTGCAGCCCGCCGACTGGCCGAGAGTGCTGCGCCGGCGCGCGGTGCGGCTGCTGGTGCCCTTCTTCGGCCTCGGTCTGCTGATCCTCGCCGCCAAGCTGGTGGCGGTGCATCTGGTCTATGTGGACAACCCGCCGGAGGGGCTGTGGGGCGGGCTGAAGGACCTGTTCTGGACCACGGAGCACAGCCCGGCCGTGACTGTCTGGTATCTGCTGGTCCTGTTCTTCTCGACCGTCCTGGCGCTGCCGCTGCTGCATCTCGGTTTCGGCACGACGGGCCTGGTGGTTCTGGGGCTGGCACTGCAATTCCTGGACCTGCCACCAATCGCCTATCTGGACCGGCTGGCCGGGCATTTCCTGTTCTTCGCCGCGGGCCTCTGGGTGGCGGCGCGGCAAGAGAGGATGCTGCCAGCCTTCGAGCGGCTGCAGTGGCTCTGGTGGCCGCTCTTTGGCACGGCGCTCGGCCTCTCCCTCGCCGGCTGGCTGGATGAGCGCTGGTCGCTGGTCGCCTGCGGCCTGCTCTGCATCCCGGCCCTGCATGGGATGATCCGGCGGCCGCCGGTCTCGGGCCTGTCCTGGCCACTCTTCTTTGGCCGCTACGCCATGGCGATCTACCTGTTCAACACCCTGGCGATCGGCTTCGCCAAGGCGGTGCTTATCGATGCCGGCATCGGCTGGACCGCGCGGGAGTTCCCCATCCATGCCGTGGTCCTGATGGCGGCGGGGGTAGGACTGCCGATCCTGCTGAAGACGGTGGTGCTGCGCCGCATTCCGGTGCTGGACCGGCTTACCGACTAGGAGCCAATTTTCGTCCTGGCAGGAAGGGGAAGCGCAGCCAATGTGGCCCACTGGCAAGCGTCCCGATGCCACCGGATCGGAGAAGACCCGCCAAGCCTACCCGGTATCCCCTAGTGCGGCGGCTGGCAGGCGTCGAGGGCGGGCTGGGAGTCGAGGGCGGGCTGAGAAATGGGCGGAATATCCGGTGCCGGCCGGGCACGCGGCATGGTCAGCAGCACCGCCGGCGTGAAGGCGAAAAGCCAGGCGAGCCGCGCCTGGTAGCGCTCCGCCGGGCCGGACAGCGCACCGGTGATCATCGCATTGCCCAGCGCCGCGGCCAGCACGAAAATGGCCAGCGCGGCACCCGGGAAGCCGAGCACCCGCCTCCGGAACAGTAGCAGGCCGAGCAGTGCCAGCACGCCCAGCAACGCCACGGCCCGGTGCAGGGGCGCCAGGAATTCCGCATCCTGCCGCAATAGCCCGCGCTGCTGCCGGCTGCTCAGGAAGGATTGGTAGTCCGAAGGGAAGAAGCGGGCGATCAGCGGCTCAGGCCCCGGCACACCGGGCCAGGCCTCGAGCCCGTCCCCGGTATCGATCAGCCAGAATTGCCGCAGCCCATTGCCCAGCATATGCGCCGCCACCTCAGCCGGCGCTGCGCGGATGGTGGCGGCAATGATGGCCGAGGCCTCGGGCGACCAAGCCTTGGGTCCGCCGAGTTCATTATGGAGCGGGCTGCGCGGATCCCAGAGGAAGGCGTTGTGATGCGGGCCCAGCCGGTCCAGCACGGGGCAGATCCGCCATCCTGCCTCCGGGCAGGTGTGGCGCAGCATCGCCATACCCGGCCCGTCATAGATCAGGCGGGCGGCCAGGAAGACGGAGCCGAAGGGCGAGACCGAAGCCCGCCCATGCCCCGCCAGATTCACTGCGATCATCGCCAGCCCGGCCAGCAGGGCCGGTCCGGCCATGCGCGCCGTTCCGGCCAGGGCCAAGCGCCAGCCCCACCGGCTCCAGAGCAGCGCGCCGCCCAGAATGGCCAAGCCGAACACCAGGGGCAGATGACTCTGGTGCATCGCTACCGCGCCGGTCGCCAGCAGCAGGAACCATAGCCTTTCCAGCGCCGAGAGCGTGGCGGCCCGGAAGCCGAGCAGCCACAGGCTGAGCACGACCACCCCGGTGAAGACATCCGGGATCAGTTGCGCCGCCACCCAGGGCAGGCCGGTGAGCAGCGCCAGCAGCGCCGCCGCCAGCAGCAGCCAGCGGCCCTCCGGACGGCCGAGACAGCGCAAGGTCACGGACAGCAGATGCGCCAGGATCAGGCCCTGCGCGAACACTGGCAGCCAGAGTGTCAGGCGCCAGTCCGTCGCCATCAGGAAGACACTGTAGAAGGGCGGCCGATCCCAGCCGAGATACACGAGCAGCGCCTGGCCGAGATAAGTCCCGGTATCGGCGAAGACCAGCGGATAGCCGTTCCAGAAGGCTGGCCAGACCAGTAGTAGCGCTGCCCCCGCCAGGCAGGCCAGGTGCGACGTCGGCCGCGGCCAAATCTCGTCTGCGGTGGCACCGCTTGGCTCGCGCTCGAAGCCCCCCTTCATCCGGGGGATGAGCGGAGGCGGCGGTGCCTTTGCTTGCAGCATGTCAGCCCTGGCCGCGATCGCCGTATCCGTTGGGATGTCTTTCGTGCCAGGCCCAGGCGGTACGGACGATGTCGTCGAGGGCGGGGAAGCGGGGGCGCCAGCCGGTGTCGCGGCACAGCGCCTCCGAGCTCGCCACCAGGATGGCCGGATCCCCCGGCCGGCGCGGGCCGATCCGGTAGGGCACCGGGCGGCCGCCGATCCGCTCCACTGCCTCGATCACCTGCCGCACCGAATAGCCGGTGCCGTTGCCGAGATTGTAGCGGCAGCTCCCCTGCTCCAGCCGCCCGAGCACCCGCAGATGCGCCTCCGCCAGATCGCTCACATGCACGTAGTCGCGGATGCAGGTGCCGTCCGGCGTCGGGTAGTCGGCGCCGAACACGGTCAGCGGCGGCCGGGTGCCCAGCGCTGCCCCGATCACCAGCGGGATCAGATGCGTCTCCGGCTCGTGGTCCTCGCCGATCCGCCCCTGCGGATCCGCCCCCGCCGCATTGAAGTAGCGCAGCGCCGCAAAGCGCAGCCCGTGCACCTGCTCGGCCCAGGCCAGCGCCCTTTCCACCATCAGCTTGCTCTCGCCATAGGCCGAGGCCGGGGCCAGCGGCGCGTCCTCCGGGATCGGCTGCCGCTCCGGCGCGCCGAACAGGTTGGCGGTGGAGGAAAAGACGAAGCGCAGGCAGCCAGCCCGCACCGCCGCCTCCGCCAGGCCCAGACTGTTGGCGATATTCTCGCGGCAGTAGCGCAGCGGCTCGCGCATGCTCTCGCCCACCAGCGACAGGGCAGCGAAGTGGAACACCGCCTCGAAGCGCCAGGCGGCGAACACCTCCGCAAGCCGCCGCCGGTCGGCCAGGTCCGCCACCACCAGCTCCGCCCCCGCCGGCACCGCCGCCCGGTGCCCCTGGCGCAGGTCGTCCAGCACCACAACCTGATCGCCCCGGTCCACCAGCGCCAGCACCAGGTGGCTGCCAACATAGCCGGCCCCACCAGTCACCAAGTAACGGGCCACGGTCTACTCCCTGAAATACCCGCTGTAGCGCGGGTGATAGACCTCGGCATCCGCATAGCCGGAACGACCATGCACCTTGGCGTCCACCTGAGTCAGCGCGGCACCCACGACGCGCGCATGCGCCTCCTCGAGCAGACCCAGGGAGTTACGCACAACGGAGCGGGGCGTGTCACGCCACTTGATGCAGAGCAGGGTCGCATCGGCCAGCCGCGCAACGACCCGCGCATCCGCCATGGCCAGCGCCGGGGGTGCGTCCAGCACGATCAGGTCGTAGTCCCGCCGCACGCGGTCGAGCAGGCCGGCCATCGCCTCTGACATGAAGAGGCCGAGGGAGTGGATCTCCGCCGCTCCGGCCGGGATGTAGTCCAGGCTGGAGAGATGGTCGCGCCGGATGATCCGCTCCAGCACCGCCTGGCCAAGCAGCAGGTCGGTGATGCCGGCCGCGCCTTCCGCGCGGAAGATGTGGCCGAGCGAGGGCTGGCGAACGTCGCAATCGATCAGCAGCACCCGTTCCCCGTTCATCGCAGCGGAACGGGCCAGGGCGACGGCGGTGGTGGTCTTGCCCTCGCCCGGCCGTGCCGCGGTGATCACCACCACGCGAGGCGGCTCGGCGCCCAACCAGAGCGCGGCGCGCAGCGTGCGCATGCTCTCCGCGAAGGGGCTGAGCGGCTTGCGCACCACATAGTCCTCGACCCGGTGCCGCCCGAGCAGGCCGCGCTTCAGCATCGGCACAAGGGCAAGGCAGGGCAGGCCGAGCGCGGAACGAACCTCGTCGCCGGTGCGGATGGTGCTGTCCGCCTGTTCCAGGAACCAGATGACCAGGAGACCGAACATCACGCCGAGGACGAGCGCGGCGGCAACGAAGGTGGTCACCTTCGGGAAGCTCGGCGAATTCGGCACGGTGGCGGGCGAGAGGACCCGCGCATCCGGCTTCTCGATGGCAGTCTGCGCCACGGTCTGCTGCGAGCGTTCCAGCACGGCCTTGAGCAGGCTGCGGGAGGCCTCCGCCTCGCGCTCCAGCGCGGCAAGCTGGTTCTCGGCGGTCTGGTTCTGGTTGACCTTCTCCTGCTGCTGCCGCAGCGCCTCCTCCAGGCTCCGCACCCGGGCGCGGGCGGCGCGCGCCTCCGCGTCCAGCGCCTGCACGACACGGGTGGTCTCGGTCCCGACTGCGCGCTGCAAATCATTCACCTTGGAGCGCGCGGCACGAACATCCGGATGGTTCGAACCAAGCACCGCCTGCAGCCTTTCCAGCTCCGCCCGTGCGGTGTCGAGAGCTGAACGCTGCTGGACCAGGTTCGAGGCGCCAAGCGCGGTGAGATCCGAGCCGCTGCCAGCGCGCGCAGCGGCAAGCCGCGCCTCCGCCGTGGCGAGTTGGTTGCGCGCCTCGATCAGGTCGGTGTTGATGCGGCTCAGTTGCTCGGTGCTGAGTCCCGCATTCACGCCGCGGGTCAGGCCGGAGGAGGCACGAAGCTCTGCGATCCGCGTCTCGAGCCCCTGCACCTCCTGCCGGAGCTGGGCGACGCGGCCATCGAGCCAGTCATTCGCCCGGCGCACCGCCTGGAACTTCATCTCGAGCTGGTCGGCGATATAGAGTTCGGCCGCATAATTGGCGATATCGGCCGCGAGGCGCCGGTCCTCCGAGGTGAACTGGATCTGCAGCACGCGGGAATTGCGCACCACCTGCACCAGAAGCTTATCGCGCACCGTCTCGGCCGCCTGGATTTCGGCCGTCTCCTCCGGTGGGGCCTCCGCAGGCGGCTCCGGCGCGATCAGCGAGGCAAGATCAGGCGAGATTGCGGCGACACGCTGCGCCAGCGCATCGCGCAGCCGGTACCATGGCGTGTTCACACGCTCCTGATCCTCCAGCCACCAAGCGAATTCCGGGCGGTCGGTCAGGTTGAAGCGTCGTACGATCCGGCGGGCGACAGGGAGGCCACGGACGACCTCCACCTGACTTGCCAGTACGGCATCGGTGGTGTTCTCGTCCCGAAGGATGCTCTGCAATTCGCGCGCCGCGTATTCCGTCGGCTCGAACATCACCGTGGTGCTGGCGGTGTAGCGCGGCGTCAACTGTTTCGTGGCGATATAGGCCACGACGGGAAAGAGCGTCGCGCAGAGGATCAGCACCCAGCGCCGCCGGCGGAGAGCCGCCAGCAGCGCGGTGACTGTCATCCCTTCCGGCTCGATCGGTGAGCTTGTCGGAGCGAGATTGCGGAGCTGCGGCCGGCGTTCGGCCGGTGGACGGGACTCAACCGGTCTGTCGAGCATGCGCGGTGGATCTTCCCTTCGCGGCTGCGCTGCAATGCGAGCCGATTAGGCGCCGGCTCACCCCTTGGTCAATGAACGCCGTGGTGTGGAGGGCATCTCGAGATCAAACAACGGCGTGATGAACCACCTACGCAAGGAATCGGGAATGTGCCCGCGGGCCGCGCTCTGGCAAACAGGGATCAGGTTGCTGCGCGAGCGGCGCCACCCGAAACTATACCGGAAGGGGAAATCCGAATGATGACAGGACGCCGAACGCTCTGCCTGATGCTACTGACCGGAGTGGCCGCTTGCGCCGGGCCGGGATCCAACCTGCCGCCCTTGCCGGAGGAGACACGGGCGCCCTATCGTCTCGGCCCCGAGGATCAAGTTCGCGTGACCGTGTTCAACGACCCAAGGCTGACCGGCGAGTTCCGCGTCTCCGATGCCGGCAACATCGCCCTGCCGCTGGTCGGCAACATCCGCGCCGCCGGCCGCACGACCTCGGAAGTGGAACGCGCGATCGAGCAGGAGATGCGGCAGAAGAACCTGTTCCGCGATCCCAGCGTCGCGGTAGAGGTCACGACCTACCGACCGATCTTCGTGCTCGGCATGGTCGAGCATGGCGGGCAGTTCCCGTACCAACCGGGCATGACGGCGCTGACCGCGGTGGCGGTGGCCGGCGGTTTCAATTACCGCGCCATTCGCGACTATGTCGGGATCACCCGGATCGGCCCGGATGGCAGGCCGGTGGAGTACCGCGCACCGCGGGAGGCCCTGGTCCTGCCGGGCGATGTCGTCACCGTCTTCGAGCGGCGCTTCTGATCCGCGCGGCCGCCCTTGCCATGTTCTTCCTCGTCACCGGCGCGCCGGTGGCGGGGGCGCAACGGGCGGCCGAATGGGCCACGGTCCCCGGTCCGGCGGCGGGGCCGCCCCGGATCATCGGTGGCACCAGCCTCGGCTGCATCGCCGGCGCAGAGGAATTGCCGCCGGACGGGCCAGGCTGGCAGGCGGTGCGCCTCTCCCGCAACCGCCATTGGGGCCATCCGGCCCTGATTGCCTTCCTGCGGGACTTCACGGGACGGGCGCGGAAGGCTGGCTACCCGACCCTCTGGATCGGCGACATGGCGCAGCCGCGTGGCGGCCCGATGCCTTATGGCCATGCCAGCCACCAGACCGGGCTGGACGTGGATGTCTGGCTCGACCTCTCGGCCAAGCCGGCTCTGCCGCCCGTGGCACGGGAGGACCTGCCGGTAGCCTCGCTGGTGCTGCCGGACGAAAGCGGCGTGGATCCCGCCCGGTGGCGGCCGGAGCATGCGGCACTGATCCGTCTGGCCGCGGAGATGCCCGGCGTGGACCGCGTGCTGGTGAACCATGCGATCAAGCGGGAATTGTGCCGCACCCATGCGGGTGCCCCTTGGCTGCGCCGCGTCCGGCCCTGGCGCGGCCACGATTCGCACATGCATATCCGGCTGCGCTGCCCGGCGGGGCAGCCGGAATGCCATGACCAGCCACCGCCGCCAGCGGGGGATGGTTGCGACGCCTCCCTGGCCTGGTGGCTGACGCCGGAGGCGCGGCGCCCGCCGCCCCGCCGGCCGGGTCCGCCACCACGCCTGCCGGCAGCCTGCGCCGGGATCCTCTCGGCACGTTAGTCCGCGATCATCCTGGGCGAACAAGCCCAGGGGCGTGAATCGCTGGTCCTAAGGAAGTCGGCCCGCGCGGTTACCAGCGCCTGGCCGGGCCGCAATCCAGATGGACGAAGCCGTCGCGGCGATAGAGGCCGACGCCCCCGATCTGCATCGAGGCAGCCAATCGTGCCACGCCGAAGGCATCCCGCCCCGGCAGCCGCACATCCGCCGCCATGCCGGACATATGGAGACTGACTCGGGAAACGCGGCGGGACTCGCGGGCCCGCGCCGCATTGGTCTCCGGCGCGCGATAGCCGCTGAGCACCTGGAAGGGCTCGGTCGCCTCCAGCCGCTGCGCCACGACATGCAGCACATCGAAGAGCCGGGGGTCCATCGGCGTCGCCTCGTCCAGGGACGGGTCGCGGAACACCCAGTCGAGCTGGCGCAGCGCCTCCCGGTCGTAGCGGCCATCGCTCCAATAGACGCCGTCGAAACTGTCGCCGGTCTGGACGCGGTGGATGGACAGCCGCCTCTCGCCGCCGCTCACCGCCGCGGCCATCGCGGAGGGCGTGGCCGCGGTGCAGGCCAGGCCACCAGCCGCCAGGCCCAAGGCGGCGCGGAGGATCTCCCGCCGTTCATGCAGCGCGCCATTGCAGCAGGGGCAGAGGAGGCGTGGCCGCCGCATCTCAGCGCACCCCCGCGGCGGCCTGCTGCGGGCGCGGGGCTTCCAGGGCACGGGCATAGGCCGCGTCCAGCCCGTAGATGTCGGGGCGAAGCCGCACCGTCCCGCCCTCCACCACCGCCGTCGTATAATGCAGCCGGACCGGGATGGAGCGGGGGATGCTCGTCGAGACGGTGGCGCGGCTCTCAAGCACGCGGTTCACCCGCGCCCGGTCCCAGCCCGAGACGCCTTCCAGCGCGATGTCCAGCAGCTCCATCGGCCTCTCCAGGCGGATGCAGCCAGAGGAGAAGGCACGGTCGGGGCGACGGAACAGGTGCCGGTCAGGCGTATCGTGCATGAAGATATCCTCGGAATTCGGAATGATGAATTTGATCCGGCCCAGGGCATTCGCGTCCCCGGCGTCCTGCCGGATCACGTAGGGGAAGTGCTCCTTGGTCACGCTTTTCCAGTCGATGGTGGTCGGATCGATCTCGGTCCTTTGCCCATCGACGAAGCCATAGACGCGGAAGCCCTTTTCCATCATGGCGCGGGGATCGCGCCGGAAGCGCGGCAGCAGGTCCTCCCGCGCATTGCGCTCAGGCACGCCCCAGGGCGGATTGAACTGGACGGCGGCCAGGCGGACCCGGAGCGTCGGCGTAGGTCGCTCCGGCTTGCCGACGATCACCGCCATTTCCAGCAGCACATGCCCGCGCTCGATCACCTGCAGGCGCTGGTGCGGGATATTGACCTCGATATGCCGCTCCTGCGGCTCCGGCGCGGCGGCGCGGCGCATGTCGAGCGCGACCTTGAGTTGCCGGACGGCCACCTCGGCCGGGCGGTTCAGCGCGGCGAGGGTCAGGCGGCCGACGCGGCCATCGGCCTCCAGTCCCTGTTCCGCCTGGAAGCGGCGGACCGCGGCAACCAGGGGCTCATCATAAACCGGGTTGTCGAGGCGCATGGCGGCCACGGCCGGATCGCTCGCCGCCAGCCGGGCGCGCAGCGCCGGAACCCGGACCGGATCCGTGGTGCCGGGTTCGAGGGTTTCGTTCGGGCTGCCCGGGACCCTGGGAAAGCCGCCCGCTGCCACCCGCGCCCGGGCCGTGGCCAGCGCCGCCTTCAGCGCTGCGGCATCGGGCGGCAGCAGGGCCGCGCGGCTGATCACCGCTGCAGGATCCTGCGCGGCGCTGAGTTCCGCCAGCCAGGGGGCAAGAGGCAGCGCGGCGGTATCGCGGCGCAGATCCGCCCGGCTCGGCAACTCCCGCACCCGGCCATGCAGCAGGTCCGACAGGGCGAGCACCGCGGCCCGCATCAACCCGGCCTGCCAGGCGGCGGGATCCTGCTCCGCCAGAGAATCAGGGGGGATGGGATAATTGCGAGGCTCGAGCCCGTCCTCCTCCAGCCGGCGCAGCCGCTCGGCCAAGCGGTGCAGCGCCTCCACCGGCACGGCCTGCACCGTGGCGGCTACGGGGTTCTGTGGAGTTGCCGAGGACCGGCCGGGCAGCGCGGCGACGGCGCCGAGGATGGCAAGGGCAAGAATCGAGCGCACGGAGTGGTGATACAATCCCCCCTGCTCAACCGCCAAGTCTTGGTTGCATTGCCCGGCTGGTCCTTCCGCCAATGGGTGGCCGTGCCGGGCCAGCGGCGGTTGACGCCACCATCCCTGCCGCGCCAGCCTGCCATGCAGTCAAATGAGAGGCCGCGTCATGAGCTCACCGGACCGTGCCGACGGGCTGCCACGTAACAGCGATCTCGACGCCGCCCTGGCCGAGGCGCATGAGGCCTATGCCGCCCGCCGCCCTCGCAGCGCCGAGATCCACTCCCGCGCGCGGGAGGTGATGCCCGGCGGCAACACTCGCACCGTGCTGTTCTACACCCCCTTCCCCACCGCCATGGTGCGCGGCGAGGGCTGCCGACTGTGGGACGCTGACGGGAACGAGTATCTCGACCTGCTCGGCGAATACACCGCCGGCCTGTTCGGCCACTCGGAGCCACGCATACTGAATGCCGTGCAGGCGGCCATGGCGCGGGGCATCAACCTGGCGGCGGTCGGAGAGAATGAGCAGAGGCTTGCCGCGCTGCTCTGCGGACGCTTTCCCTCGGTGGAGATGGTGCGCTTCACCAACAGCGGCACCGAGGCCAATCTGATGGCGCTGGCCGCGGCGCGCGCCTTCACCGGCCGCAGCACCACCATGGTGATGCGCGGCGGCTACCATGGCGGCGTGCTGACCTTCGCCAGCGAGCGGAACCCGGTAAATGTGCCGATCCCCCTCGCCTTCACCGACTACAACGACCCGGAGGCGGCGCGGCGCGACATCCTTGCGGCCGGCGACAGCCTGGCAGCGGTGCTGGTGGAGCCGATGCTCGGCTCCGGCGGCTGCATCCCGGCGAGCCGGGAATTCCTGGCCGCGCTGCGCAAGGCGACGCGGCAGACCGGCGCGGTACTGATCTTCGACGAGGTGATGACCAGCCGCCATTCCGCTGGCGGGCTGCAGGCGCGGCTCGGCATCACGCCGGACATGACGACGCTCGGGAAATACATCGCTGGCGGGATGAGCTTCGGTGCTTTCGGCGGCCGGCGCGAGATCATGGAGGTGTTCGATGGCCATCGGCCCGGCGCCATGCCGCATGCCGGGACCTTCAACAACAATGTGCTCTCCATGGCCGCGGGCTGCGTCGCGATGGGGGAGATCTTCGACGGTGCCATGGCTGAGGCGCTGTTCGCGCGGGGCGAGGCGCTGCGGCTGGCCCTGAACGGCGCCTGCACCCGCGCCGGGGTGGCGATGCAGTTCACCGGCGCCGGCTCCATGCTCAACGTGCATTTCCGCCGCGATGCCATCACTGCGCCCTATGCGGCGAGCGAGGCGGAGAACAAGCTTCGGGAGCTGTTCTTCTTCGACATGCTCGCCGCCGGCATCTATCTGGCCCGCCGCGGCATGGCCGCGCTCAGCCTGCCGGTGACGGACGCGGACTGCGCACGCTATGTCGCGGCGGTGGAGGAATTCATCAGCGCGCGGCAGCCGTTGCTGGGGGCGGCCTGACTACCGCCCGCCACCCACCGGAAGGCAGGCGCCACTGACATAGCTGGCGGCGTCGGAGAGCAGCCATAGCACGGCTTCCGCCACCTCCTCCGCTGTGCCGCCGCGGCCCATGGGCACGCCTGCGCTCAGGCGGGCGACGCGGTCGGGGAAGCCGGCGGCGGCGTGAATCTCGGTTTCGATCAGGCCGGGGTTGACGGCATTCACCCGGATGCCCTCCGCCCCGACCTCCTTGGCCAGGCCGATGGTCAGCGTGTCCACCGCGCCCTTGCTGGCGGCGTAGTGGATCCACTCACCAGGCCCGCCAAGCTGCGAGGCACGGGAAGAGATGTTGACGATCGCCCCGCCGCGCCCGCCGCGCGCCGTGGACATGCGCCGCACCGCCTCTCGCGAGCAGGCGGCCAGGCCGACCACATTGGTGCGCAGCACTTGCTCCCACACCTCGTCCGGCGTGTCGGCCAGGCGGCCGGCGGCGCCGGTGATGCCGGCATTGTTCACCAGCGCATCCAGCCGGCCGAACTGCTCGTCGATGGCGGCGAAGCAGCGCGCCCGCGCTGCCGGATCTGCAACATCAGCCTGGATCGCCAGCACCCTGGCCCCGGTCTCTCGCGCCGCGGCGGCAGTCGCCTCCGCCCGCGCCGCCTCCCCGCGATAGGTCAGGCAAACATCATAGCCGCGTGCCGCCGCCAGCCGCACCACCGCGGCGCCGATACCGCGGCCGCCGCCTGTCACCAGCACCACCCGCTTTTCCGTGCCATTCGTCATGGCAATCCCTCCCTCATCCATTGCGCACAGCCTGCCCTGGCTTCGTGGCGCTGTCATCCCGGCCAGCGCTGAGGCACCATCCGCCGGCAAGGATCAAGGAGGGGACATGTTCAGGACCGACCTCTTCGCCGGCAGCCGCGTGCTGGTGACCGGCGGCGGCACCGGCCCCGGCCGGATGATGGCGGAACGCCTGCTCGGCCTCGGCGCCGCAGTGGAAATCTGGGGCCGGCGCGGCCCGGTGCTGGAGGAGGCGGCAGCGGCCATGAACGCCGCCCATCCCGGCATGGCGGCCTGGCGCGTGGTGGACATCAAGGATCCGGAGGCGGTGGAGCAGGCCGTCGCCGCCGCCTGGGCGGAAGGCCGGCCCTATACGCATCTCATCAACAACGCCGCCGGCAATTTCGTGAGCCGGACGGAGGATCTCTCGCACCGTGCCTTCCACGCCATCGCCGATATCGTATTCCATGGCAGCTTCCAGGTGACGCAGGCCGTCGGCAAGCGCTGGATCAAGGACGGCAAGGGTGGGCATGCGGTGGTCTCCATCGTCGTCACCTGGGTCCGCACGGGTAGCCCCTTCGTCGTGCCCTCCGCCATGTCCAAGGCGGGGATCGATGCCATGACCAAGTCGCTGGCGGTGGAATGGGGGCGCTACGGCATCCGCCTGAACGCCATCGCGCCGGGCACCATCCCAACCGAGGGCATGTATGCACGGCTGCGCCCCGGCGATGAGGACCCCACCGCCAAGGCCGCTGCCGCCAACCCGATGGGCCGGGTCGGCACCGCCGAGGATATCGGCAACCTTGCCGCCTTCCTGCTCGCGCCAGGCTGGGTGAATGGCGAGACCATCGCTCTGGACGGCGGCGGCTGGATGGTCGGTGGCGGCTTCCGCGACCTCTTCGCCTGGGGCGATGCGGAATGGCAGGCGGCGCGCGACCGCATCCGCGCGCGGAACGAGGCGGATCGGTCGCTACGCGGAACGAGCAAGCCGGCGTGAAGCGGCAGCCGGACCGAAAGGCTTGCACGGCTGCTGCAACCGGAGGGAGCATAGCCTGCAACCGGCATGAAGCCGGACGGAGGACGCCATGGAATTCGGCTATTTCGCCATGCCCTCTCACCCGCCGGAGCGTGGCCTGAAAGCAGGCCATGACTGGGACCTTCAGGTCCTGCGCTGGCTCGACGAACTCGGCTACAGCGAAGCCTGGATCGGCGAGCACCACACGGCGCCCTGGGAGCCGCACCCCTCCCCCGACCTGCTGGTGGCGCAGGCGTTGCAGCAGACGAAGCGCATCCGCCTCGGCCCCGGTGGCTTCCTGCTGCCATACCATCATCCGGCGGAACTGGCGAACCGGGTAGCGATGCTGGACCACCTGTCCGAAGGCCGGCTGAATTTCGGCGTGGCCGCCAGCGGCCTGCCGAGCGACTGGAAGATGTTCAATGTGGACGGCATGTCCGGCGCGAACCGCGACATGACGCGCGAGGCGCTGGACATCATCCTGCGGATGTAGACCGAGGAGGAGCCCTTCCACTACGAAGGCAAATACTGGAAGGTGGACAAGCCGGAGACGATGTTCGGCTTCCTCAAGCCGCACATCAAACCCTTGCAGCAGCCACATCCGCCGATCGGCGTCGCCGGCCTTTCCAAGAATTCCGACACGCTCAAGCTGGCCGGCGAGCGTGGCTTCCTGCCCATGAGCCTGAACCTGAACCCGGCCTATGTCGCCAGCCATTGGGAGAGCGTGGAGATCGGCGCGAAGCGCACCGGCCGCACACCGCATCGCAAGGACTGGCGTCTGGTGCGCGAGGTCTTCGTGGCCGAGACGGATGAGGAGGCTTGGCGGCTCTCCGTCGGCTCCATGATGGGCCGGATGATGAGCGAGTATTTCCTGCCGCTGCTGTCCAATTTCGGATTCAAGGACTACCTGAAGCACAGTCCGGACGTGCCGGACAGCGAGGTGACGGTGGAGTACTGCGCCCGGCACAACTGGCTGGTCGGCTCCCCCGCCACCGTGGCCGAGAAGCTGGAGCGCATCTATCACGAGGTCGGCGGCTTCGGGCAGCTCCTAGTCTTCGGCTTCGACTATGTGGAGAATCCGGAGGCCTGGCGCACCTCACTCGGCCTCTTGGCGGAGGAGGTCCTGCCCCGAGTCCGGCACCTGGTGCCGCAGCCGGGGGCCGCAGCCGCCGAATAGGCCGGCGCCGGTCCCGTTCCGGGGGGATGCAGAACCCGCGGCGCTGCGCCATCTTAAGGCGATGATGCAGCCGCCGCGGGTCCCATGACGCATTTCCGGTCCCTCTACCATCACGGCTTCGCGCGCCTTGCCGCCTGCACCCTGCGGACGGCGCTGGCCGATCCGGCGGCGAATGCTGCCTCCATCCTGCACCTAGCGCGCGAGTGCCACGACCGGGGCGCCGTGCTGGCTGCCTTCCCGGAACTGGTCCTCTCCGGCTACTCGATCGAGGACCTTCTGCTGCAGGACACGCTGCTCGACGCCGTGGAGCAGGCGGCCGGGACCATCATCGAAGCCTCGCGCGAATTGCGGCCGCTATTGCTGTTCGGCGCGCCGCTGCGGCATGCGGGGCGGCTCTATAATTGTGCGCTGGCGGTGCATCGCGGCCGGCTGCTGGGCGTGGTGCCAAAGGCGCATCTGCCGAACTACCGCGAATTCTATGAGCGCCGCCATTTCGCCAGCGGCGACGGCGCCCCGGCGGGCGAGGCGCGGGTCGGGCAGCACAGTGCGCCCTTCGGCACGGATCTGCTCTTCGCGGCGGAGGATGTGCCGGGCCTCGTGGTCCATACGGAGATCTGCGAGGATTTCTGGGTGCCCATCCCGCCAAGCGCCGAGGCGGCCCTTGCCGGCGCCACGGTGCTGGTGAACCTGTCCGGCAGCCCGATCACCATCGGCAAGGCGGAGACGCGGCGGCTGCTCTGCCAGTCGCAATCGGTGCGCTGCCTTGCCGCCTATCTCTACACCGCGGCGGGTATGGGGGAGTCGACCACCGACCTGGCCTGGGACGGCCAGGCGGAGATCTTCGAGAACGGCACCCTGCTGGCCGAGACCGAGCGCTTCCCGGAAAGCGAGCGGATCGCCATGGCCGATGTCGATCTGGATCGGCTGCTGCAGGAACGCCTGCGCATGGGCAGCTTCGACGACAACCGCCGCCGCCATGCCGCCAGCACCGAGAGCTTCCGCCGCATCGCCTTCCGCGCCGACCCACCGATGGAGGATCTTGGCCTGGAGCGGCGGGTGGAGCGCTTCCCCTTCGTGCCCTCCGATCCGGCACGGCTGGAGCAGGATTGCTACGAAGCCTACACCATCCAGGTCGCCGGGCTGGTGCAGCGGATGCGCGCGACAGGGATCAAGCGCATCGTCATCGGCATCTCAGGCGGGCTGGATTCGACGCAGGCGCTGATCGTCGCCGCCAAGGCCTTCGACCGGCTTGGCCTGCCGCGCACCAATATCCTCGGCTACACCATGCCCGGCTTCGGCACCAGCGAGGGGACGAAGAGCAATGCTTGGCGCCTGATGCAGAGCCTCGGCATCACGCGGCACGAATTGGACATCAGGCCGACGGCGCGACAGATGCTGCAGGAGATGGGGCATCCATTCGCGCGCGGCGAGCCCGTTTACGACGTGACCTTCGAGAATGTGCAGGCCGGGCTGCGCACCGACTACCTATTCCGCCTGGCCAACCAGCATGACGGGATCGTTCTCGGCACCGGCGATCTATCGGAGCTGGCGCTTGGCTGGTGCACCTACGGCGTTGGCGACCAGATGTCGCACTACAACGTCAATGCCGGCGTGCCGAAGACGCTGATCCAGCACCTGATCCGCTGGGTGATCGCCTCCGGCCAGTTCGATGCAGAGGTGGCGGAGGTGCTGGAGGCCATCCTGGCCACCGAGATCTCGCCCGAGCTGGTCCCGGCCAGCGAGGCGGGCGCCCTGCAGAGCACGGAGGCCAAGATCGGCCCCTATGCCCTGCAGGACTTCAACCTGTTCTACATCCTGCGCTACGGCTTCCGCCCGTCCAAGATCGCCTTCCTGGCACTGCACGCCTGGGGCGATGCGGCGCACGGCGAATGGCCGCCCGGCTTCCCGGAGGCGAAGCGGCACGCCTTCACCCTGGCCGAAATCCGGCACTGGGAGCGCGTCTTCCTGCAACGCTTCTTCGGCTTCAGCCAGTTCAAGCGCTCCGCCCTGCCGAACGGGCCGAAGGTGGTGGCCGGCGGCTCGCTCTCGCCGCGTGGCGACTGGCGCGCGCCTTCGGACGGCAATGCACGGATCTGGCTGGAGGAGCTGGAGCGCAACGTGCCGGAAAGCTGACCCGGCTCAGGCGAAGCGCTCCACCGCGAAGGGCGTCAGGTCCAGGTTCGGCTTCCGCCCCAGCATCGCCTGCGCCAGTACCGCGCCGGTCGGGGCCGAGCCGGTCAGGCCGAGATGCCCATGGCCGAAGGCGCACCACAATCCCGGCCAGCGCCGCACCGACCCCAGCACCGGCAGGCTGTCCGGCAGACAGGGGCGATGGCCCATCCAGAAGCCCCGCGCGCCCTCGGTCCGAGCCTGCGGGAACGCCTTGCGCAAATCTGCCAGCAGCAACTCCGCCCGGCGCGGGGTGGGCGGCGCCTCCAGCCCGCCGAATTCCACGGTGCCGGCGATGCGCAAGCCGCCCTCCATCGGCGTGATGAATGCCTTGCGGTCGGCCGGCACCACCGGGCGTTGCAGACTGATGCCGGCATCCGGCAGCATGACGTGGTAGCCTCGCTGCGTCTCCAGCGGCACCTTGATGCCGAGCGGGCGCAGCAGCCGCGCGGACCAGGCGCCGGCTGCCAGCACCACCTGATCCGCCGCGATCGGGCCCGACGCCGTGGCAACGCCGGTGACGCGGTCTCCCTCCGTGGTGATGGCCTGTACCGCCTCCCGCCGGATGGTGCCGCCCAGCCGCTCCACCCCGCGCGCCACCACCTGCGCCAGGCGCAGCGGGTTCACGCAACTGCCCTGGTCCGGGATGAAGAGACCAAGCTGGTAGTCGCCGCGCATGTCCGGCTCCAACGCCCGGATCGCCTCGGCGCCCTCCAGGAATTCCAGGCGCATCCCGTGCTTCTGGCGCAGTGCCCAGCCATCGGCATCCTTCGCGTAATGCGCCCGGTCCCGGTAAAGGTAGAGCTGCCCCGTCTCCCGGATCAGGTCCAGCGCACCTTCCTCCGCCAGGATTTCCCGGTGCCGCTCCATGGCGCCGTAGAGCAGGCCGGAAAGCGCCTGGGCGATGGCCGCAACCCGCACCGGCCGGGCGCTGGCGACGAAGCGCAGCAGCCAGGGGGCGGCACGCGGCCAATAGCGCGCCGGCACGTGCAGCGCGCCATCCGGGTCCAGCAGCATCTTCGGCACCTGCTTCAGCACGCCAGGCATGGCGAGCGGCGCCACCGAGCCGGCACTGATCGCCCCGGCATTGCCGGAGGATGCGCCACTGCCCGGCGCCTCCCCATCCAGCACCGTTACCCGCGCCCCGGCCCGCGCCAGATGCCAGGCGGTGCACAACCCGACGATTCCGGCGCCGATCACGAGGATCCGGGGTTTCTCGTTGCACATCTCCATCCAGACCGCTCCCTGGCGCATCACGCCTTGCCCATGCTTCTCCCGGGGCACCGCAAGGTGCAAGCACCAGGCCTACCAGCGAATTGACGCAGCGGGCGGCTTCGCCGAACCTCAGGCCCAGGGAGAAACGGCCATGCGCATCATACCGAACAATGCCGGCCTCGGTGCACGGATCGAGGCTGTGGACCTATCGATGCCGCTGTCCCCGCCGGATTTCCGCACTATCCTGAGGGCGCTCGGCCAGTTTGGCGTGCTCTGCTTTCCGGACCAGGATCTGGATGCCGCGCAGCTCTCCGCCTTCGGTAGCCGGTTCGGCGAGCTGGAAGTCAATGTGGCCAACATGTTCCACGCCCCCGGCCATCCGGAGGTGATGATCCTCTCGAACATGAAAGATGCCGAAGGCAAGCCGCTCGGCCTGCATGATGCCGGCCAGGGCTGGCACACGGACATGTCCTATTCGAAGGACATCGCCCTGGCCAATGCGTTGCATGCCAAACGGGTGCCGCAGCGCGACGGCAGGCCGCTCGGCGCCACGCAATTCCGCAACATGCATGCCGCCTATGACGATCTGCCGCTCGAAGTGGTGGAGCGGCTGGAAGGCAGGGTGGCGATCCATGACTTCGAGAAATTCTGGGACATGATGCGCATGCGTCCCGGCAGCATCCGCGGCCCGCTGACGCCGGAGCAGCGGGCAAAGAAGCCACCGGTCCCACAGCCAATCTTCCGCATCCACCCCATCACTGGCCGCCGCGTGCTCTACTGCAATCCGGGCTACGCCGTGCGGATCGAGGGGCTGGAACCGGCGGAGTCGGATGCCATGCTCGAATTCCTGTTCCGTCACCAGGCACAGGAGAAATACCTCTATAGCCATGACTGGAAGGCAGGCGACCTGCTGATGTGGGACAATATCGGCACAGTGCACAATGCCGTGGCCGATTACGGACCGGAGGAGCATCGCTACATCCTGCGCGTGCAGATCATGGCGACGCTCGACTACGCCGCATTGGCTGCCTGAGATGAAGCTTGTCACCTTCCGCGCCGAAGGCGCCGAGCAGATCGGCGCCATCATCGGCGATACCGTGGTGCCACTGCACTCAGCCCTCGCCGCCGCCCGGCAGGCCGCTGGCCGGGCCGAGCCGGAAGCCCGGCTGCCCACCGACATGCTCGGCCTGCTGTCGGCCGGAGAGGCCGCGCTGGTTGCCGCGGCCCGTGCCCTGGCCTTCGCCGCAAGGCCAGAGAATGCGGCGCTGCGCCGCCCCCTCGCCTCAGTGGAGCTGCTCGCGCCGCTGCGGCCCGGCAAGATCCTGGGCATCGGCCGCAATTATGGCGACCATGCCAAGGAGGTGGGCGGGCCGAAGCTGGAGGCGCCGCGCATTTTCCTGAAGCCAGCCTCCTCCGTCTGCGGCCAGGGCAGTGTCGTGCGCCTGCCGCCCGCCGTCACCAAGCCGGACTGGGAAGTGGAGCTTGGCGTCGTCATCGGCCGGACCGCCTGGCAGGTGGAGGAAGGCAGGGCGCTCGACCATGTCGCCGGCTACACCGTGCTGAACGACATCAGCGCCCGCGAATTCCAGTTCGACCAGCCCCTGCCCATGACGAGCTTCGCCAAGGGCATGGATGGGTTCTGCCCCATGGGTCCCTATCTGGTCACGGCGGACGAGACAGGTGAGCCATGGCAGCTTGAGCTCCGCTGCTGGCTGAACGACGAACTCGTGCAGCAGGGCAATACGCGCGACATGATCTTCAGCGTTGCCGCCCTGGTCAGTTATCTCAGCCGCTACATGGCGCTGCAGCCCGGGGATGTGATCGCCACCGGCACACCGTCCGGCAGCGGCCATTTCCGCACCCCACCACGCTATCTGAGGCCCGGGGACCGGATGCGGCTGGAGGTCGAGCGCGTGGGCGTGCTGGAACACTCGATCGGCTGAACCAAAAGAATATGGGGAGGAAGGCATGAACAGGATCGCAGGGCTCGCCGTTGCGCTGCTCGCGCTCGGCATGGCAGGCACGGCCGGAGCGCAGCCACGCGCGCCGGGAACCGATTATCCGAACCGGCCGGTGCGCGTCGTGGTGGCACTCGCTCCAGGCGGCAATGCGGACCTGAATGCGCGGCTGGTATCCACCGCCCTCTCCTCTCGGCTCGGCCAGCAATTCGTGGTGGAGAACCGGCCGAGCGGCGGCGGCACCGTCGCCTTCGACACCGTCGCGCAGGCGCCGCCGGACGGCTACACGCTGCTGGTCGGCGCCCTTGGCTCGCATACGCTGAATGTCGGGCTCTATGGCAACCGGCTACGGGTGCATCCGTTGACGGGGGTGGACCACATCACCATCAGCAGTCATTCCGCCATCGCGGTCGCGGTGAACCCCTCGCTCGGCGTGCGGACTTTGGGGGAGCTCCGGGAGCTGCTGCTGCGCAATCCAGGGAAGTACAATTACGGTTCCTCCGGCAACGGCACCACGGGGCATATCGCCGGCGCCATGCTGGTGCAGATGCTCGGCGTGCAGGTGCAGCATGTGCCCTATCGCGGCTCGGCGGCAGCTTTCTCCGATCTCGCCGCGGGACGCACCGCCTTCCAGGCGGATACCATTTCCTTCCTATCGGAGCATTTCCGGGCCGGCACGGTGCGCGGCGTCGTCATCGCCACGCCGGAGCGCTCCCCCATGGCGCCAGACGTGCCGACCAGTGCCGAGGCTGGACTGCCGGAATACCAGGCCACCACCTGGACTCCCTGGTCCACCACCCTTGGTACGCCGCTGCCGATCCGGCAATTCCTGTACGAGCAGATCGCCGAGGTTCTGAAGGCACCCGAGGTGCGTGACCGCCTGATCCAACTGGGCAACACCATCCCGGAAGGCATGACACCGGAGCGGACCCGCGAATTCATCGCCTCCGAGATCGAGAAATGGGTCCCGATCGTGCGGGCGACGGGAGCGAATGTGGACTGACCATGGCGAATGTCACGCAAGGCACGCTCATCCCTACCGAGAGCATCCGTGCCCAGATCCTGGCCATCCTTACCGCCTGGGGCATGCCGGAGGATACCGCGTCCACCACCGCGCAGGTGATGGTGGAGACGGACCTTCTCGGCGTCGATTCCCACGGCATCTCCATGCTCATGTCCTATGAGGAGATGGTCGGGAAGGGCCAGATCAGGATCGCGGCGCGGCCGCGCGTATTGCGCGACACCGGCCCCACCGCGCTGCTGGATGGCGGCGCCGGGCTCGGCCATCCGGTCTCCGTCATGGGCATGAATCTGGCGGTGGACAAGGCGCTGCAATACGGCGTCGGCGTGGTCGGCGTGGTGAACAGCCACCACTTCGGCGCGGCCGGCGCCTACGCCAGGATCGCAGCGGAGCGTGGCGTGATCGGCATGGTGACCAGTTCCACCCGCGGCGTGCTGATGGTGCCGACCCGCGCGGCGATACCGGTGCTCGGCACCAATCCGATCGCCTTCGCCGCGCCGGCCAGGCGCAACAAGCCCTTCGTGCTGGACATGGCGACTACCACCGTCGCCGGCAACAAGGTGAAGGTCTACCACCTGAACGACAAGCCGATGCCCGAAGGCTGGGTGGTGGACGAGAAGGGCCGCAGCGTTACCGACCCGCATCGCGGCATGGAATATCTGTTCCGGCGCAAGGAAGGCGGCATCACGCCGCTGGGCGGCACCGCGGAGATGGCCAGCCACAAGGGCTATGGCCTGGCGATGATGGTGCATATCCTGGGTGGCACGCTGGTCGGCGCCAGCTTCTCGCCCATCCGCAACCGCAGCCAGAAGCCGGATGAGCCGAACAATATCGGCCATTTCTTCATGGCGCTCGACCCGAAGGCGTTCCGCAGCGAAGGCGAGTTCGAAGCCGACCTCGACGACGCCATCGACGAACTGCATGCAACACCACCCGCCGACCCGAGCGAGCCCGTGCTGGTCGCCGGCGACCCCGAGGAGGCCATACGCGAAGAACGGCTGCGCGAGGGCGTGCCGATCCCGCCCGCGCTGGACCAGCATATCCGCGACATCTGCGCGCGCTGCGGGGCGCCCTATCTGCTCCGGCCGCCAGCGCCGGGTGAGTGATGCTCAGGCTCCGCCGCAGCTATGTTGGGAGTCGGGCAGCGTCCAGGATTCATGCGTCCGCAAATTGGTGGTCCTGTAGACGCGCCCCCTGTCGTCGCCCGGCGGGCAGTTCCTCGGCACGGAAACCAGGCAGAGCCGCACCGGATCACCGGCCCGCGAGCGGGTGATTTCCGGTACCTCCTCATAGGAAACCTGGGCACCGTGATTGGCGAAGGCGACGGCCGATCCCGATCCCGGGATCGGCGCGCCGGTCCGGCCGTCCAGCAATCGCGTCCCGACATGCGCGATGGTGGTTTCGACGCATTTGCCGATCTGCGTCGGCATGTCCTGCGCCTGGGCCAAGCCGGCGGCACCGGCCAGCCCAAGGGCAAGGGCCGCGCCCGGCAACCCGAATGCGGCCGGGCGCCGCAATGCCGGGCGATGCAGCCGGCGCGCCGGAAAGGCCATCATCCCTCGCGCGTGTCGAAGCGATACACCTTGCTGACGATCTTCCATCCTTCCCTGGTGCGATTCAGCACCAGATAATCCGTGAAGTAGCGGGGCGGGATCTGGCAGGCGACCTTCACGAAGGCCGTTTCCGGCCCGCTGATGTCGATCATCAGGATCCGGTCATCCCGTGCCAGCCCTCTGGAGGCTGATGAGGGCCGGTTCCGCACCATCTCGAACCACTGCTCCCGCGGGACATCCAGCACGCTGCCATCCTTCTCGCAGTAGAGATGGCTAACCGGATGGAAGGCGGCGGCAAGCTTCTCGACATTCCCTTCGTAAAGGCCGTCGAAATAGGTCTGGATCACTGCCTCGATCTCGGCGATGGCGCCGGCCGTGCTCGGCTTGCCGCTGGCGTCGGGCATGGTTTCCTCCTCTTCCTCGGAAGGCCGCATCCTGGCCCCCTGGCAGCCGGAACGGCAAGGCCTGATACTTGGCCCGAACCGGAGGGGATTCATCATGCATCTCACTCGCCGATCCGTGCTCGCCGCCACCACCCTGCTTGCCGCGCCGGCCCGTGCCGAGGCACCGGCTTGGCCCACCCGCCCCGTGCGCATCCTGGTCCCCTACCCCGCCGGCGGCGGCACGGATATCCTGGCCCGCGCGGTCGCGGACGCCATTCGCCCCACCCTGCCGCAGCCGATCGTGGTGGAGAACCGCCCGGGCGCACAGGGCGCCATCGGGTCGGAGCAGGTGGCGCGCAGCGAGCCGGACGGGCACACCCTGCTGGTCGTCACCTCCACTCACAACCTCAACAAATACCAGTTGCAGCAGATCACCTATGACCCGCTGCGGGATTTCACGCCGGTCGCGGTGATGACACGGCAGATCCTGGTGCTGGTCGCCGGCGCCAACCAGCCCTTCCGCGACGTGCCTGGCCTGATCGCCTATGCCCGCGCCAATCCCGGCGCGGTCGGCTTCGGGGCGACCGAGGCGCTGACCGCCTGGGCTGGGCACGAATTCAACCGCCGCGCCGGGGTGCGGACCGAGGAGGTGCAGTATCGCGGCGGCGGGCTGCTGATGAACGACATCGTCGCTGGCCACCTGCCCATCGGCTGGACCAGCACCGCCAGCGCCATCCCGCATCTGCAGACCGGGCGGGTGCGGGTGCTTGCCGTCTCCACCCCGCAGCGGACGCGGCTGCTGCCGGATGTGCCGACGGTGCAGGAAAGCGGCGTGCCTGGCTACGATGTCTCCGGCTGGGTCGCCATGCTCGGCCCCGCAGGGATGCCGCCAGCGCTCGCCAGCCAGATCCATGCCGTGCTGGCCAGGGCCTATGCCGATCCCGCGCTGCAGCAGCGCTTCCAGACCCTGGGCCTGGAGGCCGATCTGCGCGATCCTGCCGCCAGCGCCAAATTCCTGAAGGCCGATGACGCCCGCTGGGCCGCTGCCGCGGCCTCCGGGCTGATCGTCAAGGCCCAATAGAGAAGGACAGAAGATGGCCTCCCCCTCGCTCCGCCGCGCCCTTGCCGAGAAGCGGTTCATCCTGGCCCCGGCATCTATGACATGCTCAGCGCCAAGGTGGCGGATGGCATGGGTTTCTCCGCTCTCTACGTCACCGGCTTCGGCACAGTCGCCTCGCATCTGGGCGTGCCCGATGCCGGCATCGCCACCTATACGGACATGGTGGGCCGCGTCGGCACCTTCGCACGCGGCTGCCGCACGCCGGTCATCGCCGATGCCGATACCGGCTACGGCGGGCTGCTGAATGTCCGCCACACGGTCATGGGCTACGAGGCCGCGGGCGTCTCCGGAATCCAGTTGGAGGACCAGGAGATGCCGAAGAAATGCGGCCACACCCCCGGCCGCCGCGTGATCCCGGCGGAGGAAATGGTCCTCAAGCTCCGCGTCGCCGTCGAGGCGCGCAGGGACCCGGATTTCCTCATTGTCGCCCGCACCGATGCCCGCACCACGCTGGGGCTGGAGGAGGCGATCCGCCGCGGCCGGATGTATGCCGATGCCGGCGCCGACATCGTCTTCATCGAGAGCCCGGAGAGCGAGGCCGAAATGGCGGAGATCGGCCGCTCCATCAACAAGCCGTTGCT
>Ga0207747_1000263_pt1 | contig 66022 bp, 55 predicted proteins | sample HigsolmetaGSP11D_FD_184839 | JGI IMG/M metagenome (GOLD analysis project Ga0207747, IMG submission 184839) | High solid enriched microbial communities from the Joint BioEnergy Institute, USA - SP1-1-D (SPAdes) | ecosystem: Engineered > Bioreactor > SSF (Solid state fermentation) > Aerobic >...
GCCGGGCGTCCTTCGTCCTCGGCCCAGCGGTCGACCACGTCGCGCCCGAAGTTGAAGCGCTCGGGGGTCTCCCACGCGAAGCCTGCATAGGTTTTCGTGTAATCACCGATGTTGGCCACGGCTCCTCCTTGTCTCTTTCCCCTGGCTGTACATTCTATACCTGCGGGGGAGGCGTATGGACTCCGGCCGAAGGATCAGCGGTTGCGGCTGGATTTGACCCGGCGGACCTTCTTCGGGTGGGCCTGGTGTTTGCCGATGATCGAGATCGTCCCATCCATCTCCAGCACGGCGGTCTCGACGTCGGCGGTGGAGCCGATCCCGTGCTCCCGGATCGCCTCCTCCAGGTCCGCTAGGCTCACCTCCTCCCGCCGCAGGTGATCTTCGAGCACCCGGCCCCGGTAGACGAGCATGACCGGCTGGCGCTCCAGGTGCCTCCTCAGCCAGGCGTTGCGGGCCACGAAGTGGTTGAGGCCGATGAGCGTGGCCGCGCCGATAAGTCCACCCGTCAGGCTGATGTCCGGGCCTATCATGGCGTTCTGTACGACGTTGGAGACGAGGAGCAGCACGACAAGGTCGAAGGGCGTCATCTGTCCCAGGGTGCGTCTGCCGGCCAGGTAGAGGAGCAGGAGCAAAACCAGGTAGACGATGGCGACCCGGATGGCGGTGAAGAGGATCGTCGCCGGATCGCCGATCATCTGCGAGAGGTGGCCCGAGAGGGATCCGGTCACCATCAGTGCGGCTGCGGGGGTGCTCATCATACGCTCCAGTGGCTCATTCTACGCCGGGGGGTGGATTTTGGGATAATGAAGCGAGGTTATGGACTCGCCGGGGTTTCACCACCCGTCCTCCGCACGGCCCGCCCGAAGTGTGGGGTCCAGGGCGTCCTACGACGCGGTTATCGTGGGGGCGGGGCCGAACGGGCTCGCGGCGGCCGTCGAGCTGGCGCGGCGGGGGCTCCCGGTCGCGGTCTTCGAGGCTGCGGAGGTTCCTGGAGGGGGCTGCCGCTCGCGGGAGGTGACGCTCCCGGGCTTCGTGCACGATCTCGGGTCCGCGATCCACCCGCTCGGGTACTCCTCTCCTTTCTTCCGGACGCTGCCGCTCGGGGAGCACGGTCTCGAGTGGGTCCACCCTCCGGTCCCCCTCGCCCACCCGCTCGAGGGCGGGGAGGCCGTGCTGCTCTGGCGCTCGGTGGATGAGACCGCCCGCAACCTCGGGGAGGACGCCGCAGCCTATCGCGAGATCATGGGCCCAATCGCCGACGACTGGGAGAAGATAGCGGGCGCCGTCCTCGGTCCGCCGCGAATACCCCGGCACCCGCTCGCGATCGGCGCCTTCGGGATGTACGCCATGAGGTCCGCGCGCGCTCTCGCGGAGGGTCTCTTCCGCGGAGAGAGGGCCCGGGCCCTCTTCGCCGGTTGCGCCGCCCACTCGTTCCTCCCGCTGGAGCAGAGGCCTTCGGCCGCCTTCGGGCTCGTGCTCGCGGCGCTCGGGCACGCGGCGGGCTGGCCGTTCCCGAAGGGTGGGGCGCAGAGGATCACCGACGCCCTCGTCTCCTGCCTGCGTTCCCTGGGCGGGGAGGTCCACGTCGGAAGCCCCGTGAGCTCCGTGGCGGAGCTTCCGGCGGCGAAGGTCGTCCTGCTGGATCTGACCCCGAGGCAGGTGCTCGGGGTGGCCGGTGAGCGCCTGCCCGCCCGCTACCGCGCGCGCCTCGCCCGCTACCGTTACGGGCCGGGCGTCTTCAAGGTCGACTACGCGCTGGAGGGGCCGGTGCCGTGGGAGGCGCGGGAGTGCGCCCTCGCGGCGACCGTACACGTCGGGGGGACGCTGGAGGAGATAGCCGGGGCCGAGGGCGCGGTGGCGCGGGGGGAGCATCCGGAGAGGCCGTTCGTCCTCGTCGCCCAGCCGAGCCTCTTCGACCCCTCGCGGGCGCCGGAGGGGCACCACACCCTCTGGGCATACTGCCACGTCCCCAACGGCTCGACCTTCGACATGACGGAGAGGATGGAGGCGCAGCTGGAACGCTTCGCCCCCGGCTTCAGGGAACGCATCCTCGCCCGCTCGACGATGAACGCCGCGGAGCTCGAACGCTGGGATGCCAACCTGGTCGGCGGGGACATAAACGGGGGTCTGATGGACCTGGGGCAGCTCTTCACCCGCCCCGTGGCGAGCCCCGTGCCGTATGCCACGCCGGCCGAGGGACTCTACATCTGCTCCTCCTCGACCCCGCCGGGGGGCGGGGTGCACGGTATGTGCGGCTACTTCGCCGCCCGCGCCGCGCTGCGAGACCTGCGGCGGGGTAGACTGTAGGTGTAGCTGGCGGCGCTCTGGAGGTGTCGAAGTGGAGAGAGCCGTGGTCCTGGGGGCGGCGAGAACCCCGTTCGGCAAGCTCGGTGGTGCGCTATCTGCACTGAGCGCGCCGGAGCTGGGCGGCGCGGCGATAAGGGAGGCCGTCGACCGTGCAGGGGTCGAGGACGAAGAGATAGAGCACTCGGTCTTCGGCATCGTGGTGCAGGCTGGCGTCGGCCAGATCCCTTCGCGGCAGGCCAACCGGCACGCGGGGCTCCCCTTCTCGCTCACGACCGAGACGCTGAACCAGGTGTGCGCCTCGGGCCTGAGGAGCGCGGTCCTGGCGGAGACCATGATCCGGGTCGGGGACTACCGGGTGGTCCTGGCGGGCGGGATGGAGAGCATGTCGAACGCCCCGTATCTGCTCGAGAAGGCGCGCTGGGGGGCGCGGATGGGCGACTTCGAGGCGGTGGACGCGATGATCCACGATGGGCTCCTCGACGCCTTCGAGCACGTGCAGATGATCCGGTTCGGAGCCGAAGGGGCGAGGCGTTACGGCCTCTCGCGCGAGGAGCAGGACGAGTGGGCGCTGCGCTCGCACCGCAGGGCGGCCGCCGCGACCGACGAGGGCCGCCTCGCGGAGGAGATCGTCGGGGTGAAGGTGCCCGGCAGAAAGGGTCAGACCACGTTCGTGGAGCATGACGAGCCGATCCGACGCGACACCACCCTCGAGAAGCTGGCGAAGCTGCCGCCGCTCGAGGAGGGTGGGACCGTTACCGCGGGGAACGCCCCGGGCGTCACCGACGGAGCGGGGGCCCTGGTGCTCTCGAGCGAGACGTTCGCCAGGGAGCGTGGCCTCGCGCCGCTCGGGACGATCGTCGCCCACGCCAAGGTCGCCGAGGGCCCGCCGGACCTCCTGACGGCGCCCGGGAACGCCGCGAGGCTCGCCCTCAGGAAGGCCGGCTGGAGGGCGGAGGATCTCGACCTCGTCGAGATCAACGAGGCGTTCGCCGGCGTCGCGATCCACTCCGCGCGCATCCTCGGGGTGGACCCGGAGATCGTCAACGTCAACGGCGGGGCGCTCGCGCTCGGCCACCCGATAGGCGCCTCCGGGGCGCGCATCCTGATGACGCTCCTCTACGAGCTGCGCCGCCGGGGCGGCGGGCGGGGGCTCGCCGCGATCTGCTCCGGCGGCGGCCAGGGGGACGCCGTGCTGGTCGAGGTCTAGCGCCGCCCCCCTCCCTCTGGCACAATGAGCCTGCAACCGTAGGGAGGGGGTAATCCATGCAGGATGCGATCTCGCGCCGGGGCTTCCTCGGGCTCGCGGGCGGCGGGGCGGCCGGTCTCGCGCTCTACGACCTGGCTGCGTGGCAGAAGCCGGCGGAAGCCGCGAGCGGGGGAAGTGCTTCTCCGGAGCGCTGCGGCAGGCCTGAAGTTCCCAAACGGGAGTTTCGGGCGGTCTGGGTCGCGAGCGTCTCCAACATAGACTGGCCCTCACGTCCCGGGCTTCCGGCGCGCCGTCAGAAGCGGGAGCTCCTCGATATCCTCGATGCCGTGCGCTCGCTCGGGATGAACGCCGTCATCCTGCAGGTGCGCCCGGCGGCGGACGCGCTCTATCCTTCCAGGTACGCGCCGTGGTCCTCTTACCTGACGGGTCGGCAGGGGAGGAGCCCCGGCTACGATCCCCTCGCCTTCGCGGTTGAGGAGGCCCACCGCAGGGGGCTGGAGCTGCACGCCTGGTTCAACCCCTACCGGGTGAGCACCGGGTCGAGCCTGCGCGGCCTCTCGCCGCGCAGCCCGGCGCGTGAGCATCCCGGCTGGGTCGTCCGCTACGGCGGCCGGCTCTACTTCGACCCGGGGATCCCCGGCGTGCGGCGTCTCATCGAACGTTCGGTGATGGAGGTGGTCGGGAGGTACGACGTGGACGCCGTCCACCTCGACGATTACTTCTACCCCTATCCGGTCTCCGGGGAGGGCTTCCCCGACGGCGGCACCTTCCGCCGCTACGGGGGGCGTTTCCGGAGCAAGGCCGCCTGGCGGCGGAACAACGTGGACCTGCTCGTGGGCGGGCTCTCCCGCCAGATAAAGCGCAAAAAGCGGTACGTGAAGTTCGGGATCAGCCCTTTTGGCATCTGGCGCAACCGCTCGGAGGACCCGCGGGGCTCGGCGACCAGCGGCCTCTCCTCCTACGACGACCTCTACGCCGACAGCCGTGGGTGGGTGCGGCGGGGCTGGCTCGACTACGTCGTCCCGCAGGTCTACTGGAACTTCGGCTACGGGCCTGCCCCCTACGAGGTGCTGGTGCGGTGGTGGGCGGAGCAGGTGCGGGGTCGCGGGGTGGAGCTGTACATCGGGCAGGCGGCGTACAAGATCGGGAGCGGCGGCGCCTGGGACGACCCAAACGAGATGCCCTCGCACGTGCGCTTCGACCGCCGCTATCCGGGGGTGAGGGGCGACGTCTACTTCAGCGTGAGCGACGTGCTCAAGAACCCGCTCGGATTCCGCGGCCGCCTCGCGCGCGACCTCTACCGGCATCCCGCGCTGATCCCGGCGATGCGCCGGCCCGGCGGTGCTCCGCCTCACCCGGTGCTGCTGCGGGCGAGGAACACCAGGCGGGGCGTACTGCTCGAGTGGCACGCCCGGGGGAGGCCGGATGATGCGCTCTACGTCGTCTACCGCTTCGGTGGGGCGAGGAGGCCCGGAGCCTGCGACCTGCGGGACGGGCGCAACATCCTCAAGGTCGTCCCGGCCGGCCGCTCCGGGACGCGTTCCTGCTTCGACCGGACGGCCCGCTCCGGGCGCCGCTACACCTACTGCGTGAGCGCGGTGGACCGGCTCCACCACGAGAGCCCGCCGGGCGGACGGGCCGTCATCACGGTGCGTTAGTGGGGGCGGGTGAAGCGCGCTCCTTCGGTCTCGTCCTGCGTGGGGATGTCCAGGAGCTCCGGGGTCTCGTGGTCGACCTGCAGCGTGGTGTGGCTTATCCCGAAGCTCTCCTCGAGCAGCTCTTCGAGCTCGCGGCGTCGCCTGTGGCAGTCCTCGTCGCGTCCGACCAGCACGTGGGCCGAGAGGGCCGGAAAGCCGGAGGTGACCTCCCAGACGTGCAGGTCGTGGACGTTGACTATGCCCGGGTGTGAGATCATGACGTGACCTATCTCGTCGGGGTCGAGGCCTTTGGGGGCGGCCTCCATGAAGATGCGTCCCGAGTCGCGCACCAGCCCGAAGCCCGCCCGGAGCATTATCGTGGCGATGACGAGCGCGGCCAGCGCGTCGGCGCGGTAGTAACCGCCGGTGAAGTAGATGATGCCGCCCGCGATCGTCGTCGCGATGAACGAGTAGAGGTCGGTCAGGATGTGCTGGAAGGAGCCCTCGACGTTGAGGCTCTCCCTGTTCGCCTTCGCGAGCGTGAAGGTGGCGAGCAGGTTGACCCCGATGCCGGCGAGCCCGACGACGAGGACCAGCCCGCCCTCGACCCGCGGCGGGTGCAGCAGGCGGACTATCCCCTCGTAGTAGAAGAGCGCCGAGAGCACCAGGAGGGTGACGCCGTTTATCTGGGCGCTCATTATCTCCGAGCGCTTGAGGCCGTAGGTCATGATGCCGTGGGCGGGCCTCTGCGCGAGGCGCATCGTGACGAGCGCGAGCGCGAGGGCTCCGGCGTCGGTGAGCATGTGCCCGGCGTCGGAGAGCAGCGCGAGGGAGGAGGCTACGAAGCCCAGCACGCCCTCGGCGAGCATGAAGCCCCCGATCAGGAAGAGCGCTATGGTCAGGTAGCGCCGGTCCGCCTGGGGTCCTATCGTGTGGGAATGGCCTTCGTGGCCGCCGTGGTTTTCGTTTTCTTCGTGCAATCTGTCCTCCAAACACAATAATAATTGATCCTGGGGGGACGTCCGGAACATCAGTCGAAGATTTCACGCCGTCGGGTGTCTCATCGATCTCTCAGCGTCGTCTCAGCGGTCTCTCACCCCGGCCGGGTAGCATCTTCGGCGTTCGAGCGGTTCCCGGATGGGAGGATGCTTTGCGGAGGGGAAGAAAACGTGCGAGGAAGGGCAGGTTCTTACGCGGGGCGGGATACGCCGCAGCCGGGGTGCTGCTCGTTTTGGCCGCTCTGGCGGGGCCTTCCTACGTCCGGGCCATCACTGCTCCGGGCAACACCAGCCTGGCCGTGAGGACCGTGGAGTGGGTGAGGAACCACCACGGTGGGTTCCTGGTGGCGAAGGCCGAGGATGTCTGGTACACGCTCAACCAGCCCCCGCGGGGAGGTCCTACGCTGCACAGGCTCCCGAGACGGGCACCGACGCGTCTTGTCTCTTCGGGTTCTCCGATCGGGACCGCGGCGGCCCTTCCCCGCCCTGCGAGGATCGAACCACTCATGCACCCCGCCCTGCCGGGTGAGGGGGTCTGGAGGCCTGCGGGACAGGTCTTCGGCGGGAAAGCGCCGATACTCGAGACCACCTTCCGGCCGGATCCCTCGCACCCCACGGTCGTCGCCGGGGTCGCCTGGATCGACACCCGGATGGTGCGCCTCGAGCTGATCCCGGGCCGCAAGCAACCCCACTCGCGGCTGGGTCCGGGAGAGGGGAAGGTGCCCGCTGCGCAGAGGAGCGCGCTTCTTGCCACCTTCAACAGCGGTTTCAAGACCCAGGACGGGCATGGCGGGTTTGTCGCCAGAGGCAGGGTCTACGTCCGGCCCAGGTCCGGGCTGGGCACGATCGCGGTGTACAGGAGCGGCCGGGTCGACGTGGGGAGCTGGGGGAAGGAGATCAAACCGTCCCCCAACATAGAGTACCTGCGCCAGAACCTGCCGCTCATCGTGGACCACGCAAGACCCACGCACAGGACCCTCGATCCGACGCTCTGGGGTACCACGGTAGGGAACACGGTGTACGTGTGGAGATCCGCCGTCGGGGTGGATGCGCACGGTGGCCTCATCTACGCCGCCGCCGACGGGGTGACAACCCGCGGGCTGGCCGACATCATGGTGAGGGCCGGGGCCGTCCGGGCCATGCAGCTGGACATAAACCCCTACTGGGTAGATTTCTTCACCTACGATGCTCCGGGCGGAAAGGGGCCCTCCAAGCTCCTGCCCACGATGCTGCGCCCTAACGACCGCTACCTCACGCCCGACGACAGGGATTTCTTCGCCGTACTCCGCCGGCGTTAACCTCCGCGCAGGATCCGGCCGAGCACTTCGGGGTGGTCGGTTACCACCCCGTCCACGCCGCAGCCGATGAGACGGCGCATGTCGGACGGATCGTTGACCGTCCAGGCGGTGACCGAGATCCCCAGACCGTGACAGCCGGTGACGAAGTCGTCTTCGAGTGCTGGGGCCCATACCGAGATCAAACCCACCCCCACCTCTCGGGCCCAGCCGAGGTCCCGGAGGGAGGGCTCCCTGCTGATGAGCCCGAGCCTCACCTCCGGGAGCAGGGACCGCGCTTCCTCGAGCGCCCCGTGGTCGAAGGAGATGAGCGTGATACGGGAGGTGAGGTCTCCGCCGCCAGCGAGCAGACGGCAGAGGGGCTCGACGGCCTGCCGGACCTTCATCTCGGCGTAGAGCTCCAGGCCGGTCGAGCGGGAGGCCTCCACGAACGTCGGCACCGGCTCCCCCAGCCCGGCGTCGAGTCCGGCGAGCTCCGGGGAGGTCATCTCGCTGACGAGCCCCCCGCGGCCGGTCGTCCTGAGGACGTCGGGGTCGTGCATCACGATCAGGTCTCCATCGAGCGCGACCCTCAGATCGAACTCGACGGCGTCGGCCCCCTCCCGCTCGGCCCTCCTGAACGCCCTCAGGGTGTTCTCGGGCTCGATCCCGGAGGCGCCCCGGTGGGCGATGTTGATGACCATGGGGATTGTCAGCCTCCGGCCTTGGCCAGCTGGCTCTTGACGCTCTTGCCCGCGCTCTCGAGCTGCTGGGCCACGCTGGCGAAGGCGGTCTTGGCTGGCTGGTTGTTGTCTATGATGTTTTCGATGCCCTTGCCGATGATCTGGTCGCCGTTCGGGATGATCGTGCGGGCGAGGTCCTGCGGGCGGGTCTTCGGCAGCTGCTCGACGGCCACCTTGAACAGCGGGTTCTTCTTGAGGTAGTCGCGCATCTCGCTCGAAGCTATCGCCGAGTTGGTGACCGGTAGATATCCCGTCTTCTTCGTCCAGAACGAGACGTTCTCCGGCTGCCCGAGGAACTTGATGAACTCGAAGGCCGCCTTCTTGCGTTCTTCCGGGATCGAGGAGAGGATGGAGAGCCCCGCCCCCCCGGTCGGACAGCCGAAGTCCTTCTCGGCCGGCAGGAAAGAGGCCCCGACGTCGAACTTGGCCGACTGCAGGATCGTCGTGAGGTCTCCGGAAGAGTCCTCGGTCATCGCGGTCTGCCCGTTGGCGAAGTCCGCGGTCTGGTTCTTCGCCATGTAGCCGAGCCCGTACTTGTTGCAGAAGGCGCGTACGAACTCACCGGCCGCGACCGCCCCGTCCTTGTCTATGAGTATGTCGAGCTTGTCGTTCGAGTAGGCTCCACCCCAGTCCCAGACGTTGTTCTGGAAGTACCAGGCGTTGTAGTTGTCCGCGGTGGTGAACGCGAATGCCTTGGGCTTGGCGGGGAGCTTCACCAGTTCGCGCCCCCAGTCCTGAAGCTCGCTCCAGGTCTTCGGGCCGCGGTCGGGCAGGCCCGCTTTCCGGAACATCTCTTTGTTGTAGTAGAGGAGCGGGGTGCTGCGGGCGAAGGGGACCCAGTAGAGCTTGCCGTTCTTGGTGCCTTCCTTGCGAAACGGCGTCAGGTAATCGTCCCTGGAGAACCCTTTGCCGAAGTATCCGTCGAGCGGCTCCAGGTTGCCGTTGAGGTAGAAGCGGGTCCAGTTGACGTCCGAGAGGAGCGAGATGTCCGGGATCTTCTTCGCCTGCAGAGCCTGGGCGAGCTTCTGGGCCGTCTGTTCGTAGGAGCCCTGGAACTGGTTCTGGACGTAGACGTCCTTCTGTGAGCCGTTGAATTTGTCCACCAGGCTCTGCAGGGCTTTGCCCAGGACGTCGGAGTAGGAAGACCAGAGCACCACCACCGTGCGTCCCTTGGCCTCTTTCGGGAGGTTGCCGGAGGCCTGCTGGACGCCGCCCGACCCGCTCCCGCAGCCGGCCAGGGCTACCGAAGCCAGAGCTCCTCCCGAGAGGGCCAGGAACCTCCCCCTGCTCACCTTTCTTGTGCGCATGGTTCTCCTTTCTTTCGGTGTTCTCCTAGTATTTGGTCGTACCTGCGGTGAGCCCCGAGACTATGTGCTTCTGCCAGCGCAGGAAGACGAGGATCACCGGGACGATCACGAAGATGGTGGCGGCCATGATCACGCCCCACTGGTTCTGCCCCTCCTGGTTGTAGAGCTGGGCGAGGCCGACCGAGAGGACCCGCATGTTGCTGGTGTTGGTGACCACCAGCGGCCACAGGAAGTCGTTCCACTTGCCCACGAGCGTGATCAACGCCCCGGTGACCAGCACCGGGCGCGAGACCGGGAGCAGGACCGACCAGAGGGTCCTCAGGTGGCCGGCCCCGTCCAGCCGGGCCGCCTCGACCAGCTCGCGCGGGATCGTGGTGAAGTGCTGTCGCAGCAGGAACGCGGCCACCACCGTGGCCGCTCCGGGTACGATGATCCCCTGGTAGGTGTTGACCCACCCCAGCGAGGAGACGGTCGCGTAGTTGGCGATCATGGTAGCGTGGATCGGGACCATCAGTGCGGCTACGAGCGCGAGGAAGAAGAGGTTCTTGCCGGGGAACCTGAGGAAGACGAGCGCGTAGGCCACCAGCACCGCGTCGACCATCTCTATCGCGGTGCCGAAGAAGGCGACGATGACGGTGTTCAGGTAGTAACGGCCGAAGGGGGCCGCCTGCCAGGCCTCGACGTAGTTGGAGAATTTGGGGTGCAGCGGTATCCACTGTGGTGGGAACGTGTAGATCTCCCCGAGCGTCTTCAGGGAGCCCGAGAGCATCCAGAAGACCGGGATGACGAACAGCAGCGCGACCAGTAAGAGCAGCGCGTAGCTCACCGCCCGGCCGATGTAGACCCTCAACACCCTCTCCTCCATGGCTACATCTCCTCCGTTCTTCTGCGTACGTAGCGGTTCTGGATCAGAAGGAGCGTCACCAGGATGATGAAGAGTACGGTGGAGGCGGCCGAGGCTATCCCGATGTTGAAGGCCTGGAAGCCCTGCTGGTAGATGTACCAGATGAGCGTGGTCGTCGCGTTCACCGGCCCTCCCTGCGTCATGACGTAGATGATGTCGAAGGCGTTGTAGGAGAAGGACTGCACCATGGTTATGACCACGACGAAGAAGGTGGCCGGGGCGAGCTGGGGGATCGTGACGTGGCGCAGCGAGGCCCACTTCCCCGCCCCGTCCACGGCGGCGGCGTCGTAGAGGTCGCGGGGGATGTTCTGCAGCGCCGCCAGGTAGACCAGCGCGCTGAAGCCCAGGTTCTTCCAGAGGTAGACGATGATCAGGGCGGGCATCGCGTAGGCGGTGCTGTTGAGCCAGTTGGGAGACGGGATGCCGAGGGGCTCGAGGAAGGCGTGGATCAGACCGTAGTGCGGGTCGAAGATGTAGTCCCACACGAGCCCTATCGCCGCACCGCTCAGAACGTATGGTGTGAAGACGATCGAACGGACGAGGTTTCTCCCTTTCAGCTTCTGGTTCAGCAGGAGAGCCACCGCCAGCCCCAATACCAGGCTGCCCGCGACCACGGCGGCCATGAAGTAGAAGGTGTTGCCGAGAACCTGCAGGAAGCCCTGCTGAGCGAACATCTGCCGGTAGTTGGCGAGGCCGACGAACGGCTTCTCGGGGGAGAGGAAGTTCCAGCTGGTCAGGCTCAGGTAGAACTGGTAGAGGAGCGGCCAGTAGGTGAAGATGCCCAGTATGACGAAGTTGGGTGCGATGAACGCGAGAAACAACAGATGCTCGCGCCTTATGCGGCGCCCCCTGCTCCTACGTCGAACCGGTTTCGGATCCCGTTCTTCCAAGACCCCCCTCTCTGAACCCCGGGGTTTCTTCGAACCCCCGATGACCCTGCTTCTCGCGGTGTAAAACGCTGGCATTGTAATTTGCCTTCCTCCAGATTTCTCGCCCGGGGGAATGTAACGCCGGGGGGACCCTTCGTGGTTAAAGGCGGGTAAACGGCGTGTAGTGAGCGGGTTAAATCCGGTGGCGCTCTCTTTCGAACGGTGAAGGGGCACCCTGGAGAGGGTCCCCCTTCACCGGCTATGGACGGTGTTCTTTACCTGTGGGAGCCGCGGGAGGGCTCTCTCCGGTCTTCGGGTCGAGGAAGAGCCTGTGGGCGCGTCTGCCGTGCGAGAAGTCGAACATGTTCAGGAGGCTGCCCGCCTTCGCGTCGAAGGAGTGGTTGCCGATGCGCCCGAGGTTCCAGTTGTCCTCGATGAAGCGCAGGATGGAGGTCTGGTCGGTCACCGTGTGGTCGACGAAGTTCTGCTTCGCGTACGGAGAGATGACGAGGAGCGGGAGCCTCGGGCCGTAGCCGCAGCGGTCCTGGTAACCGCCCATCACGTTCTCCGGCCTGCTGCCGCAAGAGGTCCCGGAGAGCGCGTCGTTCTGCGGGTCGTTCGACTGGTTGACGATCGGACCCATCTGATGGTCGTACCAGCCGTCGGAGTCGTCGTAGGCGATTATGATCGCCATGTCCTTCCAGGCGGGGAGCTTCTGGAGGCGGTTGATCGTGTTCACGAGGAACTCCTGCTCGTCGAGCGGGTCGGAATAGTAGGCGTGACCGTCCTGGTAGGCCGGGGCCTTGAGGAAACTCACCGCGGGCAGGTGACCGGAGTCTGCGGCCCTCCAGAAGTCCGAGAGATCGTACTGGTGGTTCGCCCGGTCGGTCTTGCCGATCATGGCGACCGAGCTCGGCGGCAGGTGGTCGGGGTTGGCGGTCGAGGGGTAGTACTGGAAGGGCTCGTGGTGGGGGATGTAGTCCTTGGAGACGATGCCCGCCATGTTCGCGTGCGACTGGTTGCAGTCTTGGAAGCCGCCCTCGAACCAGCCCCAGGTTACGTTCTTGGCGTTGAGCAGATCGCCTATGTTCTTGTTCTTCGGGTCGATGGACTTCGTCGTATCGCGCGTGTCGCACCTGTCACCGGCCGGCTGCGGGTCGCCGATCATGGTCCCGTTCGCGCTCACCGCCGGGCTCGTCTGCGCAAATCCGTGGGTCTGCCCGGAGATCAGGTTGATCGCCCCCGGGCTCGAGGGTCCGAAGGTGGTGCCGTAGGAGTTGTCGCTCATCGCGAAGTGCTGGGCGTAGTTCCAGAGGGCGGTCACCGTGTTGCCGTCGTAGTAGCCCATCACGAGCCCCGGGCCTTTGCCGTAATCCTTGCAGCCGCCGTCACCGCGGCCGACGGTCTCGACGAAGCGGTCCATCAGGCCCGCGTCGAAGGCCTGCTGCTCGGCCGTGTAGCCGTGGTCCTGGTCGCAGGTCTCGAACTGGGAGCGGTCGAGCCGGAACGGCTGCACGGAGTTCGGGTTGTTCGGCGCCTGCAGCGTCTCGTTCAGCCCGTTGACCGAGGGGGTGTCCTTCCTCGCGTGGAAGGCCGGCTCGCCGGGCGGGTTCTTCGCGTTGGGGTAGGTGCCGAAGTAGTGGTCGAAGGAGACGTTCTCCTGGAAGATCACGACGACGTGCTTTATCGGCGTGGTGGTCTGGCTCCCTCTGTGAGGCGGGGCGTGGTGACCCGCTTGGGGTGACCCGCTTCGGGCCATCGCACCCACTGCCGCGAGCGCCACCAGCACCGCGGCGAGGGCCAGTGAGTACAACAGCTTCTTCATTTTTTCCTCCTCTCTACTTTCTCTCTGCTGGTTCCGATCCCATGATCTTCTCGTGCAGCGGGGCCGGCATCCTGGAGTCGCGGCCCTTTATGGATTTCCAGATCGCCCGGTTGAGCCCTATCTCCGGGGTGGCGTCCTCCCGGGTGAAGTCCATCCTGGAGGAGGCCTTCGCCATCGGGGCGTCCTTCGGGTTGGTCGGTGCACCGGGTTCGCCGAAGGGGGTGACCTCGGGCTGCTTCGCCTCGTAAGGGCGGAAGTTGGGGTGGCTGGTGAACGATCTCCACATCCTCGTCGCCCGCGAGTCGGTGATGCTCATCGGAGAGAGCCCGAGCAGGTCCTCGATCGTCGCGATCATCGAGGAGGTGTCGTAGTGGGTGGAGTCCACCTTCCCGGTCTGGGTGTAGGGGCTTATCGCGAGCGCCACGGTGCGGTGGGCGTCGACGTGGTCGGGGCCGTCCTGGGCGTCGTCCTCGACGACGAAGATGACCGTGCTCTTCCAGTAGCGGCTGTGGGAGACGGTCTGCACCAGCCGTCCGAGGGCCAGGTCGTTGTCGGCGACGTAAGACTCGGGGGTGGCGGCTCCGGGGACGGTGCCCATGGTGTGGTCGTTGGGGAGCCGGACTATCTCGAGCGCGGGCAGGTTGCCGTTCCTCTCGTAGCGGTGGAACTCCCGCTCCCACTCGGGCTCTCGCTTGAGGTGGTCGGAGCACTCCAGGTTGAACCCGTCGTAGCGGGTGTCCACGTGATCCCCGAAGCGCCGCTGCAGGTGGGTGACGTCCGAGGTGTTGCCCGCCCCGCCGCAGACGCCGGGGATCTCGGTGTACTCACCGTAGTCGCGGTAGGAGACCCCGTGGGCGTAGGCGTCGTCCCACAGGTACCCCACCGTCTGGGCCGCCGCCGGGCGCGGGACCGAAGGGTCCGAGGCGAGGGGCTCGCTGTAAAACTGCATCCCGAGGGGTACGTCCTCGAAGTCGTAGGCCCGCTCGCTGCCGCGGGGCCTCGGCGAGTAGCTCACCGGCCAGGTCTTGTCCACGTAGTCTGTGGCATTGGCCTGAGTGGACCAGTTGTGCCCGTCGGCGGAGACCTCGGCGTCGGCGTAGAAGTTGTCGAGCGTCACGAAGCGCCGGGCGAGCGCCCGGTGGTTCGGGGCGGAGTCATCGCCGAAGAGGTCGAGCTTCGGGTCACCGTTGCCCTTGCCCAGAGAGCCGAAGACCTGATCGTAGGTGCGGTTCTCCTTGATGACGTAGATGACGTGCTCGATGTTCCTGCGCAGCACCGGCGGCTCCGGCCTCCTGCGGGCGCGGACCTGGTTGTTGCTTTTGACCTCGTTGGTCAGGGCGCGCAGTCGGCCCTGGTTCCGCGGCACCGCGACGACCTGGACGGAGCCTTTGATCATGGTCCCGGAGTACTGGGTGTCCGGCGCTCCGTCGTGACCGCCGGGCGGGTCGCGGTCGGGGTCGAGCGGCGGGCAGCTCTCGCGGATCGTGGTGAGCGGCCCGCAGCGGTTGGCCCCGGCCCCAGAGTCCTGGGTGTTGGTGATTACGAGCTTCCTGCCGTCCGGGGTTATCTGCACGTCGGACGGGTACCAGGAGGTGGGGATGAACCCCTCTACCCGCCGGCTGTCCAGGTTCACCACCGCTACCGCGTTCTCCCCGGCCTCGGCGACGTAGAGCGTCCCGCCGTCGGGGCTCACCGCGAGGCCGTCCGGGATCGCACCCTTCGGCCCGTTCGGGACGAGCGCGACGTCTATGTTCTCGACCAGCCTGTTCGTGCGGGTGTCTATCACGGAGACGGTGTCGCTGTTGGCGTTGGCGGTGTAGACCTCGTCGCGCCTGGGGTTGGCGGCGATGGCGCTCGGGTGGTCGGCCGCGAGCGGCCGGTCGTGCGGCGAGAGGACGATGTCCTTCACCTTCTTCTGCGTCGCGGTGTCTATGACCGAGACCGTGCGGCCCATCCAGTTGGTCACGTAGGCGTGCCTGCCCGTGCGGTCGAACGTAACATCCAGCGGCTCCAGCGCCTGTCCCAGGTCTATAGTCCCGGTCACCTCGTCCGTCTTGGGGTCGATGACCGTGACCTGGTGTCCGGGCGGGTTCCCGGCGCCGGAGGTCGGGGCGGAGAGGTTGTTGGCGACGTAGATCCTGTCGCCGAGCGGCGTGTGGCCGTAGGCGAGCCCCGCCGGGAAGTACGGGGTTTGGATCTGACCGGTCTCCCGGAGCCTGTCGCCGTGGACGCTGTAGACGTGCACCACGTTCTGCCCACCGCCCGAGGCCCACGCCTTCGTGCCGTCGGGCGAGTAGACGACCCCGTAGAAGACCGCAGGACCACCGTCCTCGAGCGCGTCGTAGCGGACGAAGTCCGTTCTCCTGTGAGAATTGAGATCGAACAGGTCCGTCGAGTCGATGCGGGCCGCCCCGCTGCTCACCGCGAGCAGGTGCCCCCCGTCCGGCGAGAGCGCCGAGCCCATCGGCCCCTGGAACCCGACCGCCTGTTTGGGGACGCTGAACTCGGTGCCCGCGGGCTGTATCCGCCAGCCGGCCGGGGTCAGTGGGATGTCTTTTCTGACCTCCCTGATCCTCTGCCGGTGTTTGACCCCGGCGTGGTGGGCGGGCGTGCCGCCTCTACCAGAGGTGATCGTGAGCCCAGCGAAAAAACAGACCAGGCTGAGCAGAACGAGCGGAAGGGCAAAACGCGAGAGTACCTTCATTCTTTCCCCCTACCTTCCTTTCTGACGCCGTCTCCAGCGCCGCCGCCCGGATGTAATTGTCGTAACAGGGGGTGACCCCTGTCAACACGGGCCGATGCCGGACCCTGCCACATCCGCGCTCCACTCTAGCGGAGACCGCGAGTGGGCTGGTTAAAGCCGGGTGAAAGGAACGCGAAACGTCGGTAAACCCTCTCTGGCGAGGTGGCGGGCGGAGACGGAAGATCCGAGGGCCTGAAGATGGAGGCGGGCATGGTACGCCCGCGGAGACGATGCGGTTCGAGCGCGGGCTTTCGGCCGGGCCGCCGGAGCGCCGCGTTTGAATGAGGGGTAAATACTAGTATCCTAGGCTCCTACGTGTACTTGTAGTGAACGGCGGGAGGAGCCAGGAAAGTGCGGGACGCCTATCCCACGGTCGTCATAGAGGACGTCTACCCGGAGCTCGATTGCGGGCGGCATCCGGTCAAGAGGGAGGTCGGTGACCGGCTGGAGGTCTGGGCCGACATCTTCAAGGAGGGGCACGACCGGGTCTCGGCGGTCCTGCGCTACCGCAGGAAGGGCGAGCGGCGCTGGTCCGAGGTGCCCATGCGCCACGTGGAGAACGACCGCTGGACGGGGAGCTTCGTGCTCGAGGAGAACGCCCGCTACGAGTACACCGTCTGCGCCTGGCCGGACCACTTCGGCTCCTGGTGCGAGGAGGTCGAGAAGAAGGTCGGTGCCGGGCAGCGGGTCGAGGTCGAGCTCGTCGAGGGGAGAGAACTCGTGAAGGAGGCTGCCTCCCGCACCCGGAGCAGGAAGCTCAAAGAGGTGCTCTCGGCCTTCGATGAGGCGGCCTACGAGGAGAGGCTCCGGCTTTTGCTCTCGCGGGGGGTGCGCGAGCTCATGGCGGCCCACCCGGACCGGTCGGCGGCCACGACCCACCGCACCCTCGAGGTCGTCGTCGACCGCGAGCGGGCGCGCTACGGGGCTTGGTACGAGATGATGCCCCGCTCGCAGGGGACGGTCGAGGGCAAGAGCGCGACGTTCAAAGACTGCGAGCGGCGGCTGCCGGAGATAGCCGGGATGGGCTTCGACGTGGTCTACCTCCTGCCGATACACCCGATAGGCCACACCAACCGTAAGGGCCCGAACAACACGCTGACCGCCGGCCCCGAGGACCCGGGCAGCCCCTACGCCATCGGGAACGAGGAGGGCGGGCACAAATCCGTCCACCCCGAGCTCGGTACGCTGGAGGATTTCCGCCGCTTCGTCGAGGCGTGCCGGGAGTGGGGGATGGAGGTCGCTTTAGACTTCGCGATACAGTGCTCGCCCGACCACCCCTACGTGAGGGAGCACCCCGAGTGGTTCCGCTGGCGGCCGGACGGCACGATCAAGTACGCCGAGAACCCCCCGAAGAAGTATCAGGACATCGTGAACGTCGACTTCCACAGCGAGAACTGGAAGGAGCTGTGGGAGGAGTGGAAGAGCGTCGTCCTCTTCTGGGTCGAGCAGGGGGTGAAGATCTTCCGGGTCGACAACCCGCACACCAAGCCGTTCGCCTTCTGGGAGTGGCTGATAAAGGAGGTCCAGGAGGAGCACCCGGAGGTGATCTTCCTCTCCGAGGCCTTCACCCGCCCGAAGGTAATGCACGAGCTCGCCAAGCTCGGCTTCAGCCAGTCCTACACCTACTTCACCTGGCGCAACACCCGCGGGGAGCTCACCGAGTACCTCTCCGAGCTCGCCCGGGGGTGGGCAAAGGAGTACATGCGGCCGAACCTCTTCCCGAGCACCCCGGACATCCTGCCGCCGATCCTGCAGGAGGGGGGCAGGCCCGCGTTCATGATGCGCTTCGTGCTCGCCGCGACCCTCTCCCCCTCCTACGGCATCTACAACGGCTTCGAGCTGTGCGAGAACCGGGGCATCCCCGGCCGGGAGGAGTACCTCGACTCCGAGAAGTACGAGTACAAGGTCTGGGACTGGGAACGGCCCGGCAACATAAAGGATTACATAGCGAAGGTGAACCGCATCCGGCGCGAGAACCCCGCCCTGCACGAGCTCGAGAACCTCGTCTTCTGCGGCTCGGACAACGACGGCATCATCTTCTACGGCAAGACGCTCGGGGAGAACGCCGTCTTCGTCGCGGTCAACCTCGACCCGCACAACCTGCGCGAGGGCAACGTCTACTTCCCGCTCGACCTGCTCGGGATCGCCGACGACGAGTGGTACACCGTCGAGGAGCTCATCTCCGGGGTGGACTACCCGAGCATGGGCTGGGGGCGCTACGTCAGGCTCGACCCGAACGTGAACCCGGCCGAGATCTACCGGGTCAGAAAGGAGGGCTGAGGTGTCGGGCGACCCCCTCTGGTACAAGGACGCAATAATCTACCAGCTCCACGTCAAGGCGTTCTTCGACTCGGACAACGACGGGATGGGCGACTTCCGGGGCCTGACCCAGCGGCTGGAGTACATCCGGGAGCTCGGGGCCACGGCGATCTGGGTGATGCCCTTCTACCCCTCCCCGATGCGCGACGACGGCTACGACATCTCCGAGTACAAGAACGTCCACCCCGACTACGGCACCCGGCGCGACTTCCGGGCGTTCGTCAGGAAGGCGCACGCTCTGGGCCTCAAGGTCATAACCGAGCTCGTCATAAACCACACCTCCGATCAGCACCCCTGGTTCCAGCGGGCGAGGAGGGCCCCGAAGGGCTCGGCGCTGCGCAACTACTACGTCTGGAGCGACACCGACCAGAAGTACAAGGACGCCCGCATCATCTTCACCGACACCGAGAAGTCCAACTGGACCTGGGACGAGGTCGCCGGGCAGTACTACTGGCACCGCTTCTTCTCCCACCAGCCCGACCTCAACCACGACAACCCCCGCGTCTTCCGCTCGATGATGAGCGTGATGCGCTTCTGGCTGGACATCGGGGTGGACGGGCTCAGGCTGGACGCCATCCCCTACCTCATCGAGCGGGAGGGGACCGATTGCGAGAACCTCCCCGAGACGCACCAGATCATAAAGCGGATGCGCGCCGAGATGGACGCCAGCTACGAGGACCGCTTCTTCCTCGCCGAGGCCAACCAGTGGCCCGAGGACGTGATGGACTACTTCGGCGACGGCGACGAGTGCCACATGGCCTTCCACTTCCCGCTCATGCCCCGCATCTACATGGCCGTGGCGCAGGAGAACCGCCACCCGATCGTCGAGATCATGCAGCAGACCCCGGAGATCCCGGAGAACTGCCAGTGGGCGATCTTCCTCAGAAACCACGACGAGCTGACCCTGGAGATGGTCACCGACCGCGAGCGGGACTACATGTACCGCACCTACGCCACGGACCCCCGCATGAGGGTGAACCTCGGCATCCGCCGCCGCCTGGCTCCCCTGATGGAGAACGACCGGCCCAAGATAGAGCTTCTGAACAGCCTGCTGATGAGCATGCCGGGGACGCCCATCATCTACTACGGGGACGAGATCGGGATGGGCGACAACGTCTTCCTCGGCGACCGCAACTCGGTGAGGACCCCGATGCAGTGGTCCCCCGACCGCAACGCGGGCTTCTCCCGCGCCGATCCCGCCCGGCTCTACCTTCCCCCCATCATGGATCCGGTCTACGGCTACGAGTCGGTCAACGTCGAGGCCCAGAGTCGCAGCCCGGGCTCGCTGCTGAACTGGATGAAGCGTCTGATCGCGGTGCGCAAGGCCCACAGGGCCTTCGGGCGTGGAACGCTCGAGTTCCTGCACCCGGGCAACCGCAAGATCCTCGCCTACCTGCGCGAGTACGAGGACGAGACGATCCTCTGCGTGGCGAACCTCTCTCGCTCGGCGCAGCCGGTCGAGCTCGACCTCTCGCGCTTCTCCGGGCGGGTCCCGGTGGAGCTGATCGGGGGCTCCAGCTTCCCCCCGGTCGGCAACCTGCCGTACTTCCTCACCCTCCCGGGCTACAGCTTCTACTGGTTCTCGCTCAGCAGGGAGGCCGAGCCGCCGCGCTGGCACGAGGAGTTCTCCCGGATGTCCGAGCTGCCGGTCCTGGTGCTGCGCGCCGACCGCATCCCGGCCTACAGGATGCGCCACGCCCCGCTGAGGCTCTCCGAGCGGCACCTGCGCCAGCTCTCCGAGGCGCTGCCGGAGTTCCTCGACCGCCGGAGGTGGTTCGCCGCGAAGGGCAGCGGCATCGGGCGCGTGGAGATCGCTGACCGGGTAGAGCCGGAGCCGGGGATGCTGCTCGCCACGGCGCGGGTCCACCCGGCGCAGGACGGGGCCTCCGCGCAGCTCTACTTCCTGCCGCTCTCCGTCGGCTGGGAGGACGGAGAGGATCTCTCGCCGCTCGAGATGCACACCGTCGCCCGCCTCAGGCGTCGCAACATGGTCGGCATCCTCTACGACGCGTTCGCCGACGAGGAGTTCTGCCGCAGGATGGTCGGCTGGATGCGCGAAGGCCGGACGGTGGAGCTCGATGACGGCGGGAGGATACGCCTCTACGGCACCCCGGCGCTGGAGGGGCTTCTGGAGGGGGCCGAGGAGCCGCTCGACGTCCGGCGGGCCGGGGTGGAGCAGTCGAACACCTCGGTGATCCTGGGTGAGAGGATCATACTCAAGGGCTACCGCCGCCTGCAGGAGGGGATGAACCCGGAGGTCGAGATAGGGCGCTTCCTGACCGAGGAAGCCCGCTTCGAGAACACCCCGCCGCTCGCCGGGGTGGCGGAGCTCGAGCGTGAGGACGGCGGGAGGACCACCCTCGCCGTGCTGCAGGGCTTCGTCCCGAGCGACGGCGACGGCTGGTCCTACACCCTGAGCCACCTGGAGCGTCGCCTGGAGGAGCATCTGCTCTCCGCCGCCTGGAGCCCGGAGGACGAGGTGGCGGAGGAGGCCACCGAGTCCGAAGCCGAGGACGAGTACTTCCGGCGGCTCATGCGCACGCTCGGGGTGCGCACCGGCGAGATGCACGCAGCGTTCGCCATCCCGACCGGGGACGAAGCGTTCCGTCCGGAGGTCGCGTCTCCGGAGGAGGTGGCCGGGTGGGTCGAGGGCGTGCTCGACGACCTCAGGCTCACGCTCACCCTGCTCGAGCGGCGCCGCGACGGCCTGCCGGAGAGGGTGCGTCCGGCCGCCGGGCGCCTCCTCGACGCCGAGGCGGAGCTCTTCGAACTGCTCGAGGCTCCCTCCGGATACGACTTCGAGGTCGTCAAGACCCGCCACCACGGCGACTACCACCTGGGGCAGGTGCTCGTCGTCGGCGACGACTTCCAGATCATAGACTTCGAGGGCGAGCCCACCCGCCCGGTGGCCGAGCGTCGTGAGAAGCGCTGCCCCCTGCGCGACGTCGCCGGGATGCTGCGCTCCTTCGACTACGCCGCACGCTCGGCGCTCGCGGGCGTCGAGGAGGAGAGGTACGGGGAGGCGGAGGAGTGGATCGAAGGCTGGGAGCGGCGCACCCGCGAGGCGTTCATGGAGGGGTACGCCGCGGGGGCCGCCGGCTGCGTCTCCTACCCGGAGGAACCGGAGCGCCTGCGGGCGCTGGTGGACCTGTTCACCGTCGAGAAGGCGCTCTACGAGATCCGCTACGAGCTTGAGAACCGCCCGGAGTGGGTAGGCATACCGATCGAAGGCATACTCGATCTTGTGCGCGAGAGAACGGAGGCCGGGTGATCCGGGAAGACGAGATACGTGCTGTGGTGAGCGGGGATCACGCCGATCCCTTCTCGATACTGGGTCTGCACGAGGAGGGAGGCTCACTGGTGGTGCGGGCCTTCCTGCCGGGGGCGGTCTCGGCGGAGGCCGTATCTCCTGGCGGGGGCGCGCTCGGCGGCCTCCGTCGGCTGCACCCCGAGGGCTTCTTCGCCGGGAGGGTGCCGGAGGAGGCCAGATCGGGCTACCGGCTGCGCGTCACCTACGGGGAAGGGGAGAGCGTGGTGCAGGAGGACCCCTACCGCTTCCCGCGCCTCATCGGGGACTACGACCTCTACCTCTTCGGCGAGGGGACCAACCGGCGCATCTACGAGAAGCTCGGCGCCCACCCGACGACCCTCGAGGGCGTGGAGGGAACGGCGTTCGCCGTGTGGGCCCCGAACGCCCGGCGCGTCTCGGTCGTCGGGGGGTTCAACGGCTGGGACGGTCGGCGGCACGTGATGCGCAAACACCCGGCGGCGGGGGTCTGGGAGATCTTCGTCCCCGGCGTCGGCGAGGGAGCGCTCTACAAGTACGAGATAAAGGGGCCCGACGGGAACCTGCTCCCGCTGAAGGCCGACCCCTACGGCTTCGCCGCCGAGGTCCCCCCGGCGACGGCCTCTATCGTCCACGACCTCACCCGCTACGAGTGGGGCGACGGGGAGTGGATGGAGGGCAGAGAGAAGAGGAACGCCCTCGACGCCCCGATCTCGATCTACGAGGTCCACATCGGCTCCTGGCGGCGGAACGAGGAGGGCTACTCGCTCTCCTACCGCGAGCTCGCCGACGAGCTCGTCTCCTACGTGAGCGAGCTGGGTTACACCCACGTCGAGTTTCTGCCCGTCGCCGAGCACCCCTTCTACGGCTCCTGGGGCTACCAGCCGCTCGGGATGTTCTGCCCGAGCGGCCGCTACGGTTCCCCCGACGACTTCCGCCACCTGGTCGACCGGCTGCACCAGGCCGGGATAGGCGTCATCGTCGACTGGGTCCCGGCCCACTTCCCCGAGGACGCCCACGGCCTCTCCCGCTTCGACGGCACCCACCTCTACGAGCACGCCGACCCCCGGCGTGGGCGTCACCCCGACTGGGGCACCCTCGTCTACAACTACGGCCGGAACGAGGTCCGTAACTTCCTCATCGCCAACGCCCTCTTCTGGCTCGCCGAGTACCACATAGACGCCCTCCGGGTGGACGCGGTCGCCTCGATGCTCTACCTGGACTACTCCAGGGGGCCCGGCGAGTGGGTTCCCAACCGCTACGGCGGCAACGAGGACCTCGAGGCCATAGACTTCCTCAAGAAGATGAACGAGGCCGTCTACGAGGAGCACCCCGGGGCGGTCACCATAGCCGAGGAGTCGACCGCCTGGCCGATGGTCAGCCGCCCGACCTACATGGGGGGCTTGGGGTTCGGCTACAAGTGGAACATGGGCTGGATGCACGACACTTTAGGCTACATCTCCGAGGATCCCATCCACCGCTCCTACCACCACGACGAGCTGACCTTCTCGCTCGTCTACGCCTTCAACGAGAACTTCATCCTGCCGCTCTCCCACGACGAGGTGGTCTACGGGAAGGGTTCGATCGCCTCGAAGATGCCCGGGGACGACTGGCAGAAGCTCGCCAACGTCAGGCTCCTCTACGCCTACATGTACGCCCACCCCGGAAAACAGCTTCTCTTCATGGGCGGTGAGCTCGCCCAGTGGTCGGAGTGGAACCACGACGCCCAGCTCGAGTGGCACCTGCTCGAGAACCCGGCCCACCGCGGGGTGTACGAGCTCGTGCGCGACCTCAACGCCCTCTACCGCGCCACCCCGGCCCTGCACGAGGTGGACTTCGAGCCCGCCGGGTTCGAGTGGGTCGAGGGCGGGGACCGCCAGAACAGCGTGGTATCCTTCCTGCGCCGGGCGCGCGACCCCGGGGACTTCGTCTTCGTGGTCTGCAACTTCACCCCGGTCGTGAGGCACGGCTACCGGCTCGGGGTCCCGCGCGGGGGGCGCTACGCCGAGATCCTCAACACCGACGCCCCGAAGTACGGCGGGAGCGGCGTCGGAAACGGCGAGGTGGTGGAGGCCTCCGCGGTGCCCTCTCACGGCCGCGAGCACTCGCTGGAGCTTACCCTCCCGCCGCTCGGGGCGCTCGTGCTCAGACCCGCCCGTTGAGATAGAAAGGTGCGAGAGAGGCTTTGAGAAGACGCTACAGCACGAGGAGGGGCGACGTCTCTCCCGGCGTACCCTATCCGCTGGGGGCGAGATGGGACGGGGCCGGGGTCAACTTCGCGCTCTTCTCCGAGCACGCCGAGCGGGTCGAGCTGTGCCTGTTCCGCCCGGACCGCCGGCGTGAGACCGAACGCATCGAGATGCCCGAGCGCACCGACGGGGTCTGGCACTGCCACCTCTCCGACGTCCGTCCCGGTCAGCTCTATGGCTACAGGGTCTACGGTCCCTACGACCCCTCCCGCGGGCACCGCTTCAACCCCAAGAAGCTCCTCCTCGACCCCTACGCCTTCGACATCGCGGGGCCGCTCGACTGGCGCTACCCCCACTTCGGCTACCGCCACGGGGACGACCTCGTCCCAGACGGTCGGGACAACGCCGCGGGGGCGCTCAAGGCGAAGGTCGTCGAGAGGGCCTTCACCTGGGGGGACGACCGGCCGCCGCGCACCCCGCTGGACGAGACCGTAATCTACGAGCTGCACGTCAAGGGCTTCACCCGGCGGCACCCGAAGGTGCCCGAGGCCCTGCGTGGGACCTACGCCGGGCTCGCCTCCGACGCCGCGATAGACCACCTGAAGAGGCTCGGGGTCACCGCGGTCGAGCTCTTGCCGGTGCACGCCTTCGTGCAGGACCGGCACCTGGTCGAGCGGGGGCTCGCCAACTACTGGGGATACAACACGATAGGCTTCTTCGCGCCGGAGAGGCGGTATGCTGCCACCTCCGATCCGGTGGGCGAGTTCAAGACGATGGTCAAGCGGCTGCACGCGGCGGGGCTCGAGGTGATCCTGGACGTCGTCTACAACCACACCGCCGAGGGTAACCACCTGGGGCCGACGCTCTCCTTCCGCGGGATAGACAACGCGAGCTACTACCGGCTCTCCCCGGAGGACCCCCGCTACTACATGGACTACACCGGGACCGGCAACACTTTGGACACCACCCACCCGCGCGTGCTGCAGCTCATCATGGACTCTTTGCGTTACTGGGTCGAGGAGATGCACGTCGACGGTTTCCGCTTCGACCTCGCCACCACTTTGGGGCGCGAGAGCGACGCCTTCGACCCCGCGGGCGGCTTCTTCGACATCATCCGGCAGGATCCGGTAATCTCGCAGGTCAAGCTCATCGCCGAGCCCTGGGACGTCGGCGAGGGCGGCTACCGGGTGGGGGGTTTCCCACCGCCGTTCTCGGAGTGGAACGGCAAGTACCGCGACGTGGTCCGCGCCTACTGGAAGGGCGAGGGCGGGCTCGTCGGGGAGCTCGCCTCGCGGCTCACCGGCTCCAGCGACCTGTATCAGTCCGCCGGGCGCCGGCCGCAGGCGAGCATCAACTTCGTCACCGCCCACGACGGCTTCACCCTCGACGACCTGGTCTCCTACAACGAGAAGCACAACGAGGCCAACGGCGAGGACAACAACGACGGCGAGAACCACAACCTGAGCTGGAACTGCGGGGTCGAGGGTCCGACCGACGACCCGGAGGTGCTCGCGCTCCGGGCCCGGCAGAAGCGCAACTTCCTGGCGACGCTTTTGCTCTCGCAGGGGGTGCCGATGATCCTCGCCGGGGATGAGATGGGGCGCACCCAGCGGGGCAACAACAACGCCTACTGCCAGGACAACGAGATCTCCTGGCTCGATTGGGACCTCTCCGAAGACGATGAGGACCTCCTGCTCTTCACCCGGGGCCTCATCCGGCTGCGGCGCTCCCACCCGGACTTCCACCGCCGGCACTTCTTCCAGGGGCGGGCCTCGGAGGGGGTGACGGACGTCGCCTGGATCTCCCCGGACGGCAAGGAGATGACGCAGGAGGAGTGGAACACCTCCTACGCCCGCTCCCTGGGGATGCAGATCTTCGGCTCCGCTCGGGCGGGCTATCCCGAGGCGAGCCGTCCGGAGGCCGACGACAACTTCCTCCTCCTCTTCAACGCCCACCACGAGGAGCTGCCTTTCGTGATCCCATCCGATCCTCCGGGCGCCCGCTGGCAACCGCTCGTGGACACCTTCTACCCGGCCTCCCGCGAGCTCTCCGGGGTCTACAAGCCCGGCGACCCCTACCCCCTTAAAGCCCGCTCGATGGCCGTCCTGATCCAGCTGCGCGAGGCCGGGGAGGACTTTTGAGATACCTGCATCGGATGCCCTTCGGAGCCGAAGTCCTGCCCGATGGCAGGACCCGTTTCTCCCTCTGGGCCCCCGCGGCGGAGAACGTCGACCTGGAGCTCGAGGGACGCACCATGCCGATGGAGCGCCCGGCGGAGGGGTTCTTCACCGCGACGGCGGAGGCCGCCCCCGGCTCCCGCTACCGCTACCGGGTGGGCGGGGAACGGGTGGTGCCCGACCCCGCCTCCCGCCACCAGCCCGAAGGCGTGCACGGTCCGAGCGAGGTCGTGGACCCTCTCGCCTTCGGGTGGGAGGACGACGCCTGGAGGGGACGCCCCTGGGAGGAGGCGGTCGTCTACGAGCTGCACGTCGGCACCTTCTCCCCCGAGGGGACCTTCGCCGGGGTCGAGAGGCGCCTGGACCACCTGACCGACCTCGGCGTCACCGCACTCGAGCTGATGCCTCTCTCCAGCTTCCCCGGCGGGCGCAACTGGGGCTACGACGGGGTGCTCCCGTTCGCCCCGGCGGGGGTCTACGGCCGCCCCGAAGACCTCAAACGGCTCGTCCAGGCCGCCCACCGGCGCGGCCTGATGGTCCTGCTGGACGTCGTCTACAACCACTTTGGCCCGGAGGGAAACTACCTCCCGCTCTACGCGCCGCAGTTCTTCACCGACCGCCACCGCACGCCCTGGGGGCAGGCGATCAACTTCGACGGCGAGGGCAGCCGCTTCGTGCGCGACTTCTTCATCCACAACGCGCTCTACTGGCTCGAGGAGTACCGCTTCGACGGGCTGCGTCTCGACGCGGTGCACGCCATATTCGACGACTCGGAGGAGCACTTCCTCGTCGAGCTCTCCCGGCGGGTGCGGGAGTCCCCCGGTGCTGACCGCCACGTCCACCTGGTGCTCGAGAACGTGAACAACACCGCCTCGTACCTGCGGCGCTCGGGGCCGGGCTTCGAACCCTACGACGCGCAGTGGAACGACGACATCCACCACGCGCTCCACACCGCGCTCACGGGTGAGAGCGCGGGCTACTACGCGGACTTCGCGGACGCGCCGCTCTCCCACCTGGGGAGGTGCCTGGCCGAGGGGTTCGCCTACCAGGGCGAGCCCTCGCGCCACTTCGGCGGCGAGCGGCGCGGGGAGCCTGCCGCCGACCTCCCCCCGACCTCTTTCGTCGCCTTCGTCCAGAACCACGACCAGGTGGGCAACCGCGCCTTCGGCGAGCGCATCACCGACCTCGCGCCGGAGGAGGCCGTGCGGGCGGCCGCGGCGGTCTACCTGCTCTCTCCGCAGGTGCCGATGCTCTTCATGGGCGAGGAGTGGGCCGCCTCGAGCCCCTTCCCGTTCTTCTGCGACTTCGGGGAGGAGCTGGCCCCGCTCGTGACCGAGGGCCGCCGCGAGGAGTTCGCCTCCTTCCCCGAATTCTCCGACCCCGCGACGCGCGAGCGCATCCCCGATCCCTCCGACGAGAGCACCTTCCGGATGGCCGTCCTCGACTGGGAGGAACGCGAGGGTGGCATCCACCGCCACCTCCTGGGGCACTACCGCGACCTCCTCGCGCTGCGAAAGCGCGAGATCTCCCCGCGCCTCGGCAACGTCCCCGGCGGGGCGGCGCTCTACCGCACCGTGGGGGAGCGGGGCCTCCGGGTGCAGTGGCCGCTCGGCGACGGCTCGCTCCTCACCCTGCTCGCGAACCTGGGGGATGAGGAGCTCGGGGGCTTCGAGGCCGCCCCGGGACGCCTCCTCTACGCCACGGAGGGTGCCGCCCGGCAAGAGCGCACCCTCCCGCCCTGGTCGGTCGCCTTCTACCTGCGGGAGCCGGAGTGAGGGTCCCGCGCGCCACCTACCGCGTCCAGCTCAACCGCAGCTTCACCTTCTCCGACGCGACGCGCATCGTCCCCTACCTAGCATCCCTCGGCGTGAGCGACCTCTACGCCTCCCCCTACCTCGAGGCCCGCCCCGGGAGCACCCACGGCTACGACATAACCGACCACAACGCGCTCAACCCGGAGATCGGAACCCACGGACATCACGAACGTCTCATCGACGCATTACATAAACACGATATGGGTCATCTGCTGGACATCGTGCCGAACCACATGGGGGTGGGACAGGACAACTGGCGGTGGCTGGACGTGCTGGAGAACGGTCCGGCTTCGCCGTATGCGCACTTCTTCGACATCGACTGGCACCCGGTCAACCGGGGGGAGCTGCGGGGGAAGGTGCTCCTGCCGGTGCTCGGCGACCACTACGGGAGGGTGCTCGAGCGGGGGGAGCTCGAGGTCGTCTTCGATGTGGGGGAGGGGTCGTTCGCGGTGCGCTACTACGAGCATCGCTTCCCGCTCGACCCGGGGACCTACCCGATGATCTTCGAGGGGATGGAAGAACCCGCCGGGGACGGGCGCACGCTGGAGTTCGAGAGCGTGATCACGGCGTTCTCCAACCTGCCCGGGAGGGAGGAGACCGACCCGGAGAGGATCGCCGAGCGGGTGCGCGACGCCGCGGTGAACAAAGGACGTCTCGCCCGGCTGTGCGAGGAATCGCTCGAGGTGGCCTGCGCCGTCGAGGGTTGCGTCGAGAGGATCAACGGCGAGCGGGCGAAGCCGGAGAGCTTCGACGCGCTGCACCGGCTGCTCGAGGAGCAGGCCTACCGGCTCGTCTACTGGCGGGTGGCCTCCGACGAGATAAACTACCGCCGCTTCTTCTCGATAAACGACCTCGCCGGGATCCGGGTCGAGGACGGGCGGGTCTTCGACGAGACGCATCGTCTGATCCTGCGTCTCGTCGGCGAGGGGAAGGTGGACGGGCTGCGCATCGACCACGTCGACGGGCTCTACGACCCGGCGGGTTACCTGCGCAGGCTGCAGGAGAGGGCCGTCCGCGTGCGCGGGGAAGAGGACGACCTCTACGTGGTCGTCGAGAAGATCCTCGCCCCCCACGAGCACCTGCCGGAGGGCTGGCCCGTCGCCGGGACGACCGGCTACGACTTCCTGAACCAGGTCGAGGGCCTGTTCATCGACCCGGCCGGGGAGAGACCGCTCGGGCGCGTCTACCGGCGCTTCCTCGGCCGGGAGGAGGACTTCGAGGAGCTTCTCGTGGGGTGCCGGCGCATGATCATGCAGAGCTCGCTCGCGAGCGAGCTGAACGTTCTCGCGCGGCGGCTGCTCGCGATCTCGAGCTACGGGAGGCGTTCTTACGACTTCACGATAAACGTCCTGCGCGAGGCCCTCGCCGGGATAGTCGCGCACTTCCCGGTCTACCGCACCTACGTCGACGCCGCCGGGCCATCCGGGGAGGACCGCCGCTACGTGGAGTGGGCCGTCTCGCAGGCGAAGAAGCGGAGCACCGCGGCCGACACCACCGTCTACGACTTCATCCGGGACGTGCTGCTGCTGGAGGTCGAGGGACCGGAAGAGTACCGGGGGATGGTCCTCGGGTTCGTGATGAAGTTCCAGCAGTACACCGGGCCGGTGATGGCCAAGGGGATGGAGGACACCGCGCTCTACCGCTACAACCGCCTCGTCTCGCTCAACGAGGTCGGCGGGGAGCCCGGGCGTTTCGGGGTCTCCGTCTCCGCCTTCCACCACCTGAACACCGGGCGCCGCAGGCGCTGGCCGCACGCGATGCTCGCCACCGCGACCCACGACACCAAGCGCGGCGAGGACGTGCGCGCCCGGGTGAGCGTCCTCTCCGAGATCCCGGACGAATGGCGCGGGCACCTCTTCCGCTGGTCCCGCACCAACCGCTCCCGCCGCCGCGAGGTGGAGGGCAGGCCCGCCCCCGACAGGAACGACGAGTACCTCCTCTACCAGACGCTCCTCGGCACCTGGCCGAACCACGAGATGGACGAAGGAGAGCTGGAGGAGTACGCCGGGCGCATCCGGCGGTACCTGCAGAAGGCGATGCGCGAGGCGCAGGTCCACACCTCCTGGGTAAACGTGAACGAGGAGTACGAGCGCGCGGCGCTCGACTTCGCGTCCGCCCTCCTCGACCCGGAGAACACCCTCTTCCTGGAGGACTTCATCCCCTTCGCCCGCCGCGTCTCCCGGCTTGGCGCGCTGAACGGCCTCTCCCGGACGCTGCTCAAGCTCACCTCCCCCGGCGTCCCGGACGTCTACCAGGGCACCGAGCTCTGGGACCTCTCGCTCGTCGACCCGGACAACCGCCGCCCGGTCGACTACGCCCGGCGCCGGGAGATGCTCGCGCGGCTGCAGGACCTCCCTTCGGGGGAGGTCCACACCCTCCTCTCCGACGGCCGCTGGGAGGAGGGCGCCCCGAAGCTCTACCTCACCTGGCGGGCGCTCGAGCTGCGGCGCGAGCGCCCTGCCCTCTTCGAGGGTGGGGAATACCTCCCAGTGGAGGCCGAAGGTGAGATGGCCGGCCACCTCGTCGCCTTCGCCCGCACCTGCGCGGGGGACGCCGCGCTTACGATCGCCCCCAGGCTCTGCGCGCACCTCGAGAGGTTCCCGGGCTCCATCCTCCCCGATCCGGGGGAGTGGGACGGGACGAGGCTTCCCCTCCCACCGGAGCTCTCCGGACGTATCTGGAGGGACGTCCTCTCCGGGCGCATCTTCGAAGGCGGGGCGTTTTCGCTCCGAGAGCTCTTCTCGCCCTTCCCCGCCGCCCTCCTCGTCTCCGAATAGAAACGGTTGTTGCAGAGCCCCACCCGGGTTATAGTGGGTGGGGTGGGGAGAGCGGAACTTTTCGGGAGAGGAGCCGCTTGCACGAGCTCTCGATAGCCGACGCCATCGTCCAGGTCGCCGGGCGGCAGGCGGAGGGGCGGCGGGTGACGAAGGTGCACGTCAAGGTCGGGCATCTGCGGCGACAACCACGCCACCTGCTCCTGCTACGCCCAGCAGATGGCCTACGGGGTCAAGCCGCCGCCTCTGGCAGAATGGATCGTCAACCTCGGCGAGGCCGCCGAGTACATGTTCGACCATTGCATCTTCCAGGACAACCTGGTCTTCGTCGACTTCTGTGAGCAGCTCGTACGTGAGACCAACCCCGGCCTGCTGCGGCGGGCCGAGCAGACCGAGGCCCCCCACGCCGATGTCCACGGCTACCGCACGATCGCGGACATCATGCGCGCCTTCAACCCGTTCACCGGAGATCTGTACAAAGAGGCGCTGCAGATGGCCCGCCTGACGCGTGAGATGTTCTGCCTTATGGAGGGGCGTCACGTTCACCCCTCCACGCTCTACCCCGGCGGCGTCGGAACGGTGGCCACCCCGCAGCTCTTCACCGACTACCTGACCCGCCTGATGCGCTTCATGGACTGGGTCAAGAAGATCGTGCCGGCCAACGACGACGTCTTCGACTTCTTCTACGAAGCCCTGCCGGGCTACGAGGAGGTCGGCAGGAGGCGCGTTTTGCTCGGCTGCTGGGGGTCTTTCCAGGACCCGGGCGTCTGCGACTACCGCTACCAGACGATGAACGAGTGGGGCAGGGCGATGTTCGTCACGCCCGGCGTGGTCGTCGATGGCGAGCTCGTCACGACCGCTCTGGTCGACATAAACCTCGGGATACGCATCCTGCTCGGCTCCTCCTACTACGAGGACTGGGAGAACGAGGAGACGTTCGTCGAGCGCGACCCGCTGGGCAACCCGGTCGACCGGCGGCACCCCTGGAACCAGACCACGATCCCCAAGCCCCAGAGGCGCGACCTGGAGAAGGGTCCGTACAGCTGGGTGATGAGCCCCCGCTGGTACGACCGGCGCACCGGGGACCACCTGGCGCTGGACACCGGCGGCGGAGCGCTCGCCAGGCTGTGGGCGACGGCGCTCGCGGGGCTGGTGGACATCCGGTCCTCCTTCGGGGCCAGCGTGCGGGCCACGGGGGAGAGCGTAGAGATCACGCTGCCCAAGACCGCCGCTACGCCCGAGACGCGCTTCGAGTGGAAGATCCCGCGGTGGTCCAACGCCATCGAGCGCGACAGGGCCCGCATCTACTTCATCGCATACTCGGCGGCCGCCGCGGTCTACTTCGTCGAGAAAGCCCTGGGGCTGGTGCACGCCGGCGAGACCAAAGTCTTCGAGGACTTCGAGGTGCCCGAGGAGGGCATCGGGTGCGGCTTCCACGAAGCCGTGCGCGGGGTGCTCTCGCACCACCTGGTGATCCGGGACGGCAAGATCGCCAACTACCACCCCTACCCGCCCACCCCCTGGAACGGGAGCCCCACCGATTCCTACGGCACCCCCGGCCCCTACGAGGACGCGGTGATGGGATCCCCGATCTTCGAGGAGAACGGCCCGGACGACTTCAAGGGGATAGACATCATGCGGGCGGTGCGCTCCTTCGACCCGTGCCTCCCCTGCGGGGTGCACATGTACCTCGGGGCGGGTAAGGTTCTGAAAAAGGTTCACTCCCCCCAGCTCGGCGGGGACGTGTAGGCGATGCTCCTGGGCGAAGAAGAGGTGCGTGAGCGGGTCGGGCGGGTCGAAGCCCTGCTCGCCGAGGTGGAGACGCTCGAAGACCCGCGGGCCCGGGAGAAGACCGCCGAGATGGTCGGGGTGCTGCTCGAGCTCTACGGCGAGGCCCTCGCGCGCATCATGGAGGCGGTGGCCCGGAGCACCGGAAGGGAGGCCCTCTTCGAGGCGTTCACCGCCGACGAGCTCGTCTCGCACCTCCTCATCCTGCACGGGTTGCACCCGCTTGGCATCGAGGAGCGGGTCGAGCGGGCGCTCGAGGAGGTGCGCCCCTACCTGCGCTCCCACGGCGGCGACGTCGAGCTCCTCGGCGTGGAGGACGGTGTGGCGCGCGTCAGGATGGAGGGAAGCTGCGACGGCTGTCCCTCCTCCACCGCCACCCTGAAGCTCGCGATAGAGGAGGCCGTGATGCGGGCCGCACCCGATCTGGAGAGGGTGGAGGCGGAGGGCGCCGCCGGGCCGCGCCCGGCGTTCGTCGCCGGCCCGACGTTGCGCAGGAGAGGGCGCCCGGACGGTGGCGGTCCGCGCTGGACGGAGCTCGGAGAGCTTCCGGTGCCACCCGGAGGGACGCTGGTGCGGGAGGTCAGCGGGGAGCGGGTGCTCTTCGCGGCGCTCGGAGAAGGGCTGTACGCTTACCGCGACCTCTGCCCGGGGTGCGGGGGTCCCCTGGAGGGCGGTACTCTGGAGGGCGGTGAGATCGTCTGCCCCGGCTGCTCCCGCCGCTACGACGCGCGCCGGGCGGGCAGGTGCCGGGGGGAGCAGGAGTTGCATCTCGAGCCGGTGCCGCTCCTCGGGGGCGCGGGCGGGGTGCGGGTCGCGGTCGCGGGGGGTGTGTAGGGAGTGGGCGGGTACGGCGGCGGGGGTGCCTACGCCGCCTTCTCCGCGCTGCGGGGCTTCGCCCGCGAGGAACCTGCGGGGAGGCGGGAGGAGGCGGAGGAGCGCTGCGAGCTGTGCGGCGAGCCGATAGCGCCCGAGCACCGGCACCTCCTCAACGTCGCCAGCCGGGAGGTCGTGTGCGTCTGTCGGGCGTGCTCGATCCTGTTCCGCAGGAGGGAGGCCAGCGAGGGCCGCTACCGGCTCATCCCGGAGCGCCGGCTCTATTTGGAGGGGTTCCGGCTGGACGATGCCCGCTGGGAGAGCCTGCGCCTCCCGGTGGAGATGGTGTTCTTCTTTCACAGCACCCCCGCCGGGAGGGTGGTCGCGTTCTACCCGGGACCGATGGGGGCGACGGAGTCCTTGCTAGAGCTCGGGGCCTGGGAGGAGATGGAGCGCGAGAACCCCGTGCTCCGGGAGATGGAAGAGGACGTGGAGGCTCTGCTCGTCAACCGGACCCGCGGGGCGAGGGAACACTATCTGGTGCCGGTCGACGACTGCTACCGGCTGGTCGGTGTGATCCGCACGCGCTGGAGAGGGTTCTCGGGCGGGCAGGAGCTGTGGCGGGAGATAGGGGCGTTCTTCGAGGATCTGCGGGAGAGGAGCGTTGTCGTGGGCGGGGAAGGAGGAGCGTAGATGGGAAGGCTCAGGGTGGGGAAGGCCGACGTGCGGCCGGACAAGATGGCGCACCTGAAGGGCATAAGGCAGGGCAACGAGCCCGGGAGTTACGAGAAGATGCCGGGACATCTGCCGGGTGGGCGGTCCACCGCGGAGCGCTCGACCGGAATCAACCCGGCCTCGCGCAACCCGATAGACCCCTCGAGCCCGAACCTCTCACCGGCGTAGTGGGGACGGTTCGAGACACGGGCGGCCGGTCCTCTCGGGGAGCTTACGCCGGCCCCGACCTGGAGTTCACGGTCGAGGGGGTGGAGGCGGTGCGGTTCGCCGCCGTCCCGACGCTCTCTTTCGACCTGCGCATCGAGAGCCGCGGACGGCCGGTACGCTCGGTCGTCCTCGACGTGCAGGTGCGAATAGACGCCGCCGGGCGGCGCTACGCGGAGGCGGAGCGAGAACGGCTCCTTGGGCTCTTCGGCGAGAGCCGGCGCTGGAGTACGACGCTCAGGAGCCTCCTGTGGACCCGGACCTCGCTGCAGGTCCCGCCGTTCTCCGGGAGCACGGTGGTGGAGATGCCCGTCGTGTGCACCTACGACCTAGAGGTCGCGGCGGCCAGGTACTTCAGCGCCCTGGAAGGTGGGGAGGTGCCGCTCGAGTTCCTGTTCAGCGGGACGGTCTTCTACGAAGCGGAGGATGGCCGGCTGCAGGCCTCCAGGATCTCCTGGGAGAAGGAAGCACGCTTCGGGATGCCGGTCGGGGTTTGGAGGGAGATGATCGAGCACCACTTCCACGACAGCGCCTGGCTGCGGCTGCGCCGCGACGTCTTCGAGCGGCTCCATGCCTACAGGGTCAGGGAGGGGTGCCTGAGCTGGGAGGAGACGGTAGAGTCGCTCATCCGGGCGAAGGAAGGGGTGGGGCGCTAGTGGATCCGGTGCGCGCGATCGCCGACGCGGTCCTCTACGAAGGGTACGTGCTCTGGCCCTATCGCCGCTCGGCCCTGAAGAACCGCAAGCGCTGGACGCTCGCCGGGTTCTATCCCAGAGCCTACAGCGAGACCTCCGGTACGAACGACCCCTGGTTCATGCAGACCCAGTGTCTGCTGCTGGGGAACGCCGGGGATGCACTCACGGTGAGGGTGCGCTTCCTGCAGGTCGTCTGGCGTCAGGCGCTGCGTCGTGTCAGGGGGGATCTGGAGCCCGTTGACGAACTGGTCTCTGGCGGGGAGCGTCACCTCTCCTGGGAGGAGGCGGCCGAGCGTGAGATCGTCCTGGGACCGTTCGGCCTCTACGAGCTCGAGCTTCCCAAGCGGGCCGCCGTCGAGATCCCGGCGGGGAGCGTGATCGAGGAGCTGCCGGAGGGGGCGCTGATGCGTACCTGGCGGTCGCTCTCGGGGACGCTGGAGGCCTCGGCCGAGCACCTGGGAGGACGTGTCTACCGGCTCACCGCACGCCTGGCCAACGAGACCTCGTGGCCGGGGGGGACGCGGGAGGAGGTCCTCGGGCGCACCTTCGTCTCCGCGCACGCGGTGCTCGAGGCCGACGGGGCGAGTTTCGTCTCGATGACCGACCCGCCGGCGGAGCTGCGGGAGGAGGCGAGAGGCTGCGAGAACGTGAAAACCTGGCCCGTGCTGGTCGGGGAGAAGGGCCGGCGAGACACGGTGCTCTCCTCCCCGATCATCCTCTACGACCACCCGGAGATAGCCCCCGAGAGCCCCGGCGACCTCTTCGACGGGACGGAGATAGACCGGCTCCTCATCATGAACGTCCTCTCGCTCACCGACGAGGAGAAAGAAGAGGTGCGGGCCACCGACCCCCGGGTGCGCGAGATCCTGGAGCGCTGCGAGTCGCTCTCGCCGGAGGAATTGATGCGGCTCTCCGGGGCGATCCGCGAGTTCCGGATGCTGAGGTGAACGGGGAATGGATCCTCTCCGCGGACGGGATGGCGTCGGGGAGCCCGGGTTGAGGCCCGGAAAGCGGGTCTTGCTGCGGCCTGGGCCCGGCGGCGACGTGATGGATTTGGTGCTCTCCGGCAGGGTGGCCAGGGTCGAGGCCGTGGAGCGGGACTACGAAGGCCGGGTCTACGTGGCGGTGACGCTGGAGGACGACCCGGGGAGGGAACTCGGGGAGGACCGGAGCGTCCCCGGTCACCGGTTCTTCTTCTCACCGGAGGAGCTCGTGCCGCTGGAGGAGAACGATCGTGGTCTCTAAGCGCATCCTCGTCGCCGGGGTCGGGAACGTCTTCCTGGGCGACGACGGGTTCGGGGTCGAGGTGGCGAGGCGGCTGGAGGAGCGTGAGCTGCCGGAGGGCGTGGAGGTGGGGGATTTCGGGATCCGGGGGATGGACCTCGTCTACGCTCTTCAGGAAGGCTACGAGGCGATCATCTTCGTCGACGCGGTACCGCGGGGCGGGGAGCCGGGGACGGTCTACCTGATCGAACCGCGGATCGAAGAAGAGGGGGAGGTCGTCCTCGACGCCCACGGGATGGACCCGGTGCGGGTGATGCGGCTGGCACGTGCGATGGGCGCCCCGCCGGCGCGGGTGCTCGTCGTCGGATGCGAGCCGGAGAAGGTCATGGGCGAGGAGGACCCGGAAGAGATGGCGATGGGGCTCAGCGAGCCGGTGGAGGCGGCGCTCCGGGAGGCCGTGGAGATGGTCGAGGCGCTCACGCGCGAGCTGGTCTACGGGGAGAACGTGAGGCGAGGAGGTGAGAGGTGATGAGGGCCAAGCTGATCTTGCTCGGGCTGCTCGCGGGGGCCGCTGCGCTCACGCTGGTCCAGCTCCCGGAGCTTCGGCGCTACCTCAAGATGCGCTCGATGTAGGGAGAGGAGGTGGTCTGAACGGGCGGGACCGCGGCGCAGAGAACGCCCTCCGCCGAGCGGCGGGAGGTCGCGGTGCGCGGGATCGTGCAGGGCGTTGGGTTCAGACCTTTCGTCTACGCGCTGGCCCGGAGATGCGCGCTCTCGGGCTTCGTGCGCAACGACGCCGGAGGCGTTTACATCGAAGCCGAGGGCGCCCCCGAGGCGCTGGAGCGCTTCGTGCGGGAGCTGAGGGAGGAGGCCCCTCCGCTCGCCGAGGTCGAGGCCGTCGCCTGGCGCAGCCTCCCGGTGCGGGGCGAGCGCGGCTTTCGCATCGAGGAGAGCCGCGGGGGCGAGGAGCGCACCGCCCTCGTCTCCCCGGACGTCGCGACCTGTGGGGAGTGCCTCAGAGAGCTCTTCGACCCGGCGGACCGCCGCCACCGCTACCCGTTCACGAACTGCACCGACTGCGGGCCGCGCTTCACGATAACCCTCTCGGTCCCCTACGACCGGGCGGCGACCACGATGGCCCGCTTCACGATGTGTCCGGAGTGCCGCCGGGAGTACGAGGACCCGTCGAACAGGCGCTTCCACGCCCAGCCGAACGCCTGCCCGGTCTGCGGGCCGCGGGTGCGGCTGCTCGACGCGAGTGGGACGGAGGTCGAGGCGGAGGACCCCATCAGGGAGGCCGCGCGGGCGCTGCAGAGCGGGAGGATCGTCGCCGTCAAGGGGCTCGGGGGTTACCATCTGGCCTGCGACCCCTTCGACGAGAGGGCGGTGCGCACCCTCCGGGCGCGCAAGGTGCGCCAGGACAAGCCCTTCGCGCTCATGACGCGCGACATCACGCAGGCGCGAGGGCTCTGCCGGATCTCACCCGAAGAGGCCGGATTACTCATCTCCCCCGCCCGCCCGATCGTCCTCCTGGAGCGCCTGCGGGGTTGCGGGATCGCGGAGGATGTGGCCCCGCGCCAGAACACTTTAGGCGTCATGCTCGCCTACACTCCGCTGCACCACCTGCTCCTCGACGACGCGGGCATCCCGCTCGTCATGACGAGCGGGAACCTCTCCGACGAGCCGATAGCCTACCGCGACGAGGACGCGCTGGAGCGCCTCTGTGGGGTCGCGGACCTCTTCCTGACCCACGATCGGCCTATACACACGCGCTGCGACGACTCGGTGGTGCGGGTCTTCCGGGGGGAGGTCTACACCATCCGGCGCAGCCGGGGCTACGCGCCGCGGCCGCTTCCGGTTACGCAGGGCTTTTCGAGACCGCTGCTCGCCTGCGGAGGGGAGCTCAAGAGCACCTTCTGCCTCGCCAGAGGAAGCCACGCCTTCATGAGCCATCACATAGGCGACCTGGAGAACTACGAGACGCTGCGCTCCTTCGAGGAGGGGGTCGAGCACTACTGCCGGCTCTTCGACGTGAGACCGGAGCTCATCGTCTACGATCTGCACCCGGAGTACCTCTCGACCAAGTACGCCCGGGAGCTCGAGGAGGAGGGGATGCCCGCGGTCGGCGTCCAGCACCACCGGGCTCACGTCGCGGGCTGCCTGGCGGACAACGGGAGGCCGGCTTCGGAGCGTGTGATCGGGGTGGCCCTGGACGGCACCGGCTACGGGGACGACGGCGCGATCTGGGGCGGAGAGTTCTTCGAGGGTAGCGTCGAGGCGGGCTTCGAACGTCTCGCGCACCTGGAGTACGTCCCGATGCCCGGCGGGGCGGCGGCGGTCAGGGAGCCGTGGCGGATGGCCGTCTCGCACCTCATCGGGCTCTACGGCGAGGAAGAGACCGCGGGGATGCCGTTCGCGGCGGTGCGGGAGGCGGGCGAGCGCAACGTGCGCCTCCTCGCCCGGATGGTCGAGCGGGGCGTCAACTCCCCGCCCACCTCGAGCGCCGGGCGCCTCTTCGATGCGGTGGCCGCTCTCTGCGGGGTTGCGGGCTCGTGGCGCACCACCTACGAAGGTCAGGCCGCCGTGGAGCTGGAACTGGCCGCTCCCGGTCCGGCGCGGCGGGGCTACCCCTTCCGGCTGCGCGAAGAGGCGGGCGGGTGGGTGGTCGAGACCGGGGAGATTATGCGGGGCGTGGTCGGAGACCTGACGGTGGGCCGGGAGGTGGCGGAGGTCTCGGCGCGTTTCCACCGGACGGTCGCGGAGGTCGTCGTGGCCGTCTGCGGGCGGCTGCGCGAGGAGAGAGGAACGGAGGCGGTCGCCCTCTCCGGAGGGGTCTTCCAGAACATGCTGCTGCTGCGGCAAGCCGTCGGGCTGCTGGAGGAGGAAGGTTTTCGGGTCTACGTTCACCGCAGGGTCCCGGCGAACGACGGAGGGATCTCGCTCGGGCAGGCGGTGCTCGGCGATGCGGTTTGTAGGGAGAGCGAGGGATAGGAGGCGCTATGTGCCTGGGGATACCAGGACGGGTGGTGGAGATCGTCGACGAGGATCTGATGCTGGCCAAGGCCGAGGTCGGTGGGGTGAAGAGGAACATCAACATCGGGCTCGTGCAGGAAGAGGGGCGGAAGGTAGAGGTAGGGGACTGGGTTTTGATCCACGTGGGCTTCGCCCTCTCCAGGATAGACGAGGCGGAGGCGAGCTCCACCCTGAGGGCGCTCGAGGACATCGGCGACGCCTACGAGCAGGAGCTCAGGGAGCTCAAGGCCTCGAGGATCGAGTGATGGAGGAGAAGAACCTGACGCTGCCCGGCTCGTGCACCCTCGACCACGACGGGTGTGTGGTGTGCTCGGACGCGGGAGTTCCAGTGCGTGTCATCTCCGTCGAGGGGGATGACGCCCTCTGTGAGGACTGGGCCGGAAACCGGGCAGAGATAGCCGTCGATTTGGTCGCCCCGGTGCGGGTGGGCGAGGTTTTGCTCGCGCACGGAGGCGTGGCCATAGGGAGAGTCGAGGAGGTTGAGAAGAAGTGAAGTACTCCCGGGAGTTTCGCAACGCCGATCTCGCGCGGGCGGTGGCGGCGGAGATCGCCGCGATCACCGACCCGAAGAGACACTACAAGATCATGGAGGTCTGCGGCGGGCATACCCACACCATCTACCGCCACGGGATAAAAGACCTCCTGCCCGAGCAGATAGAGCTCGTGCACGGCCCGGGATGTCCGGTGTGCGTGCTTCCGATGGGCCGGGTCGACGACGGCATCAGGATCGCCGAGCGACCCGAGGTCATCTTCACCTGCTTCGGGGACATGATGCGGGTCCCCGGCTCTAAAGGGAACCTCATCGAGATGAAGGCCGAAGGCGCCGACATCCGGATGGTCTACTCGCCTTTGGACGCTTTGCGCCTCGCGCGCGAGAACCCCGAGAGGGAGGTCGTCTTCTTCGCGATAGGCTTCGAGACGACCGCCCCCTCGACCGCGCTCACCCTCAAGCGGGCGAAGAAGGAGGGGATCGAGAACTTCTCGGTCTTCTGCAACCACGTCAACATCATCCCACCGGTAAGGGCGCTACTCGAGTCCCCGGACCTCAGGCTCGACGCGTTCATCGGCCCCGGGCACGTCTCCACCGTGATCGGGTGCCGCCCCTACGAGTTCATGGCCGCCGACTACGGCACGCCGTGCGTGGTGGCGGGCTTCGAACCGCTGGACATCCTGCAGTCCATCCTCATGATCATGCGCCAGCTCGCCGAGGGGCGCTGCGAGGTCGAGAACCAGTACTCCCGGGTCGTCCCCTGGGAAGGAAACCTGCAGGCTCTTGAGGCCATGGCCGAGGTCTTCGAGCTCCGGCCGTACTTCGAGTGGCGGGGGCTCGGGTTCATCGCCCAGTCGGCGCTCAAGATCTCCGAGGCCTACTCCCATTTCGACGCCGAGATCCGCTACGAGACGCCGGGGGTGCGGGTCGCAGACCCGAAGGCCTGCCAGTGCGGGGAGGTCCTGAAAGGTGTCCTCAAGCCGCACCAGTGCCGGGTCTTCGGGACGGCCTGTACCCCGGAGCATCCCCTCGGAGCTCTGATGGTCTCATCAGAAGGCGCCTGCGCCGCCTACTACAACTTCGGTCGGAAGACCGGTGAGCGGGTGGGGGCGGGAAGATGAGCGGGCAGCGCACCCGCCCGCGCCTGCGCTTCGGCGCCCCGCGCATAGACATGAGCCACGGGGCGGGAGGCAAGGCGACCCACAAGTTGATCGAGGGGCTGCTCCTCCCGGCGCTCGAGAACCCGGCCCTTACCCCCCTCTCCGACGCGGCGGTGCTGCCTTTCGGCGAAGCCCGGCTCGCTCTGACCACCGACTCGTTCGTGGTCCGTCCGCTCTCGTTCCCCGGCGGGTCCATCGGGGAGCTGGCGGTCAACGGTACGGTCAACGACCTGGCTGTCTCCGGGGCCACACCGCTCGCGCTCTCCTCTGCCCTGATCGTCGAGGAGGGGCTTGCCACGGAGGTGCTGGAGCGAGAGGTCGGGGCGATGGCGGCCGCAGCCGAACGGGCCGGGGTCGCGATAGCCGCCGGGGACACCAAGGTCGTCGAGCGGGGCAAGGGGGACGGGCTCTACGTGATCACCACGGGGGTGGGCGTCGCAGACCCGGAGCTGGAGCTGTCGGCGACCTCCGTGCGCCCCGGCGACAGAATCCTCTGCTCCGGAACCCTGGGCGACCACGGGGCGGCGATCCTGATCGCCCGCGGCGACCTCGAGCTCGAGGCGGACATCCTCTCCGACACCCGGCCGTTGACCCCGCTCGTCGAAGCGCTCAAAGGCGCCGCCGGGCCTGCCCTGCGCTTCATGCGCGATCCCACGCGCGGCGGGGTTGGGACCGTCCTCAACGAACTCGCCCGCGATTCAGGACTCGGGGTCGTCCTCTGGGAGGAACGCATCCCCATCCGCGAGGTCGTGCAGGGGGCGTGCGAGATTTTAGGCATAGACCCCCTGTACGTCGCCAACGAAGGCAAGCTGCTCGCGGTCGTCGCCCCCGAGGCGGCCGACGCCGCCCTGGAGGCGCTGCGCTCCGTCGAGGGTGGTGAGGAGGCGGAGATCATCGGAGAGATGAAGGAAGAGCCCGCCCGCATGGTCGTGATGCATACCGGATTTGGAGGCACCCGAATGATCGACATGCTCGTCGGCGACCCGCTGCCGAGGATCTGCTGATGCCCCGTCACACCTTGCCGGCGGATGGTAGCGCCCCGGGCGGACCTTACCGGGTGCTCGGCGGGATGTCCGTGTCCGTCAAGGTCCCCGCCGCCAGGACCGAAGGGCAGTTGCTGATCGTCGAGAACACCAACCCGCGGACGGGAGGCCCACCGCGGCACCTGCACCACGCTCAGGAGGAGTGGTTCTACGCCGTCGAGGGCGCCTACGTGATAGAGATCGGGGACGAGCGCTACGAGCTCGGACCGGGGGACTCCCTCCTCGCGCCGCGGAAGATGCCTCACGTCTGGGCCCACGTCGGAGATGGAACGGGGCGGCTGCTCATCGCGTTCCGTCCCGCGGGGAGCATGGAGGCGTTCTTCGCGGGGCTGGCGCGCCTGGATGGCGGTTCGCCTCGCGAGGAAGTGCAGGGGCTGTTCCGTGAGCACGGCATGGAGGTAACCGGCCCGCCGCTGCTGGTCGAGTGATCCACGAAGGTGTCCCGTGGAGCCGTGGCGGAAGGCATGATGCCCCCCACGCGCGTTGGTCCCTGCTTCATGACGGCTTTCAGCGGGTTATCCACGCCCATGCATCGCTTCACGAACGTCTTTTTGCTCCGCATTCCCCGCCGGTCTACAATCCCCTGCACGGGCAGCCCAACACTGTTGCGCATGACCGCAGGAAGGGATTTTTGTTGTATATACGTAATAACAGGTGCACGGCGTAAGAGGAGCCGTTCGACTTGGATCGTACAACGGTAAGATGCCCGGGATGCGGGCTTGAACTACCAAAGCAGAATCTGCCGGTTACCAGCCGTTACTATGCCTCTGAAGAGTGCTGGCAGTTGTACCTGGAACTGACGGCCTATCACCTATCGAGGTCTGATCCGGAGTTCATTCACCAGGTGGACGTCGATGCATATGGTGCACAACATGCGGGGGACGCAACACGTCCCGTTACGGTAGCATTCGCGCTGATCGGCCTTTATCTGGCGGTCGAGCGTGGTTATACGGGAAGACGGGTACAGCTTGCGCACACGGCTCTGGCGAAGCAGCGAATCGACTGGCCGCGGCTGCACCGGCCGGAGAGGCGAGCATCGTTGACCGTGCAGGACGTGTTGAAAGCCAGGCCAGGGGAGGAGAGGGATCAGACGTTGATGAAATGGGCCGCGTGCGTCTGGCACGTCTGGGAGGAGGAGCACGAGTGGGTGAGGCGGGTATCACGAGAGTTTCTACACGTGGAAGCGCAGGTTATTCCAACAGGCCGACGTATGACAACGAGCCAGCCAGCTCTCCCCGGGCAAAAATAATCGGAAGTGTGAGAGGCTTGTATGCAAAGATCCAGCTTCGCAAATGGTGACTATGGAATCGATGCACCATTGGTCGTACGCAACTTATTCCTTGCTGGTACGGCAGCCGTTGTCGCGGGTATCGTTCTAAACCATCTTCTGGCATCGACGCGACCGGCGGTAGGGATAGGCTTGCTGGTGTGGGGGTTGCTGGCGGGAGCAAGCATGCTTCTCACCGCCGCGCTGATGGTGTGGAGTAGCAGGATCGGCAAACTCCGATTGCGAGAAAAGTTGATCGACTCGCTGGATTTGCGTGGAACTGAAACGATCCTCGATGTCGGTTGCGGGCGAGGCCTGTTACTCAATGCCGCTGCCCGCCGGTTGACGACGGGCAGGGCTATCGGGGTCGACCTTTGGCAAAGTGCGGACCAGTCCGGCAACAGTCCTGAGGCCGCACTGGCGAATGCGCGGGCGGAAGGGGTTGCCGGTTTCGTCGAGATCAAAACGGGCGATATGCGCGAATTGCCCTTTGAAGACGGGACGATCGACGTTGTCGTTTCGAGCCTGGCGATTCACAACATCCCCGACGAAGAAGGCCGCTTGAAAGCGATTCGGGAAATTGCACGGGTACTGAAACCGGGCGGACGGGTGGCTCTATTGGATTTTCAACATACGGGGGAATATGCGCGGGCTCTTCGGGCATCAGGCTGGCAGGCGGTGAAACTTTCAGGACTGCACTTTCAGATGTTCCCGCCCGTACGAATCGTGACGGGGGAAAAGCCCCGGTGAATTAGAGAGCGGGCTGACACAGCGTGCGGTAGACGCCGGGATTCAGCGGATTTTCCTCATCCAGCGCGTTGAGTTTTGAGCAAGCCGGGCAGAAGATGGGAGTATCCAGGCGGTGGCGTGTATGAGACGATAGCGATCAGAATCGAACAGGCAACTCGGTATCCAGGCGATCACCGGCTGCTCTGAAGCCCGGTAGGGCTTCCTCCCATCGTGCCTGCGGGCGTCGGGCCGCCACGAACTTTCGGGGGTATGGTGCGAAGGAAACGTCAGGTGTTGTTCATCCAGGGTGGAGGGGCGGGCACCCACGACCGCTTCGACCGCAAATTGGTCTATAGCCTGCGGGGCGCACTGGGGCTGGATTACGAGATCCGTTATCCCCGGATACCAGATGAAGGTGACCCGAGCTATGCTGCATGGAAGGTAGTGCTCGAGGAAGAGTTTGCCACCCTGCGCGGGGGCGGGATCTTGATCGGCCACTCGCCCGGGGGACGTTCCTGATCCACGCCCTGGCGGAAAGCCCCCGGGGCGGGAATTCGGCGCGGTCGTCCTGATCGCCGCACTTTTTGTCGGTGAGGGGGCTGGCTGAGCTTCGATTGGGAGCCCCAGCGTGAACTCGACCGGAAGCTTCCCGAGGGGTTGCCGGTTTATCTCTACCACGGCCTCTCGGATGACATAGCACCCCCGGCACACCTCGAGCTTTACGCACGCGCGATTCCACGAGCCCATCGGCGCCTCGTGCCGGGACGGGATCATCAGTTCAACGATGATCTTACCGAGATCGCCGGGGTTATCAGATCGCTGGCACCCGATGCGTGAGGCCGCTGTGATATCGCTGGCCCGATGCTACATTCATGGCCCTGTCCATCGTTCAGCGGACCCGGCGTAGATCGAGAAGCCGGAGAGGGAATTCGTGCGAAGCTTCGCCGCCCTCACGATCGTACGAACGATGTCCAGGGGCGGATTGGCGGGGGCGGGCAAACGCTTCTCGGTGCTGTAAAATTCGTTATATACACCCCGGTGGAGGTGGAAGCGATGCAGCATATAGACACGAACACGCTCGCAACCCACTGCCGGGATGAGCTGCTGCGGCGCAATGCGGTCTTCGAAGCTTTCTTCAAGAGGGAGGCGCGGAGGCTCGCCGAGGCGTGCCGCCGGATGTCGGAGCGGTTCCTCTCCGGGGGGCGGCTGCTGGCTTTCGGGAGCGGCCCCGCCGCCACCGACGCCCAGCACGTCTCGGTGGAGTTCGTGCACCCGGTGATCGTGGGCAAGCGCGCGCTTCCAGCGCTGGACCTCGGCCCGGAGTTCGAAGGGCGGTTGTCCACCATCCTCCATGATCAGGACATGGTGATGGGGTTCTCCTTCCCGGAGCGGGACGAAGCGGTAGAGCGGGCGCTGGATTTCTCCCGGGAGCGGGGCGCTCTGACCTTCGCGCTCTCCGGGGAGGGGGCGGAGTACGCTTTTGATCTCCCCGACGGAGACCCGTTCGTTTGCCAGGAGGTCTTCGAGCACCTCTACCACGTGCTCTGGGAGACGGTGCACGTGTACTTCGAGCACCGCGAGCAGGGCCACGACGTCGGAGCCTCCTCTTTCCTCTACCCGATGCTCGGGCGAGAGGAGCAGCCGCTCGAGCGGGTGGTGGAGGAGGTGCAGGGCTCGATGCTTCAGAAGCTGGAGGAAGTGAACCGCATGCGGGCCGCCGCTGCCGAGACGGAGGCTCAGACGATCGCGGAGATCGCCGCTGCCGTCGCCGGGCGCATCGAGCGCGGCGGCAAGCTCATCACCTTCGGCAACGGGGGCTCGGCGACCGACGCGAACGACATCGTCGCCGACTGCCTGTGCCCACCCCCCGGCTACGACCCGATCCCGGCGGTCTCGCTCTCCGCCGAGTCGGCCAACATCACCGCGATAGCCAACGACGTCGGGGTCGAGGCGGTCTTCGCCCGCCAGCTCATCGCCCACGCCCGTCCGGAGGACGTGGCCATCGGCATCTCGACCAGCGGCGGCTCGCCGAACATCCTGGCCGCGCTCGACGAGGCACGCAAACGTGGTCTTCTCACCGTGGGTATAGTCGGCTACGACGGGGGGCGCGTGGTGAGCGAGGGACGGGCCGAGCACGCCATCGTCGTCCGCTCGGACTACATCCCCCGCATCCAGGAGGTCCAGGCCTCCGCCTACCACGCGCTGCTCGGGCTCGTAGAGAACCTGCAGGGATAGGCTACACCGAACAGCCGCGGCCCTGCCACCCGATCCGGGGCGGTTTCCCCTCCTCGACGATCACCGGTACCATGCGCGCCCCCCCGGTGATCTCGAAGAGCCTGCGGCGCGCCTCTGCGTCCTTCTCCACGTCGTACTCGACGAACTCGACCCCGCGCCACTCCAGATCCTCCCGCGCCGCCGCGCTGTACGGACACCCGGGGGCCGTGTAGAGCTCCACCTTCATGATCTCATTCTAACAAAGTCCGGGGTTCCTTCCTCAGACTCCATGGTTTAACCTTCGGACCGTGTCGTCGTTAAAGGCTTTTAGGAGAGGGAGATGAACGGAAGACACTGCTGGTGGGAGCGGGGCATCATCTACCAGGTCTACCCGCGGTCGTTCGCCGACTCGGACGGGGACGGGGTGGGGGATCTGGCTGGGGTGATCGGGAAGCTCGACTACCTGGCGTGGCTCGGGGTGGATGCGGTGTGGCTCTCACCGATCTACCCTTCTCCGATGGCGGACTTCGGGTACGACATCTCCTGCTACACGGATGTAGACCCGCTCTTCGGGACGCTTGAGGACTTCGACCGGCTGGTCGAGGAGGCGCACCGGCGGGGGATCCGCGTCATCCTCGACTACGTCCCGAACCACACCTCCGATCTTCACCCCTGGTTCGTGGAGTCGCGCTCCTCGCGCGAGAACCCGAAGCGTGACTGGTACATCTGGGCCGATCCGAAGCCCGACGGCTCTCCGCCGAACAACTGGCTCTCTTCCTTCGGTGGGAGCGCGTGGGAGTTCGACGGGAAGACCGGGCAGTACTACCATCACGCCTACCTGAAAGAGCAGCCGGACCTCAACTGGCGCAACCCCGAGGTCCGGGAGGCGATGCTCGGGGTGCTGCGCTTCTGGCTCGAGCGTGGGGTGGACGGATTCCGGGTCGACGCGCTCAGGCGGCTCGTAAAGGACGAAAGACTGCGCGACGACCCGCCCAACCCCGACTACCGGGAGGGGCAGAACCCCTACGACGCCCTCATACCGCTCTATTCCTCCGATAGGCCCGAGACGCACGAGATGGTCCGGATGATGAGAGAGGTGCTCGACGGGTACGGCGAGCGGCTTCTTATCGGGGAGCTCTACCTCCCGATAGAGAGCCTCATCGCCTACTACGGCTCCGGGGTGGACCTGCCGTTCAACTTTCACCTGATCTTCACGCCCTGGCGGGCGGACGCCGTCTACAGCCTCGTGAAGGAGTACGAGGCGGCGCTCCCTCCCGGCGCCTGGCCCAACTGGGTGCTCGGCAACCACGACCGGCCGCGGGTCGCGAGCCGGGTGGGAGAGGGGCAGGCGCGGCTCGCGGCGATGCTGCTTTTGACGTTGCGCGGCACCCCTACCCTCTACTACGGCGACGAGATCGGGATGCACGACGTCCCCATCCCGCCCGGGCGCATCCAGGACCCGTTCGGGAAGAGCTTCCCGCAGCTCGGGCGCGACCCGGCGCGCACCCCGATGCAGTGGGACGACTCCGAGAACGCGGGGTTCACCGCCGGAGAACCCTGGCTTCCCCTGGCAGAGGACTACGAGGAAGTGAACGTCGCCCGCCAGCGAAAGGACCCGCGTTCTCTGCTCAACCTCTACCGGCGTCTCATCGCGCTGCGCCGCTCCGAGGGGGCTCTCTCCACCGGCGGCTACGCCTCTCTCGGCATCGACGGTGATTTGCTCTACTACGCCCGCGAGCACGAAGGACGCAGGCTGCTCGTCGTGCTCAACCTCGGCTCCGACGTCCAGAGCACGCCGGCCCGCGGCCGGATCGTCCTCTCCACCGGGCTCGACCGCGAGGGGGAGGAGGTCTCCGGACGGCTCACCCTCGCCGGAGGGGAGGGCGTGATCCTGCGCTCATCCGGATGATGGCGGCCTCGCCGTGGAGCCCCGAACGACGAGCCGGGTGGGGAGGAGCACGGTCCCGGCGGGCTCTCCTCCTGCGAGGAGCGCGATGAGCATCTCCCCGGCCCGCCTCCCCTTCTCGACGTGCGGCTGGCGAACGGTGGTGAGCGGCGGGGCCGATCGCGCGGCCGCCGGAACGTCGTCGAAACCGACGACCGAGAGTTCCTGCGGTACCGGAAGCCCGAGCTCGCGGGCGGCTTCGATCGCGCCGAACGCGAGCTGGTCGCTCATCGCCAGAAGAGCCGTCGGCCGGGGCTCGCGCGTGAGCAGGGCGCGCGCCGCCCTCCTCCCTTCCTCGACGGTGTTCTCCGGACACTCGTAGACTGGAATCCCGGAAGGATCGACCCCGGCTTCCTCCAGCGCGGCGGCGTACCCGGCGAGCCGCAGCCGCGAGGGCCTGAAGGCGGCTTCCTCCCAGCGATCCAGCCTCCTGAACCCGCCCCTGGTCCTGGGGGTGAGCTCGAAGGAGACGACGGCGACCCTGCGGTGACCGAGCCCGGTCAGGTGCTCCGCAGCTTCCCTCGCCGCCCCTTCGTCGTCCACACCGACGGAGGGTATCCCCTCGACCGGCGGCTGATCCACCAGCACCACGGGCAGCCGCCGCTCGAACGCCGCACCCACCAGAGGATCCTCCGCGGCCATGCACCACACTACGAACCCGTCGACCACCGCCTCCCGAACGGCCGAGACGTCCCTCTCCCCGAGCGAGCGGCCCGGGATCAGAAGCAGCCCCAGCCCGGCCTCCTCGGTGGCCTGCGAGACCCCCTCGAAGAACATCACCGCCGCAGGATCCGCGAAGGCATACGAGAGCCTGTCCGTGTAGAGCACCCCCACCGCCCCCGCCCGCCCCCGCCTGAGCCCCCGCCCCATCGGGTCCGGCCCGGCATACCCCAGCCTCCGCGCCACCTCGAACACCCGCTCCCTTAACTCCGGAGAGAGCTGATCCGGCCGGTTGTACGCGTTCGAAACCGTCGAAGGCGCCACCCCCAGCTCCGCCGCCACCTCCCGGATCGTCACCCGCCCACCGGGTCTCTTCCGATTGACTCCCATGTCCCACATGCTACACTGCCTGAGCAGTTCTTGCTGAAACGATTCAGAAACGGGAGGTCGGGTCTTCTCTCATGCTCGTGGGTGCGTTGCTTCTCACGGTGGTTGCGGGGATGTTCTACTGGTTTTCGCGGGGGATCTCGCGGCCGTGTGAGGAGATGGTCTGGGTCGATCTCTCTCTGGGGCTTACGGGGGTGTCGGCGGTGGTCTTGTGGCTCTGGGTGGTCGCGTGGCTGGTGTAGGGGGGTTGCGGGCGGCGCGGGTCGCTGTTGCGGTGGTCTTCTTCCTCAACGGCTTCGGGTTTTCGAACTGGGTGGTGAGGATACCGGCGGTGCGGGACCATCTCGGGCTGGACAAGGGTACGCTCGGGCTGGCGTTGCTGGGGGCTTCTGTCGGGTCTTTGATCTCGATGCCGCTGGTGGGAGGGCTGGCGGCGCGTTTCGGGAGCCGGCCGGTGGTCGGGGTGATGGCGGCGGGGTTCTGCGTGGTGCTCGCGTTGCCGGGGTTTGCGGGGGGAGCGGCGGCGCTCGCCCTCTCGCTCGTGGTGGTCGGCGTCTTCATGGGCGGGCTCGACGTCTCGATGAACACCCAGGCGGTGGCGGTCGAGCGGGGGTACGGGCGGCCGATCATGTCCTCCTTCCACGCGATGTTCAGCCTCGGCGGGCTCGCCGGATCGGTCGTCGGGGGGGTGGCGGCCTCGGCGGGGGTGGGGGTGTCGGAGCATCTGCTCGGGATCGGGGCTTCGATGGCGGTCGTCGTGGCCCTCGCCTACCGCCGCCTGCTCCCGGCGAGGACGGACGCCAGCGCCACCGGCCCCGCCTTCGCCCGTCCGACGCGGGCGCTCGCCGGGCTCGGGATGATAGCCTTCTGCGTGCTCCTCGGGGAGGGGGCGATGGCCGACTGGAGCGCGGTCTACCTGCGCGGGACGCTCGGGACCGACGCGGGGTTTGCGGCGCTCGGGTACGCCGCCTTCTCGGTTGCGATGGCAGCCGGGCGGTTTGCCGGAGACCGGCTCCTCTTCCGCTTCGGGCCGCGGACGGTGGTGAGGGTCGGGGGGCTGCTCGCCGCGGTCGGCTTCGGTTGCGGGCTGCTGCTCGGCGAGCCGGTGGCGGCGCTCGCCGGCTTCGCCTGCGCCGGTGCGGGGTTCGCCACGGTCTTCCCGGCGGCCTTGAGCGCCGCGGGCCGTACCGGGGCGATGCCCTCCGGCCCGGCCGTTGCCGCCGTCTCGACCAGCGGCTACCTCGGCTTCCTGGTCGGCCCCCCGACGATAGGTTTCGCCGCGGACCATGTCGGGCTCGGGATGGCGCTCTATCTGATCGTGGCGCTCTCCGCGGCCGTGGCCGTGCTGGCCGGGACGACGGAGGCCGGTGGGAAGGGCTGAAAGCGGGGCGGGTGCTAGACTCGGGGTGGAATGTCTCTTTTCAGGTGGCAGGTAGGGTCGTTCGCGCGCCGGGCTTCCGGCGCTTTGCCGCCCCAGGCGTTCGTGCTCGGGTCGGTGTTCTCCGTGCAGCTCGGCGCGGCGGTGGCCAAGAGGCTCTTCGGCGTGCTCGGCCCGGAGGGGACGGTGCTGCTGCGCGTCGGGTTCGCGGCCGTGGTGCTTCTCGCTCTGTGGCGGCCCAGGATCAAAGGCCGCTCCCGCTCCGAGATGCTCACGGCCATCCTCTTCGGGCTCGCGCTGGCGTTGATGAACCTCTCGTTCTACTCGGCGATAGCCAGGATACCGCTCGGCGTGGCGGTCACGCTGGAGTTCAGCGGCCCCCTCGCCGTGGCGGTCATCGGGTCGAGAAGGCTGGTCGACCTCCTGTGGGCGGCGCTCGCGGCGGCCGGCATCCTGCTCCTCGCCCCGCTCGGGGTCTTCGGTCACCCGGGCCTCGACGTGACCGGGGTGGGCCTGGCGCTCCTGGCGGGTTTCTTCTGGGCCTGCTACATCTTCCTGAACGCCCGCACGGGCAGGATCTTCCCCGGCGGCAGCGGGCTCGCGATCGCGATGTGCGTCGGGGCGGTGGTGCTGCTTCCGGTCGGGATCGCGTACGGCGGCGCAGCGCTCCTCGAACCGCACGCCCTCTTTATGGGCTTCGCGGTCGCCATGCTCTCCTCCGCGATACCCTACTCGCTGGAGATAGAGGCCCTGAGGCGGCTCCCGCCTCGCGTCTTCGGCGTCCTCATGAGCCTGGAGCCCGCCGTCGCCGCGCTCGTGGGTTTTATGGTCCTGGGTGAGAGCCTGGAAGCGAGGTCCGCCGCGGCCGTCCTGCTGGTGACGGTGGCCGCCGCCGGCTCTTCTTTTCGTCCAGGGCCCGCGGGTGAACGAAACGACAGGGAGGAGAGATGAGGATAAAGTGGTACGGGCACGCCTGCTTCCGGCTGGAGGACGGCGTCTCGGTGGTGACGGATCCCTACGACCCGGAGGTCGCGGGCCTCGAGCCCGTGGACGAGCCGGCCGACGTGGTGGTCGCAAGCTCTCTCTCAGACCCCTACCACTCGTGCTTCGGCATGGTGCCGGGGGACCCGCGCCTCGTCGATGCGCTCGGGGTGGCAAAAGGGGATGGTGTCGTGGAGGTGGAGGGCGTCCGTATCGAGGCCTTCCCGACGATGGAGAGCGTGGAGCACAAGGCCTCCCCGGAGGAGAACGCGATGTACCGCATCGAGCTCGGCGGCCTTGCCGTGCTGCACCTCGGTGACGTGGGCAACCCGCTCCCGGAGGACCACCTGGAGCGGCTGCGGGGCCGGGTGGACGTTCTCCTGGCGCTGGCCGGAGGCCCCCCGACGATGGAGCTCGACGACCTCCAGTACGCGATAGAGGAGATCGGAGCACGCCTCGTGATCCCGATGCACTACAGGATACCGAACCTCACCATCGCCGGTAACATCCTGCCGGTGGAGGAGTTCTCATCCCGCTTCCCCGAAGACGCCATCATCAGGGCCGGCTCCCCGCAGGCCGAGATCACCCCACAGACCCTCCCCGATAGACTCCGGATCCTCATCCTCGAGCCAGCCTGCTCCTGAGACGCCCGGACCTCCAGGCTATATTTTACGTGCTATTGACAATACCTAAGAATGTCTTTACAATACCCCCACCATGGGGAATGGAGAGGAGAGAGGCGGGGCGCGCGTGGGCAGAGGGCTGCGGGGTGTGAGGCTCGATCACAACAGTCCGGTACCGCTCTACCACCAGGCGGCGAGGGAGATCGAGCGGGCGATCGAAGACGGGCGGCTGCCGCGGGGGAGCAAGCTGGAGAGCGAGGTCGAGCTTGCCGAGCGGCTCGGGATCAGCCGTCCGACGATGCGTCAGGCGATAAAGCAGCTGGTGGACAAGGGGCTTCTCATAAGGCGGCGGGGCATCGGGACGATAGTCGCGCCGCGGCCGGTGCGGCGGGCGGTGGCGCTCACCAGCCTCTACGACGACCTGAAGAAGGCCGGGAGGGAGCCCGAGACGCGGGTTTTGAGCTTCAGGAGGGGGCGGTGTCCGGCGGAGGTTGCGGACGAGCTCGGGATCGGGGCGGGGGATCGGGTCTTCATCTTCGACCGGCTGCGCATAACCGACTCGGGAGATCCGGAGCCGATCGCGCTGATGCACAACGTGGTGCCGGCGGGGATCCTGGAGATAAGCCGCGAGGATCTGGAGGAGACCGGGCTCTACGAGGTGTTCCGGAGGGGTGGGGTGACGCCGCACGTGGCCACCCAGCGCATCGGGGCGAGGAAGGCCGGCGAGAAAGAGGCCGAGCTTCTGGAGATAGAGGCCGGGGATCCGGTACTGACGATGACCCGCGTGGCGTACGACACGGAGGGGCGGCCCATAGAGTACGGCTCGCACTGCTACCCGGCCGAATCCTACTGGTTCGAGATGATGCTCGTGGACATGTGAGGGGATGGGAGGAGACGTGAGCGCGAAGATCGGTATCGGGGTGATCGGGCTCGGGTGGATGGGGCAGGTGCACAGCCGGGCCTACCTGCGGCTCTTCCACCACTATCCCGAGTCTCCACTCAGGCCGCGGCTCGTCGTGGCCGCCGACGCGGTGGAGGAGAGGGCGCGGCGGACGGCGGAGCTCCTCGGGTACGAGAGGTGGACGACCGACTGGCGGGAGGTCGTCGACGACCCCGAGGTCGAGGCGGTGAGCATCGCCGCCCCGAACTACCTGCACCGGGAGATAGCGGTCGCCGCGGCGAGGGCGGGCAAGCACATCTGGCTCGAGAAGCCCTGCGGCAGGTTCCCGGAGGAGACCTACGAGATCGCACGGGCCGTGGAGGAGGCCGGGGTGAGGAGCACCATCGGGCTGATGTACCGCCACGCGCCGGCGGTCGAGTACGCGAAGGAGATCATCTCCTCTGGGGAGCTCGGCGAGATCACGCACTACCGGGGTTACTTCCTGGCGGATTACGCCGCCGACCCGGGCGGTGCGCTCACCTGGCGCTACAGGCTCGAGGGCGCGGGCCTCGGGGTGCTCGGGGACATCATGCCCCACACGGTGGATCTCGCGCAGAACCTGCTCGGCCCCATAGAGAGCGTCTCGGCGCAGAAGGCGACCTTCATTAAGGAGAGACCGGAGGTGCCCGAAGGGATGGGGACGGGCCATTTCGTCGTCGAGGGCGGTGAGATGGGCGCCGTCGAGAACGAGGACTACGTCAGCTGCCTGGTGCGCTTCGAGAGCGGGGCGCGCGGGACGATCGAGAACAGCCGCGTCTGCGTCGGGCCGCACGTCAGGAACGGCTTCGAGGTGAACGGGACCCGCGGCGCGCTCTCCTGGGACTTCCAGAGGTTGAACGAGCTGCAGGTCTACAGGCCGGACCCGACCGGCGAGAGGGGATACCGCACCGTCTTCGCCGCACCCGGGATGGGGGATTTCGAGCGGTTTCAGACGGGCGCCGGCATCTCGATGGGCTACGACGACCTCAAGGTCACAGAGGCTTACAAGTTCCTCGCCTCCATCGCCGGGGACCGGCAGAAGGAGCCGTCCATGCGCGAGATCGTCGCGGCGATGCGGGTCGTGGAGGCGATGGACCGATCCTGCGGATCAGGGCTCTGGGAGCCGGTCGAAGGGGCGAGGACCGGAGCCGCATCCGGAGGAGAAGCATGAGCGCGGAGCGGACCACGCTGGATCTCGTCTGCATCGGGCGCACCTGCGTGGACCTCTACGCCGAGCAGGAGGGCGCGAAGCTGGAGGACGTGCAGTCCTTCCGCAAGTACGTCGGGGGGAGCGCGACGAACATCGCGGTGGGCACGGCGCGCCTCGGGGTGAAGAGCGCCATGCTCACCCGCGTCGGCGGCGAGCCGTTGGGCCGCTACGTGAGGAAGACCCTGGAGGAGAACGGGGTGGACGTGAGCCGGGTGCGCCTCGACCCCGACCACCTCACGCCCTACGTGCTCCTCGCCGTGCGCGAGTCCGAGGGGTTCCCCCGCGTCTTCGCCTACGGGGAGGCCGCCGACATGGCGCTTTCGGAGGAGGACGTGGAGCCGGAGTTCGTCGCCTCCGCGAAGGCGCTGCTCGTCACCGGGACCCCCCTCTCGCGGGAGAGCAGCCGGGCGGCGTGCCGTAAGGCGATCGAGGCCGCGCGACAGAGCGGAACTATCGTCGTCTTCGACCTCGACTACCGGCCCGTCTTCTGGGGGGTCGCCTCGCACGGGCGGGGCGGCGAGATGTTCGTCGAGAGTACGGAGGCGACGCGGGTCTACCGCTCGGTGCTGCCGGAGTGCGACCTCGTCGTCGGGACGGAGGAGGAGATCCGGATAGCCGGCGGCTCGACAGACACCCTGGCGGCGCTCCGGAGCATCCGCGAGATCTCCGGGGCCACCATCGTGCTCAAGATCGGGGCGCTGGGGGCGGTGGTCTTTCCGGACGAGATCCCGGGTGGCGTCGAGGAAGGCGTCAGGGTGCCGGGCTTTCCGGTCGAGGTCTTCAACTCCGTGGGCGCGGGGGATGCGTTCATGAGCGGGTTCCTCTCCGGGTGGTTGAGGGACGAGCCCCTGGAGGAATGCCTCAGGCTCGGCAACGCCTGCGGCGCGATCGTCGTCTCCCGACACGGGTGCTCCCCGGCCATGCCCACCCGCGAGGAGCTGGAGTATTTTTTGTCGCTGGACGAGAGGCCACGCCGCCTCAGGGACGACGCGTGGCTCGAGCACCTGCACCACGCCACCACGCGCCGCGCGCCGGAGGAGCTGCACGTGCTCGCCATAGACCACCGCTGGCAGCTCGAGGAGATGGCCGACGAGCTGGGGGTGGACCGCGGGCGGCTGCGGGAGCTGAAAGTCCTCCTCGGGCGGGCGTTCCGGCGGGTCGCGCGGGAGGATCCCGCGGCGGGGCTGCTCGTGGACGACGTGTACGGCGGGGGAGCGCTGGACGATCTCACCGGGGGAGGGTTCTGGATCGCACGCGCCGCCGAGGTGGCGAAGAGCCGACCGGTGGAGCTCGTAGGGGGGGCGAACTTCGCCGCCGTCTTGCGGACCTGGCCGCAGGAGCACGTCGTCAAGTGCAACCTGTACATGCATCCAGACGACGAACCGAAGATGAAGGAGCTCCAGGAAGGGAGGATCCTCCAGCTCTACGAGGCGTGCCGGGCGAACGACCGGCTGCTCCTCGTCGAGGTGCAGGCCCCGCGGGGGACGGACTACGGCGAGGGGGACCTCGCCGCGCTCCTCGAGCGCTTCTACGCCCTCGGCGTGTACCCCGACTGGTGGAAGCTCCCGCCGAGCACGGAACCCGGCGTCTGGAAGAGGATAGGGGACGTGATCCGGGAGCACGACCCCCACTGCGCCGGGGTGCTCGTCCTCGGGCAGGCGCTCGAAGAAGAGCGCCTCGCCGAGAGCTTCGAGGCGGCCTCCCGCGAGCCTTTTTGCCGGGGGTTTGCGATCGGCCGGTCCATCTACGGCGGGGCCGCGCGGCGCTGGCTCGCGGGCGAGGTGGAAGACGAGGAGCTCGTATCCTCTGTCGCCGCATCCTACGGGCGGCTGATCTCGCTCTGGCAGGAGCGCGGCGCACGTCGGGTCGGACAGGGTGCCACGGGATGAGCTGAGAGACGAAGACCGGTGGGGGAAGGAGGAGTCACAGAGAGATGGAACCGGTGCGCGTAGGGTTGGTGGGGCTCGGGAGGATCGGGCGCTTCCACGCCGGGAACCTCGCCGGGCGCATCCCGCGGGTGGAGCTGGTGCGCGTCGTGGACGCCGATGAGGAGATCGCGCGGAAGATCGCCCGCGGGCTCGGCGTGTCCGGGTGGTCCACCCGCTACGAGGATCTTCTGGAGGATCCCGGGATAGAGGCCGTCGTCATCGCCAGCCCGACGCCGCTGCACGCCGGGATGGTCGAGGCGGCCGCCAGGGCGGGCAAACACGTCTTCTGCGAGAAGCCCCTCTCGCTCGACATGGAGCGCACGCATGAGGTCGTCCGGGCCGTCCGCTCGGCGGGCGTCAGGATGCAGGTCGGCTTCCACCGCCGCTTCGACCCCGACTACCGCGCCGCGCGCGAGAAGATCGCCGGAGGCGATATCGGTGAGGTCTACCTCTTCCGCACCTCGCTGAGGGATATGCGCTCCCCAGGCTTCGATTACATAAAAGGCTCCGGTGGCTTCTTCGCCGACGTGACGCTGCACGACTTCGACACGGCCCGCTGGATGATCGGGGAGATAGAGGAGGTGACCGCCTTCGGCGCGGCGCTCTCGGACCCCGGTTTCGAGGAGGTAGGGGATATAGACAACGCCGTCGTCGCGCTGCGCTTCGTCACGGGAGCCCTGGGGGTCGTGGACAACAGCCGGGTCGCCGGCTACGGCTACGAGTGCTCGAGCGAGGTCATGGGGTCCAAAGCGACGCTCAGGATAGACGACCACCGGCGCTTCGCCGTGCAGACGCTCACCCCGGGGCGGATGTGCCAGGATTACGTCTCCGACTTCGTCGAGCGTTTCGCCGAGGCCTACCGGAGGGAGATGGAACACTTCGCCGCCGTCGTCCGCGGCGAGGTCGATGCGAAGCCGGATGGTGCGGACGCTGCGGCGGCCTTCGCCCTGGCCCGGGCGGCCGAGCGCTCCTACCGGAAGGGGAGGACGGTGCGCCTGGTGCCCGTCGAGAGGGACGGAGAGGTCCTCTACGAGGAGGTGGGTTAGGGGTGGGCGAGATCGGGGTCGGCCTCGTCGGCTACGGGTTCATGGGCCGGGTGCACTCCAACGCCTACCGGCAGGTCGCGCGCTTCTTCGACGTGGACCCGGCTCCCAGGATGGTCGCGATCTGCGGCCGGAGCGAGGCCGCGGTGCGCAGCGCCGCCCGCAGGCTAGGGTGGGAGGGCTACGAGACGGGCTACGAGCGGCTGCTCGAGCGCGACGACGTCCAGCTCATCGACATCTCCTCCGCCGGGGATACCCACTGTGAGTTCGCCGTCGCTGCGCTCGAGGCCGGGAAGCACGTCCTGTGCGAGAAGCCGCTCGCCAACACGCTGGAGGAGGCGCGCAGGATGGCGGAGGCCGCCCGCAGGGCCGGCACCGTGAACATGGTCTGCCACAACTACCGGCGGGTTCCGGCGGTGCAACTCGCGAAGAGCCTCATAGACGAGGGGCGGCTCGGGGAGATCCGACACTGGCGCGCCGTCTACCTGCAGGACTGGCTGCTCGACCCCGAAGCCCCGCTGACCTGGCGGCTCAGGAGGGAGACCGGAGGGGCCGGGCCGCTCGCCGACCTGGGCTCGCACCTCATCGACCTCGCGCACTTCCTCGTCGGCCCGATAGCCGAAGTCGTCGGGACGGCCGGGACCTTCGTCAGAGAACGACCGCTCCCCGGGGGGGACGGGACGGGCGAGGTGACGGTGAACGAAGCGGCGGCGTTCCTCGCGCGGTTCGAGAGCGGGGCGATCGGGACGTTCGAGGTCTCCCCGCTCGTGCCGGGGCGCAAGGCCCACGAGTGCTTCGAGATCAACGGCTCGAACGGGAGCATCGTCTTCGACCTGGAGAGGATGAACGAGCTTCGGGTGTACTTCGAGGACGAGGCGGAGACGGCGGGCTTCAGAACCATCCTGGTGACCGAGCCGGAGCACCCGTACATGGAGGGGTGGTGGCCGCCGGGGCACACGATCGGCTACGAGCACACCTTCGTGCACACGGTCAAGGACCTGCTGGAGGGCATAAAGGCCGGCGAGAGCCCCGCGCCGACCTTCGAGGACGGCTACCGCTGCCAGGCGGTGATAGACGCGGTGGAGCGTAGCCTCGAGAGCGGCGGGTGGGCGAAGCCAGAGATATACGGGGAGATGAGGCGATGAGCGTCGATAACCGGGAGAAAGTTCGGGTCGGGATCGTCGGCGTGGGAGCGATGGGCACCAGACACGCGGACAACCTCCATTGCCTGGTGACCGGTGCCGAGGTGACTGGGGTAACCGACGTCGACAAAGCGAGGGCCACGGCGGTCGCCGCCCGCTGTGGGGCGAAGGTCTTTGAGGACGAACAGGCTCTCCTCGAGGGCGTGGACGCGGTGGTCATTGCCTCTCCCGGCGACACCCACGCCGAGCTGGTCCTGGAGTGCCTGCGGCGGGGCAGGCCGGTCTTGTGCGAGAAGCCCCTGGCAACCAGCCCGGATGACGCCCGTCGGATCGTCGAAGCAGAGGTCGAGCTGGGAAGGAGACTGGTGCAGGTCGGGTTCATGCGTCGCTACGACCGGCGGCACCTCGAGGTGAAGCGGATAGCCTCAGAAGGTTCCCTCGGCCGTCCTCTGCTGTTCAAGGGGGTGCACCGCAACCCGGAGGTGCCGCCGCACTGGGACTCCGAGTTCGTCATCTTCGACGCCGCGGTGCACGATCTGGACTCGGCCCGCTGGATGACGGGCCGGGAGGTAGAAGAGGTTTACGTGCGCGGCGTACACAACAGCTCCACTTTGAACGACGACACCCTCGATCTCCAGCTCATACAGCTCGTGATGGCTGATGGGTGTCTGGGGACGATAGAGGTCTTCGTCACGGCAGATTATGGCTACGAGGTCGGAGCGGAGCTCGTCTGTGAGCTGGGTTCCGTGCAGACTACCCTCCCGGCCGATGCTGTGGTGCGCCGGTCGGGTGCTGCCTCCCGCGGAGTCCACGGAGGCTTTCTCGAACGCTTCCCCGAGGCGTATGTCGCCGAGGTCCGGGACTGGGTGAAGGCGATCAGAGACGGCAGGCCCCCCGGCGGGGCGAGCGCGTGGGACGGCTACATGTCTGCCCTTGCGACTGCAAGTTGCGCCGCCTCGCTGCACTCAGGGAGACCCGAGCGCATTCCGTACGTGGAACGTCCCGAACTCTACGAAGAAGGCCTGGGGGTGTCCCGATGAGAGGTGGAGGGCACATCGCGGGTGCGCCCGTGTCGTGGGGGGTCATCGAGATCCCGGACTGGGGGTACCAGATGCCCGTCGGGAGGGTGCTCGAGGAGGCCGCCTCGCTCGGCCTCGAGGCGATGGAGGCCGGTCCGGAGGGCTTCTTGCCGGACGACCCCGCCGGGGTCAGAGCGAAGCTGGCCGAACATGGCTTGAGACTCGTAGGGGGCTTCGTACCCGCCGTGCTGCACAGGCCGGAGGTTTTGGAGGAGGAGCTCTCGTTCGTCGAGCGGCGGGCGCGCTTCTTCGAGGCGGCCGGCGCCGGGGTGATCGTCCTCGCCGCCTCCACCGGTTCGGAGAGCTACGAGGAGGTCGTCGAACTGGACGAGGGTGGCTGGAGGGCGCTCTTCGAAGGGCTCTCGAGGGTGGAGGAGATCGCCGAACGGCATGGCCTCGCGGTGGCGCTGCACCCCCACTACGGGACCGTCATCGAGACCGACGAGGCGCTCTGGCGCTTTCTGGAGGGCTCGGAGACGGGGCTGTGCCTGGACACCGGGCACCTGGTCATAGGGGGCAGCGACCCGGTCGAGGTGGCGAGGAGGAGCGCACGTAGGGTCAAGCTCGTCCACCTCAAGGACGTGGACCGGAGCCTGGCGGAACGGGTCGCAAACAGAGAGCTCAGCTTCAAGGAGGCGGCCGGGCGGGGTATGTTCCGGCCCCTCGGCGAGGGGGACGTGGATGTGGCCGGGGTGGTGCGCCACCTCGAAGAGGGCGGTTACCCGGGCTGGTACGTGCTTGAGCAGGACACCGTCGTGGATTGCGAACCGGAGGTTGGTGATGGTCCCATAGAGAACGTGCGCAAGAGCCTTTCGTACCTTCAGGGAGAGCTGGAAAAGGAGGCAGGGAAATGAGCGGGGAAAGGGAGACGAGCCGGATGCAGATAAGCCGCAGGGATCTGCTGCGGGCCGGAGGGGTGGGGATTGCCGGGGCCGCGCTGCTCGGAGCGGCCGGATGCGGAGGCTCGCAGCAGGCGAGCAGCTCGAAGTCAGGCGGCAAGCAGGGGCTCGTCAGCCGTGGGGACATACACATCGAGTTCATCAGCCATGGTCCTGCTTCCGACCCGTTCTGGTCGGTGGTGATCAACGGCATAAACCAGGCCGAGAAGGATCTCGGGGTGAGCGTGAAGTACCGGGCCCCGGATACCTACAGCGTCCCTCAGATCCAGCAGAACTTCGATTCCGCGATAGCCTCGAACCCGAGCGGGATCGCGGCCACGGTTGCGGATACGAGCGCGTTCGGCCCGAAGGTGAAAAAGGCGGTGAGCAAGGGCATCCCGGTGGTGATGCTCAACGCCGGGCTGGACGTCTGGCAGAAGCTCGGCGCGCTCAACTACGTGGGCCAGACCGAGTACCAGGCCGGGGTCGAGGCCGGGAAGAAGATGGCCCAATCCGGGGTAAAGTCGGCGCTCGTCATCAACCACCAGCAGGGTGTCGTCACGCTTGACCAGCGGTTCGAGGGCTTCAAGAAGGGCATCGGCGGAAACGCCAAGCAGATCGCGGTCAACGGCAACGACCCCACCGCGGTGCGCAACGGGGTGAAGACCGCCCTCAAGCAGAACCCGGGCGTCGACGGACTGCTCACGCTGGGACCGCAGGGTGCCCTGCCGACCCTGCAGGCGCTCAAGGGCAACAACAGGATAAAATTCGCCACCTTCGACCTGGCTCCGGAGATCCTCCGGGCGGTGAGGGACGGCAGGATGCTCTTCGCCATAGACCAGCAGCAGTTCCTGCAGGGGTATCTGCCGGTGGCCTTCCTGACCACCTACGTGCAGTATCTGCTGCACCCGATAGGCGTCGTGCCGACCGGTCCGGCGTTCGTCACCAAAGACAACGCGCAGAAGGTGATCAGCCTGAGCAAGGAGGGTATCCGCTAGGAGAGGGGGCTTCGGTCCCCTCTCCACGGGAGAGGAGGAGGTTTGACGCTGATGGCGCAGACAGCTACGGCCGATGAGAGGGTACGTCAGGTAGGCTTCCTGCGCAGGTGGCTCACCCGGCCGGAGCTCGCGGCGGTCGCCGGGGCCGTCCTGGTCTTCGCCTTCTTCGCGATCGTCGCAGGGGACTCTGGTTTTCTGACGCTCGGGGGGGCGGCGAGCTACCTGGAGGTCGCGGCGCAGCTCGGGGTCGTGACCGTTCCGGTCTCGCTCCTGATGATCGCCGGGGAGTTCGACCTCTCGGTGGGTTCGATGGTCGGGGCGGCGGGGATGCTGATCGCGCTCGGGGTGACGCAGTTCGGATGGCCGCTCTGGCTCTCGATAGCGGCGGCGATCGTCTTTGCGGCCCTGGTGGGGCTGTTCAACGGGTACGTGGTCATAAAGACCAGGCTCCACTCGTTCATCGTGACGCTGGGGATGCTCTTCGCACTGCGGGGGCTGACGATCGGGTTCACCCGGCTCATAACCAGCCGCACCCAGATAGGCGGGCTGGACTCGGCGACGCACGGCAGCCCCCTGCGGCCTATCTTCGCCGGGACGGTGGGGGGATTTCCGGTTTCGATCATCTGGTGGCTGGTCCTGGCCGCAATAGGGACCTGGGTGTTGCAGCGGACGGTCTTCGGCAACTGGACGTTCGGGGCCGGCGGGGACCCGGACGCGGCGCGCAACGTCGGGGTGCCGGTCGACCGGGTGAAGATGACGCTCTTCGTGTGCACGGCGGTCTCCGCGGCGCTTCTGGCGGCGATACAGGTTCTTGCGGCCGGTTCTGCGGACGTGCTGCGGGGAGAGAACCTGGAGCTGCAGGCGATAGCCGCCTCGGTCATAGGCGGGGTGCTGCTGACGGGGGGTTACGGCTCGGTGGTGGGCGCGCTCTTCGGGGCGCTCATCTTCGGCATGGTGCAGCAGGGCATCTTCTTCACCGGCGTCAACACCGACTGGTTTTTGGTCTTCGTCGGTGTGATGCTGCTGGTGGCCGTGCTGTTCAACAACTACATCCGCAAGCGGGCTTCGGAGGCCAGGTGATGATGAAAGAGACGACGCCCATCCTGGAAGCGAGGGGGGTCTCCAAGTACTTCGGCAAGGTCGTGGCGCTCGAGGACGTCTCGATGGGGGTGAGATCCGGGGAGGTGATGTGCCTGCTCGGGGACAACGGGGCGGGCAAGTCCACCCTGATCAAGATCCTCTCCGGCGTCCACCGGCCCGACCGTGGTTCGATCCTGGTCAACGGCGAGGAGGTCGTCTTCGACTCGCCGCGCGACGCCATAAGCCACGGCATCGCCACCGTCTATCAGGATCTGGCGATGATCCCGCTGATGGGCATCTCGCGCAACTTCTTCATCGGGCGGGAGCCGGTAAAGAGGGTGGGGCCGTTCAAGATGTTCGACGTGGCCAGAGCCGACCGCATCACCCGCGAGGAGCTCCGGAAGATCGGCATAGAGCTGCGCGATACCTCCCAGCCGGTCGCCACGCTCTCCGGCGGCGAGCGGCAGTCGGTGGCGATAGCCCGCGCGGTCTACTTCGGGGCGAAGGTCCTGATCCTCGACGAGCCGACCAGCGCCCTCGGGGTGAAGCAGGCGGCGATAGTTCTGCGCTACATCGCCCGCACCCGCGAGCAGGGCATAGGCGTCATCTTCATCAGCCACAACGTACACCACGCCTACGCCATAGGCGACCGGTTCACCGTCCTCAACCACGGGCGCAGCATGGGCACCTTCGAACGCGAGGAGATCAGCATAGACGAGCTCGAGCGGATGATGGCTGGAGGCGCGGAGCTCGAGAAGCTGAGCGCCGAGCTGCAGAAGATGGGATCCGAGCCGCCGGCGGGCGAGAGACCCGAGTGAGAGAAGAGGAGGTGGTGCGATATGGGCACCGTGAGGCTCACGACGGCGCAGGCCCTCATCAGGTTCCTGTCCAACCAGTACACCGAGCGTGACGGCGTCGAGCGCAGGCTCTTCGGCGGGGTCTTCGGGATCTTCGGCCACGGCAACGTCGCCGGGATCGGACAGGCCCTGCACGAGTACCGCGACCTGATCACCTACTACCAGAGCCGCAACGAGCAGGCGATGGTGCACACCGCCGCGGCCTACGCCCGCCACAACAACCGCCTCCGCACGCTGGCGTGCACCACCTCGATCGGCCCCGGCGCGACCAACATGGTCACGGGGGCGGCGCTCGCCACCGTGAACCGCCTCCCCGTGCTGCTCCTGCCCGGGGACATCTTCGCCTCGCGCACCCCCGACCCCGTCCTGCAGCAGCTCGAGGCGCCCCACGACGGGACTCTCTCGGTCAACGATTGCTTCAGGCCCGTCTCGCGCTACTGGGACAGGATCTACCGCCCCGAGCAGCTCATCCCGGCCGCCCTCTCGGCGATGCGGGTCCTCACCGACCAGGCCGAGACCGGGGCCGTCACCCTCGCGATGCCCCAGGACGTGCAGGCCGAGGCCTACGACTTCCCGGAGGAGTTCTTCGAGAGGCGGGTGTGGCACGTACCGCGCCCGCTCCCGGACCGGGAGAGCCTGGAACGGGCCCTGGATCTCATACGTGAGGCCCGGCGGCCCCTGATCGTCGCGGGGGGAGGCGTGATCTACTCGGAGGCCACAGAGGCTCTGAAGGGCTTCGCCGAGAAGACCGGTATCCCCGTCTGCGAGACGCAGGCCGGGAAAGGCTCGCTGCCCCACGGCCACCCGCTCGACCTGGGCCCGGTGGGCCCGAACGGCTCGCTCGCCGCGAACCGCTTCGCCAGAGGAGCCGACCTCGTCATCGGCATCGGCACCCGCTACACGGACTTCACCACCGCCTCCAAGACCGCCTTCCAGAACCCCCGGGTGAGGTTCGTCAACATAAACGTCGCCGCCTTTGATGCGGCCAAGCACGCCGGCCTCTCGCTGGTCGGCGACGCGCGGGCCACCATCGAGACCCTCTCGGAGGCGCTCTCCGGGTACGAGGTCGAGGACTCCTACCGCGAGGAGGCCGCACGGGCCGTAGAGGAGTGGGACCGGGAGGTGGAGCGGCTCTGCAACCTCGGGCACGAACCGCTCCCGGCGCAGAGCGAGATAATCGGGGCGGTGAACGCCTTCTCCGAGCCCCGTGACGTGGTCGTCTGCGCCGCGGGCTCGATGCCGGGAGATTTGCTCAGGCTCTGGCGCACCCGCGACCCCAAGGGCTACCACGTCGAGTACGGCTACTCGTGCATGGGATACGAGATAGCCGGCGGTCTCGGGGTTAAGATGGCCGACCCCTCGCGCGAGGTCTACGTGATGGTGGGCGACGGCTCCTACCTGATGATGAACGCCGAGATCGCAACCTCCATCCAGGAAGGTTACAAGCTCACCATCGTCCTGGTGGACAACGCGGGCTTCTCCTCGATCGGCTCCCTCTCCCGCTCGGTCGGCGCCGAGGGGTTCGGCACCCACTACCGCTACCGCAAAGACGGCTCAATCGGACTCGATACCGAGGAATCCCCCGGAGAGGTGCTGCCCGTCGACCTGGCCAGAAACGCCGAGTCTCTGGGCGCACACGTCATACGGGCGAAGACCGTGGGGGAACTCAAGGGCGCCCTGGCCGAGGCGAAGGAGGTGGAGAGGACCGTCGTGATCCACATACCCGCAGACCGCTACGAGGGCGTGCCGAACTACGAGTCGTGGTGGGACGTGCCGGTGGCCGAGGTCTCCGGCAGGGAGCCGGTACGAAAGGCACGCCGGGAGTACGAAGAGAACAGGCGCCTCCAGCGCCGCTACCTGTGAGGAGGTGAGTCTTTGCCGGAGATCGTCGTCCCCAGCCGCGCCGAGCCCGACCCGGACGGCACCCTCGTCCGGGTGACCCCGGAGTCCGCCGGGTGGGGCTGGGTGGGCTTCGAGGTCGTGAGGCTCGAGGGCCCGGGGATCCTGAAACGCGACAACGAGGGCCAGGAGGTCTGCCTGGTGCCGCTCTCGGGGACCATCCGGGTCTCCGGAGAGGCGGGAAGCTGGGAAGAGGTGGGAGGCCGCAAGAACGTCTTCGACGGGCTGCCGCACGGTCTCTACCTCCCGCCCGACGTCTCCTACACCGTGGAGGCGACGACGGGGCCGGCCGAGGTCGCCCTGTGCTGGTCCCCGGCCGAGCGTGGAGCGGAGCCGCTGCTCGTCGGGCCGGACGACATAGAGGTCGAGCGGCGCGGGAGCGGCGCCTTCGAGCGGGAGGTGCGCCCCATCCTGATGGCCGACCGTCCCGCCGAGCACCTGCTCGTCGTCGAGGTCATCACCCCGCAGGGCCACTGGTCGAGCTACCCGCCGCACAAGCACGACGTCGAGGACCCGCCGCGTGAGACCTACCTGGAGGAGACCTACTACCACCGCATGAGACCGGAGGGAGGCTTCGCGCTGCAGCGGGTCTACAGCGGGGACCGCTCCCTCGACGAGACGGTGAGCGTGCGCGACGGGGACGTGGTGCTGGTCCCGAGGGGCTACCACACCGTCAGCGCCCCGCCCGGCTACGACCTCTACTACCTCAACGTCATGGCCGGGCCGGTGAGAGAATGGGCCGTAAGCAACGACCCGGACCACGAGTGGCTGCTAAAGTGATCTCGTGACAGACAGGAAAGGAGGAGCTATGCAGAAGACGCAGTGGAAGGTGCGCAACCTCATCGGGGGGGAGTGGCAGAAGAGGGAAGATCTGCCGACAGAGCCCGTCTACGACCCTGCTACGGCAGAGGTCATAGCCCAAACCCCCCTCTCCACAAAAGAGGATGTGGAAAGAGCAGTAAGGGCGGCGGAGGAGGCTTTCTCAGAGTGGTCTTCGACCCCTGTTGTAAAGAGGATGCAGGTTCTCTTCCGCCTGAAGATGCTCATGGAGGAGAACTTCGATGAGCTCTCCTCCCTTGTGACCCTGGAGAACGGCAAGGACAGAAACGATGCCTCAGGAGAGGTCAGGCGTGCGATAGAGGTTGTTGAGTTTGCCTGCGGGATGCCCACCCTCTTGATGGGTGAGACGGTGAGGGATGTGGCGAGGGGGATAGACAACCTCTCCTTTCGCTACCCTCTGGGGGTGG
>Ga0207747_1000264_pt1 | contig 65787 bp, 73 predicted proteins | sample HigsolmetaGSP11D_FD_184839 | JGI IMG/M metagenome (GOLD analysis project Ga0207747, IMG submission 184839) | High solid enriched microbial communities from the Joint BioEnergy Institute, USA - SP1-1-D (SPAdes) | ecosystem: Engineered > Bioreactor > SSF (Solid state fermentation) > Aerobic >...
CGGATTTGGCATCCGGGGCCAGTTCATTTTTCGTTTCGGCCGCAAAAGCGCGCGGGCCCAGGGCGGCGGCGGCAAGTATCAGACAGGCGAGCAAACTTGTGATTTTCTTCATGATGACCCTCCATCTTGTAAAATGTGAAACTCCAGTGCAAAACCCCCGAACCGGGCGGAGATTTTAAATACGTATGCATAGAACCATTTTTTCCAGTTCCGCCATTTTTATACTGATTTTTTCACACGCGATAAAAAAACCCGGCGTATGCCGGGTGGGAATCAGGTTATTCTTCGATTTCTTCCCATATGAGGCGGGGAGGGGCCGTTTTTTCCTTTGAGATCCGGATATGTTTGTAAAGTTTCTCTTTCACTTCCGCAATGTCTTCTTGATTGGCATGGATGGTGAGAAGCGATTCCCCTTTTTTAACAGGGTCGCCCACTTTTTTATGGAGGACGATCCCGACCGAAAGATCAATTTTTGACTCTTTTGTAGCCCTGCCGGCGCCGAGCATCATGGCGGCAAGGCCGACTTCATCCGCCGTAATGCCGGAGATATATCCGCTCTCTAACGCAGGAAGATCGATTTGAAATTTGGCCTGCGGCAGTTTTTCCGGATGGTCCGCAACGGATGCATCCCCTCCCTGTGACTTGAGGAACACTTTAAATTTTTCAAGCGCATTACCGGAGGCAATCGAAGCTTCGAGCATCGCGCGCGCCTCTTTTAAGGAGCCTGCTTTTTGCGCCAAAACGACCATATGGCTCCCGAGTACAAGGCAGAGTTCGCGCAAATCTTCGGGGCCTTTCCCTTTCAGCGTATCGACCGCTTCCTTTACTTCAAGGGCATTGCCGACTGCATACCCGAGCGGCTGGCTCATATCGCTGATCACGGCAATCGTTTTTCTGCCGGTGTGCCTGCCGATCGAAACCATCGCACGCGCTAGTTCGCGGGCATCCTCGAGCGTTTTCATAAATGCGCCCGCGCCCGTTTTCACATCGAGGCAGATCGCATCCGCCCCGGCCGCGATTTTTTTGCTCATGATTGAACTGGCGATCAGTGGGATGCTGTCGACCGTGCCTGTGACATCCCTCAATGCATACAGTTTCTTGTCGGCAGGCGTTAAATCGCCGCTTTGGCCGATGACGGAAAGTTTATTCTCGTTGACAAGCCGGATAAATTCCTCATTTGAAATTTCGACATGAAAACCCGGTACCGATTCGAGCTTGTCAATAGTGCCGCCCGTATGGCCGAGTCCGCGCCCGCTCATTTTAGCAACCGGGACGCCTGCTGACGCAACAAGCGGCGCGAGCACGAGCGTAGTCGTATCGCCGACGCCGCCGGTTGAGTGCTTATCGACTTTAATCCCTTCAATGGCCGATAAATCAATCATATCGCCGGAGTGCACCATCGCCATTGTCAAATCGGCCCGTTCCCTTTCCGTCATCCCGCGGAAAAGGACGGCCATGGCGAAAGCACTCATCTGGTAATCCGGAATTGTACCGTCCGTATAACCGCGGATGATAAATTGGATTTCTTCTGTTGCCAATTCATATCCATCACGCTTTTTTTCAATCAAATCAACCATTCTCATTTGGCTGCCCTACTTTCAAACGACCGGTGATTTCTTTTACGTACGAAAGGAAATCTTCCCGGACCCGGTTTGCCGTTTTCACCACTTCTTCGTGGTTCAAAGGCACATCAAGGATCCCCGCTGCCATATTCGTAATACAGGAAATGCCCAGTACTTTCAATCCGGCATGGCGCGCTGTGATCACTTCCGGCACTGTTGACATGCCAACCGCATCGCCGCCGATTGCGCGCACCATGCGGATTTCGGCGGGCGTTTCGTATGAAGGGCCTGTAAACGCCGCATAAACGCCTTCCTGCACATCGATTTGCAGCTCGTCTGCGATTTGTTTTGCCAATTGGCGCAATTCCGGATCATACGCGGCGGACATGTCCGGAAAACGCACGCCGAATTCCGCGTCATTCGGTCCGATCAATGGGTTCGTGCCCATCAAATTGATATGGTCGGAAATGAGCATCAGCTGGCCAGGTTTTAATTTTTCATTCACCCCGCCTGCCGCGTTTGTCACGATCAGCACTTCCACGCCGAGTTCTTTCATCACCCGCACCGGGAACGCCACCTGGCCCATCTGATAGCCTTCATAGTAATGGAAACGGCCCTGCATCGCGACGACTTCTTTTCCGCTTAAAAAACCGAAAACAAGCTGGCCGGCATGCCCCGCTACCGTCGACACGGGAAAATGCGGGATTTCTTTGTACGGCACCCGCACCGACTGTTTGATTTCTTCGCCGAGGATGCCGAGCCCGGAACCGAGGATCAGCCCGATTTTCGGCCTCCCTGTATACTTATTTTGCAAAAATGCGGCTGCTTCTTTTACCTGTCCGTAATCCATTTCAAATCCTCCTATTTTAAATCCGCCAAAAAGCTTGTACCGTATTCAGGCATTTTGACGCCAAAATTATCCGCCACCGTTGCGCCGATATCCGCGAACGTTCTCCTGACCGGCAGTGCCTTGCCAACTTGAAAACGTTTGGCATACACCAACAGGGGCACATATTCGCGCGTATGGTCCGTGCCATGGTGGACCGGGTCATTGCCGTGGTCAGCAGTAATAATCAGCAAGTCACCATCTTTCATTTTGGCAAAAACTTCCGGGAGGCGCGCATCGAATTCCTCCAGCGCTTTCCCGTATCCTTCCGGGTCGCGGCGGTGGCCGTACAAAGCATCAAAGTCGACCAAATTCAAAAAGCTTAACCCGATAAAATCTTTATCAAACGTTGCGATGAATTTGTCCATCCCGTCCATATTGGAGACGGTGCGGATCGCTTCCGTTACGCCTTCCCCGTCGTAAATATCCGAGATTTTACCGAGCGCAACGACGTCAAACCCGCTGTCTTTCAATTCGTTCATGACCGTCCGCCCGAAAGGCTTAAGCGCGTAGTCATGGCGGTTTGCCGTCCGTTTAAAACTTCCCGGCTTGCCGACAAATGGGCGCGCGATCACACGTCCGACTTTGTACTCGTCCGCAAGCGTAATTTCGCGGGCGATTTTGCAGATTTGATATAATTCTTCAAGCGGCACTACTTCTTCGTGCGCGGCAATCTGCAAAACGGGATCGGCGGATGTATAAACGATTAAAGCGCCGGTTTTCATATGCTCTTCCCCGAGTTCTTCGATAATCGCCGTCCCGCTCGCCGGCTTGTTGCCGATCACTTTGCGGCCTGTTTTTTCTTCCAAAAGGGAGATCAGTTCGGGTGGAAAACCGTCCGGGAATGTCCGGAAAGGCTCCTTTATATTCAAACCCATGATTTCCCAGTGGCCCGTCATCGTATCTTTTCCGTTTGACGCTTCTTGCATTTTCGTGTAATACGCTAGCGGCTTTTCCGCCGGCTTTATGCCTTTAATTTCGTGGATATTGGACAGCCCAAGTCTTGCCATATTCGGCATATGGAGCCCGTTCATTCTTTCCGCGATATGGCCGAGCGTATCCGCGCCCTTATCATTAAATTTATCAGCATCGGGCGCTTCCCCGATCCCGACGGAATCCATTACAATGAGATGCACCCTTTTGAATCCGCTCTCTTTCATTTCATTGCCTCCTCAAGCTTTGCGGCAGCCGTCTATCTGCCGTGAATGTGATCATAATTATTATTTTACTAAAATCTGCCACAAAAGTACAAGAAAGGGCCGGATGCTTCAACCTGCCCCGTGGAATGCAAGGAGGGAGAAGCATCAGGCCCTTGGATGGAATTTGGCATAGACATCTTTTAATCTTGTTTTCGAGACGTGGGTATAAATTTGCGTTGTCGAAATATCAGCATGCCCGAGCATTTCTTGCACCGCCCGCAAATCAGCGCCGTTTTCGATCAGATGGGTAGCAAACGAATGCCTGAGCGTATGCGGCGTAATGTCTTTTTCAATATTTGCTTTTTTGGCGAGCGCTTTTAAAATTTTCCAAAACCCCTGCCGCGTCAGCCGGCTGCCGTGGTGGTTCAAAAACAGCGCATCCGTTTTTTCCGTTTTGGACACTAATTTCGGTCGCCCGTCTTTTAAATACCGTTCAAGCGCCGCAGTTGCTGTACGCCCGACCGGGATAATCCTTTCCTTGTCCCCTTTTCCGATGCATTTCAAAAAGCCCATCGACAAATGGAGGTCATCGAGATTTAGCCCGATCAGTTCACTGACACGCATGCCGGTTGCATACAGCAGCTCAAGCATCGCCTGGTCACGCATATGGAGCGGCGTATCCCCTTTCGGCGCGGCAAGCAGCGCTTCGACTTCCTGGATGCTTAATACTTTCGGCAAAGTGCGCTCGGCCCGGGGAGTTTCAATATGGACGGTCGGGTCATGGTCCGCCGCCCTTTCCCTCAGCAGAAACTGGTGGAAAGACCGGATCGAGGCGACATGCCTTGCGAGCGTCTTCGATGATTTCCCCTGCTGTTTTAAAAAGTTCAAAAAATGCATGATATGGAACCGCGTCACTTCATTCCAGGACGCGAGCAGCTCCACCTTTTGCAAATAACGGAGATAGCTGCGCAAATCGCGTTCATACGATGCAACCGTATTCTTGGCCAGCCCTTTTTCAACAACCATAAAATGCATAAAATCTTTTAATTGGTCTTCCATTCCGATTACTCCCCATCCATATAAAAGAGCAACAGGCGTTGTACCCACGCCGGCTCATCCTTCGCGGCCGCGCTTACCTTAACGGCCGCCCCTTTTGGTTTTTCATAGCGGTGGTAGTTTTCATATTCCTGATTAACCCACAGCAGCGTAAAGTAAAAAAGCAACGTGCAGCATAAAAACAGAATGAAGATTTTCAGCGCATGGAGCAACATTTTCAGCCACGGCATGTTTCGTCCGCCTTTCTGAATCACTTTTAATACAAGCTATGACAGACTTTTGCCGAATTATACATGTTGTATGTAAAAATTTCTGAGGTAGCCAAAAACGCATATTATAACAAAAACCTTTTCGTCCGCGCGAAAAGGCCTGGTCATTCTTCTTTTGTCCCGTCTTTCTTTCCCTTTTCTTTTTGCTGGCACCTGTAGCAGATGCCGTGAAATGTCAGGCGGTGGTCTTTAATGATAAAATGCCAGCGGCTTTCCACAACTTTTTCTACATTTTCCAATAAATCTTCCTGTATTTCGTCCACCGCGCCGCATTCGATGCACACAAGGTGATGATGAAAATGTGCGGCGCCTTCCTGCCTGAGGTCATAGCGGTATACCCCGTCGCCGAAATTGATTTTGTCCACCACTTTCAGTTCGGACAGCAGTTCCAAAGTACGATAAACGGTGGCGAGACCGATCTCAGGGGATTTTTCTTTTACAAGGAGGTACACATCTTCCGCACTCAAATGGTCCGTTTCATGTTCAAGCAAAACGCGCACGGTCGCCTCTCGCTGCGGCGTCAGCTTGTAACTGGCTGAATGTAATTGCTTTTTAATTCTATCAATACGAGCTTCTTCCATTATTCCTCCCCCTCGCCGCTGTCTATGATATTATAGCAGATTAAGGGAAATAGTCAAAATGAAATGATTATAAACTGTAAAAAATAATGGTTATTTTTTAATATTAATTATTAATTAATAATCTTCATAACAGACTGCATAAGCTGCGGGGAAATGTACGCTTCCACGCAAGCCGCCAGCAATACGGCAATGAATGCCGCGGCAAGTGCCCCACAATATTTGATAAATAAATGGAAAAACGCATAATGGGCTGATTGTTTGATGAAAATTTTACGGATCAGGTTTAAGGAAAACATAACCGCGATCACGGACGTAAAAATAAACATCGGAATAATGAGCAGATTTTGCGGGAGGACGGTGACAAATGCGAGCAAAAACCCGCCCCACCTCATTTGGTTCACGAGAAAGCCGATCGAAAAACCGACAACAAGTCCCTTTAAAAAAAGAAGAATGAGAATGAGCGGCAGGCCGATGATCGAAATGCCGAGCACCCAAATCAGCCCGAGAAATTTGATATTGTGCAAAAAACTCGAACGGAATAAATCTTCCGGCGCAGCGACTTTGCCGGTCGACACTTGTCCGAAAAATTGCTTCAAATAGAAAAACAAATCTTCTTTCTGGGCGATGGACAGGCTGTTGACAATGACGGCGCCAAAGATCACGCCCATCAAAAACAGCACGATGACAAACGAATAAATAGAGGAATTTTCCCTGATATGGCGGCTGATCGGATTTTGTAGCACATTTTGTTTCCGCATTGCTTTCCCCTCCTGAAAGCGAGTTGGCTCTTGCTATCAATCTATGAAAGGAGGGGAACGTTTATGCAGGAGATGGAGGAAACGGTCTACCGGGGCTTTTTCTGCTTCACCTTTCCGTATTTTCCGCCGCCGCCCGAGTCAAGCGCCAGCATTCCTGCCCGTGCTTTTACGATCAGATCCGAAAGACTCAGGTTAACGACTTCACGAAGCGCCTCCTCCGGTACGCGGTGCAAAATATCCATCTCCGTCCCGAAATGGTCCAGTAGTTTTGCCATCGTTTTCGGTCCGAGACCTGGCAAAAACTCAAGCGGCACCTGGTGGATATAAGGCGGGCGCGTGTTAAGCGGTTGGGCATCCGCCAATTCTTCAATCCGTCCGGAAACGCCTTTCGTTTTTAACGGGGACCCGCAATGCGGGCAAATTCCACTTGAAACAGGCTGGCGGCATTTAGCGCACGTCGTTGTGTAATACTTCCCGAGTTTCGGGTTTAACCCGTAATTTGCGATGATCCGGTTCCCCCCCTCATTCCGGAACGCCTTTAAAAGAGCATTGAATGACGGAGACTCAAGTGCCACCATTTGGTATTCCCTCGCGATTTTTGCAAGCGAGTGCGCATCCGAATTCGTCACAAATGGATAGCGGTGCAGCTCCCCGATCCGGTCCGCCATATCAGTATCGGAACTTAACCCGAGTTCTACGGCATCAATCAAATCCGGGTCAAGCACTTCTTCGAGCGACCGTTCCACCCCTTTTCCGTACAAGCTTTTAAAAGGGGTAAACACATGGGCGGGAATAAACATTCCATCCAGCGCCTTCACTTTTTGCTGCAGCTCTTTTGCCCCCGCGCGGATCCGCTGCGTGCTTAAATGCGGATTGGCAACACGCGCCGCATACCATCCGGAAAACGCATCAAGTGCTGCCAATTCCGGAAAATAGGCGAGCACATGGACCGGCCCCAGGCAATTTTCATCATAAACTTCAATTTCAACACCCGGGATCAGTGTGACTTTCCCCTGGTACAAAAGCCCGCCGCCTTTTAACGGGGCTAAACCGCCTGAACCGATAAGCGTTCTGATTTCTTCCCTTACTTCCGGTGAATGGCAGTCGATCACCCCGACAATGTCCAACCCCTTCGGTTTTTTGGCCGCTTTTAAAATATTTTCAAGCGTGAGGCTTTGTGCACCCGTAATTTTTACCGGCCTGCCCATTTGCGTGCGCCCGATATGGATATGCAGATCAGCAAAATAAGCCTCGTTGTTCATTTGTTTTCCCCCAGCAGGATCCAATGCTGAAGGGCGATGATCGTTTTGGCATCGCATAATTTCCCCGACCGGAGCATCCCTTTCACCTCATCAAGACTGAATTCCAAAATGTCGACAAACTCATCGTCATCTCCCGCTTTCGGCTCTTCCAGTTTTTCAAGGCCTGTAGCCATATAAAGTCGGATCCATTCATCGGCAAAACCCGGCGAGGTGTAAAAAGCAGTTATCGGCTCCAATTTCCCGCACGCATAGCCGGTTTCTTCCTCGAGTTCACGCATCGCCGCCTCCAGCGGATCTTCCCCCGGTTCCAGTTTCCCGGCCGGAATTTCGATGAGCGCGCGCTCGGCCGCTTTCCGGTATTGTTCGACCATGACAACTTTATTTTCTTTCGTGACAGCCAGCACAGCGACGGCACCAGGGTGCTTGATCACCTCGCGCTTTGATGTCTTCCCGTCCGACAGCTCGACATCCAATACTTGCAAATGCAATATTTTCCCGTTAAAAATCTCTTCCACCTTCAACGTTTTTTCTTCGTATTTATGCATGTTACCAAACTCCTCGAGTTCTTGATTCTAAACTGACTCATATATTTTACCATAAAAAAGTTACCGGCCAGGGGAGTGAAAAATGATGACCATTCTTGTCCATCCAAAAGGCATTATTTTGAAAGGAAAGGCTTGGGAAATCCGCGCACAACTGAAAAAATACAGCCGCAAGTACAGCACGGTCGAGGAATGGATTGAAAAAACGTGTTCCTAAACCCAATGTTTGTGTTTTTCCCTCTCGCTTTTATACAATAAAAGAAAAAGGGGGAAGGAAAAAATGGAAAAAAACCGTTTAGGCAATTCCAATTTATATGTATCAAAACTCGGTCTCGGCTGCATGTCGCTCGGCACTGACCCGAAAAGAGCGCGCGCCATTATCGAAACGGCGCTCGAAGAAGGCGTCAACTATTTCGACACGGCCGACCTTTATGACCACGGCACCAACGAAAAATTGGTAGGCGGGGCGCTCAAAAACGTGCGCGGGGAAGTGGTCATCGCGACGAAAGTCGGGAACCGCTGGAATGAAGACGGCAAAGGCTGGCATTGGGACCCGTCCAAAGCATACATAAAAGAATCCGTCAAACAAAGCCTGAAGCGCCTCGGTACGGATTATATCGATTTGTACCAGCTCCACGGCGGAACGATCGAAGACCCGATTGAAGAAACGATTGAAGCGTTTGAAGAGTTAAAAGCAGAAGGCGTGATCCGTTATTACGGCATTTCTTCCATCCGCCCGAATGTCATCCGCGAATACATGAAAAAATCGTCAATCGTAAGTGTGATGATGCAGTACAGCTTATTGGACCGGCGCCCGGAAGAAACGGTCACGGATCTTTTGGAGGAAAACGGGATCAGCATTGTCGCCAGGGGCCCGGTCGCAAAAGGAATTTTAAGCGGGAAAATGATGGAAAAGGTGCCCCGGGACGGGTATCTTGATTACACTTACGAAGAAATCGCCACACTTCTTGAAAAAATCAAAGAAGCGCTGCTTGGCGGCGGACGGACGATGCTCGAGCTCGCCCTCCAATATGACCTCGCCTGCCCTACGGTTGCTTCAGTCGTTGCCGGCGCCAGCTCCCCGGACCAGGTGCGTGCCAATGCCAATGCGGTGAATGCACTGCCTTTAACAGAACGGGAACTCAACCTGCTTCGCGAAATCACAAAGCAAAATGTTTATACCGCACACCGATAACCCTGCACGGCAAAGGATGCGCGCCATTCTTTGCCATCTTATTTATGCCCCCCGCGCAAAAAGCGTCACCTGAATCGTCCGTTTTCGACAATATTTGCGCCAACATTCTGCCCAGATTCCAAAATAATGGCACCCTTTGCCGATATAATAGGGGAAGAAAGGATGAATTTGTCATAACAATTTTTAGATTTTTCGACAAATTCCACCATCACGGATAGAAAAAATGTCTATATTCATAATGAACCGATTGTTCGGATACAAGGATTGGAGAAATCAGAAAAGAGCAAACCTTTTTGAAAAATAGAGGCGCAAAGCCACAGGTCTAAGGCGGAGGCTAAGACGGCTGGGCTGCCTGAAATACATTGTATTTTAGGAGGAATGAGGATGAAGCCTGATGTTCAATATTCCAATAAACAGTTGGATCAGGAATGGGTGCATCTCATCAGCATTGCAAAAAACAAGGGGCTGTCGGTCGCCGAATTCCATTCTTTTTTAAGAAAGAAAAAAGCAAAAGGCAATCATAAAGGCTGACGAACTTAGGAACGATTTTTGGGGGGTTGTGAATTTTTTTGTTCTAGATATGAAACATATTCTTCGTTATATGCTATAATAAAACGGAGGTAGGTGACGTGCATGATTGGCGAACGAATTAAAAGCTACCGCCTGAAAAAAGAACTGTCTTTATCTGAATTGGCTGAAAAAGCAGGCGTGGCAAAATCTTATTTAAGTTCCATTGAACGGAATATCCAAACCAACCCATCCATTCAATTTCTCGAAAAAATTTCCCAGGTGCTCGGGGTGTCTATCGGTGTCTTGCTCCACGACCAAATAGATGAGAAAGAAACAACAGAACTTGATGCCGAGTGGGAACAGCTGGTCATTGAAGCCATGCATTCCGGTGTATCCAAAGAAGAATTTCGGGAATTCCTCGAATATAACAAATGGAAAATGGGGCGAAAGTAAAAGCACAGGCAGTTGCGCAAAAAGCGGCTGCTTTTGCTTTATTTGCCGAGGCGGGCGGTGTTTTTCCGCGCCGGCAATCAAGCAAGGCCGGCCCCCTGCCAGGAACCAATTCTGTTTGCACGTTTGTATCCGGCATTGCTGCCCCTTTTTCTGTGTTATTTTTGCCTGGAGCAGCCTTGTTTACAGCTGTTTTGGCGTTTTCGGTGTTTTGCTTCGCTGTGCTGCTTTGTGACGATTGGTGCGCTTTTTCCACCCCGGATTTCCCGCTTTTCACCTATACCCCTTTCTGTTCCCTCCCTGGATTTTCCAGTAGTCCTTTTTAGAGAACAAATCCATCCTCCTTTTATCTATTTTTTATAATTAAAACAGTGAAAATGTGCATTTTATCAGCGTTTGTTTTAACGATCTGCACAACTTGAATATACGAAAGCACGTTAATTTTGTATAACTTTAAAAAAGTGGTATTTTCTTAATTAAGAACATTTTTTGTTCTTTTTCTCAAATTATTTCATCCGTCCGTACAATTTTGGCATTTTATAAAGAATCGATCGTTTTTTATAATGAACATTAAGGACTTATCAAAAAAGGAGAATACCATGATCGGGAAAAAGATAAAAGAACTCCGCCTGAAAAAAGGCTACTGCTACTCGATTACACACTGGCGGGCCGGCGTGTCGAAATCTTATTTAAGTTATATTGAACGAAACATCCGCAATAACCCTTCCCTTGAGTTTCTCGCAAAAATCGCGCGCCCGCTTGATACAACGGTCGAATATTTGCTGCTTGATGTGCTTGCGGAAAAAACTTGGCGGAAGACACTTTTGACGAGAAGTGGATCGAACTTTTAAGGAAGGTCATTGATGAGGGGATGAAAAAAGAGGATTTCATCAAGATGAAGGAATTTATCAAGTTTAAAAACTGGCAAGATTCAAACAAATAAAATTGGAGGAATTGACTATGGATATTGCGCACAGCCAAAAAAAGAATGGATGCTGCTGTTGAAAGAAGCGAGGGAGATCGGGATTTCCGCTGAAGACATCCGTGCTTTCCTCCGCAGTTCTGCAAAGCAAACACAACCCAAAAAAGAAACCGGGCGGCCAGAACCATGAAAAAAATTACCGCCTTCATTCTGTTTTTTCCGGCATCCTGATGATGTATCGGGAGCGCGCCGGAAGTATATCGTCATGTCCTTGTTGCCGGGGCATAATAAAGCCCCGCATGCACTTTTCAGGCGGGGTCTCGTCAATTATTTAAATTTTCTCCAATCCATATCAGATTCTTCCAGCAGTTCCGCAAACGATTTGTTTTTTTCGCGCCGCTTCCTTTCTGCCCTTCTCCTTTCCGCTTCCGCTTTTTTCTTTTCTTCCTCCTCCACGGTCAATTCCTGCTTCGCTTGTTTCAGCTTCTCAAGCACATCGCTCCCCAGCGCATCCTGCAATCGGAGCTTTTCTTCCTGCTTTTCTTTTTTCAGCTGTGTCTGCCTGTTTTTCGCCATTTTCCGCTGCCTGCAAAACCGCAAATGTGCCCGGATTTACAACGTTTTTCCGACATATGTGCAAGTTTGCAAACAACCTTCACCGCCCTTCCCGTAAATTTCCGTTTTTTTCTATTTTACCATTTCCGGCCGCATTTTTTAACATACCATCTCCTGTACAGTTTTGCAGAAATCAAATGTCCATAAAAAAAATTGTCAAATTAGGCGCCGTTCGGTTTAAAAATCCGCGGAATCTTTGGTATAGTAGCGTTAAAGAAAAGATTTACGTGTTTTTTGAATCTTTTCTTCCCGGCTTTCCGTATTAGACATATGGCCAAATTTATCAAGAAATGTACAGGGGTGTCCAATCATGAAATTTTTTATTGGCGCGGTAATCCGCACGGCCATTACCTTTCCAAGCATACTCCTGCTTTGGATGCTCATTTATTTTGCTTTCGGCCGTTTGTTTTGGCTGTCCCTTCTGCTGTCATTTGCAGGCGGTTTTTTGGTCAACCGCCTCGTGAAGTGGCTTATGGTGAGGAGCTTTCTGAAAGAACAGCAGCTGTCCAGAAAGGATTATTTGTATATCCGTAAAAACTTGAAAGAAGCCGATAGAAAAATCAAGCGGCTGCAAAAAACATTTTTTTCCGTCCGCAGCATCGGTACATTCAAGCTTTTTTATGATATGAATAAAGTGATCCGGAAAATACATGCTTTGGTTAAAAAAGAACCGAAGCGCTTTTACCAGGCGGAATCGTTTTATTTTTACCACCTGGATTCCATGGTGGAACTGGCGGAAAAATACGCCCTGTTAAATGGTCAGCCTGTCAAAAATAAAAAAATGTCCGATCATTTACAGGATACGGAAGAAGCATTAAAGCAATTGGGCCGTGAGACGGAAAAGGATTTGTACCATATGCTTTCGACCGATTTGGACGAGCTCGACTTTGAACTGGCTTACGCGAAACATTCGCTGGAACGCAAATCTCCCTCCGGCATGAAAGGAGTTTGAAAAAATGACAGAAGAAAAACAACCGCTCTGGCAGGAACCGGCTGGAGAAAACCTTGATGACCTGCTTGCCGATCCTTTCGGCAGCCAGGATCCCGGAGACAAGGAAATACGAGAGGTGCAGCCTGCCGGGGGCCGGAAACCTGCACGCCTTGTCGACATGCTTCCGGAAGAAAACCGCGAAAAAGCGTATGAACTGGCAAAACAAATCGACCCTGCAAACCACCAGGCCGTCATTTTATACGGCACACAGGCGCAGTCGAAATTGCTGAATTTTTCGCATGCGATGCTTGACCAGGTACAGAAAAAAGATATCGGGGAAATCGGCGATATTTTAAACGAACTAATGCGCAAACTCGAGCAGGTCAACCCGGAGGAACTTGTGCCCGAAAAGAAAAACTTCTTTTCGCGCATGCTTGGCAAAATTTCCAACTCTGTACAGGAACTGCTGTCGAAATACCAGAAAACGAGCGCCCAGATCGACCGCATCAGCGTGAAGCTCGACCTTTCGAAAAAAACGCTGCTGAAAGATATCCAAATACTCGAGCAGCTGTATGAAAAAAACAAAGATTATTTCCACGCGCTCAATATTTATATTGCGGCCGGTGAACTCAAGCTTGATGAACTGCGCACCAAAACAATTCCCGAGCTGAAGAAAAAAGCGGAAGCAACCGGCGACCAGATGGCTTTCCAGGAAGTAAGCGACATGATCCAGTTTGCCGACCGGTTGGAAAAACGGCTGCACGATCTGAAATTGAGCCGGCAGATCACCATCCAGAGCGCGCCGCAAATTCGCCTCATCCAAAACACAAACCAGACACTGGCAGAGAAAATCCAGTCTTCGATCATGACCGCGATCCCGTTATGGAAAAACCAGATTGCCATCGCATTAACGCTTATCCGCCAGCGCCATGCGGTTGAGGCTCAAAAGCAGGTGGCAAAAACGACAAATGAGCTGCTGCTGCGGAATGCGGAAATGCTGAAGGCCAACACGATTGAAACGGCGCAGGAAAACGAACGCGGCCTTGTGGATCTCGAAACGTTGAAAAAGACGCAGGAAAACTTGATTTCAACGCTCGAAGAAACGCTCCGCATCCAGCAGGAAGGTAGGGCAAGGCGGGTCCAGGTCGAACAGGAACTGGTGACAATGGAAAACGAGCTGAAGCAGAAGCTGATGAATTTAAAATAAGCCGCTTCCGGATAATTGGACCGTTTTTCGGGCATCCTAACCCTATCTTCTTTTCGGGGGATTGGTATGAAAAAACTCGACAAAGGCTATAGCCAAAAAGGGAAACCTTCAGCGGATACACCGAAACAGATGATGGCCGCGGAAGATTTGGAAAAAGCTATCCATCCGGCAAAACGGCAGAACAGCCCGCAATAATACGGCAACCGGCACGGCTCATTTCGCCGCGTCGGTTTTTGTTTGCAATCATTCGGCTTGCGGGCATATAATCGTATAATCGTCTTAAACGTTTATTTTAAGATACGGAGGGATTTTTTTGAAAAAAGTTTTATCTTTTTTGGGCACGGCGGCGCTTTCGGCAGGCGCGCTCGGATTTTATATTTCCGAGCAGGTGATGCATATGCGCAAAAAAGACGAACACCTGATCATTGACCGCGAAGTTGCGGCAAAGCGGCTAGATCTTGAAGCATACGCGTCTCTGCCGAAAGAAGAAGTGTGGATCCTCTCCCCTTTCGGCTATATGCTGAAATCTGTCTGGGTCAAGCCCTACCCCGATTCAAAAAAATTCATGATTTTCTGTCACGGCGTAACAGAAAACAAAATGAATTCGATCAAGTACATGAATGTTTTTCTTAAACGGGGCTTTAATGCCATCCTTTACGACCACAGGCGCCACGGAGAATCCGGTGGCAAATCGACGAGCTACGGCTACTACGAAAAATTTGATTTGAAAGCGGTTGTCGATGCGCTGCTGGCGCGCGAAGGGGAAGACATTTTTTTCGGCATCCACGGCGAATCGATGGGCGCCGCAACGCTTCTTTTGTATGCCGGGCAGCTTTGTGACCGGGCGGATTTTTATATCGCCGACTGCCCGTTTTCCAGTTTTCGCACCCAATTGATCCAGGAGTTTACACACGAGGCAAAGTTGCCTGGAAAATGGTTTTTCCCGCTTGCCGACCTTTTTGTCCGCATCCGCGACGGCTACTCGCTCCGCCATGTTTCACCGATCGATGTGGTCGACCGCATCAGAAAGCCTGTTTTGTTTATCCACAGCGCCAAGGACGATTACATTCTGCCGGAAATGACAAAAGCCCTGTACGAAAAGAAAAGAGGGCCGAAACAGCTGTTTATTGCCGAAAACGGAGCCCATGCCCAGTCATTTAATTTGAACCGGGAACAGTATGAAAAAGCGGTTGATGAATTTTTGGAAAACATTGTCCTCGGAAACCGCAATTTTTAACGCATCCTTCCCGTTTTTCTGAACATCCGCTTATGTCCATGAATATGGTATAGGAGCATGAAATCGGGGAGTGTCGAAGATGGAAATTTATACTGTGCAGCAAGGCGATACGCTTTGGCGGATTGCAAACCGCCTTAATGCGGATCTTGCGCAGCTTTTGGCGGCAAACGGGCTCGGTGGCTCGTCGCCGCTTGTGCCCGGCCAGGCACTTGTTATTCCTGACCGGTTTTTCCAATATATCGTCCAGGAAGGGGACCAGCTCGGAACGATTGCCGCGCGCCTCGGCGTTACGGCCCGGTCCCTGATCGAAGCCAATGTGCTCCGCAATCCCGCCTCACTTTCTCCGGGGCAGGTACTTTATATCCCTTACAGGAACCATACGGTCAGAGCAGGCGAAACATTGTACGGGATTGCCCGGGCTTATGGAGTGAACCCGCAAAGTATTACCCGGGCAAATCAGCTTACAAGCGCATCCCTTGCTGTAAGCCAGGTGCTTCGTATCCCGGCTCCCGCACGGCCGGTAAAAGAAGTCAACGCCTATACAACTTCTTTTGATGTTGCAGGCGCCGGGGAAGTATACAGGCTTGGGCATTATTTTACGTACCTGTCCCCTTTCCGCCATGCTTTCCGGGAAGACGGCAGCCTGACGCCGCTCAATGACCGCCCTGTCATCCAGGCGGCGGAAGCAAACGGTGTCCAGCCGCTTTTGATTCTCGCCAATTTTACGGAAAGGGGCTTCAGTTCCGATTTGGCGGCCCGGCTGCTCCGAAACGAACCACTGCAGGGCACGCTGATCAATAATCTTTTAACAGCCATGAGGCAAAAAGGCTACCGCGGCGTAAACTTTGATTTTGAGTATGTGTACCCTGAAGACCGCGACCGTTATACAGCCTTTCTGCAGCGCGCCGTCCGCCGCCTGCGCCCTGAAGGCTTTCTCGTTTCGACCGCGCTCGCGCCGAAAAATTCCGGAACACAGCAAGGGCTGCTTTATGAAGCCCATGATTACGGGGCGCATGGCGCAATCGTCGATTTTATCATCCTCATGACGTATGAATGGGGCTGGGCAGGCGGCAGGCCGTGGGCAATTGCGCCGATCAACGAAGTGAGACATGTCCTGGATTACGCCGTCACCGTTATCCCACCGAATAAAATCATGATGGGGGCGCCGCTTTACGGGCGCGACTGGAAAATCCCGTGGCACCAAGGGACATTTGCGCGCACCATAAGCCCCCAGGAAGCAGTTGCTTTAGCGGCACAATACGGCGCGGAAATCCGCTACCATCCAACGTATCAGTCGCCTTATTTCCGTTACACCGATGAAACCGGCCAGCAGCATGAAGTCTGGTTTGAAGACGCACGCAGCATACGGGCAAAAATCAATTTGTTGAACGAATACGGCCTGCGCGGCATCAGCTACTGGGTGCTCGGCAACCCGTTCCCGCAAAACTGGGTTGTCCAGCAGGCGCTCGTGCAGGCAAGAAAAAGATGAAAGGCGTGGCCGGCAAACGTGGAAAGCTTGCCGGCTTTTTTCATGCCCGTTCCACATCGATAATGGCATCCATTTTTAAAAAAACGGCCTCCCCTGTTTTTTTAAGCAGCTTCAATTCCCTTTCCAGCGGGCGGAAATCTTTTACGGTGCCGGTGATCTCGCGGAACGACCCGTCCTCGAAAAAACGGACCGAAACCGGCGCCTGTATCTCTCGGGCAAGCTTGAGCATCCGGTTGATCTTTTCGAGATGCTGCTCATCCAGTTCAGGTTTTTGCAGTTTTCCCTGCTCCCTTTTCCGTTTTAGAATTGCCTGTTTATGCTCGGGCAAAAACATGCGCGACCCCTCCCAAAGTTTGTTTCCGCGCCGCAAATAATCGTTCATTTATAATGCCCCCCTATCTTTTTGGCGCGTTCCAAAGCCTGGCCGGCATCGAGCAGCGACACCGCCCAGATGATCGACGCGGCCCCGTACTTCTGCTTGATGCGGTCCATCGTATAGCCGATTTTTCTTTGCGCCTCTTTGTTTTCAAACAATTCCAGCTGCCGGGTCTTGTCGCTGCACAGGCGCGACAGCTGCACGCTGATACGGCGCACCGGTTTCCCGTTCCAAAATTCGAGAAACAGCCGGCATGCCGCCCGGTAGACGTCCATCGTCCCGTTTGTCGGCGTCATGAGGGCCGTCTGGCGGTGGAACCCCGTCGGATGCGTATAGTCCGCCCCCTGGCAGCCGACCGAAACGCACCCCCCCATCACGCCTGATATCCGCGCCCTTGAACAAACTTCTTCGCTCAGTTCAAGAAGAATCACTTTAATTTCGCGCTCGAAACTCGCGTAATCGCGCGGCAGTGTCATCGCGTGCCCGATCGCCTTCTGCCCGTCATGCGATTCCCTTGAAACAGGCGAATAATCAATGCCGTTTGCCGTCTCCCACAGCACCTGCCCGTTTATGCCCCATCTTTTCTTTAAAACGGGCAGCGGGAAGCGGGCAAGCGCGCCAATTGTATAAATGCCGAGCCGCTTTAAATGCCGCTCCATCCGGCTTCCGACGCCGAACATCGCGCCGACCGGCAAAGGCCATAAATATTCCTCGATATTATGGTGATTCAGTTCAAAGATGCCGTTTTTATTTTTTTTTGCAAAATTATCGCATGCCATTTTTGCGAGCACTTTATTCGGTCCGATCCCGCAACGGGCGTAAACACCGGTTTCATTCATGATATCCCGCTGGATTTTGGCGGCGATTGCATGCGGCTCCCCGAACAGCCGCCTGCTGCCCGTCACATCCATGAACTGTTCGTCGACCGAATACGGTTCGACCATATCCGTATATCGTTCAAGGATGGCGGTAATTTGCAGAGACACATCCAAATAACGCTGCATGCGCGGCCGGACGATAACCGCATCAGGGCAGAGCTGCTGCGCTTCCCATAAGCGGAGGGCATTTTTGACGCCGCGTTTTTTCGCAAGCGGGCAGCCAGCCAGCACCACCCCGGACCGGCGCGCCGGATCGCCCGACACGATCACGGGCTTATCTTTGTATTCCGGATGGTCGGCCTTTTCAATGCTCGCATAAAATGACTGCATATCAACAAGAAAAATGACACGCTGGCCCAATTTCCACCCCTTCTTCCCTTACTTAGTTAGCGAGAAAGAATCACGAACCTATGTTCTTATTCTATACCCTATTATATTCGAATATACGTTCCCTATCCAATTATTTTTTTGGAAATGCAGCTATTTTTTTCCAGTAAAATTGGTGACCGGAATCCACTTCGGTATCCGGCTGGGGAAAGGAATCTTCTGCAGGAGTACACCCGTCAGAAAAAATATTTTTCTCAACAAATTTCAGACTTTGAAAAAAGAATGCTGCTTTTCTCCCCGTTTTTTTGCCCACGCTGATTTCCCGTATGTTTCCGCTGATTCAGCAAACCAAGGCGGGCGACCGTTGTTAACGCCGCTTTCCGTTGGCAGTCACGGGCTTCATCACGTGGCAATTCAGTTCGAGGGGAGCCCCTGCCGGCAATTTTCGCAGTCATTAAAAAATCCACGGGTGCAAATACCTGTGGATTTTCCTTCCTATCATTTTTTGAAAAACGCATTCCGCCCGAGCCTTTCCACAAACCCGGGAAAAAGTGCATGAATCATGCTTCCCGCATTCATCCATTGCGGGGCATTGATTTCGCGTCGGTTTGTAAACATGGCGCCGGCAATTTTTTCCGCCAGCTTTTCAGGATCGAGCATGAACTTTTCAATATTTTTCCGGTATGTCCCCGATTTGTCGGCAATGTCAAAAAAGTGGGTCGCAATCGGCCCCGGGTTTACGGCGGTCACATAAACACCGAACCGTGACATTTCCATCCGCAGGCTGTTCGTAAACCCGAGCACAGCAAATTTACTTGCGGCATAAACGCTTGATTTCGGCGTCGCCATTTTTGCCGCCTGTGAAGCAATGTTTACGATATGGCCGGCGCGCTTTTGTTGCATATGCGGCGCAACCGCTTTTGTGCAGGCGATCAGCCCGATGACATTGACGTCGAACATGCCCCTGACATCTTCCATCCGGATGTCCTGGACTTCGTCAAATACGCCAAACCCGGCATTGTTGACGAGGATATCAATATTTCCGTGCCGGCTGTAAATCGCATCAAATACGGCGGGGATTTTTTCGTGTTCGGATACATCGAGCCGAATTGCATCGCAAGCAACAGAATAAGCCGCCTCGATCTCTGCCTTGATTTTTTCAAGCTTTTCAAGGCTGCGGGCAAGCAAAACAAGATTGGCCCCGTTTTTTGCGCACGCAAAAGCGATTTTTTCACCAAGCCCGCCGGATGCGCCGGTAATGACAATCGTTTTGTTTCTTATACGTCCGTTCATATTGCCATCTTCCCCAATTTTTCGTATGTATCTTACAATTGTATCGCATGCCGCCTGGAATGTCACTTTCGGAAAGGCCCCTATTTTCTCTGAAAATTCCAAGAATATCCTCTTGACAATGGTTCCTTTTTTCTTCATAATGAATAATACATTTTCAATATGCGATCGGCTATGACCGGGACCAGTAAGCCACGCATGATGCAAGAGAGTGGAGTTCGAGGCTGGAAAACTTCGCCATCCTCTGCTTGGCCGAACCTGCCCTGTGAGCTGTTTGGCAAACCAAACCGGAATAAACCGTTAGACTAATGAGATGCGGGAAGCCATTTTCCCGCAAAAAAGGTGGTACCGCGGAACAACGCCCTTTCGTCCTTTAACGGATGAAGGGGCTTTTTGCTTGGAAGGAGGAAAAACGATGAAAGTATCTTTTATCGGCGCCGGATCGATCGCCGAAGCTATGATCGGGGGCATACTGAAAAAAGGCGTTGTCAAATCCGGTGATATCAAGGTGCATAACCGTACAAACAAAAAAAGGCTTGCGGCATTGGAACACCGGTACGGCATCCAGGCCGCACCAACATTGGAACAGCTTTTTGACGGCCCGGATGTTGCCGTTTTGGCTGTAAAACCGAAAGATGTTCCAGGAGTGCTCCGGTCCGTCCAGCCGCTGATCGCACCTGGAACACTCTTTATTTCGGTAGCGGCCGGGATCACCATCCCGTTTATGGAAAACCAATTGAGCCTGGACATTCCAATTGCACGCGCCATGCCAAATACCTCGGCAAAAGTCGGGCAGTCGGCAACCGGGATCGCGTTTAACGCAGCCGCCACTAAAACGGACCGTAGGCGTGCGCTCGAAATTTTTTCGGCGATCGGCCTTACGATGGTTGTGGAAGAAGAGCAGCTCGATGCGTTGACGGGACTATCTGGCAGCGGACCGGCCTATATTTATTATATCGCCGAAGCGCTTCAGCAATCGGCAGCAGAAATCGGGCTTGAAGCACACGCGGCGAAACACCTCATTATCCAGACGATCATCGGCGCGGCGGAAATGCTAAAAACTTCAAACGAGCCGCCGAAAGCACTCCGGAAAGCCGTCACAAGCCCGAACGGCACAACGGAAGCAGGCATCCGCATCCTTGATGAGCGGGATGTGAAACAGGCATTTATCGATTGCGTCAAAGCGGCAACAAAGCGTTCAAAAGAATTGTCCCTTGTCCAAAAAGAAACCCCGGTAGCAGAATAACGTAAAAACACAAAGCGGTGGGCAACCCAAAATGCCCCGCCGCTTTTTTATATTAGGAAACAGGCACTTCCATGAAGTCATGCACAAGCAGACTTTCGGGAAATACCGTTTTCGCTTCCTGCTCTAAGACAGGCCAGTCTTCTTTGCCGTACCTTGAGCTGATATGGGTGAGGAGAAGCTGCTTCGCCCCCGCTTCTTTCGCCGTTTTCGCCGCCTGAAATGTCGTGGAGTGAAAATAATCATGCGCCATTTTTTCACTTTCCCGGTTAAATGTCGCTTCATGAATTAGGAGATCGGCATTCTGCGCCAGCCGGACAGCTGCCGGGGACGGCCTTGTATCACCAAGGATAGCGACGACCCTCCCCTTTTTCGCCGGGCCGAGATAATCTTTTCCGTTGATCGTGCGGCCGTCATCGAGCGTCACCGTCCGGCCTTCTTTCAGCAGCCGGTACACAGGGCCGGGGTGGATCCCTTCTTTTTTCAATTTTTCGGCATCAAGGGCGCCCGGCTTGTCTTTTTCCATAATCCGGTAGCCGAAGCTTTCGATCCCGTGGTTTAAACGGCGCGCCTCAACTGTAAACTGGCCGTCTTCAAACACTGTCCCTTCGCCGATTTCAATAACGGACAAAGGATATTTCACATGCGTTTCGCTCACCCTCAAGGAGACTTCCACAAAATCCTTGATGCCTTTCGGGCCATATATCACAAGCGGGCTTTCCCCGCCCTGGAACGAACGGCTGCCAAGAAAACCGGGCAGCCCGAAAATATGGTCGCCGTGCAGATGGGTAATAAAAATTTTCTCGACTTTCCGCGGTTTTAACGTCGTGCGCAAAATTTGGTGCTGCGTTGCTTCCCCGCAGTCAAAAAGCCAGACCGCATTCCTTTCTTCGAGCAGTTTTAATGCAATTGATGTAACGTTTCTTGCTTTGGCAGGTACGCCTGCACCGGTTCCCAAAAATAAAATTTCCAAATGATTTCCCCCTTTACTTGCCATTTCCGGCCACAAATATAAACTATCTTATCATAATTTTAGCGAAAGGAAACATTTGCATATTATTTGCGTATTTGCCGGCGACAGTCTAGAATAAAGTGATACCGGAAGTTCATCGGTTTTGTGCCAAAAATATGAATAATAGAAGTCATTTTTTTCTCGTTTTTTCATGAAATGGTTTCAGAATGGCACATTATAACCGTATAATGAAATTAGGTTAGCTCTAATCGTGATTTTTTGAACAAAGAGAGGTATAGAAAATGCAGAGAACCGAGACACCAAAATCATTGTTTATGCTTTTTGGCGCAACAGGTGATTTGGCGAAACGCAAGCTGTTTCCTTCCTTATATAATTTGTACCGGAAAGGCAAATTATCGGAGCGTTTCGCGGTGATTGGCACGGCGAGAAGGGGATGGACGGATGAAGTGTTCCGGAACCATGTGAAGGATTCCGTGCTGAGCGCAAACAAACATGCCGAGCGGATCGAGGAATTTGCCTCGCATTTTTATTACCAGCCGCATGACGTGACGGATTCCGACTCATACATACAATTAAAACAGCTGGCGGATGAGCTGGATGGAAAGTACCAATTGGAAGGCAACCGCATATTCTATTTAGCGATGGCTCCGGAATATTTCGGCACGATTTCCGACCATTTAAAAAGCGACGGGCTCACCGATACGAAGGGGTTTAAGCGGCTGGTTATCGAAAAGCCTTTCGGACATAACCTGGAAACGGCAAAAGCGCTGAACAACCAGATCCGCAAGTCTTTCTCGGAAAGCCAGATTTACCGGATCGACCATTATTTAGGGAAAGCGATGGTGCAAAATATTGAAGTGATCCGGTTTGCGAATGCCCTGTTTGAGCCGCTTTGGAACAACCGCTATATTTCCAATATCCAAATTACATCAAGTGAAATGCTCGGGGTGGAAGAACGGGCGCGCTATTATGAAACGAGCGGGGCTTTGCGCGATATGGTGCAGAACCATATGCTACAAATGGTGGCGCTTCTAGCGATGGAACCGCCGATCAGCCTGACGACAAATGAAATCCGCAGTGAAAAAGTGCGGGTGCTGCGCGCATTGCGGACCATTGAAGGGGAAGATGTACCGGAATATTTTGTGCGCGGGCAGTACGGGCCTGGCAAAATCAACGGCAAAAAGGTTCCGGGCTACCGGGAAGAGCTGAATGTGGCACCGGACTCCAACACGGAAACGTATGTGGCCGGAAAGCTGATGATCGACAATTTCAGATGGGCGGGCGTGCCGTTTTACATCCGTACCGGCAAGCGGATGGCCGCGAAATCGACAAAAATTGTGGTGCAGTTTAAAGACATCCCAATGAATTTGTATTACAACACGAACCATGATCTGCATCCAAATTTGCTTGTCATCCACATCCAGCCTGAAGAAGGGATCACACTGCATTTAAATGCGAAAAAACCGGGCCAGCATATGGAAACGACCCCTGTACAGCTGAGCTTTGCCAACAGCAGCAAAAATGGCATCAATACGCCGGAAGCATACGAAAAGCTGATCCATGACTGCCTCCTCGGGGATGCGACGAACTTTACCCACTGGGATGAAGTCGCCTTATCGTGGAGCTTTGTCGACAAAATTTCGCAAGTATGGGAAAACAAAGCCATTTCCTTCCCGAATTACGAAGCCGGCACGATGGGCCCGAAATCTGCCGATGAGCTGCTCGAAAAAGACGGCTTCTTCTGGTGGCCGGTAGAAGACCTTGAAGTCTGCAACTGCTAGAAAAAAAGCGGAGGCGCTTGCCCCGGCCCTCAAAAATAAAAGGAACACGCCGTACATAAATGGATAGCGTGTTCCTTTCTTAAACAAACTATCGGTAACAGAAAATTGCGGGGTGGAAACATGGGGAACAGAAAAAATGTGGAAGATTACTTGAAGGAAGGCATTTACGGGGAAAAAGAAACGTTGCCGGAAGAGCGCAAAAAATTTCTCGGAACCATCCGGGAAAGGATTGTCGCCGCTTTAACAAACGACCAGGTCATGGAAGCGGAAACCTATCCGGAAGTAACCCGGCTTCTCCATGAACATCCGGACGCAAAACTGCTTTTAAACGGCGCCCTCGATTACAGCTATCTTTCCAAATACATCAAGGAAGCGGACAAAAGCGACATTCCCTTCTCCATTGTCGAGAAAAAAGGCGTGGAAACCGATATCGGGCTTGTGCTCGCATACGACCATGCCATCAATCAAAAGGAAATTTATATCAAAAAGCAAAAAAAGGAACCCGAAAAGCCGAAAAAGAATGGCCTCTCTTCGCTTTTCAGTTTTTGGAAAGACTAGAGGACAGGAGGATCATGCGGATTCTCCGCTTCTCTTCCGGTTTGGATAATATTTTCCCCGAATTTTTCGCGTAGCTGCTCGATCGCCTTATACAGCGGCTCTTTTTTTGCGGCTTCTTCATACGTAAAAAGGCTTAACTGTTCCGCTGCCGCCCTGCGCTCAACTAAACCGGATCCTGTTATGCCGAGAAGGCGGACCGGGGTATTGTCCCAGTGCCGGATAAAAAGCGCCCGCGCCGTTTCAAAAAGCGCTTGACCGCTTTCAACAGGACTGCTGCATTTTTTACTTCTTGTCACCGTCTTCCGGTCCCGGTAACGGATCATAACGCTCACATTCGTTGCCGCATAACCTTTTTTCTCCATCCTTTCCGCCGTTTCATCCGCCAGTTTTTTCAGGACAGCATTGATGCGGTGCTCGTCATCCAAGTCCTCAGGCAGCGTCTGCATGCGCCCGATGCTTTTCGTAACATTTACGGATTCCGGATCGACCGGCCTATTGTCTTTGCCATTCGCCCTTTCTTTCAGGCGGATGCCGCGGATGCCGAGCAATTGCTTTAGTAATACATCATCCGCATGCGCCAAATCTCCGATCGTAAAAATACCGTGTTTTTCGAGTTTTTCCGCCGTTTTGCCGCCCACACCGTGCATATCGATTAAAGGCATCGGCCATAATAAGCGAGGAATATCGCGTTTCCGGAGGACGGTAATGCCCAACGGCTTTTTCATATCCGAAGCCGTCTTTGCCAAAAATTTATTTGGGGCGACGCCAATACTTGATGGCAGGTCAAGCTCAGCCAGAATCTCCTGCTGGATCGATTCGGCGATCAAAAGCGGGCTGCCGGGTTCGAATTGATCCGTTATATCGACATAGCCTTCATCTATGGATACCGGCTCGACAAGCGGCGAATACCGGCGCAGGATCGCAAACATAGCGGCGGAAGCCTTTTTATACCGCTCAAAATGGGGTGGAATGACCAACAGATCCGGGCACCTTTTTTTCGCTTCCCAAACCGGCATCGTCGTTTTTACGCCGTATTTCCTTGCTTCATAGCTGCACGTCACAATAATGCCCTTCCGCTCTTTCGGATTGCCGGCAATCGCTACCGGTTTGCCTTTCAATCCGGGGTTTTCCGCCATTTCAACCGAAGCAAAAAAACTGTTCATATCCACATGCAGAATGACGCGGCCGTTTTTCAGATAAAACTGCTTCATCATCCACCAACTCCGGTGTTTTGTGATTTTGCGGCCGCTTTTGCCTCTTTCATATAAGCCGCAATTTCTTTTATCCCTTCAAGCGATTCCGTGAACAAATCGGCATCCACCACTGTAATAAGCCGTCCTCCCAGATTTGCCACGCCCGTAAAATATTTTGTGCGGTCATAACCAACAAGACCGATCTGTTTTTGGTCATTTTCCAGTATTTCCACAATATCATTCGCTTCTTTCACAAGCAGGCCTATCGGAAGGGCCTGAGTCTGTAGCACAATGATGCGCGCATCCTCTTCATGCACTAGCTGCGTTTGATAGAAAACATGCTCCACATCAATAATCGGGACAAGCTCATCCCTTACCCTCATCACACCCCGAACAAATTCCGGCAGTTTCGGGATCGGGTTCACTTTTTGTGCCCTTTCAATGGAGATCACCGATTGGATATGAATGCCGTACTCCTCTTCCCTCGATTTAAAAATGATAAATTTATTGAGCGTATTCATCCGTTTCGTTCCTTTCTTTAAAAGGGGATGCGGGAGGCCGTTTTCGCGTCCCCCCGTCGCAATGGATCTGTTATTTTTCTTCTGCGGCGGTTTCCGCAATCGCAACTGCCATTTCCGCCAGTTTCACCAGTTCTTTGACCGGAATCCTTTCGTTGGTCGTATGGATTTCTTCATAACCCGTGCCGAGGTTCACCGTTGGGATATTAAAGCCGGAAATGACATTGGCGTCGCTTCCGCCCCCGCTTTGCTCGAGTTTGCTTTCACGGCCGATTTTCGCTGCCGCTTTTTTGGCAACTTCAACAACCTGGTCGCCGTCAGCGAATTTGAAGCCCGGATACATGACGTTCACTTCAATTTCCGCTTTTCCGCCCATTTCCTGTGCCACTTGTTCAAACGCTTCCTTCATTTTCGCCACCTGCGCCTCCATTTTTTCCGGCACGAGCGAACGGGCTTCGGCAAGAATATCGACGCGGTCGCATACAATATTCGTCGCTCGGCCGCCTTCAAAGCGCCCGATATTGGCGGTCGTTTCGCTGTCGATGCGGCCGAGCGGCATTCTTGAAATGGCTTTTGCAGCAATCGTAATCGCAGAGACGCCTTTTTCCGGCGCCACCCCGGCATGGGCCGTTTTCCCTAAAATTGTTGCCTTGATTTTTGCCTGCGTCGGGGCGGCAGTGACAATCGTGCCGACCGGGCCGTCGCTGTCAAGTGCAAAACCGTATTTTGCCTTTAACAGGGAGGGATCCAATTCACGGGACCCGACAAGGCCGGACTCCTCGCCGACGGTAATCACAAACTGGATATCCCCGTGCCGGATATTGTCTTCTTTCAACACCCGGATCATTTCGAACATAGCGGACAGCCCGGCTTTATCGTCCGACCCTAGAATCGTGGTGCCGTCCGAGACGATGTAACCGTCTTTAATGGACGGTTTGATGCCTTTTCCCGGTACAACGGTATCCATATGCGAAGTAAAATAGATCGGCGCGGCATCCGGTACGTTCCCTTTCAATGTGCAGATCAGGTTTCCGGAGCCGTGCCCGGTTTTTCCTTTTGTATCGTCTTCATATACTTCAACGCCAAGGCTTTCGAATTTTTTCTTCAGCACTTTGCCAATTTCTTCTTCATGGCCGGTTTCCGAATCCACCTGAACCAATTCAAAAAATTCTTTTACTAAACGTTCTTCATTGACCATGGAAAACCCTCCAATATTTGTATGTACTTTATCAGTATATCGCTAAATGTGCGGACAGACAACGATGACCCCGCCGCATGATTTTGCTTGTGCATTTTCCGGATTCGGGCTAGAATAAACTTATCATTGTCCGTGCAAGAGGTGAAAAAAGTTTTGTCGAAAAAAACGCAAAAGATCGTGGTGTATTTGATGCTGCTGGCAATGTTGGCCGGCACAGTTCTCTCCGGATTGACCATGCTGTTCTAACAAAGAAGGAACGGGAATGCCCGTTCCTTTTTATTTGATTGCGCCCTTCTCTTTTGCCAGTTGGAGCATCGATCGATTCGAACGGGTGATGTAAATTTTCACCCCGACTGGCACTTCTTCGTACAATTTTTCAAGCGCCTCCTTAGGCAGCCGGATGCAGCCACTTGAAATATAGCGGCCGATTGACGAAGGGTTATTCGTGCCGTGCAGGCCGTAAATCCGTCCGTCCGTGCCGCGAGCGTCAAACCCGATCCAACGTGACCCGAGCGGATTGCGCGGATCCCCGCCCGGAATATTTTTTTTGCGGTAATAAGGGTTTTTGGCTTTCACTTTAATGGTAAACAACCCTTCCGGCGTCAGCTCGTTTGTTTTTCCGGTCGCAACCGGTGTTTCCATCCGGATTTTCCCGTCTCGGATCCAGGCGAGCCGGTTGGTTGCTTTATTCACAATGATCAAAGGGTCCCCTGACGCAACACCCCCATCAGCCGGCAATACCGGCATGCTGAACAAAAGCATTACTGCCATCCATACATGCATATGCCATTCACCCGTTGATTGTATTTTCCTTAGTTTGCTTAACGGAGCGGGTTCCATACATGTTAAATCCACTTTTAATTGTTAAATATTGTTCAATTTCCTGCAAGAAAACATAAAGTGCCGCCCTTGCCTCAAATTCCTCCCTTGTTTTCGGAAGTTCCATTTTTTTCATATTTTCCTGGAGGGTATGTAGCGATTCCAGGCGGTGGTGGGCCGTATTTTGCGGCTTAATATGTTTTTCACTTCTTCCAAAAAACGGGCAACGAACATCCGCTGTTCCACCATATGGGAGATCGATGCCAAAGTCGGCAGGCACCTTCCAATATTTCAAACTGCTTCGCCCGCATCGAAAAATAATCATAATAAAATGTATCCCCCGCTGAGAGCCGGTTCTCGATATCGCGGAACGCAAGCTTCTTCCCTTCTTCAAGCAGGGCGGCAGTCTCAGTAATTTCACTCCCGTCCCACGACATTTTCTCAAACTGCAAATAGGAGATCATTTCTTCGAAAATAGCTTTAAAATTGTTTTCAATTTCAGCCCGCATCGCGAGCAGTTTTGAATCGAGGCACGGCATGTACAAATTGATGACCAATGTGGTTCCAATGCCGATGAAAATGATGGCGCCCTCATTCAGTAGAAAAGCATACGTAATATGCCCTTTTGCATAAAAATGGAGCAAAATGACACTTGAAGGAACAATCCCTCCTGCACTTTTAATGCCACCGTCAGCGGGATCAAGATCAGCAAAGTTATGCCGATGACATAAGCTCGGTAGCCGAGAAGTGTGAAGCAAAGGGAGGACAATGCTATGACTATTATGCATGCGAGAAGCCGGCTCCATGCCGCAGTAAAAGATTTCTTTTTCGTATTTTGGATGCAAAGGATCACGATTTGATCGCGGCGGATAAAAAATTTTGCAGATGGAAAAACTGGTCAATGCTGATTGCCACTGGTGCGCCAACAGCAGTTTTTAAAATCCTGTAACCAATCCGGAACATCGTCTTTCCCCCCGAAAGTAAATAAAAAAGCCTGAAGCCTTTTCCAATCGTAAGGCTCAGGCTTGAAGAAGGCCAAATCAAAGTTCTTTACAGTATTCTTTGAACAATGCCTGCAGTTCGGCCACGACAGCTGCAGGGTCATGCCCTTCGATCTGATGGCGTTCAATCATTTTCACAATCTTTCCGTCTTTTAAAAGTGCAAAAGACGGGGAGGACGGCGGGTAACCGGTGAAATAGCTGCGCGCCCTCGCGGTTGCTTCCTTATCCTGCCCGGCAAACACTGAAACAAGCTGGTCAGGCCGCTTATCGTAATGGATGGCATGCGCTGCAGCCGGACGAGCGATTCCGCCTGCGCAGCCGCACACAGAGTTGATCAAAACAAGCGTTGTCCCTTTTTTGGCGAAAGCTTCGTCCACTTCTTCAGGCGTCCGCAGTTCCCTGTAGCCGGCATTGACAGCTTCTTCACGGGCCTGCCGGACGACGTCATTCATATAGAGATTAAAATTTACAGTCATTTTTCCCTTCCTTTCTTGCTTGTACTACTGTTACAGACTATCATAGCAGGATTTACCGCCACCTTTCAAACGTTCTGTTTGGCGCTGCATTTTTTTGCTTATTCATAGTAAAATGTGTAAAAAACTTGCCAAAAGGCGTTTATTTTCTTTGAATCCGGGGTACAATAATAGTACATCTAGATCCATACCCCTAAACTCCCTAGATGCTTTGGATAGCGGTTTCTCGCTGTCCCTTTTTATGCCGAAAAAACCGGGAACTTTCCCGGTTTTTCTAATCTTATAACGGTTTTACATTCACTTGCTTAAGAAGTTCTTCCGCTTCTTCTTTCGTGCACAGTTCCATCGAGAATGCCGTTGCGCTTCCGCAGGCGACGCCGAGCGCGAAAGCTTCTTCGTATGGCTTTCCTTTTGCAATCCCGCTCATAAATCCGGCTACGACAGAATCCCCTGCGCCGGCGGAATTTTTCACCGTCCCTTTCGGCGCCACTGCATAATAAGAAACCTCTTGATTCAGGAAGAGCGCGCCCTTTTCTGCCATCGAAATGATCACGTTTTCAACGCCCATATCCAGTAGGCGGCTGCCGTATTTGTGTGCTTCTTCCGGCGTTTCCACTTTTACGCCGAAAATCTCTCCAATTTCATGGTGGTTCGGCTTAATTAAAAACGGGTCCGCTTTAATGACGTGATTCAGCGGTTCGCCGGAAACATCGGCAATCACCCTTATATTTTTTTTCTGGCATCTTTTGATCAAATCCACATAAATCGTGGACGGCAGGGAACTCGGGATGCTGCCGGAAAATAAAATCATGTCGTTTTCATTCAGTTTTTCAATTTGGGCAAGCAGCTTGTCCAGCTCTGCTTCCGAAATGGACGGGCCTTTCCCGTTGATCTCGGTTTCTACACCTGATTTTAATTTAATATTGATCCTTGTATCTTCAGAAACATGGACAAAGTCCGTTGAAATGCCTTCTTCCCGCAGAAATTTTTCAATATAGCCACCTGTAAAACCGCCGAGAAAACCAAGCGCCGTGGAATCGACGCCGAGCCTTTTCAAAACGCGCGATACATTGATGCCTTTTCCGCCCGGAAATTTCGTATCCATAACAGAGCGGTTCAACCCGCCGAGTTCAAAATTTTCTACCTGGACAATATAATCGACGGACGGGTTCAGCGTAACAGTATAAATCATTCCTCACACAACCTTTGCTTTCATTTATCCTTTTCTCTCCTGGAAGCCTGGAAAACAGGCTGCAGAACAAATCTTATTATCCCCCTTTTTTCCTTCTCAATCGCAGCCAGCCATCTGAAATTGCAATCCTTCCGGTCGTTATTTTACAATCAAAAACAGTATAAATCAATTAAATTCATTCAAAAACAATCAGTTTCGATAATTTGCCACACTTTCCGCAAAACAGAAAAACCCGCTTGAATAAAAGCGGGCAATGGATCATTAATAGAGCGGTGCGGTTTCCGGTGTGACCGCTTCTAAAATGTCTTTTACGCGTTTTAAAAAGCGGCCGCAGACCAGTCCGTCCAAAATGCGGTGGTCGAGCGAAAGGCAAAGGTTCACCATATCGCGGGCGGCAAACATTCCGCCATCCATGAAGACAGGGCGCTTGACAATCGATTCCACCTGCAGAATGGCAGCCTGCGGGTAATTGATGATCCCCATCGACTGCACCGAGCCAAACGTACCGGTATTGTTGACGGTAAATGTGCCGCCTTCCATATCTTCAGGCGCCAGTTTCCCTGTACGGGCTTTTTGCGCCAAATCCGCAATTTCGCGGGCAATGCCTTTAATCGATTTCTCATCGGCCCGTTTGATCACCGGGACATACAGCTTATCTTCCGCTGCTACTGCAATCGAAATGTTGATCTCGTGTTTTTGGATGATGCTGTCCCCGGCCCAAGTTGAGTTGAGCTGCGGATACTCTTTTAACGCCTGAGCAACAGCTTTTACAAAAAAGGAAAAATAAGTAAGATTAAAGCCTTCACGCCGTTTAAAATCTTCTTTCACGGCATTCCTGTATTGCACAAGATTCGTTACATCGGCTTCCACCATCATCCACGCATGTGGAATTTTCTCCTTGCTGCGTACCATATTGTTTGCGATTGCTTTGCGCACGCCGGCAACGGGAATGACAAGGTCTTCAGCAGCCGCCTGTTGCGGTCCAGGCGCCGGCAGCGTTTGTTTTTCAGCAGCAGGGGAAGGTTGGGAAGCCGGAGCTTGCAGTTGTTCCGCTTGCGGTTCGTTAAGGCTTCCAATAATTTTTAAAAGGTCTTTGCGGGTGATCCGGCCTTCCTTTCCCGTTCCCTTTACTTTGCTTAAGTCGATGCCGTGTTCCTGGGAAAGCTTCAGAACAGCCGGCGAATAGCGCATTTTTTTCCCTCCGCGGTTTTCCGGCGGTTCCGGGGAGACAGGCACGGATTCCGGTTCCCCTTCTTGCCGCATTCCGCTTTCCTCTTCAGCCGCTTCGATTTTGACCGTGCAAATTACTTCGCCGACCGCGACGGTTTCATCCACGGCCGCGATCAGTTCCACAATCTCGCCGGTAAAAGATGAAGGCACTTCCGCATTGACTTTATCCGTCAACACTTCACAAAGCGGGTCGTATTTATTGACATGGTCGCCGGGGGATACGAGCCATTTGCTGATCGTCCCTTCCGTCACACTTTCCCCCAACTGCGGCATTGTAATGTTTTTAATCGCCAATTGACACCCTCCTTACCTGCATCTTAAAATTCGGCCAACTCCCGCATCGCTTTTTCGATTTTATCGGGATTGACCATAAAATATTTTTCCATCGTCGGTGCATACGGCATCGCCGGAACATCCGGGCCAGCTAAACGCATAATCGGGGCGTCAAGATCAAACAGGCAGTGTTCCGCAATGATAGCGGCCACTTCACTGATGATGCTCCCCTCTTTATTGTCTTCGGTGATGAGCAGCACTTTTCCCGTTTTTGCCGTCGCCTCCATAATCGCTTCCTTGTCAAGCGGGTACACAGTGCGCAGGTCAAGAATATGGGCATCAATGCCATCCTGTGCGAGCTTTTCCGCCACCTGCAGGGCGAAATGGACACAAAGCCCGTATGTGATAACCGTGATGTCCTCGCCTTCCCTTTTCACTTCGGCCTTTCCGATCGGCAGCACATAATCATCATCGGGCACTTCCCCTTTAATTAAACGGTAAGCGCGCTTATGTTCAAAAAAGAGGACAGGATCGTCATCGCGAATCGCTGCCTTGAGCAAACCTTTTGCGTCATAAGGCGTGGACGGCATCACGATTTTAAGGCCCGGCTGGTTTGCAAATACCGCTTCGATCGATTGCGAATGGTACAGGGCGCCGTGGACACCGCCCCCGTAAGGCGCGCGCACGACAAGCGGGCAATGCCAGTCATTGTTCGTACGGTAGCGGATTTTGGCCGCTTCGGAAATAATTTGGTTTACTGCCGGCAAGATAAAGTCGGCAAACTGGATTTCGGCAATCGGCCGCATCCCATACATCGCCGCACCGACCCCGACGCCGACAATCGCGGATTCGGCGAGAGGGGTGTCGATCACCCTTCCGGCGCCGAACGCTTCATATAATCCTGCTGTCGCTTTGAACACCCCGCCTTTTTTCCCGACATCTTCCCCCATTACAAAAACTTTTTCGTCCCGCTCCATCTCTTCGCGCAACGCTTTTGTGATCGCATCAATATATGAAATTACCGCCATGGTCTTTCCTCCTCACTCCTCGCCGTATACATAACGTAGTGCATCTTCCGGCTTTGCATACGGCGCATTTTCGGCATAGTCGGTCGCTTCATTCACGATCTGCATGACGTGTCCATTAACTTCCTTTTCTTTTTGCACGTCCAAAAGGCCCAGCTCTTTTAAATATTGGCCAAACGTGGCGATAGGATCTTTTTCCTTCGCTTTTTTCACTTCTTCCGGGGCCCGGTAGCGGTCGTCATCATCGGAAGAGTGCGGCGTAAACCGGTAGACGACCGCCTCGATCAATGAGGGCCCTTCTCCGCGCCGTGCTCTGTCCGCCGCTTCTTTGACAACTTCATAGACAGCGAGCGGGTCATTTCCATCAACGGTCACGCCCGGCATGCCGTAGCCGATTGCCCGGTCGGAAACGCGAGGATTCCCGAGCTGTTCCTCAATCGGGACGGAAATCGCATACTGGTTATTTTCGCACATGAAAATCACCGGCAATTTATGGACAGAGGCAAAGTTCGCCCCTTCATGGAAATCGCCCTGATTGGAAGAGCCTTCCCCGAACGTCACGAAGGAAACAAAGTCCTTTTTCTCCATTTTTCCGGCAAGCGCAATGCCGACCGCATGCGGAACCTGTGTTGTGACAGGCGAAGACTGCGTCACGATCCTGTTTTTCTTCTGCCCGAAATGGCCCGGCATCTGGCGCCCCCCCGAGTTCGGGTCTTCCGCTTTCGCAAATCCGGACAGCATGATGTCGCGCGCGGTCATGCCGAAAGCGAGCACTACCCCGAGATCGCGGTAATACGGCAAAACATAGTCTTTTTTCCTGTCGAGCGCAAATGCTGCGCCGACCTGGGCGGCTTCCTGCCCCTGACAGGAAATGACAAACGGGATTTTCCCGGACCTGTTCAACAGCCACATCCGTTCGTCCAATTTGCGCGCCAAAAGCATCGTTTCATACATCTCGATGACATCCCGGTCGCTTAAGCCCAAGCTTTTATGCCGATTTTCAGTCATATTGTTCACTCCCCATTCAAAGCATTACGCATGGATTTCAAGCCCGTCGACAGCGAGCGCCGCTTCCCCGATTGCTTCACTCAGCGTCGGGTGCGGATGGACTGCCATGGCCACCTCCCAAGGGGCTGCATCCAATACGCGCGCCAATCCGGCTTCTGAAATCATATCTGTTGCATGCGGTCCAATGATATGTACACCTAATATATCGTTCGTTTCTACATCTGCAACCATTTTGACGAAGCCGTCCGATTCGCCGTGGACGAGCGCTTTTCCGACCGCTTTAAAAGAAAATTTGCCAACTTTCACATTGTACCCTTTTTCTTTCGCCTTGTCTTCACTTAATCCGACACTCGCAATTTCAGGGTTTGCGTACACGCATTTCGGGACAAATGTTTCATTGAGCGGATCCGGATTTTTGCCGGCAATATGGTCAACCGCAATGATGCCTTCCCGCGATGCCACATGGGCAAGCTGCAATCCGCCTACACAATCTCCGATTGCATAAATATGGGATTCTTTTGTCTGGTAAAATTCATTCACCCGGATCGCGCCGTTTTCGATTTCTATCTCCGTATTTTCAAGGCCGATATTTTCTATGTTGGCGACCCTCCCGACAGACAATAACAGTTTTTCCGCCTCAAGCGTTTTTGCGCCGACGTCTGCTTCGATCCGCAATTTGCCTTCCCCGGTATGAAGGGAAGCGGGATTTAAAGTAGTGCCTGTTAAAACCGTAACCCCTTTTTTCTTCAGCAGGCGGGCGATCTCTTTTGATATTTCGCAGTCCTCGCCCGGCAAAAGGCGGTCTGCTACCTCGCAAATCGTGACTTCCACGCCGAAGTCGGAAAGCATGGACGCCCATTCAACCCCGATCGCACCGCCGCCGGCAATGATCACCGATGCCGGGAGTTCCGAAAGTTCCAATGCCTCATCGGACGTGAGCACATATTCCCCGTCAACCTCAAATCCCGGCAGAACGCGCGGGCGCGAACCGGTTGCGATAATCAAATGTTTCGGAAGGAGCATTTCGTTTCCGCCGCCGGAACTTTCCACCGAAACCGTTCCTGGAAGCGGAGAAAAGATCGATGGGCCGAGGATTCTGCCTGTGCCTTCGTACACATCGATTTTCCCTTTTTTCATAAGATGCACTACACCTCGGTGCAGCTGGCCCACTACCGCCTTTTTCCGCTCCTGGATTTTTGCAAAGTTCAATTCGGCGCCAGTTACGTCAATGCCAAAATCCCCGCTTTTCCGGATTGTCCGGTAGACTTCCGCGCTTCTTAAAAGGGCTTTCGTCGGAATGCAGCCTTTATGCAGGCATGTGCCGCCAAGTTTCTCTTTTTCGACAATTGCGGTTTTTAATCCGAGTCGGGAAGCGCGGATAGCCGCCACATAGCCCCCAGTGCCGCCGCCCAGCACAACTACATCATATTCTGTTGCCAAACCGTGTACCTCCTTCTTCGTTTAGGCCGCATTGCCGAAGCAGCAATAGCGGCATGTTGACTGCCGGTGTTAATACTGCAGCCGTTTTTCCAAAATGTGTTTATTATATAGCAAAAACTGCGACCTCGAGCGGGAAACTTTTCGGATCCGTTCTTCTGCCATCCGGTCGGCCGCCAAATATGTCGGAATCCGGTCGCGCTTTGAAATTTCAATGACTTTTTCCACATTATTGTATATTTGCTCAACTTTTTTCATAGCCCTTTCCCGGTTGTAACCGTGCAGTTCATCGGCGACATTGATGACACCGCCGGCATTGACAACATAATCCGGTGCATAGAGGATACCCATTTCATGGATCAGATCCCCGTGACGCGGCTCTTTCAGCTGGTTATTCGCCGAACCGGCAATGACTTTTGCCTTCAGCAGCGGAATGGTGTGATCGTTTAATATCGCCCCCAATGCGCACGGTGCAAAAATATCGCAGTCCACTGCGTAAATGTCCTTTGGATCCGCCGCTTTAGCCCGGAAAGCGTCAACCGCGCGTTTCACAGCATCAGCGGCAATATCGGTCACAATAAGATTGGCGCCTTCCCCATGAAGATAACGGCACAATTCAAAGGCGACATTGCCGACACCTTGGACCGCAATGGTCTTTCCTTCCAGCGAATCGCTTCCGAACGCTTCTTTTGCCGCGGCTTTCATCCCGACATAGCAGCCGTATGCGGTAACGGGCGACGGATTGCCGGATGAACCGTACGTTTGCGAAACACCTGTCACAAAATTGGTTTCTTCATGGATGATGTCCATATCTTCAACAGTGGTGCCGACATCCTCCGCCGTGATATAGCGGCCGCCGAGCCCTTGGATAAAGCGGCCGAACGCACGGAACATTTCTTCATTTTTGTCTTTGTGCGGGTCGCCGATGATAACCGTTTTACCCCCGCCAAGATTCAGCCCCGCCGCGGCGTTTTTATAGGTCATGCCTTTTGCAAGCCTCAGTGCATCTTCAATTGCCGCTTCTTCGGATTCATACGTCCACATTCTTGTTCCTCCGAGCGCAGGGCCGAGCGTTGTATCGTGTATGGCGATGATTGCCTTTAAACCGGATGCGGCATCATGGCAAAACAAAAGCTGTTCGTAATCATATTTTCCCATATAATCAAAAATTTCCATTTTGGTGTCCTCCGTTTTCCGCAAAAAAGTGCTGTTACTCTTTTCTATGCATCATGGGCGGTTTTGCTATTAAAGTGCCCTTGATGCGGGGCTTTCTTTTTGTACACCGCTGAATTTGCTCCGCAGCACGCATCGGGCATCTTCGCGCGGCACCCCAGCATCAGGATCCCTTCTTGCCCGCTTTTTCCGCAAATTTTACGGTGAACAACCATGCTCCTTTGCCAATCAAAAATGCAAAAATAATGCCATTTTGCGTGGTATTTCATTTTGCACCCTAACGATGCCTTCCAAACATTTATGGAAGCGGAGACGGGGCACGCGGGAAAATAAACTTACGTTTACCAGTTTGCTACTTTTTGCACGAAGATGCAAATTATTGCATGCCGTTTTTTGCAAGATTGTATTTCTCCAATTTATAATACAGGCTTCTTAATGAAATGCCGAGCTGCTTCGCTGCTTTTGTTTTATTTCCGGCGTTTTCCGCCAATGCTTTTTCGACCACATGCTTTTCAAACGCTGCCATCAACCTGTCCAGATTCCCTTCTCCCGCCACAAAATTGTCATTTTTTTCAAGCCTTTTCCCCGCCGTTAGCCCAAGCCCGGCCAGGTGCACGGCATCCATGATTTTTTCTTGGAAACCCATAAAAATAATCGCCCGGCCGAGTACATTTTCAAGTTCGCGGACATTCCCCGGCCAATCGTACCTGCATAAGACCGAAAGCGCCGCCTCCGATATTCCTTCCACGTTCCGGCCGTAATCCTGGTTGATTTTCTGGATGAGTCGCTTGCATAATAACGGAATCTCCTGTTTTCTCGACCTGAGCGGCGGAATGCGGATCGGCATTCGGTCAAGCCGGTAATATAAGTCTTCCCTGAACTTCCCTTTGGCAACAGCTTTTTCAAGATGAACGTGCGTGGCGGCAATGATGCGGACATCAACTGGCACCGGTTTTGTCCCCCCGACGCGGACGATTTCCTTTTCCTGCAGCACCCGCAGCAGCTTTGCCTGCATATGGGCGCTGAGCTCACCGATTTCATCCAAAAACAGGCTGCCGCCGTCCGCTTCTTCAAACAGTCCTTTTTTTCCGCCCCTTTTCGCGCCCGAAAAAGCTCCTTCTTCATAGCCGAAAAGTTCGCTCTCAAGCAGAGATTCGGAAATGGCCGCACAATTTACACGGATAAACTTATGATTTCTGCGGCTGCTGGCCTGGTGGATCGCATGGGCAAACAATTCTTTTCCAGTGCCGGACTCCCCGCGCAATAATATTGTGACGGGCGTCTGCGCCGCAAGTTTTGCCTGCTCGACCGCCATATCCATCTCATCTGATGCATGGATAATATCATCAAATGTATATTTGGCCGTACTTACCCGCGCCATTTGCCTTGCACGGCTCAGTTCTTTCGTTAACGACTCGATTTCGGACACATCGTGGATGACACCGACGCTCCCCTTTAATGCTCCGTTCACGATCACCGGCGCCACATTGACAACCACTTCCTTTTTTAACGGGCCGACCCGCATTTTTACGCCGCGGACCGGTTTTTTTGTCTGCAGCACCTTATAATGCATGCTTTCGCCCTCCGATATGTCCGCGGTTGCCGGTTTGCCGATCACTTCCTCCTCGCTTAAGCCGGTAATCCTTGTATAGGCGGGATTAATGAGGATGCCGTGCCCTTTTTCGTCAACGACCGAGATCGCATCATCGCTCGAATGAATGATCTCCTGCAGCATCATTTTGATTTCTTTTAAATTTGTGATTTCCTCAGCCTGCTTTACGGCTTCAGTAATATCGCGGAATACCGAAATGGCCCCGGCAACTTCACCGTCTTCGTTGAACATCGGGATATGGGATGCAAGTATTTTTGTGCCGTTCTGCAATTCGATTTCCACATTTGATTCGCTTTTCTTTGTTCTGAGTACATGCTCCAGCCTGCTGTTCGGGATGACACATGAAATCGGCCTGCCCACCACACTGCAGGCGGATACACCGTTGATCTTTTCCGCACTCCGGTTCATAAAAATAATATTGCCGCCTTTGTCAATTACTGTCATACCTTCTGCTGTCGACTGAAGGATCAGTTCATGCTTTTTCGTTTCATTTTCCAGTTTCCGGATGAGGGCTTCTTTTTCCTCCAGCAATTTGGCAATCAAGTAGGCGACACTACCGGGGACAACCGTTTTTTTCGGGCATTCGGCAACGATTTCCCGGAATACATGCTCATTGCTGGTCACTTCGATGATGATGCCAACATTTGAGCGGGCATAACTGCGCCAGTCCTCCCCTGTTTTCACGCCCATTTCTTTAGCCAGCCTGATTCCGGCGGCATCTGGATTGATGTCCACGATCGCCGAGACATGGAACCGCGCACTTTCCGATAAAATTTTTAAAATTGCTTTCCCGCCTTTTCCGCCGCCTACAATTAAGACGTTTTGCAATTTTGTTCCCCCTTTTTCAGTCCTGTTTGATTTGCCATCCTCCTATTCAATTTTTACGACTGTTGAACGTACCGGATTCACAATGAAATACGGATTCCGCAGCAACCATAGCCAATGCCAAAGCGTCCCACAGGCATTGCCATTTTATTACATATAGAATCGCTTTTATATACAATTGGAAGCATTGCCACACTAAAAATACGGATGGTATAATGGGAAAAATACGGGAAAAGGGGGAACGGGATGGGAAGGTTGATTGCGCTTTTTATTTTGGCTTTTCCGGTCATCATGGCGACTGCCGGCATAAAATGGATGAGGGATATGATTTTCGGCATTTTGCACCACCCGTTTCCTTCACTCTCCGTACAGTTTTTGGCAGGGCTGCTTTTTTGCACAGGCGGGGTTGCATTTACTGCCGGTTTTATCCTGCACCGAGACCGTAAACACAACAAAGTGCAGAAGCGTTTCAGCAAATAAACGCAAAAACATTCATGGCCATCGGCAGAAAAAAACCCGTTAAGAAATTTAGTTTCTCGACGGGTTTTTTCGTTTCGGTACAGCCCCTTTCCGCTATTCGTATTCTTTTCTGATCCGTTCCGCCATTTCCGGATAATCCGTAATAATGGCGGTGCAGCCTATTTCAAACAGCCTCCGCATATCTTTTTCGGTATTGACTGTATATGGCCTGACAGCGATGCCGTTTTCCATCGCTGTTTGAATAATCTGGTCACTGGTGGTCACGAGACGTGGATGGATCCCCCCCGCCCGGATGGATTTTGCATAAACCCAAGGCATAAACAGCATTTCCGAGTATAGGGGGGCAATTTCGATTTCAGGTGCCAGCCTGTAACAATGGATAATCGAATAGTGGTTAAACGAAGAAAAAATGACCCGCTCCTCCAGTTGATAAGCTTTGATTAAAGCAACCGTTTTTTCCTCGATTGACGGATAGCTGATTTTCGCTGTTTTCAGTTCAATATTACAGAGGAGCCGGTTCGTTTTCAGCCAGCCGAAAACTTCCTTCAGCGCCGGGATGCGGAGTTTTCCCGCCACACCAAAACGGTCACGTACGTCCAAGTTTTGCAATTCGGCGAGCGTAAAATCTTTCACAAAACCTTTACCTGATGTTGTCCTGTTCACGGTTTCATCATGGATGACGACAATTTCCCCGTCTTTAGAGAGTTGGACATCCAGTTCGATGCCATCCGCTCCCGCCCTTTCCGCTTGCAAGAAAGCTTCCATTGTATTTTCCGGATGGGTCCCTGCTGAACCGCGATGCGCAAAAATAAATGTCAAATGCCCCACATCCTTTTCTTTTCAATTCCCATCTTTTATATATTCTTCAATCGGCACGGAGATGAAAAGAAGGGCACAGGGAAGCGAGCATTCCCGTACGGATACTTTTAAACACACATAAAATGGCCGGTTGTAAGGATTTGTATCGTCTGCCGGCCCCTAACCCTTTCAGGAAGCTTTGTGCTCAAGGCGAAGTTTGTCTGCGACCATGGCAATAAATTCACTGTTTGTAGGTTTGGCTTTTGTCATAGAAACCGTGTACCCGAATAAAGTGGAAATCGATTCAATATTCCCCCTGCTCCACGCAACTTCTATCGCATGGCGAATAGCGCGCTCCACACGGCTGGCAGTGGTATTGTATTTTTTGGCAATTTCCGGGTACAGCACTTTTGTAATCGAACCGAGCAGTTCAATATCATTGTACACCATTGAAATCGCCTCCCGTAAATACATGTACCCTTTAATATGGGCGGGCACCCCAATTTCGTGGATGATGCTCGTAATACTCGCATCGAGATTTTTCGGTTTTGAGTCAGCCTGTACGCGGCCGAGGCCGGACGGGGACTTCAGTACAGTGCTTGCTTTGCCGCTTATCTGCCGGATATGGGAAACAAGCATATCCATATCAAACGGTTTTAAGACAAAATAAGAAGCGCCGAGTTCGACTGCTTTTTTCGTGACGTCTTCCTGGCCGAAAGCTGTCAACATGATCACATTTGGCATCGGCGAATGGCCCGTTTCCTTTAGTTTTTTCAAAACCCCGAGTCCGTCCAGATGCGGCATAATGATATCGAGCAATAAAATATCCGGCGCCGCGTCTTTCAGCTTTTCAAGGCATTCCGTTCCGCTGTAGGCTGTGCCGGTAATTTCCATATCTTCCTGCGATGATATATACTCTTCTAATAGACGTACAAGTTCACGGTTGTCATCGACAATAAATACTTTGATTTTTTTCACTACCACTGTCCTCCTCAAAAAAAAATAACCGTATCTCTTTACATAAATATGTTTCGACAATGGCGGAAAAATTCCTGCTTTTTTATAAATTTTATTTTTTTTCGAAAGCGGAAGGGGACGCGCCCCTTCCTTTTATGCCTGCTTCATTGAGCATCCATTCGATATGGACGCCGTATCCGGATGTCGGATCGTTGACAAATACATGCGTCACCGCACCGACAAGCCGGCCGTTCTGGATAATCGGGCTTCCGCTCATGCCCTGTACAATCCCCCCTGTTTTTTTCAGGAGTTTAGGATCGGTAATTTTGATGACCATTCCTTTCGTTGCCGGAAATTTTTGCGGAATGGTGCTGACGATTTTAATCGAATACGCTTCGACCTTTTTTCCGTCCACAACGGTTAAAATTTTGGCCGGCCCCGTTTTAACCTGGTCGGACAGCGCAATCGGGATCGGTTTGGCATACCCGTTACCCAAGCTGCTTAAGCTGCCGTTTAGCTTGCCGAAAATGCCGAACGGGCTGTTCTTTGTGATCGTCCCGATTTGGCCCTCTTCGGAAAAGCGCGCAAGTTTTTCCCCTGGGCTGCCGTTTTTCCCTTTTTCAATGGACGTGACTACCGAATTGACAATCCGGCCGTTTTCAACGACGATCGGCTTTTTGGTATCCATATCCGAAATGACATGGCCGAGCGCTCCGTATTTTTTTGTTTTCGGGTCGATAAACGTCATGGTGCCAATGCCAGCAGCGGAATCCCGGATATACAACCCGAGTTTATAATTTTGTTCGGTTTTGTCTTTTTGCGGATGGATTGTTGTCCGGATCGTCCGGTCATCCCTTTTGATGACAACCGGAAGTGCCTTCCCCTCTTCCCCCACCTTTTGCACAATTGGGGCAACATCGGACATATTTTCGATTTTTTTCCCGCCCATTTCGAGAATCATATCGCCGACTTGAATGCCGGCTTGTTCCCCGGGAGAGATTTTTCCTTTGTCCGTTTGCACAAGATGGTGGCCGACGACGAGGACACCGAGCGTTTTCAGCTTGACGCCGATCGACTGGCCGCCCGGAATCATCTTGATGTTTTTATACACTTCCACATCGGTTTTTTTAATCGGGACGCCTGCCAGTTCAAGAAACATTTCTTCTTTTCCGGCTGTTTTCCCTTTAATCGAAACCGATTGCTTATTTTCCTTGATATCCGCACTGTTCCCTTTTACAGCAACTGTTGCAGCGGCGGATTTATGGAATTCAATTTGCTGGCCTTCCATTAAGCGAACTTGCTTCGGAAAGTGAAGGTATTGTTGAAAAGGTTGCGAAAAACCTAATAGCACAAGTGAAACAAGGAGAAATCCGCCAATCAGCTTTCTTACGTTTTCAAAGTTCAAACAATCCACTCTCCTCGCTTCTAGTCCACCCTTTTGGTTTAGCCTTTATTTTATTTGGCTATGATTTTAATTTAGCCTTGAAGCGCTTTAAATATAACCGGACCGTTGGAAAAAAACCTGCCCAAACTGGATAGAAAGGGGTCGGCTCCACCTTTTTTCCAAAAGGCGGGCCCCGGACCCCTTATTTAATCGTTTCGGCCAGTTCTAGCAGTTCTTTTGCATGCTGCCTTGTCAGGTCAGTCATTTCGACGCCGGAAATCATGCGGCCGATTTCTTTAATTTTTTCTTCCTGCCCTAACGGTTTTACTTTTGTTCTCGTCCGTCCTTTTACCGTTTCTTTCATAATAAACAGATGGACATCCGCCATAGCGGCGACCTGTGGGAGATGGGTGATGCACAGCACTTGCGAATGGACCGAAATGCGGTATATTTTTTCCGCGATCGCCTGGGCGACCCGACCGCTGACGCCTGTGTCCACTTCGTCAAAAATAATTGAAGTGATCCCCTGATGTTTTGAGAAGATGGTTTTTAAGGCGAGCATAATCCGGGACAGTTCCCCGCCAGATGCCGTTTTTGCCAAAGGCTTGAGCGGCTCGCCCGGGTTTGTGGAAATATAAAATTCAACCTGGTCAAGCCCATCGCGCCTGAATGGGATCTCATCCGCTTCAAAATAATCATCCGCAGTGGAAAGGAAACGGACTTCAAATGTTGTTTTGTCCATATAAAGCTGTTTTAATTCGGAATGGATATTCTTTGTCAGCTTTTCCGCCCATTTTTTTCGCAAATCGCTGAGCTGTTTAGCTTCCAAATACAAATCGCGCTTGACCGTTTGCAGTTCTTTTTGCAGCTGTTCCACATGATGGTCACGGTTTAGGATTGACTCAATTTCTTCTTCAATTTTCGCGCCGTATTCCAATATTTCTTCGATCGAGCTGCCATATTTCCGTTTCAACTGGTTGATTTCATTCATCCGTGCTTCAATCTGGTTCAGCCTCTCCGGGTCAAATTCAAGCATATCAAGTTGGGAGCGGATCGTACGGGCCGTATCTTCGAGCGTATAAAAACAATTTTGCACCGTCTCCAAGAGCGGCGCAAGCGCAGGATCCGCTTCGGCAGCCGTTTCCAACTGTCCCATGACAAGCCCGATCCAGTCGAGGCCGTGCTGTTCGCCCTGCAGCGCCTCATAACTTGTATTCAGCGATTCAAACAAGCGTTCAAAATTCATCAACTTCCTTTTTTCATCGGCCAGTTCTTCATCTTCACGGAGCTTCAGGTCGGCCCTTTGGATTTCACCGTGCTGGAACTGAATGAGGTCAAGACGCTGGGCAAGCTGCTGATCGTTTTCGTTCATTCTTTTTAAACGGCCGGATACAGTTTCGTATTTTTTATACACTTCCCGGTAATCGTCAAGCGCCGCTTCAATTTCCACCCGGCCATAATGATCGAGAAGCGGCAAATGGAATGTTTCATTTAATAATTCCTGGGTCTCATGCTGGCTGTGTATATCAATTAATGTTGACCCGATTTCGCGCAAAACTGAAATGGTGACGAGCTTTCCATTAATGCGGCATACGCTTTTTCCGGCCTTCGAAATATCGCGCCGCAAGATGACCATGCCTTCTTCGATGTCTATGCCGAATTCGCGGGCCCGTTCCATGCACGGATGCCCGTCGTCCACTAGAAATAACCCCTCGATTTCAGCGCGGTCCTCGCCGTGGCGCACATATTCGGACGATCCCCTGCCGCCTGTCAGAAGCTGGATGGCGTCAATGATAATCGATTTGCCGGCGCCTGTTTCCCCTGTCAGGACGGTTAAGCCATTTTCAAACGATAGAGATAATTGGTCGATAATGGCGAAATTTTTAATCGATAGTTCTTGCAGCAAGTGAACATCACCACTTTCTTAAAGCATGTCCAAAAATCTTTGTGCAACCGATTCGGTCTCGTCCTGATTTTTGCAAATGATCAAGCATGTGTCATCCCCGCACAAAGTCCCGATGATTTCTTCCCAATCCAAAATATCAATCAGAGCGCCGATTGCATGGGCGTTCCCCGGCAAAGTTTTCATCACAATTAAATGCCCGGCCGTATCTACGCTGACAAATGCGTCTGCCAACGCCCGCCTCAGCTTCTGCGTCGGATTGAAGCGCTGGTCGGCAGGCAGACTGTATTTGTATCTGCCGTTATTGAGCGGCACTTTCACAAGATGAAGTTCTTTTATATCCCTTGAAATCGTCGCCTGCGTCACATTGAATCCGGCGTTCCGCAAACGCTCAACAAGCTCGTCCTGCGTCTCAATATCGTAATTCGTAATCATTTCCCGTATTTTAATTAAGCGCTGTCCTTTATTCATGTCCTCACCTCAAGGCGTGCTTACTTTTGTAAATATGCATCTATCTGTATGTTAGCGTATTTCCGGGAAAATGTACATTGAAAGAAGCAGCCATGCCTGTAAGAAAATCTTAATGCCGTATCAGTTGCTTTTTTCGCACACGTACCCGGTTAGACATCAGCCTGTCCCTTTCTAGGCGGTACAGCCTGCGCAAAAAAGCCTACTGGAAAACCAATAGGCTGTTTTGTAAATAACATTACCCTTTTTTCAGTGCGGCGTGGGCTTCTTCCACCACGTCTTTTACGGCCACCGGGAGGCGGTTCTGCCCCCTATCCTTTTCATAAGCCGGCCATTTGAGGTGGATTAAAAATTCGATATTGCCCTCACCGCCGGTAATCGGGGAATAGGAAAGGTTTTCAACCGAAAACTTTTCATGTATTGCAAGATGGATGATTTTTTCAATGACTTCCCGATGCACTTTTTTATCCTTTACGATCCCTTTTTTGCCAACCTGCTCGCGCCCTGCCTCAAACTGCGGCTTGATCAAGGCGACAACATCGCTGTCCGGCGCAAGCAATGTTTTTAATACCGGAAGGATGAGGGACAAAGAAATAAAAGACACATCAATCGATGCAAAATCCGGGACTCCTTTTGTCAGATTTCCCGGGGTTACGTAACGGAAATTCGTCCTTTCCATGACGACAACCCGTTCATCCCGGCGGAGCTTCCATGCCAGCTGATTATAGCCGACATCAAGGGCGTACGACATTTTGGCGCCGTGCTGCAGGGCGCAGTCGGTAAATCCGCCGGTTGAGGCTCCGATATCGAGAAGGATTTTTCCTTTTATGTCAAGATTAAACACTTTTAATGCTTTTTCCAGTTTCAGCCCGCCCCGCGAAACATATGGAAGCGGGTTTCCTTTAACGGCAAGTGGTGTATCAACCGGGATTTTTTCGCCCGGTTTATCAAGTCGGGTTTCGTTTGCAAACACAAGCCCCGCCATCACCGCCCGTTTTGCTTTTTCTCTTGTTTCCATTAATCCGCGTTCTACGAGGAGAACATCTACACGTTCTTTTTTCATTGATGCTAAGCCCTTTTCTGATGTTTTGCAGTTAATTCGCCTTGTATTTCTTCGATAATCCGTTCAGTTGTCAAGCCGATTTCCCGCCATAATTCTTTTACGCTGCCATGCTCGATAAAGCGGTCCGGAATGCCGATACGGCGAATGGAATTGTGGTGGAAGCCGTGTTCATGGGCAAACTCTAACACTGCGCTGCCGAAGCCGCCTAGAAGCACCCCTTCTTCAACGGTCAACACCGGCATGCCGCTTGCAAGAATGGATGCCAGCACCGCCTCATCAAGCGGCTTCAAAAACCGTGCATTGACCACTTTTACCGATGTTCCCTGCTTTTGTAAATATTTTGCTGCTTCCATCGCCAGCGGGATTGTCGTTCCAAATGTAAGGATGCAGGCATCCGTACCTTCTTTCAGCACTTCCCACGTGCCGATCGGGATTTCCTTCAAATCCGGATCCAACGGAACGCCGAGGCCGTTGCCGCGCGGAAACCGCATCGCGATCGGGCCGTCGCCGTATTTTAAAGCCGTATAGACCATATGCTGGCCTTCATTTTCATCTTTCGGCATCATTAAGACCATATTCGGCAGGCTTCGCAGGAAGGCAATATCAAACACGCCCTGGTGTGTTTCGCCATCCGCGCCGACAAGGCCGGCCCTGTCAATGCCGATGAACACATTTAAATTTTGCCGGCAAATATCGTGGACAACCTGGTCGTAAGCCCGTTGCAAAAACGTGGAATAAATGGCCAAAAACGGCTTCATCCCTTGTGTCGCAAGGCCGGCCGCAAAAGTGGCCGCATGCTGTTCCGCGATGCCGACATCGTACACCCTGTCCGGCAGTTCCTGCTGAAACCGTTCCAGCTTGGAACCGACCGTCATTGCCGGCGTAATCGCAACAATGCGGGGGTCTTCTTTGGCAAGCCTCAAGACGGTGTCACTGACAAGTTTGCTCCATGCCGGTGGGGCGTTTACCGGCTTAATAAAATCTCCGGTTTCAATTTTATACTGCCCTGTGCCGTGCCAGGCGCCCCTTGTATCGTTTTCGGCAGGTTTATATCCCTTGCCTTTCTTTGTAATGACGTGCAGGAGTACCGGGCCTTTCGTTTTTTTCGCATACTGGATATTTTCAAGAAGCGCTTCGAAATGATGGCCATCAACAGGGCCGAAGTACGTGAACCCCAGTTCTTCAAAAAAGATGCCAGAAACAAGCAGGTATTTAAGGGAATCTTTCAGCCGTTCTGCGGTTGCCGCGAGCTTTCCGCCGACAGCCGGGATTTTTTTCAGCAAAAATTCCAGTTCATCTTTGGCGCGCCGATATTTGCTCGCCGTCCGCAGTTTGCCGAGCACCTGATGAAGTGCTCCGACATTCGGGGCGATCGACATCTCGTTATCATTCAAAACAACGATGATGTCCCTCTTCTCATGGCCGATATGGTTCAGTGCTTCAAAAGCCATCCCGCCTGTCAGCGCGCCGTCGCCGATCACAGGAACGATATAGGATTTTTCGCCTTTTAAATCCCGTGCCACAGCCATGCCCATCGCCGCGGACAAGGACGTGGAACTGTGCCCGGTTTCCCATACATCATGGATGCTTTCATTCTGCTTCGGAAATCCGGAAAGGCCGCGGTACTGACGCAATGTTTTGAATTGGCCCGCACGTCCGGTTAAAATTTTATGCACATACGACTGGTGGCCTACATCCCACAGGATTTTGTCTTTCGGGCTGTCGAAACATTTATGCAAAGCAAGCGTGAGTTCCACAACACCGAGATTCGGCCCAATATGCCCGCCCGTTTTCGACAGCGTTTCAATCAAAAAACGGCGGATCTCCGCACTCAGCTGTATCAGCGCGGGAATGTCCATTTTTTTCAAAAAGGACGGGTCCTTAATCGATTCAAGATCCAATACGGATCACTCGCTTTCATTTCAAAATAACGGCGTAAGCTTAAATTCTATTATAAACGAAACCTTCGCTTAGACAAGAAATTCCCGCTTTAAACATAATCCGGCAAATACCGACCCGTTTCAGCCAGTTTCGGCAAAAACGCTTCTGTAAAAGCGCTACCAATCATCAAGGGGCTAACCTTACTGTATTATAACACAAAAACGACATGGCGCGCATTAATGGTCCCGCGTTTCAACCATCCGTACCAGCTCCAGTAACGTGCCCGTATCCGCGCCAGTTTCTTTCAGCCGTTCTTTTGCCAGCCGGATGTGCTTCTTGAGTTCCGCTTTTGCGCCTTCAAGCGTCAAAAGTGCCGGGTATGTACTTTTATGGCGCGATTCGTCGCTGCCAACCCGTTTTCCAATTTTTTTCTGATCCCCTTCAATATCCAAAATATCGTCGCGGATTTGGAATGCAATGCCGAGATGTTCGGCAAACTGCCTGAATTGTTCAAGCTGCATGTCCGTTACGCCGCCGATCATCGCCCCGGCCAGGACACTGAACGTAAGCAGCTTACCGGTTTTATGGGCATGAATATATTCAAGTTCATCTAAAGTCAGTTTTTTGTTTTCCCCTTCCATATCGGCAACCTGCCCCGCCACCATGCCTTCCGGGCCGGCCGATTCTGCCAGGAGCGCAATCAGTTTCACTTTTAATGCATCATCCAGATAGGGGTCTTCGGCAATGAGCTGGAAACTGTGTGTCAAAAGCCCGTCCCCCGCTAGGATTGCAACCGCTTCCCCGAACACTTTATGGTTTGTCGGCTTTCCCCTCCGCAAATCATCATCATCCATTGCCGGAAGGTCGTCATGGATGAGGGAGTAAGTGTGGATCATCTCCACTGCGCACGCCGTCTGCATGCCTTTTTCAACACGTTCACCGAGCGCGGACACGGTTGACAATAAGAACAAGGGGCGAATTCTCTTTCCGCCGGCCTGGATGGAATAATCCATTGCTTCTTTTAACACGGAAGGCGCTTTTAGTCCCGCAATATATTGCGCCAGCCGTTTTTCAATTTCTTTCACATCATACGTCGCCTCGTGCAAGGTTATTCCTCCTCCTTAATTTCAAAATCCTTTTCTTCCCCGTCCTCGGACATGACTTTCGTCAATTGTTCTTCGACATTCTTCAATTTGCCGTGCAGCAGTTTGGACAGCTCCATTCCCTGTTTATAGATGGAAATTGCTTCCTCTAAGGGAACATCCCCTTCTTCCAGTTTGCGGACAATGTCCTCGAGCTGCGCCATCGCCTCTTCAAATGTTAATGATTCAGCCATTTTCTCTCCTCCTCCGAATTTCATCCACCGTGCACAAGAGCCCCCCGTCCGTTAACACGACCTGGATGGTGTCTCCTTTTTTGACCTGGCTTGTTTTTTTGATGATCGTTTCGTCTTCCGCCATTGCCAGGCTGTATCCCCTTTCCATCACTTTGAGCGGGCTGAGTGCTTCAAGGGCGGAAATGTTCTTCCCGAACCGGTGCTGTTTTTCCCGCAGCACCGCCTGCATTTGTTTCACCAAATTCCCGTGAAGGCTTATAAAATCCCGCCGCGCCTGCAAAAGTTTCTGCTCCGGCCGGTTGCGCAAAAGGCGCTCATACAAGTTCCGACACTGTTCCCCAGCCGCTCCGATCAGGCGTCCGGCTTCCCTGTGCAAGCTTTCCGCCAGGCGGTCAGCCTGTTCCATTTGCTGGCGGATCAGCCGGTACGGGTTTTTCAAAGCGGGCGACCGCTCGAGATACGCGAGGCGGCTGCTTTCATGGCGCACTTTTTCACGCACGCTCCGCAAAAGCCTTGCCTGCATGTTTAAAATTTTTTCACGTACTTCGTCGATATGTGGAACGGCAAGTTCGGCCGCGGCCGTCGGTGTCGGGGCGCGCAGATCAGCCGCAAAATCAGCAATCGTAAAATCCGTCTCATGGCCGACTGCGGAAATGACAGGAATCGTGGATGCGGCAATTGCCCGTGCCGTCATTTCTTCGTTAAACGCCCACAGTTCTTCGATTGAGCCGCCGCCCCTGCCGACAATCAGCACATCCGCTTTCCCCAGCCGGTTCGCCTCCTCAATCGCCTTGACAATGGAAGGCGCGGCATTTTCACCCTGTACGAGCGCAGGATGCAAAATGATTTTGACAACCGGAAATCTTCGCCTGATCGTTGTGATAATATCGCGGACAGCGGCACCCGTCGGCGAGGTGACAACGCCGACGACTTTCGGGTAAGCCGGTATCGGCCTCTTTTTTTCTTTTGCAAACAATCCTTCTTTCTCCAGCTTGTCCTTCAGCTGTTCATATGCAAGGTAAAGTGCGCCGATCCCGTCCGGCTGCATGCCTTTCACATACAGCTGATAACTGCCGCCTGCTTCGTACACCGAAACCGAAGCTCTGACAAGCACCTTCATGCCGTTTTCCGGATTGAATTTCAAAAACCGGTTGGCAGAGGAAAACATGACGGCGAGAATCCTTGCTCTCTCATCTTTTAATGTAAAATACATATGGCCGCTTGTGTGGCGTTTAAAATTGGAAATTTCCCCCTTGACATAAATATCCGCCAAATAAGGGTCGGCATCAAATTTCCGCTTGATGTATTTTGTCAACGTCTGTACCGTTAAATATTGCGGAGCCATACTTCCACCGCCTTTCTTTCCATTAAGAAAAGCTGCCTCCTTCTTTTGGGAGTCAGCTTTTTACCGGGCCCGTCCTGTTTTCTTTGACACTTAGGGGCACCCGCTTTTCCTGCCGTGAGATCCCCGCAGGCTGCACCAAGTTCCAGAAAACTTAAACCAAGGGCCTTTTACAACATTACCGTACTTTTTTCGCAGCTTTTAACGTGTTGGCCAGCAGCATCGTGATCGTCATCGGGCCGACGCCGCCAGGAACAGGCGTGATAAAGGAAGCTTTTTCTTTAACCGCGTCAAAATCGACATCCCCGCAAAGCTTTCCGTTTTCATCCCGGTTCATGCCGACATCGATCACCACGGCGCCGTCTTTGACGAAATCTGCTTTCACAAATTTCGCTTTCCCTACTGCGCTGATCAAAATATCCGCCTGCTGCGTGTAAAATTTTAAATCCGTCGTTTTCGAATGGCAATACGTGACAGTCGCATTTTCATTTAAGAAGAGCTGGCCGGCCGGTTTACCGACAATATTACTGCGGCCGATGACCACGACATGCTTGCCGGCGATTTCAATTCCTTTTGACTGCACCATTTTTAAGATGCCGCGGGGGGTACACGGCAAAAATGCATCCTGACCCGTCATCATCCTGCCAATATTGATTGGATGGAAGCCATCCACATCTTTTGCCGGGTCAATTGCTTCAATCACTTTATTCGGCCCGATATGCGGCGGCAAAGGAAGCTGCACCAGAATACCGTGGATATCGGGATCTTCGTTTAAATTTTCAATATGTTCGAATAATGTTTGTTCCGAAATATTTTCCGGTAGTTCGATCAAAACAGATTTCATGCCGAGCTCGCGGCACGCTTTTTCCTTATTTTTGACATATGTACGTGAAGCCTGGTCGTTTCCGACTAAAATGACGGAAAGTCCCGGGGTAATTCCTTGTTTTTTCAACTGCTCCGTTTCTGCCTGGATATCTTTTCTGATTTCAGCTGCCAATTGTTTACCGTCAATGATTTCCGCTGCCATTTCTCCATCCCCCGTCATTAAGATGATTGAATTGTATTTTTCATGTTGTTCAAAACACCGTTAATAAACTTGGCGGACTTTTCATCCGCAAACCGTTTCGAAATTTCAAGTGCTTCGTTAATTGCAACATTGGCAGGCACATCTTCCGCATACATTAGTTCATAAGCAGCAAGGCGCAAAATGTTTAAATCGACTTTTGCGAGCCTGTCCAGTGTCCAGTGTTCAAGATGCCGGCTGATCATGCCGTCAATTTCCGCTAGATGCGCAGCAGTGCCTTTTACAAGCTTTTCCAGATATTCATCGCTTTCCTGCCCGTTCAGCACATTCCGGACTGCTTCTTCCGGAGCTTCTTTGTTCATGTCGATCTGGAATATGGCCTGGAGCGCTTTTTCGCGGGCGGTTCTTCTTTTCATCATGTCGGCAATAACTCCTTTAAAAACTTCAAATTCACTTGAATCTATTGTAGCAGAATGGGGCCGCCAAAAAAAGGCCGGGACTTGAGCCCTGGCCCTTCCACTTACCCTTCCGTCTGGAATTCAGGTTCGTTCTTTTGGGTATCGAATTGAATTCCAACAATATGGATATTGACTTCTGCCGCTTCAAGAGCAGTCATGTTCAAGAGCGCCTGCCGGATATTATCTTGTACTTCCTGGGCAACAGACGGAATTGAAACGCCAAAATTCATCGTGCAGTATACATCCACTTTAATGCCGTCTTCGGCTAGCTCTACTTTAACGCCTTTACCGTGGTTTTTCTTGCCGAGGCGCTCTGCTACCCCGGTTGCGAAATTGCCGCGCATTTGCGCAACGCCTTCGACTTCAGATGCCGCAATTCCCGCAATAACTTCAATCACTTCAGGGGCGATCTCTACTTTTCCCAAGCCTTCTTCATCGTGGTGCATTTCTAACATTTGGTTGGTTTCTGCCATTTTTACACCTCCTACATACACGTTATTTCATTACATCGTATTTTTCAAGGAATTTCGTGTTGAAATCTCCTTCGATAAAAACTTCATGTTCGAGCAGGCGCTGATGGAACGGAATCGTTGTATAGATACCCTCCACGGCAAACTCGCTGAGCGCCCGCCTCATCCGTGCAATCGCTTCGTCGCGCGTCTTCCCGTAGGCGATTACTTTCGCAATCATCGAATCATAATACGGTGGAATAGTGTAACCCGAGTATGCGGCCGATTCTACCCGAACGCCGATCCCGCCCGGCGGAAGATAAAAATTTATTTTTCCAGGCGACGGCATAAAATTCTTTTCCGGGTTTTCAGCATTAATGCGGCATTCGATAGCCCAGCCGTTCCATGTGACATCTTCCTGTTTCAGAGACAGCGGCTCTCCCGATGCAACAAGGATCTGCTCTTTGACAAGATCGACGCCTGTCACCATTTCCGTAACCGGATGTTCCACCTGGATACGGGTATTCATTTCCATGAAATAAAATTTCTGGTTGCGGTGGTCAAAAATAAACTCGATTGTCCCTGCGCCCGTGTAATCCACGGCTTTTGCGGCTTTCACGGCTGCCTGCCCCATCTCTTCGCGCATCTCGCTTGACAGCGCCGGTGAAGGCGATTCTTCAAGCAGTTTTTGCAGCCTTCTTTGGATGGTGCAGTCCCGTTCCCCCAAATGGATGACATTGCCGTATTTATCAGCCATGACCTGGATTTCGACATGTCGGAAATCCTCGATGTATTTTTCAAGATAGACGCCAGGATTACCAAAAGCGGTGGAGGCCTCCTGCTGCGTAATTTGGATACCCTTTACAAGCTCCTCTTCGTTTTTCGCAACGCGGATTCCCCTTCCGCCTCCGCCGGCCGTAGCTTTTATGATAACCGGATAGCCGATCGATTCAGCTACTGCCTTCGCCTCTTCGGCATCTTTGACAAGCCCGTCCGACCCCGGCACGATCGGGACGCCCGCCTGTTTCATCGTTTCCCTTGCGACGTCTTTTGCGCCCATTTTCGCGATTGCTTCCGGGCTCGGGCCGATAAACTCAATGTTGCATTCGCGGCATAGTTCGGCAAAATCAGCGTTTTCCGCCAAAAACCCATATCCTGGATGGATCGCGTCGCAGCCGGTTAAAGTGGCGGCACTGATAATGTTCATAAAATTCAAATAGCTGTCTTTCGATGCTTTCGGGCCGATGCAGTACGCTTCATCGGCAAGCTGGACGTGCAGCGCATTTTTATCCGCTTCCGAATAAACGGCAACCGCTTCGATCCCCAAATCGCGGCAGGCGCGGATAATTCGCACCGCGATTTCGCCGCGGTTTGCGATTAAAACTTTTTTTATCATGAGAGTCCGCTCCTTACTTTGTCTTTACCAAAAATAACGGCTGGCCGAATTCAACAAGCTGGCCGTCTTTTACGAGAATATCTACGATTTCCCCTTCCACTTCCGCTTCAATTTCGTTAAACAATTTCATCGCTTCGATTATACATACGACCGTATTCGGGCTGACTTTGGAGCCGACCTGTACATACGGTTCAGCTTCCGGTGAAGATGCCTGGTAGAATGTGCCGACCATCGGTGATACGATTTTATGTAAGTTTTCGTCATTAGATGTCGCCGGGGTTTGGGGCTGTACAGGCGTTGCAGGCTGTGCTGCCTCAGAATGTACCGGTGGCTGCGGGGCAGGAACAGGCGCAGCAGCTTCCCGCAACGGGCGTTCAACTACCTGCACGCCGGAATTTTTCTTCATTTTAATGACAGTTCCTTCATTTTCATATTCAAATTCATCTAGGCTTGAACGGTCAACAAGCTCGATTAAAGCTTGGATATCCTCTACTTTCAGCATAAATGCCACTCCTTAAATTGAAATTCGTAATTCAAATTTATTAACATTTTATGAATAACTATCCATATCATACGATAACAGCGGGCAATAATTCAATGATTTGTATAAAATACAGCCTTCCGGAAATTTCCGGCCGGGCCCGGCTTCTCCAGAAAATACAAGGGGTAAAGCGGTTTACCTTTCAGAAAAGAACGAACCATTCATACTTTTCTATAATTTTTCAAATATAGAAAAAAAGGGCTGGACGCCCCTGTCTGAATCGTATTCTTTGTTTCATCAATTTGTCTGGAACTCTACCGCCAGCTTCGGCGTATTGCCGAGTTCCTGGTTGACGAGCTGGACGATTTCGTTTGCAGCCGCTTTGTCATGCTTTTTCGATTTCACGGTTACAATGACTTCGTCGCTATCTGCCTGCACGAGCGCATCTTCATATCCTTTTGCCTTGATCAGGCTTTCCAGCACCTGCTCTTTGTTCGCAGTTTCCGTCAATTTTTTCATTTCATCCATCGCCTTGCTTTTTTCTTCCGGCGTGAGGTCGGTTGAAGCGAGTTTATTTGTCAGTTCTTCCTGCTTTTTGCTCAGTTCATCCTGCCGCTCGAGGCGGAGCGCTTCAAAGACTTCATCGCTGGCGGGCTTCGTTGTCAACTTGATTTTTTGCGAAGAAGACGCATTTTCTTTTGATGACGAAGTCTCCTTTTCTTTATTTTGTTGGACAACCTGGTTCGTTGTTTTCGGATCGGCCGTCACGTAATAAACCGATAATACGACGACAAGGCTAAGCATTGTCAACAGCCAGACTGTTTGTTTTTTCAAAAGCATCATTCATTCCTCCTAATTCTTTTTCGGCATCACGGAAACCCGGTAACTTGCCACATTCAAAGCATTCGATACGGCTTCTTTTACCGATTTTTGGATGGAAATATCGCCGCCGCCGTCGCAGACAACGAGCACACCGGTAATTTCCGGCATTTTTGTTTCGGTAACAAGCGGCACTTCCTTATCCCCGTCCTGGACCGTTACGACTTTATCGTCCTTTGATATGCTTTCGATTTTCCGTTCCCCACCGTTTTTGTCGGTTTCGGTTGTTGTTTCGTTCTGGATTGTGGAGTTTTTTTCATACACTTTGCTTTCAGATGTGGAAACATTGACGCGGACGGTGACGGAGCCGACACCCTGAATCTGTTCAAGAATGCTCTTCAGCTCTTTTTCATACTGGTTTTCGTAAGCGAGGATCGTTTTCGATTTCTTAGATGTGCCTGATCCGAATGCCGCCGTTTCTTTTCCCGCAGTCTTTGCGGAGGATGAAACAGTGACAGCTTCATTTTTTTGGCCTGAATGCCCGAACAGGTCATTGATAAACATGGCCCCGAGCCCGCAAACAAATAAAAGGGTGACCAAATAGAGCTTTTTATGTTTTTTCGATTCATCAGGCGGTCCGGAAGGCAGCCACTTTTCTTTCAGTTTGTTAAACGGCCCCTGGTTACGGTCCATTTTCGTTTCCAAGCCCCCCTTCGATATGGAGTTCGATTTTTTCTTTTGGTACATTCCAGCGGTTTGACAACATTGAGATGATGGAGTTCTTTTCTGTGGAGCTTTCTTTTTCCGTATTTTCATCCGCGCCTATTTCGATCGGTTCAATCACAGCTACTGAGCCTTTTTCGTTTTCAGCTGCTAAGTAGACTTTGATTTTTTTTACATTGGTCACGTTTCCTAAAGCTGCCATATCCCCGCTTCCCTTTCCGTCTTTCCATTCAAGCTTAATATCCGATATGGATTTGCCGAACTGCTTTTCAACCTCCCCTTCCGCATCCTGTTTCAGTTGGACAGCCATTTGTTGTAATGTATATTCCTGCTGCATGGCATTTATTTCTTTTTTCTGCGTTTCCAGCGCATTTTCTTCCCCGTTTGAAAAATTTGCGCCTCCCACTTTAAATTTGGCAATGATGTCTTCGGGATTCATGGAAAAAAGCTGGAAGACAGGCGTTAAAATAATGGTGATTAAAAGTAGGCCAATCACCAGTTTTGTATACTTCCGCATCCCGGATTCGGGAAGGAGCATGTCCACGACCATGGTCAAAAGGATAAAAATGATGATATGAAGCACCCATTTTGTTAAATAATCCATACATTTCCCCCTTAACGCATCATCATCGTGAGGTTTCCGGCAGTGATGATCATGGTGATGCTGAGAAAAAACATGATCGTGACAATCGCCAGCGCGGCAAATACATACAGCATATTTTTACTGATAATGTCGAGGCAACTGATGACAGGCCCCCCGCCGAGCGGCTGCAGCAGGGCGGAAGCAAGTTTGAACATTAAAGACATCGTGAAAATTTTAATCGCCGGGAACACCGCAATTAGAAGCACGATGGCCACTCCCGCGATCCCGAGCGTGTTTTTCAATAATACGGAAGCGCTGATCACCGTATCGGCAGCATCTGTCAGCATCCGCCCGACAACCGGGACGAAATTTCCGGTTACAAATTTTGCGGTGCGGATCGCAAGCCCGTCGGTAATGGCGGTTGCCGTCCCCTGCACGGATAACACTCCTAAAAAAACCGACATAAACGCGCCCAGTATCCCGATTGCGAGGTTGCGCATGAGTTGCGCAAGGCGCGTTGCTTTATGCTGTTCGGAGAGGGTGCTTACAACGCTGAGCAAAGTGGAAAGCAGCAGCATCGGCAGCACAATATACTGGATCAACATCCCACTTGTGCTCGACAAAAAAATGATCACGGGGTGGAAAAATGCCGCCGAAGTGACGCCCCCTGAAGTCGATAAGAGCGCAAGCAAAAGCGGCATCAGGGCAAGGATAAACCCACCCATCGCCCGGATGGCCTCAAGTGCGTAATCGAGTGCGACATGAAAACTGTTCAGCGCAATGACCACCAGCACCATAAAAACGACAGCATATGCGATTTTGCTGACCGTCCCCTGCTGGAAGGAATGGTGGATTGTTTCCAGCAGCATGCTCAGGATTGTAAGGATAATGAGGGAGCCGAGCAGCTTACCGTTGATGAGCAGTTCCTGGAAAATAAACGAGAGAAAGCCCTTCAGCCAGGCCTGCAAAGAAAAATGCTTTTCGCCCTTGATGAAATCCATCAGGCTCCCTTTTTGGCTTTCCGGCAAATAGCCGCCATATTCACTGACAATTTTGTTCCAATACGTTTTCAATTCCGATAAGTCCAATTGATTCAATTGTTCATCGACAATTTTTTCAGATATGCTGTCATCCTTACCCGAATTTTCCCCTGCAGCGCAAACCGATTGCCCGCAGTAAAATAATGCAAACAAAATGGCCAGCACTTTGATCCATATCCTGCGCCGCATGTTTTTCAACTCCTAGCCTTTCGGAACGAGATTAACAATCGTTTCGATCAATACCGTGATAATGGGAATGGCCATCGTTAAAATGATGATTTTCCCCGCCACTTCAACTTTTGCCGCCATCGCCCCCTGCCCGGCGTCTTTTGTAATATTGGCGGCAAAATCGGCAATATAGGCGATTCCGATAATCTTTAAAATCGTTTCGATGTACATCGTGTCCACATTGCCTTTTTGGGCAATTTTTTGCAGGAGCCGGATAATGTCATAAATCTTGTCCATGAGAAAAAGAAAAATGAAACAGCCGGCAAAAAGCGTCAGCAAAAACGCGAAATTCGGCTTTTGCTCTTTTAAAATCAGCGCAAGGAATGTGGTGATGAGCGCAATACCTGCAATTTGCAGCATTTCAATGGGAAATCCCCTCCTTTCGTTTTTGGCTTGGCCTCTTTATTGAAAAGATTTGTTAAATTTTATTGTTGATGATCGCGAAATTCGCTCACTTTCCGAACGCATCGCGAGACCCCTCACTCGATACCTTGTTGCGAGGTCTCTTCTATCCCGCAGGAGTCTAAGAAATGAGATAATCAACATGGATCACGAACACAGCCTATTGAAAAAGAAAAACGGTTTTGATTTTGGAAAATAAATCCCCCACAATGGAAGTGACCAAAAATAAGATGTAAAGAAACCCGAGGAGCGTCACCCATTGCGCATATTCTTTCTTGCCAACCTGGTCCAGTATGGTGTGCAGAAATGCTACGACAATGCCGACCCCGGCAATTTTGAAAATGATATCCACATCAATGCCCATTGCCTCTCCCCCAAATTTGATCCGCCCCGGAAAGGTCAGATCAGCAAAATGACGATCAGTAATCCCGTGAGAACGCCAAGGCTTTTTGCCATTTTTTCATAGCGCATCTGCCGCTCATGCGCTTCTTTTTCTTCCCGTTCCAAATGCGTGAGTGCGAGCATGATCTGTTTCTGCTCGGTATAACGGTCATGTTTTCCCAAGTTTTCCCCAAGCTGCAGCAGCACTTCATGCTCGCTTTCCTTTAGGGCCGTGTTCCCCCAAATTTGTGCAAGGCTTTTTTCCCATGCCTCTTTTACCGTCGTTTCCACTGTTGTTAATTGCCCGGCAAACGTTTGAAAGAAAGAGGAGGCCGGTTCCGGCAGCTGCAAAGCCAGTTTTCTTGCTGCTTCATGGAGCGGCGTGTGCCCGTACATAATTTCAGTTTCCAACGCCTGAAGCGCACTTTTGAATATTCTTAACTGGCGGGGGCGCTCGCTTAAACGTCTCGCCATCTCGAATCCGGCCAGGCTCGTTGCCAGCACAATCAATGCTGCACCGATCAATTTAAGCACGGGAAACACCCTCATTGCTTTTGATCAAATCCCCATCCGCATTCCGGATTGCCGCAACGAATCCCGGCCTGCCCCCGCGCGCCAGTTCAAAAAAGCGGTCAAACGCCTGCTGGCTCAGGATTTTCTTTAAGATCGGGCGCTTCTGAATGTCCCGGTATGTTTCGCCATGGGTCGTCATGACTAAAGAAATTCCGGCATTTACCGCTTCCATGATCGCCTGTGCATCTTCCTCACGCCCGATTTCATCGACGATTAAGACTTCGGGGCTCATTGACCGGATCAGCATCATCATCCCCTCCGCTTTCGGGCAGGCATCGAGCACATCAACACGCGGACCGAAATGGAGCTGCGGAACGCCGCGCACACAGCCCGCGATTTCAGACCGCTCATCGACAATGCCCACTTTACAGGGTGGAATCCCACGTTCCGGGACGCCGCTTGAGATGAGCCGTGCAACATCCCTTAAAAAAGTGGTTTTCCCGGCCTGGGGTGCGCCGATGATCATGGCGGACAGCCAACGGCCCTTGTACAGGTAGGGGACATACGGCTCTGCGGCCCCGATTTTTTCGCGGGCGATCCTGATATTAAAAGAAGAGAAATAACGGATCGCCTTTACTTGTCCATTTTCAAGGATCACTTTTCCGGCAATCCCTACGCGGTGCCCGCCTTCGATTGTGACATACCCTTTTTTCAGCTCTTCTTCCAATGTATAAAATGAGAAATTGGCCAGCCGGTTAATCAGCTGTTCGGCGTCGTTTTCCGTCGGTATATAGCGTATAAAATAAGGCTTTCCTTTTGCGGTCACTTCAAGCGGGCGGTTCACGCGGATGCGGATTTCCTCCACATCATCAAGGATGTTTTCCCTCAAATTTTCCAACTGCTGTGAAATCGCCTTTGGCAAAACGCCCAGCAAATTTTTCATCCTAATCCCCTCGCTTACTAAAAACCCATACAGCTTGGTTCATTGATAATACAATCTATTCAACGCATCAAAAAATATGCAAAGAACAGTTTCTGTTATTCATAATTTAACTATAATTTCATTATGTAAACTCAATCATAGGATCAATGCCTACGTGCACAAAAACAACAAATGACAATCACTCCGCCAAAATAAAAAAGCTTGTGGCAGAACATGCCGTCAAGCTTTTTTTCAAATTAAGCGCGGGATACGTAAGTACCGTCCGTTGTATTGATGATTAATTTATCGCCTTCGTTGACGAAGAAAGGCACCTGCACGGTCAGGCCGGTTTCAAGGGTGGCCGGTTTCGATCCGCCTGTTGCGGTGTCGCCTTTCACGCCCGGTTCCGTATGGGTGACCGTGAGCGTAACCGTATTCGGAAGTTCGATCCCTAGTGTTTCCCCCTGGTACATGATGACCTGCACTTCCATGTTTTCCAGCAAATATTTCAACTCATCCTGGATTTGGGCAGTGCTCAGTTCGATTTGTTCGTACGTTTCCGTATCCATGAAAACGTGCTGGTCGCCGTTTGCATACAAATACTGCATCCTGCGGTTGTCAATTTGGGCCCTTTCCACTTTCTCGCCGGCACGGAAAGTTTTTTCCTGGATCGCGCCGGTGCGCAAATTGCGGAGTTTGGAGCGCACAAACGCAGCGCCTTTTCCTGGTTTAACGTGCTGGAAGTCAAGGACGCGCCAGATACCGCCGTCCACTTCAATCGTTAAGCCGGTGCGAAAATCGTTTACTGAAATCATATTTTTCCTCCTACATCTTCATACAATCCCTGATGGGGACTGTATCATTATAATATAATAAGTTCTTTTGTGGAATGTGTGAGCAATTCATTGGAATCTTCCGTAATCAAAGCATCGTCTTCAATCCGCACGCCGCCGACGCCCGGCAGGTAAATCCCCGGTTCAATCGTCACGACCATGCCCGGTTCCAAAGTGTAGGCTGAACGCTTGGAAAGATTCGGTCCTTCATGGATTTCAAGGCCGATCCCATGGCCCAGGGAATGTCCGAATGCTTCTCCGTAACCTTTTGACGCAATATAATCGCGGCTGACCGCGTCTGCTTCCACACCTGTCATGCCCGGTTTGATCTTCTCTACGGCCAAAACTTGTGATTCGAGCACAATATGATAGATCTCTTTCAATTGTTCCGAAGGCTCCCCGACCGCAACCGTCCTTGTGATATCGGAACAGTAACCTTTGTAGAGCGCACCGTAATCCAACGTCACAAAATCGCCTTTTTCGATCACTTTATTGCTGGCTACACCGTGCGGCAGTGCAGAGCGTGTGCCGGATGCGACAATCGTATCGAAGGAAGAAGCGGTTGCGCCGCATTTCCTCATGAAAAATTCCAGTTCATTGGAGACTTCCAATTCTGTTATACCCGGTTTGATAAAATCCAAAATATGTTTAAAAGCAGCATCCGCAATATCCGCAGCTTCCTTTAATATCTTAATTTCCGCTTCCGTTTTTATCAAGCGCAAATTTTCAACAAGGCCGGAAACAGGGACAAGCTCGGCTTTTAGCACACGCTCGTACGTTTTAAAAAGTGCGTAGCTCATATAGTCCTGTTCAAAGCCGAGCTTTTTGATGCCCATCGCCTCCACCTGTTTGGCCACTTCCTGTTCCACCGGGCCCTGGTGCTGAACAATTTCATAGCCTTCACACTGCTCGGAAGCCTGCTCGACATACCGGAAATCGGTAATGAATTTCGCTGCATCTTCAGATATCAGGACAATTCCGGTTGTCCCTGTAAAATTGGACATATAGCGGCGGTTGTACGGGCTCGTGATCAAGATCCCGTCAATGCCTGATTCCGAAAATTTTTCCCTTAGTTTTTCCAATTTGGACATCGTTATTCCTCTCCCTCTCTTGCCCCGAGAAAAGCCATAAGCGCCAGTTCATAGCCGTAAAGCCCGAGGCCCGCAATTTGCCCGCGCGAAACTGCCGCCGTAACGGAACGGTGGCGGAACTCCTCGCGGGCGTGGATGTTTGAAATATGTACTTCAATAACCGGTACACTGATGGAACTGATTGCATCCCGCAAAGCATAACTGTAATGCGTCAGTGCGCCGGGATTAAAAATGATACCGGCATAACCCTCTTCCTCCGCAGCATGGAGCCTGTCAATCAATGCGCCTTCATGGTTCGACTGGAAAAAGCCGACTGAAACGCGGTGCTTTTCCGCTAGCCTTTTCATACGCTCCATCAGGGACTGCAAAGAATCCGTCCCGTATATGCCCGGCTCCCTTTTCCCGAGCAAATTTAGGTTCGGGCCGTTTACAACAAGATATTTTTCCATTCCTAGCACCTTATTTTGACATTTTTTAACGTGCCCATTTTATCATAAATTGAAGGAAATTTCTATTTTTTTAACTTTCACTGCCGGGTATTTGTCTGTCCGGCTACCCTTTTTTTAAACTTTTGGCCCCTTTCATACTCAAAAGAAATCGAATATCCGATAAAGACTCCGTATAGGATGTATATGCATGCACATGTGGTGATCGTATTGGCATCCAGTTTTAAAAGCGGCTTCATGCCCGGGAAAATCGGATTCAGTACGAGCAGCACGAGCGCGCACAAGCAAAGGCCGTATGCCGCCCCCGCCCACATTGATTTGATTTTTTTAAAGAAAAGATAATAGACAATGGCAACACCGATCGAGATAAGCCCGTAAGCAAGAATGGCGATCATTTTGCCAATCCATATTTTCCGCCAGCTTCCAACTGTAAAAGGTTCCAGAAGGATATTAGGCTCAATCGTTGTAAAATGAAGGTAAAAGCACAAATAAGCTACAACGCTCCAAATGATTCCGCCGGTAAAACCAGTTACAATCACCATTTGGAAAAAAGTCAATGTATGTTCCTGGTATTTCAGTTTTTCGCTGCCGATTGCCATATTCCCACCCCAGAACGTTTAAGTTATGCCAACTGTTCTTATCTTTACCAGAAAGCTTTCCTCTAGTCGTTTTTAAAATTTTTTAGTAAAATGAAGGTAGAAATGAGGATTTGAAAACAGCTTTTGCCTTATGGCTGAATGATGAATAGATTAGTGATATTTGGGGGAATAGAAAAAAGTGACAAAACCAGCATATGGTGGCCAGGCGGTCATTGAAGGGGTCATGTTTGGTGGAAAACACATTTCTGTAACCGCCATCCGCCGCAAAGACAACAGTATCGACTATTTTTATCTGCCAAAAAAAACTATCCCATCCGTGCAAGCCATGAAAACAATCCCTTTTTTGCGCGGGATTGTTGCGATCATTGAATCGAGCGCAAACGGGGCCAAACATTTAAATTTTGCAAGCGAACGGTATGATGTCGACCCGAAAGACGATGCAAAAATAAAGGAAGAATCCCCTTCAAAAACAACGCTCGTTTTGGGTGTGGCCGTCGCCGGTGTCCTGTCGTTTCTATTTGCCAAATTTTTCATGACGATCATCCCGGTGTTTTTGGCCGAGTTGATGAGACCCATTTTTCCGGGCAGCCTCGCGCAAATTTTGGTTGAAGGTGCATTTAAACTACTGCTTGTGCTCACATATATTTATGCCATTTCCTTTACCCCGCTGATTAAACGGTTATTCCAGTACCACGGGGCGGAACACAAAGTCATTAACGCATACGAGAACGGCCTTGGGCTGACCGTCGAAAACGTCAAGTCACAGTCAAGGCTGCATTACCGTTGCGGCAGCAGTTTTATCCTGTTCACCGTGATTGTCAGCGTACTGATTTACACGCTTGTGCCAACCGATCCGCTGTGGCTGCGTGTGATGGATCGGATTTTGCTGATCCCGGTCGTGCTCGGCGTGTCATTTGAAGTGCTGCAGCTGACCAACAAAGCCCGAAACATACCGGTTTTAAAGTATCTCGGCTATCCCGGCCTTTGGCTTCAGCTTTTGACCACAAAAGAACCGGACGAAAAACAGATTGAAGTGGCCATTGCATCTTTCAATGAACTGCTGAAAATGGAATCGGAACACCCGACATCTGCTGTCCTTTAAAAAAACATCTGAAATTTCCAGCGGATGGGAATGCATTCAATATTCCAAACAGGAGAGCGCATCGGGAAAATCAGGAGACTTGAACACCAAAAATATTTGCGGAGAGAACCGTATAAACTGATAGAATGATGGAAAAAATGATTCAGAAAACATGAGGAGGTGGCTTTTGTTGGAAGCTCGTCAATGGATCATTGCCAGCATTATTCTCCTGGCCCTGGTCGGCCTTGGTGCATCTTTGTTTCACGATCCTGTTATATTTCTGAAAAGGGTGGCGGCAATCGCAATTTTTGCGGCAGTACTGGTGGTTGGCTTGCGTTTATTGCTCCGCAGGGGGATGAGTGTTTCCAACCAGGAACAAAGAGCGTTTTTAAAAGCCGCCCGCAAATCGAGAAAAAGAATGAAAAAGCGGAATATGAGAGTCCATACGCATCATACGGTGAAATTTCAAAAACGCCCGTTGCGTAAAAGATCTAACGTTCAATTAACTGTGATCGAAGGAAAAAAAGGCAAAAAGAAAAATCGAGCTGTCTATTAAGCTCGATTCTCTTTTTGCCTTTTTCCGTTAATACGTCCATGTCTTCAGGAAGGCTTCTGTTTTTTTTCTGCCTGATTCAATGAGGGCGGCCTTTTTTTCATCAGTGAGCTTAAAGTCGATGGAGAGAATGCCTTCCGTCGGGATAAAGATGATGTCCTTTTCCAGTTTTCTTGAAATGTAACGGGCATCGTGCGCGTCTTTCATTGTCGTAAACAAGGCATCAAACAGCTGGATCGCATTTTGAATGTTTGCTTTCAGCTGCTCAAACTTTTTTTGGCTGAGGGTGATACCAAGCACCGGCCGCTCTCTCTTTTCTTCAGGATTCACAAACAGCCACATTGGGAAATTGCTTAACACTCCGCCGTCCACAATGATACTTGTGCCCTCAAGAGACCGCAGCCTGACCGGTTCGAAGAAATACGGAATGCTGCAGCTCATCCGGATTGCCCGCGCCACCGGAAACGTCTGGGGAGGGATGCCGTAGTTTTCCAGGTCATCCGGCAAAACGACAAGCCGGTTATGGGAGAGGTCGGATGCCATAAAATAAAGGGAACCCTCCGGAACATCTTTAAACGTATACACCCCTTTGGCTGCCAACTTTTTTTCAAGCCATTCTTCGAATTCGGCACCCCTGTAAAGCCCGAGGCGCCAATACAACAAAAGCCATTTCGCGAGCGGCATCGGCAGAAACGTTTTTCTCGGGTCGAGGAAACCGCCAAGATCGGTCGCGTCAAGCAGCTGTTTCATTTCGCTGCTTGTATAGCCCGCCGCTTTAAGCCCCGCAAAAATCGACCCCACGCTTGTGCCGGCCAGGCGTTTAAAGGTAAACCCCTTCTTTTCCAATACCTCCAGCGCGCCGATCAGTGCCAGCCCTTTCACGCCTCCGCCGGAAAAAACAGCGTCAATTTCCATTGCAAGCCCCGCCTTCATTTCCCGCCGGGCAGTAAGCGTTGTTTACAGTGAAATAGGAAAAAAACTGGGCCATCCCCCGGCATATCTGTTTTAACAATATTTTTAATACAATGGGGCTTGCATTAGAACTTTTTTATATTTGCAGGTAAAAAAAGAACGGGCACAAAATGTAGCTTTGAAAAAAAGTTTGATCAAAATATCTCCAAAAACCCTTATTTTATAA
>Ga0207747_1000266_pt1 | contig 65630 bp, 52 predicted proteins | sample HigsolmetaGSP11D_FD_184839 | JGI IMG/M metagenome (GOLD analysis project Ga0207747, IMG submission 184839) | High solid enriched microbial communities from the Joint BioEnergy Institute, USA - SP1-1-D (SPAdes) | ecosystem: Engineered > Bioreactor > SSF (Solid state fermentation) > Aerobic >...
TCTTCACCATCCTCCGCAGCTTGGGCAAGGACTTCTAAGGTATCCGTATATAGATAATCATCACTATCAAGAAAAAATATATAATCTCCGCTTGCTTTCTGTAAGCCTAGATTTCTGGCAGCGGCAACACCCGTCTTCTCTTCCAAATGATAAACTTTGATATCCAAATCTGACTTGTAATCAGATATTATTCCTAATTCATCAGAGGAAACATGGTCACAAATTAATAGAACCTCAAAATCTCGAAAAGACTGTTCTTTTAAGCTGTCAAGGCAATCCCGTAGATAATCTTTACCTCTATGATACGGAACAATAACGCTTATTTTCATCACTTCAACCTCCATATGTTAAGAAAACGCTTACGGTTACCACAGCAAAGGAATTATAGCATTTTAAGGAAAGCAAGTCAAGGAAAGCCAATCCGGACCATGGTTACCTAGTTTTTTTTATATAGTTTTGCCACTTTTACGCAATCTATAATTACTTGCTAAATGTATCCTTTTTTATAATAGACGAATCAACTGGAAAATTGTTTCATATATTATTTTAAAAAAGGGGAATGGATTCACACGTTATAAATAATGAGCTTAAGCGTAAAAAGCTGCCGCATGCAATTGCGACAGCTAATTTGGTTATTAACGCATATTCTTATAATAATTTTAACCGATTTAGTGCACTGAATATTGCACGGATGGAGGCTCTTGTAATATTTGAACTTACACCCACGCCAAAGGTTGCTTTTCCTGTTTTCACATCCAGCATATGGATGTAGGCAGCCGCTTTCGCATTTGCACCGCCACCCAAAGCGTGTTCCGAATAGTCAAGAATTTTAATTTCAATACCTAATTCCTTCTGTAATCCTCGCTGAACAGCATCAATCGGACCATTTCCTTCTTCTTCAAAGGTTTTTTCGACACCTGCATTGGTATATACAATATAAGCCTTTGTGTTATAGGGATCATCGTTGTCTGTAATATCCTCAAATCTACATTTTCTAAAGTGCAAAGGCTCCTTCATATCTAAATAGCAAGCTTTAAATTCCTGCATAATTTGATCCGGAGCAACTTCTCCCTGCTTCTCTGAAAGTTTTTGGATGACATCTGCGAATTCTTTATGCATGCCTTTCGGGAGCTTATATCCAAAGTAATTCTCCATAATAAAGGCAACACCTCCCTTACCGGACTGACTGTTAATACGAACTATCGGTTCATATACCCTTCCGATGTCTGCCGGATCAATGGGAAGATACGGTACTGCCCAAATCTTGCTGTTGCGTTCCTTCATTGCCCGTAATCCCTTATTAATCGCATCCTGATGAGATCCGGAAAAGGCAGTAAACACTAGTTTACCAGCATAAGGATGTCTTTCATGTACTTTCATCTTACATAGACGCTCGTATTTCTCTATTATCTCATTGATATTAGCAATATTTAATTCCGGGTTAATTCCCTGCGAGAACATATTATAGGCAAGGGTTAAGATATCAACGTTACCAGTTCTTTCTCCATTCCCAAATAATGTTCCTTCCACCCGCTCTGCGCCGGCCATTAATGCTAATTCCGTAATTGCAACACCGGTTCCTCGGTCATTGTGCGGATGCACACTCAGGATAATACTCTCCCTATTGTCCAAATGGCGATTCATCCATTCAATCTGATCCGCATAGACATTAGGAGTATTCATCTCTACGGTGGCTGGGAGATTAATAATCATCTTTTTCTCCGGTGTTGGTCCCCAAGTCCTCTGAACAGCATTACATACTTCTAGGGCATAATCTAATTCGGTACCGGTAAAACTTTCCGGTGAATACTCGAGTATGATTTCACCTGGAAAATTCTTCGCATATTCCTTTACTATCTTCGTTCCATTTACCGCAATCTGTTTCACTTCCTCTTTGCTCATATGGAATACAACATCCCGTTGCAATGTGGAAGTAGAATTATATATATGTACGATTGCTCGTTTCGCTCCTTCCAGCGCTTCAAAAGTTCTCTTTATTAAATGTTCCCTACATTGCACAAGAACTTGCACAAGAACATCGTCCGGAATCAGCTTGCGTTCAATCAATTGTCTCAAGAAATCAAATTCAATCTGTGATGCAGATGGGAAGCCCACTTCAATCTCTTTGAAGCCAAGTTTCACAAGCAATTGAAAGAACTCAATCTTTTCTTCCACAACCATTGGCTCTATTAATGCCTGGTTGCCGTCCCTTAAATCCACACTGCACCAGATTGGCGCTTTTTCGATTAAATTATCCGGCCACTTGCGATCGGGCAAATATACAACTGGATTCCTTTGATATCTTTTATAATTCAACATAATACTATCCTCCATTTGATATGATTTATAAAATCCGGCTCTATTCCAGTAACGGATTAAAACCTATCCAAAATACTGTTATTAACATTAATCATATTTAAGATGGAGTCGATATATCACACTATATTTTTTGATGATAAATAACGTTTTGCTGTCTACGCGAGTCCCAATGAGATCAGATCCTTTCTTTTTGTATTCTATATTTTAATATATTAACTTTTTAATAGTTTAAACCATTAACGTGTCAGGGTATAAAAAAGTCATTATCATTTTAAGATGATCTCTTAATGATAATGACTTAAATTATATCATTCGTCTTTTTCTTTGGCAACTTAATATTTTACTTTTTAATAAACTCATCTCCTAGTCCATTAATGATCATATTACTTAGGACTTCCAGTGCTTCTTCCTCATCAATGCCATCGCAGATAAGCTCGATCTCGTCCCCATTTTTCACACAAGCGGATAATACTCCCAATACACTTTTGGCATTGACCGTCTTATCACCTATTTTAATTAATACGGTAGACTGAAAATCAATGGAACGGCTGCATAATACACTAATCGGCCTCAAATGTAATCCAGCGGGAATGTCAATTGTCAATTTACAGCTAACCATGATATACCTCCTATCCTATGGACTATCTCAACCAAGTGGTGTAAGATTAAAGTTTATTTCTGGACTAATGGACACTTTACTATTCCTCATCAAAGGACCGAACTTAAGAATTTCCGTATATGTACCGTCCCTATATCCGGCAATATCGATATAGGGTCGTAAGCTGTCTCTGCTAATATCTATAAGTTCAGTATCCGGACCAGTCACCGTAACCGTTAATGGGCCTGTGGAAATCATACTCAGATGAAGATCACTCGACTTGTTACGGAACTCAATGTCACTTGGCCAAATAGTAATCTCCTTGGTATTCAACTTTTCAATCTTGATATTAATTACAACCGTTTTATCCTCATCAACAAGAACAATGCCTTCCGGTAGTTCATCCTGAAGATCAATCTCTTCGGATATATCTGCTGTTGCATTGTTAATCGGATGCTTAATTGAAAGGAAGCGAATCCTTCGAATATCCTCCTCTTTACCGGCCACTTCAATTCTTTTTGGTTCATATTCAATATCCGTCATAACATAGCCTTCCGCAGGTTTTCCGCTTGCGGATACTTGCAGATTAATTTCCTTCGTCTTATACAAATCAATATTAAAAGCGACATAATTCTCATTGAAGTTAAAATAGGATATATCCATTTCATTGCCTTCCTCGTCAAGCACCTTCGGTTGCCCTACGGAATGGAAAGAAGATGTGGCGCCTGTAACATCCACTTCTACGATTACATCCGAGATTCGCTCAATCCTTGCCTTGGGTCCTGACACTGTAATAATATTCGGATTGGCAGTCTTCGCACCTACAAAATATCCTTCTGCAACTTCGCCTTTAAGAACCACATTTACTTTAAATGTTTCACTGATGAGTTCTTCCAGGCTAATCTTCATTCTCTGATCTTTGCCCTTAGTTACAATTACGGCATCCCCATATTGAGGACAATAAATCTTTATCGGAACTGCATATACATCGGAGAGTTCTGTAAAGTCCGCTTGAATAACAAAATCCGACCTTTTCAGTTTTTCACGGATGGAACGTCTTGCTTCAATCGTAAAATCAATCGTCTCTCCTTGTATGATATCATAAACTTTACCCAAATCCGTAATTACATCATCATTGATGATTTCTACAGGCATATCATCAAAGTCTTTGGATCCAATAGGATCATCAATATTGGTAATAACAATCCATAGAATTGCCGCAAGAATAATGGAGAGAACTTTTAAGCCGAGATTGTGCGTCAACTTATCCTTCATTTTTAATTCTTCCCCTCCATAACTTCAGCTTTTTCGGTTCCGTAGTCTTCCTTTGAGCATCCACTAACTTAGAACGGAGATAATCACCGTCAATATTGCGGATAAGCTTCCCGTTCTTAGCAATAGAAACCTTACCGGTCTCCTCCGATACAATAATTGTCAGACTGTCGGATACCTCACTAATTCCAATACCTGCACGATGTCTGGTGCCTAAATCCTTACTTAATTGCATATTATCTGATAAGGGGAGATAGCAGGTGGCAGCTGCAATTCGGTCACCTCTTAAAATGACAGCCCCATCATGCAAAGGTGTATTATGTTCAAAGATATTAATTAATAGTTCACTACTGATTAAACTATCAATCGCTATCCCAGTTCGTTCAAAATCACTTAGCGATATATCCTCTTCGATTACCATTAATGCTCCGGTTTTCGCTTTTGCCAACTCAAAAGTTGCACGAACCAACTCATCAACGGTACGATCGGAGAACTTTTCCTTCCTATCTTTGGAATCATCAAAGTAGAAAAGTGTTTTCATAATATTTTTCTGTCCCAATTGCTCCAGTGCTTTTCGAAATTCTGGTTGGAACACAACGATTACCGCAATAATACCAACACTAATCGTATTTGAGATAATCCATAGGATAACATTGAGTTCAAAAATGACAGCAAAGAACCAGAATATCATAATGACAGCTAATCCTTTTACTACGGACCATGCCCTCGTAGTTTTCACCCATTTTACCAAATGATATATGATAAATGCCAAAATGATAATCTCAATGATATCAGTGAGGTAAATATCTGGAATAGATAACCACACCAAATTATTGATAAAATTCCTTATTGCCTCCATATGCCTCTCCCCTGTGGTTTACATAGCCGGTTAACGATTAAATTCTCTATTCCGATTTTGGTTCTTTCCTCGAAAAGCCAACCCATTGTTATCCGGATAGATATCCTCATCTTCATCATAATCCTCGGCATCCGTATCATTCCAATCAGAAGTTAAGGATTGGCTTCTTAGAACCTCATTTTTAACATTGATATGCTTTATATTCTTTTGCGGAGTTGTTACGGTTACCTTAGGAACAGCCTTTACATAGTAGTAATATACATCATCTTCAAACTGTACACGTTCCACACCGGAATAGTCCAATGTTACTTTAAAGAAATTAACAATGAAAGCTATCGCTCCGGATGCAACGATGCCCAAGATCATACTAAATATTTGATTGGATTTACCAAGAAACAGAAAACTTATTAAAAATCCAAGAAATCCCGTTAATGCACCTGCTGCAACAGAGATTTCAAATGCATAATCAAAGCGCATTCTTCTTACAAAATAAGTCACCAAAAGAATAAGCGCAAAAATGACTATGGACATAATCATTTGCTTATTATTTATAAGGTTATCAATGACATAGGTATATACTTGAAGAATATCCTCTACCGTCATATTCACTTGCATGGTTACGGCTGTTTTAACAACCTGAAATACGAAGTATAATATAACTCCACAACTCATCGGTATGATGGCCAGTGGATTTGAAATGATTCCAAGCAGAATAGGAATCATATATGGTATTCTTAGAACATATAGAACAGGAACTGCAAGAATAACATAACCTAAACGCGGCGTATATCTCGCAAATAATAAATAAAGAACCAATAAAATAATTAGTAGCAAAATTGACAATATAGGCGATATTGAGTATATATGGAGAGTTGCTGCTCCTGCTGCCAATAGTACCATGATAACAGAAGGAGTAAAAGCACTGAGAAGTGACATTACCAATACTACGACAATAGATTTTAATCTATTATCATATCCAATTTCACTATTCAGTGTCTGGAAAGCAATAAATGCAAATATAAATTTTATCAATGGAACTAATATTATATCATGCTGCTGATAGATTTTCTTTATACGTTCTCTAAATACAAGTAATGGCATCATTTTCATTTCCTCCTAAACTTACGACTCCGGCATTTCTTCCTTATAGATATTTTTCATTCTCTTTAGAAGTTTAAAATACCGAGTTAGTTTCTTTTTTGATGCTTCATATTTGAGTGAAAACCACGCTAGGGATCCCAATCCATAAATAGTGATCAGAATAATATAGATTCCCAGGATATAGGATCCAATTGTCTTGTAATCCAGAGAAACTGCATTCTTAATGATATATTCTGATTTGTATAGGAATATCAAGGCAAGAATCAATAGGTACCCCACAGTGGTGCTGATGATTGATTTTAGCACCTGTAACCTTACATAATCGGTTTTGTAATATTTACTCAGACGGATGTCTTCTTTGCCTTCCTTCGTTTCAAATATAGCTAATTTCGTCATCAATCTGATTTTTTTATTATTTAACATATTCTCCTCCAAATCCCGTATGAGGGTTTACTCAAGCAAGCTCGTAAACACTCCTACTCGACTTGACTAATCTGCTTATCGTGAACATTATATCATAGTTAATTATGAATTTCGAGACATTTTTTTGAAATTAGGGATTTCTGCCTCCAATCGGATAAATTCATTCCGTTAAATGCGTCAAGGGCCGGATCAAATCATGAACCAGCCCTTCGTTTTATCATATTAACTCTTCATTACCGGGATTTTTCTGCTGATTTCTTACTAGAATTCCTCGTTTCTTGTCCCATCAAAAAATCTCTTGATTCCATCCAGTTGGGCGGATATCCTTTCCTTGTTGATACTATAATAGATCTTATTAGATATAATCTCTGCTTTTATGAACTTTTCTTTCAGTAACGCATTGACATGATAGGATATGGTAGCCGTAGACAAATCCAATGCATTGGCAAGTTCCTTTCCATAGCAAGGCTTCCGGCTTACCAATTCCAGGATATCCACCTTGCTCTTGTCACTAAACAGCTTTCCTATTTCCACGATATCTTCTTTTTTCAAACTTTTATCAATTAATAAAGTAAAGTTCTTATCAATGGCTATTCCTATTCTGATTAAGTCCTTTTTCGTTCTGTTATCAGGATCCATAGCTATGGATATCTGATATGGGGAAAAAATCATTGGTGCAATTACACAGCCCGTTTCACTCATTTTCCAGGATATTTTAAGCCTATCACTAAGCGTTTCCATTACATCTATATTTTCCATGCAGCTATTCCAGTAATCGTAAAACTCCAAAGACAGCGTATTGATTGTCTTAGTATATTTGCTTTCGAGCAACTCCATGGTTTCTCTCAAAATACCGGATACTTCATTATAGTATGTCTCCTGATTATTGAATATTTTAATGGCTTCCCACTTGGTATAAGCATCCAAATCCACTGCTTCAAGGAAAGCGATGAGATCCGACTCGCAAGCCAACCTCTCCTTGTTTGTATTCATTATTTCTTCATCATTGACATTTACCGCAATCAAGAAAATTCTGTCTGCCAAGCTTAATGGTTTAATTCTCTCCTCATAACCGGATAAAACATCTTCCATTTTGCTTAAATCCAACAAAAGAGCCAAGGATGCCAGGGTACAATAGTTTGAATTTCTTTCCTTAAAATAATATTCTATCCGTTCCCTGTCTGCTTTAAGGTTTTTAATTATATCATTTTGCATCTGAATGATAAGGTCAAACTTACGATTAAATTGATCCGGATTATCTTTGTAAATATCTATATATTTATTTCTCACTTTTTCATAATCGTAATGATTAATCCACTGGTACAGAAGCCTGTACGCTTCCTCCATTAAGTTGGCCTTCTGTGCCACCTCTAATTTTATCAACTGCATCACCATATCTTTCTTCATCAAATCCAATAAAATATTTTTTTCTGGCAAGTATAGCACAAATAATAAAATCCAGTATACCACTTATTATAAATAGAACAGCTGTTGATGTAAAGCCTGCTACGGCACTGATTACAAATGATGCTAAAGGCATTGCCGCTGTACAGATAGCATTCGTTATGGAAGTACTTCGAGCTAGGTACTCTTCTTTAACATGTTTCATAAACTCCACACTGGTCATACTGGATAGGATGGATGTGACCGCTCCTACAACTACAGAAAAAATTCCTATTAAAATATATTTTGCAGAATCGACGGCAATAAAGTGTCCGACTACAATGAATGCAAAATAATAGAGTCCAATGGAATAACCGCTTGATATAACAATCGCCCTTTTACTCACTTTGCTTCCAATAAACGGATAAAGCGTGGCACCAATAATCATGCCAACAGATACGGTTGTGCTGACGACTGATAACATAAGCTCTCCCAGTTGTAATACTTCACTAATTAAAGGTGCCAGGAGACTATTAAATGGTACCAATATCGCATTTAAAAACAGGGCTAATATTACAATGTATTTCAGAAACGCGTCGCTTTTTAGGTATGTAAAACCTTCCATTAATGAATTCCTATACTCCTTTGCCTCTATTCGGGATTTCGATAAAGTTTCCTCATTTGCCTTAAGCAAGGATAGTATCAATGCTGATATGAAAAATGTTGCCATATCTATAAATATTGCCGTTGTTACGGAAAACTGTGCCACAATAATTCCAGCTGCACTTAATCCTATCATCTCCACGATACTGCTTGCGCTCCTGTTAAAAGATAAGCCGAATTCATAATATTTTGACTCAAGCAACTTCGGTACAATAGCATTTGATGCAGGTCCTCTGAAAGCTTCTGACGAAGAAATAATCAGCGTTGTCAGTAAAATATACCACTGATTCAGGAAACCTATTGCATATGCTATCGCAATAAAGCCAACACAGATACCTCTAATAATATCAGTATATACCATAATTCTTTTCTTCCTTATGCGTTCAATTAGAGCACCTGCAAAAGGTTGAAGAAATACTGTCGGTATCCTGTTAACACCATATATTATGGAAGACCAGGCTGCACTATTCGTAACCTGATATACAAGCCATACAAAGGCTATGGAATCAATGGAATCGCCAAAACGATTAATCACATCAGCAATCATCAACTTCATGTATTCCTTTTGACGCAAAATATCCCTGTATCTTATCTTATCCATGTTTTTAATCCTTTCTTTGCAATCTGAATTCATTTCATCAATAAAAACTTGTGTGATGTTTGTTATCTATCTAATATTATATTAGATATAATTCTAATATTGTGATGTATGAATGTCAATATATGTTTCATATGTTTCTATCAAATTATTAGATTATTATCTAATATGCAATATTAGTGAAATAATGATTCATTCCGATAAAACCCTATCGAATCAAAAAGGAGTGAGATTCAAAGAATCTCACTCCAACAGAGCCAAGAAAAGCAATCATAATATCAATAACAATATTGGATTCCGTCTTCTTCCTTCATTTTAAGCTTTTTCATATACCTAGCGTATACATAATAGGAAAGAATTACGGTTAATACATCTGCTGTAATCTGTGACCAAACAATACCATACATTCCGATAAAATAATTAAGAATATAAAGCATAGGTATATTAAATACAGCCCATCGCATTACGCCAAGGAATAATGCTTTATTACCTTCGCCGAATCCCTGAAACAGATGCACAGTAAAGAAACTGCCGAACATTAAAGGCGTTGCTAATATCCTTATTCTTAAGAAATTGGTTCCAAGTGTTACTGTCTGTGTTTCTGAAATAAATGAATTTATAATTATTCCAGCAGATATTTCGTATACGATGATACTAAAAGCACTTACGATTAAACCAATTATTAATGAATATTTAATTGTATCATTGGTACGTTTATAATTTTTCGCAGAATAGTTATATGCAATGATTGGCATCATACCCTGACATATACCGATACCAACATTAAGAGGCAATCTCTCTGCTTTTAATACAATACCTATAGCCGCCATTGCAATGTCGTTATAACCGGCCATCAATTTACCGATAACAACATAATCCAAATCAAATAGCAGGATCGATATTGCTGACGGAATTCCAACATTGAATATGGAAACTATACTTTTCCTTTCCGGCAATCCTGTTTTTATATGAAAGCTGATTACAGACTGCTTACGAATTTTATATATGACGATAAAAAAGTAGATGCAAGACACACAATTGGAAAGAAACGTAGCAATACCGACTCCTAATATTTCATATCCCTTAGGTAAAAAAACAAACATAAATAAAGGATCAAGAATAATATTTAATAATCCACCAAGCGTTATTCCTAATCCTGCTTCTTTGCTGACACCAATGCTGCGCAACAAATTTGACATGACATTGGATAGTACGGTTGGAATCGCCCCAAGAACGATGACACAAAAGGCATATTGCTTTGCATAGGTAAAGGTGTTCTCACTTGCTCCAAGAAGCTCAAGAATTGGATGCATGAATGCATACATACCAATAGAAAAAACAGCGGCAATCATAACAGAAAGATACATACTATAGGCTGATACTTTTTTTGCCTCATCCGGTCTGTTTTCCCCAAGCAGTCTCGATATTAAAGCCCCGCCACCTACACCTGTCAATCCTGCAATAGAAGCACAAATATTAAAAACAGGCAAAATCAATGATGCTCCTGCAACCATATAAGGATTGTTAGTTCTTCCTACAAAGAAGGTATCAGCAAGATTATATATCAAAACGATAATCTGACTAAATATCGTTGGAATTGCCATAATTCTAATGGCTTTCAGAACGGGTATTTTTTCAAAGATCTCTTTGCTGTTAGCTTTCGTCATATCCTCATACTCCTTATTTCATTTTTCTTTGTATCCTTTGATCCATTTAAATTGGCAACCTTATCTTTTGCTGTCTTTAAAGAAACCTTCCATTAAAATCATCTCACTATGAAATCCTCTCTCATAATCTTCGTATAAATAAAAGAATCCTCATAACTCCATAGGTTATGAAGATATTACGCAATACAAATCTTAATTATAAACCGGTTAGTTAGATTTGTCCATCCAATTTTAAATATTAGTCGTAGGGTGTCATGACGTGTCAAAATATGTCGATGTCGCATATAATAGTATGACACTATAAATGCTATTATACTATTGCTATGAAATGAGGGATACTGAGCATGAATGAAAACTTCACCTATATCAAAACCTCCGTAGAAGATATTGTTTCAAGTCAACTGGCTAAATCAGAGGAGCCAAGGGAAGATCGCATTGAAGTAGTATCTCAGACGGTGACCTTTACACCGATTTCGAATCCTGAACTTTCTTATTTATCAACAACCTCCAAGATTAACTTCAGTAATCTCACTGATTTTACACTTGTATCCTCTATATCGGATGGTTTCCAAACGGTTGCATTTAGTAACAACATGTTTAAGCTTTCGTCAAATCTCATCAATAATTGGGGAGTTCCTCCCTTTACAGAAAGCGGAAGACCAGATACCTTACTTTCAGATTTTAATAATACAATGACATGGGAACTATCAAGACCTTCCAAAATCTTTGGATTTGAACTTATGCCCAATGCATTTGGAACCTTCTCTTACAGAGTTGACTTTTATTCTTCTGCTGAATTAATAGGCAGTATTACCAGGACAATCAGTGTTCCGGGACCGCCACTTGGTCCTGAATCACAGGGTGCTCGTTTATTTGCTGCTATAACAGATGGTCCCGGCTTTGATCGTGTCGTCATAACAAGCCTGAGTGGCAATACGGGTGGATTTATTATTGCTCAAGTTCGTTATCAAAGCTGCGTAACATTATGTAATCCTATCATCAAAGATACGGTAGTTAAAGAAGCTACCATACCTGTGAAATGTTGCATTAATATTCCGGGTTACGAAGTGGTATCTGTTTCTAACGATATTAGTGCAAAAATTATTTCCTCCTGTTGTGAAATCCACGAAGACTTTGAATGCCCGCAATATGGACCTATTGCAGGTGTTAAAACAGCCGATGCAAGAATCTTTGCTGAACTGCAAATCCCGGTAACGATTCAAGCGCTTGGATGTACCCCTATTACTATACCATTTACTTGTACAGAAGCTGTCCTCTTCCCAATCAATCATGTGTTTATATCCGCCGATATAAAGAATTGTAAAGTTGTTGATGTAATTGACATTGTAGGGTCAGACTTTATTATAACACCTACTGATCCGGGTGAACCTCATTGCTGTGTTGAAGGTAACGTAACGATTACTGCAAAAATATCAGCTTGTGTAATGACCAGCAGTATTACTATAGCAAAATGTCCTTTGTAATGAATGAGACATTCCAAATACCATAATCATAGGCAGGGTAGGAAATCCCCCCTGCCTTATCGTTCTATTCTGTAATAAAGTTTTCAATCCATGCATGAACCAGTCTAATCCATTCAGCCGCAGGTAGTGTTTCTCCGTTAGTCAACCTATTTGCTAAAGACAGTCCATGAACTCCTTTTTCAAATATATGAAATTCAACAGGAATTTGGTTTTTAATCAGTTCATTAACAAACAGCATTGAATTTTGCACAGGAACAAGCTGGTCTTCAAATGTATGCCAAATAAAGCATTTAGGAACCTGCTTACCCACACGGTGTTCTAGAGATAATTCTGCTTTTTTTGCTTCATATTCTTCCCCTAAAAGATTCTTAAATGAACCATCATGGGCAAATTCCCCGGACGTTATTACAGGATAACTTAAGATCAGCCCATTGGGTTTTAAAATCTCAGCATCATTTACACCAGTTTCATCTGCAACAAAGTCCTGATTCCATAAGACACCATAACTTGCCACCAAATGTCCACCAGCAGAAAAGCCACATAGTATAATTTGATTAGGATTCACATAAAAATCGTTTGCATTTTCCCTGATATAAATCACGGATTTTGCAAGTTCCAAAAGTGCCGTTGGAAATACTGCAGGTGCCACAGAATATCTTAGCACTGCAGCATGATAACCCATGGAAAGAAATTGCAAAGCAATTATTTCTGCTTCTCTATCTGAGGTAAAGCCATATCCTCCACCCGGACACACGATAATCATAGGTCTTGTTTGTATAGCAATTTCTGGACTATGGTCTATCAGATATAATTTCAGATTTACATTATTATTTGATTTTTCGTTTTTGCAATCGTAAGTTTCGTATCTCATTTATTATCCTCCTATTCTTTTACCTATTCTAATTATACTACAAATAGATACGAATACCAGCATCAAACTTTCATTTTCCATTTCCATAATTATCGGGAGTTTTTTGATTGGATAAGTGAAAAGCGATCATATCATATGATCGCTTTTTTGATAGGCTCTATTCTGTTTTGATTTAAAGGTCTGGCAGTACGAAATCCCCCAAGATTTATGCGTTATCCATTGTAAGTTTACGGTACTCATTCGGGGTCATTCCATACTTTCTAAAAAATATTCTGATAAAATGTGACGAAGAGTAATATCCAATCTTCGTTGTTATATCCGCTATATTCATTGTTGTTTCTTTAAGAAGCCTTGCTCCCTCATTCAGTCGACGATGTATTACATAATCCGCATACCCAATACCACTTGCTTTTTTAAACATTTTACTAAAGTAACTGGGGCTCATACCCATGCGGCTAGCCATCGTAATCAAGGATAGGTCACCACCAAGATTGTTATCGATAATACTTTTTACTTGTTTTAGCAGTTGCGAATATCGATTTGTCTCATCTTCTGTCAAAACATCAGAAATCCATAACACAAGGTCAGCAAATGCATTCAGGGTTTCCTTCCACTGTTCCCCCGTAACTCTCGGTGACAGAAGCGGAATTCTGGCAAGCTGCTCATCCGATATATCATGTTTATCAATATAGGTAAAGAACAATTTAATTAAACTACTGTATAGGTAAAGTCTTTCATGCGCCGTAAAGGGCGGCTTGCCCCAAAGGGACCGAATGAACTTAATTACCTCCTGCATCTTTCCTTCTTCCAACAATGTATTTAGTTCATATATTGGTAAATTTACAACCTCCAATGGCGGAAAATCTTCTGATTGTCTACGGATGATTGCTGCCCCTTCATCGATATTGGTTTTACGCATCAAGGTACGATATCTGACATTCAACTGCTGCCATGCATAAAATTCCGAATCTAATACAAATGAAAATGTCCCACCCAAATGATTATAGGTTTGTTGGACCATATCAAGAGCAGAAAAAAGATAATCCACACTCTCGCTCTCTTTCATATTCACAGAATCTAATTTTTGAAACAACCAAATTCCATAACCGTTATTAATCACCGTCGAAAGATGAACAAGTACATCACCGGTATACTTTTGAATTAGATTTTCCAACTTAAAATATGCCATTTCCAAGTCATTTTCCGAATGATCCTTCATGGAGAACTTCGCAAAAAGCATTAATACATCTTTATTTAGTGAAAGAGGTATTTGCAATTGCTTAAACCGATCTATTGACAAATCAGCTTCTGACGTTCCATGCAGAAGTTTATGGATGTAATTATCCCGAAGAAGCGGCAATGATTCTGAAATCAGGCTCCTCATGGCTTCTTTCTCAACAAGTTCTTTTTGCTCAGCAACCATTTTTGTAATAGCGCGACGTACTGCCTTTACTAATAGATTCATATCATCCGTTTTTAAGAGATAATCCACGGCATCTCTAAAACGAACGGCATTTTGCACGTTACTGATACCATCACTTGCTGTGATAAAAATAACCTTCGCCATAGGCCAACGTTTTAATATTTGCTCTGCCAATTCAAAACCATTCATATCGGGCATTAAAACATCTACAACAAGAATGTCAATATGGGTGGTCAAATTCTGCAGCGCTTCCCTTGCACTATAGCAAGTCATAATTTCCCAGTCATTGTCGCCTTCCTCTTCTAAGAAAATTGTCATCCCGTCAGCACTGATTGGTTCATCATCGACAACCATAATATGATACACTGCGGCACTCTCCTTCCTAATTAATCGGTATCCTAATATGCACCTCAAATCCACCATATTTAGATCGCTTTAACACCAAGCCTCCATCTTCACGCATAAGCTTTAATCGATGATTTATGTTCATAAGGCCCACGTGTTCCGACGGTATACAGTTAGAATGCAAACTATTTGTCAATTCTGCAAGTTTCTCCTCAGTGACACTGTCCCCATTATCCCAAACGATAATAACACAGAATGACGCTTCCTTTTGAAAAGAAATCCGAATAATTCTGACGTCCGTTTCCAGATTAGTGGAATGCTGAAACGCATTTTCTACAACAGACTGAATTGACAGCTTGGGTATCGTAATGAAACGATATTCCTCGGGTAGTGGTTCTACCTCTACAATAAGTTTATGTCCAAAACGGATTTTTTGGATATCCAGGTACGCTGTTACATATTCCCACTCATTTTTAAGAATTGCGTCCGCTTTCGGACTTTTGGATAGGTAATCAAAATATTTGCTCAAATGGGAGGTCATTAACTGTGCTGTATGATAATCTCCGTTTCTTAAGCATATGTGGGTAATATTAAAGCAGTTCCTTAAAAAATGTGGATTAATCTGCGCCTGCAGAAGATGGAACTCAGCCTTTTCCAAAGCCACACGCTGTTCCATCGCATTGATTTGCGTATCCCGTAATCGGATATACATATCCAAAAAGCGTTTATAAACATCACGTAATTCGCCTTTCATTTCAATATTATCCGAATTTACAGGCTCTCCCAGACTTATCTTTTCAAACAATTCCATTAGCTTTACAAGAGGTATGTTTATCGAATGATATAATGCTGTTCTGGCAATAAATAGCATGATTAGTGTTATCAAACACATAGCATATATCATAATCTGATAAACATGGATATCTGTTTCAATTTCATTCTTGACAAAGAAACTGCAATAGGTAGTTCCCCATAAGTCACTGGTCGTGTAAATGCATATATAATTTTCCATTTCTAAATAGCCGCTATGTTGTTCTGAACTTATAATTTTATCCCGGGCAGTTTCCGATAATTGCATCATCTTCTCACTTATCAGCGAGTTACTATCCTCTGATTCTATACCGTTTTCTTCCGTATTTTCATCCTTATAGTAAATCGTATCGGAATCTCCTGCTAAGATCCAGTTTGGCGTAAAAACAACGGAAAAACTTCTATCATCGACCAGCATTAGCTTCTTAACAATCCGATTCTTATCCAGTTTTGCATGTATAATATATCGCGGCGTTTTATCAAATCTGGTATTTTCGAGAGTATAGATCTGTAAGGAACCGTAAGGTCCCTCAATCAGATTGCGTCCAGCACTATTCTTCGCACGATTATAAAAGTCTAATGTAGCATCGTCAAATTCAGTTTTGTATCGACCGGATAAAGCGCTGGAACGCGATAGCTCAATCCAGCCCACAGTAATATCCGTAATCATATCACTTGTCAAAGATGACCGGGAAAGTTGGCTTTGTAAGTCTGTAATCAACTTTCCCAGCTTATATTTTGAGATATGATCCGGGTAAGAATTTGCCATGGTCCTGATATGATCGGTATTACTACGAACATCAAGTAACATTCGGTAAATACGACCAAACTCATTTTCCAAATCTTCAACATTGTAATCAAATTCTTTTTTAATACGGTTATACTGTTGATCCCTTGTTTTATCAATCGCATATTCCGTAAATAATATCGTTCCGAAAAATACCGGAAAAACAATGATAATACAAAGTATCATTAATTTTTTGTATAACGACATATTATGGTATACTGAATTTAACTTTCTCATAACATACTCTCAATCTATTTGACAGAATTCATAGTAATCTCAGTTCGAGTATCCTTTCCTGTTGAATTCATGTCAAATGTGATAATTGCTCTTCCACTCCAGCCCTCTGGTGCATGAGCTTTCAGTGTTACAAGACTTTTCCCAGTCAGTAGCGTAGGTATTACCTCAATTTCATCCGGCTTACGGCGGGTACCCCAATTGATTTCCTGATTTCTGCGTTCATTAACCGGCATATATGTCATCATATATGACCATGTATATTCACCGTCCACTTCATAATCAATACGAACATTGAATGAAGTGTTGTAATCTATATTTTCATAGGTACCGGTAAAATCACTATGAATATAGAACATATCCGGCAGATCTTTATACTCCATTGCAACAATGCTTCTTGCACTGATTTCTCCATTCATACCAAGGTAAACCTTATGATCCGTCTCATCAAAGAAAGAATAATTCTTTTTCTGTCTTTCCGCGAAACTATAATATTTACGAACGATAGACCCCAATGCTTCGTTTTCTTCTTCAGCAATTCCACTGTCAAAAAGGAACAAGGTAAATCCACCTGGCTCCAGGCTTACAGAAAGTTTATCACCAACTTCATCAATGGACTTAACTTCTGTTGCTTTAATGGAGGTATCTGCACCATCGATAAAATAATTATCAATGATATCATCCATTTTGTAAATACGCATCTCGCCCTTTTTTACTGGTAATGAAATTACATCTAATTCCGCTTGTATCTTATCTGTCTGAGAGTCATTCCATACAAGAATTGCTGCTTTTGTCTCATCCGCAGAAGCCATTGCGTGAAGACCTTCCTCCATCTGATCCGGTAAACCTTCCACCTTCACACGTTCTTCCGGCATCTGGCTATACATCCACAAAGCCCAATAAGGTGCTTTCAATCTACCTTTTGGGTCTATTGCTCCCAAAGGCTCATAGCCGGTATCCATAAATTGTGCCCAGCCTGCCATGGTAACATCCGTCTCATCCAGCAACAGTTCAAAAGAAGTCAGCATAGTCGCGCCACCACGTGATTTTTCAGCTGCCTCTCCCGGTAAAAACGGTTGAATTAACGAATTATATTCATTCAGATGAAGTTCCGTTGTATCATACTCAGGGCGCTCCCCAAGAATGGATTGCATCATATCGGTACGAATAAGATATTGCTTCATATCACATCCATAGCTATGGTAGCTAAAGAAATCAAGCGGTACCTTTGCTTCCTTTACCTTGTCTAAGAAATCGTTAATCGTTTCTTTTCCTGTAATATCAACAAAAGCACTGGATGGCCCACCAATGACTGCATCCTTATCCCCTTCCAGTAATCCTTTTGCTGCTGCTATATACATTTGGGTATAATCATCCCAGTTACCAAGGAAAAAGGTATCGCCGCAATCCGGTTCATTATAAACTTCATGATAAGGAATACGTATCCCAAGTTCCTTATAATGCTTGGCAAAGGTACGGAACATTTCCTGCCAAGCTGCCATGTCAGAAGGGCCGTTTCTCCAATCGTTATCGATCTGTAATGGCGTAGGAATATAGCTCCAACTTGCATAAAGCTTAACACCATGATCCCCTAATAGATTAATCAGCCAATCCAATTTTGTAAAATCATATGTCAAATTATCTGCTGTACCGCCTATCATGTTTCCAAACGGAAATTTACGATCTCCCATATATAAATCAATACGTAGTGAATCAGCGCGGATTTCATCAAATAAATAGGCATCCCTTTCATAATGTGATAATGGTACAATTCCACTATTAAACAAAGCGTATTTTTTTAATAGAGGTACACCATCCCGTTTTTCGAAGTCAATTTTTAGCTGTGTTTTATTCAAATCTTGTTCATCTCCCTTTTCGTCATTGCCTGGTTCTTGTGAAGTTTCATTGGTATCCTCTTTCTGTATTACCGATCGATCCGCAGATTTATTTTCATTCCCCTTTTGACATGCAACGAATACAATCATGAGTAACATACTTAATATCACAAGGAAACCATAATAATTTTTTTTCATATTATCTATACTACCTTTCATTTAGCCTAATTTTATTAAATGAAGCTTATTCATTTTCCCATTTAATTCAGGTATACTATTTCCCAGTAGCACGCTTTAAGGCTGCGATTTCAGCCGGATCATATGGAGTATGGTAGGTATCAAAAAGATCATGCTGCCAGCGCGTCAGATCTAATTCTTTATTGGACCTTAGTTCATCCCACGGTAAAAAGTGCTGACTCTTTCCTGCAACAAGCCCCCAATGATAACTTCCAATATTCTTACTTTTATATAACTCGATATTTTCTTCAAAGAAATTATCAAGAATTCGATTGAGCCACTCTGTGTTCATCATAGGTCGTCCATAAGCCTCCAGGCCTTTGATAACGGCTTTTACCCGATCTATCTTTTCATATTGATGGAATGTTATAATATCGGATAGCTCTACAGCCAATTTTTCTACCGGGTTTAGCTTGGCATCCGGATTCACGCCAAAATCCTGAGGATAGCTCCAGCACCCTGCTGTCAGAGGTTGTATTGGATTAAGCTTTCTTGCCTCCTCAAAGGTTCTTTGGATATAAGGAATGCTTGTGTCACCTCTGTTGGAATTCCCGGGTTCATTCCACAGATCCCATATTAATATTCTTTCATCGTTACCGAATCTCTTTAGCAGAGCTCTCAGATAATCAAGCAGCACTTCCTGCCATTCCTCTTCATCCCATAGAATCCATCCTTTTCTGAATTTATCCCCGATAAATGGATTATCATTCTTTTTCCCGCCATGATGTCCGATTTCATATTTCATCCATCCAGTATGCTTAGCCGGTTCGATTTTATCAGGGCGACCTGCAAAACCTACGCAGTCATTAAAAATAACCGGCATCATAGAGATACCATGCTTCGCAAAAGCGGTCAGATAGAAATCCAGTCGATCCAAGAATTTGTCTCTGTCATGATACCAGATAGCAAACGGTAAAAACATGCGAACCGAATTAATCCCCAAGGATTCCATTAGTTCCATTTCCTTTTCAGCTACCTGGAATACCGTCTCAAACAAGTCTTCCTGAAACATCTCAATATTGTGCAATGTAATCGCTGATACATAATTGCACCCAACTACCCATGGTCGGGCATGATACCAATTCCATATTTCCTCTTTACTCCATTGACGATTCATCTTATCACCTCTTTTATCCTTTCACACTTCCTACAACAAGTCCTTTGGTAAAGTACTTTTGCAAAAATGGATATGCAAGCAACACAGGAATTGTTGCGATAAAGATTTGTGCCGACTGTAAAGTATCCGTATTTAATTGCAGCATTTTCTTCAATTGCTCCGCAGTTAAAGTATCTGAATTATATTGAATTACGATTGTTTGCAAATAGGTTAGCAGTGGGAATTTTGATAATGTGTCCATATAAATCGCTCCGTCAAACCACGAATTCCAATGTCCCAAAATAGCATAAACACCAATCGTTGCCAAAGCAGGTTTGGAAAGTGGTATAAATATCCGGAATAATATGGTCATATGGCTGGCACCATCCACAACCGCAGCCTCCTCCAGCTCCTTAGGAAGTTGTCGAAAGAAATTCAGTAACAAAAGAATATAAAATACCGGAACACTGCCTGGTATGATTAAAGACCAAATAGTATTTAATAAGCCCGTTTCCTTAACAATGAGATAAGTTGGTATAAGACCACCATTAATCATCATCGGAATAAAAAATACCCATGCAAAAAACGTACGTGCATAGAATTTATTTTTTTCTTTGCTGAGAGGGTATGCAACGAGACAGGTAATTATCAGCTGAACTCCTACTCCCAATATAACGCGAATAAAGGAATTTAACATGGAACGCCAGAAAATCGAATTTTGTAAGATATATTCATATCCTACCAGTGTAAAATCAACCGGCCAGAAACTTACTTTTCCGGCGGCTATGGCCGAACTGGATGATAACGATATAGAAAACACATAAAGTAACGGCATAAAACAAAGTAAGCCAACCATTACAAGAAATATTTCGATAATATAATCAGCAGCATGTAATTTATGCTTTTTCGCTCTGACAACATTCTTCTTCATAATATCACCTTCAAAGTTTAAAAGATTCTATAATTAGCAAACTTATACGCCAAACCGTAACTAATGCTTACTAATATTAATCCTACGAGTGCACGGAATAAACCAACCGCAGTGGAAAGAGCAAAGTTAAAGTCAACAAGACCAATACGATAAACCAAAGTATCAAGAATATCACCAGACCGATAGACAATTGGCGAATACATATTAAAAATTTGATCAAAATTACCGCCCAAAATTCCTCCGATATTCAAAAGCGCCATCAGTGAAATAATCGGAAGCATACCTGGCAATGTTACGTGTAATGCTTGTTTCCAACGGTTTGCTCCATCAATTTTTGCCGCTTCATAAAGTTCCTGATCAATTCCCGTGATGGCTGCCAAATAAATAATTGTTCCAAATCCAAATTCCTTCCAAACATCAGTGGCGATGATTGTCTGCTGAAAATAATCGTTACTTGACAAAAATGGAATAGCCGATCCCCCTATGGATTGAATGAGTTGATTAATCGGTCCATTCAATGAAAGCAAACGGATGAAAATACTCGATAAAATAATCCATGAAATAAAATGAGGTAAGTACAAACATGTCTGAATTGCACTCTTTAATTTTTTATGTTTCATTTCATTGAGTAAAAGAGAAATTACAATGGCTACAAACATGGTAATAAACATCTTACTTATTGCAATAACAATGGTATTTCTAAGAGCATACTTAAAGTCATCCATTGTCAGAAGATATTCGAACCATTTAAAACCTACAAATTTCTGATTCCCAAACATACCAAGCGCCGGATTAAAACGCTGAAAAGCAATCTTTAATCCATACAAAGGTATGTAATTATAAATAATTAAAAGTATTATAGGAACTACCAACATGAGATATAATGCGTAATTGGTTCTTATATCTTTTGCTAGCTTTGATAAGAAGGTCTGATTATTTTTTTTCGTAACAATCAGGGTACCTGCTTTACCTTTCATAATGCATCCTCCTTGTAAAAACAAAATGAATTGGCAAGGCAATTCACTTGTCATGAATAATAAATGCTCCGTACCATTCGCTCGCACGGAGCATTTATTCGTAATACAACTAGTCGTTATCCATTATTTCCTACTACAATCTCGCTATAGCAATCTTTAATATCCGTAGTATTCGTTCATCTCCTGTTGAATTTCAGCTCCTCCGAGTACATTCCACTGATCAACGAAATTATCGAATTCTGTTATATCTGCATCACCGGTAATGATACGTGAGAAAGTTTCCAGCTCCAACTTTTGAAGTGTTGCTAAAGAGTCAGTCATTGTATCCGTGATAATCGCACCTCTCATATCATATTCAAGCAAACCTTTTTCCGCATAATCAGATGCATATCCAAACATGATACCTGAGAAGCGTGTTGAATACTGTCCTGCAGCAATATCTTTAGCAGCGGTATCGTCACTTGTTCGATAATCATTATTAATCAGATATTCCATTTGCTTATTGTATAAGTCCAATGCATTATAGTTGTATTCAACAAGGGAACTATCTTGTTTATCTATCGCAGCAAACACATTAACCCATTTCTTAATGTTACCATGAACAGATTCCGGTGCAAAAGGCATCCATCCCCAGTAATCCCATACACCTACAAATTCTTCTGCGGTTGAAAAATAATCAGAGGAATCACCGGCACCGATTTTATGAAGCATATTAAGTATTTTAACTGCAACTTCAGGATGTTCATAATCTTTTCTAACAACGATAAAAGTGGATGTATTATCGTATACGATTGCTTTTGCAGGATTACTGTCAGCTGATAATTCAGGAATACCGATTAATGTCCACTGTGCTTTTGGATCTTCTTTAAACAATGTCGGGAAAGCATCTCCCTGGAACTGCGCCCACTGAACTCCATAGAATGCACCTATTTTACCCTGTGCCGTAAGTTTTCCTTCTTCATTGAAGTCTTTAGCTGTGAACTCAGGATCAATAATTCCATCCTTATACCACTTTGCCAATATTTCCAGTGTGGTTCTCATTTCCGGTTGAACGGAACCATAAACGATCTTTCCATCCTTTTCAATCCATGAATCAGGATATGCATGTAGCTCGTTGGCAATGGATTTAATTTCATATCCGGGGGAATATAAATCTTTGGAAATACCGATACCGTATGTATCATCAATTCCATTTTGGTCAGGATCATTATATGTAAATGCATATAGAACTTCTTCTAGCTCTTGGAAGTTTGTTGGTACACTTAGTCCTAAATTCTCCAACCAGTCTGTTCTAAGGAACAATGCATGCATTGTCTCAAGCACCGGCGTAGTTAATGGGATACCGTATAATTCACCATCAATGGTTCCTGTTTCAAAACTAATTGCTTTGCCATAGCCCATAAGTTGTTTGGTATCTTCTGTTGCATATGTATCATATACATCCGTTAATGGCTGAATCATATGCGCATCATACATTTGCTTCATCGTTGTCATATCAACAGTCATGATATCCGCCAGATCATTACTTGCTAACATAAGTGCAACCTTCTGCGCATAAGCCGAACTTGTCGATACCCATTTGTATTTAATATTGATACCAAGTTTATCAGCAATCAAATCAATAAATGGGTTTTCCTGCGTATAATCCTTGGCATCACCGGAGATATCTACTGCCTTAATAAACTCCGCAGTAACCGGTTCTTCATACTTAGCCCATGGATCTACGGTTTCTCCCGTGCTGCTACCCTTAGCAGTATCCGTAATTGTTTCACTGTTTGTAACGGCTTTCTTATCCTCTGTTGGTTCGTTACCCTTACCTGAGCATCCGATCAGCGTCGGGATAATAAATACCATTACAAGAAGCACTGATAATAATTTCTTTTTCATAAACAACCTCCTACACATTATACAATTTCAAACTACTGAACTGGTGCATTTTAGTGACTTATTACAATCACTTATGTAATTATTATAGAATGTATGTGCATCATTCACAATAACGTATCCTTGCGCTTACTGACTTTTATAGCTATTGAAAAGTGCTATTTCATGTTCTGAATTGCTTATTCTTATCCTCATCTTTCTAAATTAAGATAAGTTCGTAATCAATTCACTTGCCATAAATAAAAAGAGTAGGCAGAACCCTTGACTGCCTACGTAACCATGTCAAAAACTTCACATTTACAAAAAAAGAATCCCTTGTTTCCAAGAGATCCTTTTACGATGCAAAAGTAATAGGTTGAACGTTTGCTATGAAACTTAATTTTTAATTTTCTAATTCGTATAAACACGGTATTATTTCTCCAGCGTCTTCATTGTCGGGAACAACAACACATCTCTGATTGCTGCGGAATCCGTCAGTAGCATTACAAGACGGTCAATACCGATTCCGATACCACCTGTTGGCGGCATACCATACTCTAATGCATTCAGGAAGTCTTCATCCAACTGGTTGGCTTCTTCATCACCGGCAGCTCTTAATGCTTCCTGCGCTTCAAAACGTTTTCTCTGATCTAACGGATCATTTAATTCGGAGAATGCGTTCGCCATCTCACGCTTTGTTATAAATAGCTCAAATCTTTCGGTGTATTCCGGATTCTCCGGTTTCTTCTTAGCAAGCGGTGAGATTTCAATCGGATGATCCATAATGAAGGTCGGCTGAACTAAATGTTCCTCAACATATGTTTCAAAGAATAGATTAAGGATATCACCCTTCTTATGTCTATCTTCGTACTCAATATGATGTTCATCTGCTAATTTCTTAGCTGCCGCTTCATCCGGTACCTGATCAAAATCAATATTTGCATATTTCTTTACTGCCTCAACCATAGTCATTCTTTCAAATGGCTTTGACAAATCTATCTCAACACCGTCATAGGTTATCGTTGTTGTACCAAGTACGGTTTTTGCCACATGACGGAACAAATCCTCACAAAGATCCATCATACCATGGTAATCGGTATATGCTTGATATAATTCAAGCAAAGTAAATTCCGGATTATGACGAACCGAAAGTCCTTCATTACGGAATACTCTGCCGATTTCATAAACTCTCTCCAATCCACCAACGATTAGTCTCTTGAGATATAACTCCAAGGAGATTCTTAAGTGAATATCCTGATCTAAAGCATTATGATGCGTATTAAATGGTCTGGCAGCAGCACCACCGGCATTTGGCACCAATACAGGTGTCTCTACCTCAATGAAGTCCCTGCTGTCTAAGTATTTTCTTATTTCACGAATGATAAGGGAACGTTTAATAAATGTATCACGAACTTCCGGATTTACAATAAGATCTACATATCTCTGACGATATCTGGTATCGGTATCCTTAAGGCCATGAAATTTCTCAGGTAAAATCTGAAGGCTCTTGGATAATAGTGTAACCTTTGTAGCGTGTACCGATATCTCTCCGGTTTTTGTTTTAAAAACGCTGCCTTCGATTCCGACTATGTCTCCCATATCATATTTCTTGAAATCAACATAAACTTCTTCGCCTACATCGTCTTTTCTTACATAAGCCTGAATATCACCTGTTAAGTCCCTGATATGGCAGAAAGATGCCTTACCCATCACACGTTTCGTCATGATACGTCCGGCAATCGAAACCGTCTTGCCTTCCAACGCTTCATAGTTATTAATAATATCCGTTGCATGATGCGTTACATCATACTTCATAATCTGGAACGGATCTTTTCCATTCTGCTGAAGTTCTGCAAGTTTCGTTCTTCTAACTTTTAGTAACTCGTTAATATCCTGTTCTGTTTGCATTATTTCATCCGACATTTCTTCACCTCTTATCGCAGCAGATCATAAACTGCCGTATATTTGCCTATTAGGTAGTCTATCGTATCTAAACTATATTTGCAATACCAATTAGTTTGATTTCTGAATCTCCAAAATCTTGTACTGGATTGTTCCGGTCTGTGTTTCTACATTAACGACATCTCCGGCACGTTTGCCCAGCAATGCCTTTCCTAAAGGAGATTCATTAGAGATTCTTCCTTTTAAACTATTGGCTTCTGCAGAACCTACGATTTTGTATTCCAGTTCTTCATCATACTCTACATCGTAGATTTTTACTTTGCAGCCAATGTTAATCACATCTACATCTACTTCATCCTCAACAACGACTTCTGCGTTTCTGAGAATTTTATCTATTTCTTCAATTCTGGCTTCAATATCTCTTTGCTCGTCTTTCGCTGCGTCATATTCTGCATTCTCAGAAAGATCCCCCTGCTCTCTGGCTTCCTTGATTTTCTGAGCTACTTCTCTTCTTTTATTTACTTTTAAATCATGAAGCTCTTCCTCAAGTTTACGTAAACCCTCGTAAGTTAATATATTCTTTTTTTCTACCATTACAAACACCCTTCCTCCATATTGCTTTATTTATATTAAAATTTAAGCAGCAAAACCTTTCCTAAAACATGATTAAAATCGTTTCCGAAAGAAACGATTTTATACGTTTACAATACATTCAAAGTATTATATCGTATGGATTGTTTCTTGTCAACTCAATCCTTTTCCCAAGAATTGTGCTAAAATTAGCGTTTTATCTGCTCAAAAGATACATTATATATTATCATTTATAGTTTGAAAATATTCGTTACAATAATGTATATTATAATACGCTCACTTAGGTTAAAATTTCATATTATTTAAAATATTGCAGAAATCAAACGTAGCAAAATAATCTTTCGGTGTTTCTGCTCTACGTATCAACTGAACCGATCCGTCTTCTTTTAGTAAAAGCTCTGCTGATTTCAGTTTGCCATTATAGTTGTAACCCATTGCATATCCATGGGCACCGGTATCATGGATGACAATATAATCACCGATATCAATTTTCGGAAGCTTCCGGTCAATTGCAAACTTATCATTATTTTCACATAAAGAACCCGTAATATCATAGATATGATCACATGGTTCATTCTCTTTCCCTAATACGGTAATATGATGGTAGGCACCATACATTGCAGGCCGCATCAAATCTACCGCACTGGCATCAAGGCCGATATATTCCTTATAAATATGCTTCTCATGAATTGCTTTAGCAACTAAATGCCCATAAGGCGCTAACATAAAGCGGCCTAATTCCGTGTAAATAGCAACATCACCCATACCAGCGGGAACCAGTATTTCTTCGTAAGCTTTACGAACCCCTTCCCCAATGACAAAGATGTCATTCGGTTCTTCCTCAGGGCGGTAAGGAATTCCTATTCCACCGGAAAGGTTAATGAACGCAATATCAGCACCCGTCTTATCCCGCAGTTCTACGGCCAAAGCAAACAGGATACCTGCCAGTATTGGATAATATTCATTCGTAACCGTATTACTTGCAAGGAAGGAATGAATACCGAATTTCTTTACCCCTTTCTTTTTAAGCAAAGCAAAACCATCGATTAATTGCTGCTTAGTAAAACCATATTTGGCATCACCGGGATTATCCATAATTCCGTTTGCGATTTTAAATACACCACCTGGATTATAGCGGCAGGAGATCATCTCCGGTATTCCGGCTACCTTTTCCAGGAATTCGATATGGGTATAATCATCCAGATTAATGATAGCATTTAGATTTCTTGCTTTGACGAAATCTTCTGCCGGGGTAGCGTTAGAAGAAAACATGATATCATTGCCGGTGATATCCAATGCTTCCGCCAACATCAATTCCGTATAGGATGAACAATCAACACCGCATCCTTCTTCTTTAAGAATGTTAATGATGAAAGGATTTGGTGTTGCTTTCACGGCAAAGTATTCTTTAAAGCCTTTGTTCCAGGAAAATGCTTGTTTTAATCTTCTGGCATTTTCACGGATTCCCTTTTCATCATAGATATGAAAAGGAGTTGGGTATTTTTTTGTTACTTCATCGATTAGTTCCTTTGTCACAAATGGTTTTTTCATCAATTACCATTCCTTTCTTCGTAAGCTCACTAGTTCATAATCTTCCTTAGCTGCCTAGTTAATACTTGATTAATTCATATTCCCCTGATTTCACGCTTTGTATAAAATCATGGATATCTGCTAATCTATGTTGAAACATCATCCCACTTCGTTTCTCTTCAAATCCGTGAGAGTCTGTACCTGCTGTCATAATTAAATTATGCTGTTTGGCGTATTTTGTCGCTTTTTCATCGAATATCTTGTTTCCATTCCCAATATTCATCACTTCTGCTGCATGAACCGCCTCAGGAAATAAGCGAATTTCTTTGATGTAAGGTCTCTCCCGGAAAGGATGGGCATGTACCACCAATCCCCCTGCTTCATTAACATTTCTATATTGTTCCTCAATTGACCATGACATTATCTCCGGATGTTCTTTTAACCATGCAATATCCAAACCATAGATTAAAAATTCCTGTGAGCCATATTTTGCTTCCCATCCAAAGAATACGGATAAACCGATGCGTTCTCCTTCCTCTTTGGCATTCTCAAATCCGCGACGGAATAAATCGACTCGTTTCTCCCAAGGTAGGCTTGCCGGAATACAGGTGTTACCATTAAAAAAATGATCCGTTACGATGATGCCGGCATATCCTGCTTCCTTGTATCTTCTGGCTTGCTCCTTTCCGTTAACAATCGCACAAGCGCTTGCCTCACTTGTATGTAAATGCGTTTCATATCGATAAATACCCATACCCTTTTCTTCCCTTTCTATACCGCCCAAAGAGATAAAAGTGTCCCCCTTTCGCCAAAGCTAAGGGGGCTACGTTCTCATGGACTCTTCATAGAAGCATCGTTCATAATTGAACCTATTATACATTATTTTAAAATAAAATCAAATAATTTTCTTAATTTCGTCAGTAGAAATTTACCATAGTACTTTCGTATGATAATCGGTAGATATTATCTAAATAAGTAATTTTCTATTACATGTGACCTTTGACCCGAACATATGAGTGCAATATTACTAGATATCTTATCTGAACTATGTTATACTAATATAGATAATGGGATTAAAGAGCGAATCAAAAGAGCATCAAATCTAATAAATTTTATAAGTGTCAAAAGTCATGGTGACTACCACACCATTGACGAAGTGCAGGGAAAAGCATTTGAAAAGCTTGCTTATCAGCTGCATTTCTCTGCATTTATTCACATCATCGTGCGATGATGTAATCTTTTGACGCTTACATAAGGCTGAATTCAAAATCGAGAAAAAGGGGTTTTACCATGGAACAATATAGTGGAAGTCAAATTGTTGTACTAGAGGGATTAGAAGCCGTACGAAAGCGTCCGGGAATGTATATTGGCAGTACCGGTCCCAGAGGCTTACATCACCTAATCTGGGAAATCCTAGATAATGGTATTGACGAACATTTGGCAGGTTACTGTACACAGATTAACGTTACTTTAAGAAAAGATGGCGGAATAGAGATTCAAGATAATGGACGCGGTATTCCGGTAGATTTGCATCCCACAAAGAAGATTCCTTCGGTACGTGTCGTTTATACAATTCTACATGCCGGAGGGAAATTCGGTAACTCCGTCTACAAAGTATCAGGTGGTCTCCATGGTGTAGGAGCATCCGTTGTGAATGCGCTCTCAAAGCGCCTGATTGTCGAGATAAAGAGAGACGGAAAGATTTATCGTGATGAATATGTCGATGGAGGACATCCAATTGTGCAATTAGAGGACGGTTTACTTCCTGTTATCGGCAAATGCAATAAATCGGATACCGGAACTAAGGTTATCTTCTATCCGGATGATACCATATTTGAAACGGTCGAATTTAAAACCGAAACAATACAGAAAAAACTGAAGGAAATTGCCTTTCTTAATAAAAATCTTCTGATTAATTATACAGATGAAATCAACGGAATAACAAAAAGCTACTTGGAAGAATACGGGATTAAAAGCTTCGTCTCCTATTTAACCCGTGATATGAATGTCCTTCATGAAGAGCCTATCTATTTGGAAGGAAAAAGCGGAGATATCGAAGTAGAAATTGCGTTCCAATATACGGATAATTTTTCGGAGCAAATTAACGCATATTGTAATCGAATCAATGTGGTTGATGGTGGAACCTTAGTGACCGGATTTAAGACTGGTTTGACCCGTATTATGAACCAATACGCGCGTGAGCTAAACATTTTAAAGGATAAGGATGAAAATTTTGACGGCAAGGATATCCGTAACGGTATTGTTGCCATTGTATCTATCAAACATCCCGATCCGCAGTTTGAAGGACAAACCAAAACGAAACTCGGTAACACCGATGCAAAGGTTGCTGTCGAGGATGTTTTCTCCGCAGAAGCGCAGCGTTGGTTCGATAAGAATGTCGAAGTCCTTCGGATTATTCTCGATAACTCCATGAAATCCTTCAATGCAAGAAAAGCCAGCGATAAAGCCAGAAATGCTGTTCTTAAGCAATTAAATGACGTGGATACAAGAAGTAAGCTAGCTTCCTGCTCCTCGAAAAAAGCGGAAGAATGTGAATTATATATCGTCGAGGGTGATTCTGCCGGTGGTACGGTTAAAACAGCAAGAAACCGTACAACACAAGCAGTTCTACCACTACGTGGTAAGATTCTGAATGTAGAAAAAGCATCCTTAGATAAAATTCTACTGAATAATGAAATCAAAACCATGATTGCGGCATTTGGCTGTGGTATTGGTGATGAGTTTGATATTTCCAAGCTACGATATGATAAGATTATCATTCTAACAGATGCCGATGTTGACGGTGCGCATATTAGTACCTTACTTCTGACCTTCTTCTATCGGTTTATGCCGGAATTGATTAAGGAAGGAAAAATTTATCGAGGTATGCCTCCATTATATCGCGTAGAGTATGAAGAAGCCGGTAGTAAAGGTAAAAATTCTAAGAAATTTAAGTATCTCTACAATGATTTTGAACTGGAAAAATTCCGAAAAGCCGGCCATAAGATTATAACCCTTCAGCGTTATAAGGGTCTTGGTGAGATGGATGCACATCAACTTTGGGAAACTACTTTGAACCCTGAGACAAGAATACTGGCACAGATATCCATTAGTGACACGGTGGAAGCTGATGAGATTACTACGACTCTCATGAGTAATAATGTTCCGCCAAGAAGAGCCTTTATAATGGAAGAAGCAAAATACGCTAAACTTGATATCTAAAATTGATGGAGGATTATGATACATGAAGAAGAATACCGATCAAATCATACAATTGGATTTTTCGGAAGAAATGAAAAACAGCTATCGTGATTATGCCATGAGCGTAATTATCGCCAGGGCATTACCCGATGTCAGAGACGGCTTAAAACCGGTACAGCGAAGAATCTTATATGCTATGATGGAATTGGGTTTGGATCCTACCAAACCACATAGAAAGAGCGCCCGTATCGTCGGTGATACCATGGGTAAATACCACCCTCATGGTGACAGTTCCATCTATGATGCCTTGGTACATATGACCGAGGACTTTTCTCTCAGAATACCTCTGGTTGACGGTCATGGTAACTTTGGTTCCATTGATGGTGATGGTGCCGCTGCAATGCGTTATACGGAAGCAAGGCTCTCCGATGGTGCCAAAGCATTATTGGATGATTTGGATAAGGGATTGGTTGACTTTATTCCGAACTTCGATAATAGTGAAAAAGAGCCGGCGGTATTACCAGCGAAAATACCCAACCTATTGATTAACGGTACGACCGGCATCGCCGTCGGCATGGCTACGAATATTCCGCCGCATAATCCGGGTGAAGTTATTGATGGCGTTATCGCTTATATAGACAATCCCAATATATCAATAGAGAAATTAATGACTTATATTCCGGCACCGGACTTTCCTACCGGTGGTACCATTGTCAACCAGGATGAACTACCATCCATTTATGAAACCGGGGAAGGGAAAATCCGTATTCGAGCAAACCACGTTATCGAAAACGGGGATAATGGTCGAAAGAATATCGTTATTACTGAGATTCCTTATACCATTGCGGGAAATAAAACGAAGTTGGTAGAATCTCTTGTCAATCTGATGAAGGATAAGGTCTTTGATGAAATTTATGATGTCAGGGACGAATCCTCCAAAGAGGGAATCCGCATTGTTATTGAGGTAAAGAAAGACCGAGATCTGAATAACCTACTCAATGGCCTCTATAAGAAAACCTCAATGGAGGACACCTACAGCGTAAATCTTCTCGCTGTAAGAGATAATCAGCCGGTTGTTTTTAACCTTAAAACAATGATCGCTGAATTCGTAGATTTCCAGGTAGAACTCTACACCAAAGAGTACAAATATCTTCTGGATAAAGCCTTGAAGCGCCAGGAAATCGTAAATGGTTTAATCAAAGCAACCGATGTCATTGATCTTATCATTGAAATTTTGCGTGGCAGTACTTCTGTAAAACAAGCCAAAGATTGCTTAATGACCGGTAACACGGAAGGCATTCGTTTTAAATCCAAGCAATCTGAAAAGGAAGCTGCCAAACTGAATTTCACCGAAAGACAGGCAGAGGCTATCTTAGCTATGCAGCTTAGCAAATTAATTGGCTTGGAGATTTTAAAACTTCACGAGGAGAATGATTCCCTTACCAAAGCAATTGATAAATATAATAAAATCTTGGGGGACACTAAGGAATTATTTAAAACAATAAAAATTAAGCTTAGAGAATTTAAGAAAATGTTCCAAACTCCAAGATTAACGAAGCTTACCAATGCCTCTACAACCGCTTATGTGGAAGAAGTGAAAGAAGAGGATATCTATGTATTGATTGATCGCTTTGGATATACCAAATCAATCGATACAACCAGCTACACCAGAGCGTCTGAAGATAACTTGAAGGAATATGTTCATATCATCCAAATGAAAAATACGGACAAGCTATGTATCTTTACGAATACCGGTAACATGTATCAGGTAAAAGCGGAAAATATTCCGAAAGTGAAAATCAGGGACAAAGGCACTCTGATTCAGAACCTATGCAAGATTGAAAAGGAAGATGTGATTCTTTATACTTCCTTCGAAGAGTTGTTTGAATCTCAACTGCTTTTTGTTACAAAGAACGGATTCATCAAGCAAGTATCCGGTGCAGAATTTGAAACCAATCGTTCACAAATAAATGCAACAAAACTGGAGGACCATGACGAAGTTGTAAATATCACCTTACTAACTGCAAGCGATGTATTAGCCGGTACCTTAAAAGTAATTATTCTTACCGAAAAAGGCTATTCCCTCGGTTTCCTTCTATCCGATGTTCCGGAAATGAAAAAAACCGGCCGTGGGGTAAAAGCAATCAAACTCGAGAAAGATGATACGGTGCGTTTTGGCACTGCTATTGATCCGGATGCGGAAACCTTCCAATACAACGATAAAGTATTAAGCGCGAAGAAGGTTCGTATGAGGAAACGCGGTGATAAGGGGCAGAAAGCACAGCTGTAAAATATGATTGATTTAAAAATTCAGATAAAGCCTTTGTTATTGGAATTCTAGTCCACTGACAAGAGACCGGACATATATTTCGCTAATAAACGTTCCCACTCGAATGAAGTCGTAGTGGTACATAAGTCTGTAAAATACGCAGCCTAAGTACCAACGACTTCATTCATTTGCTCATTAAAATATATGTCCGATCTCTTGTTTTACTCTGATTATGCAATTTTACGAAAGCTCTTTTTATAAAATCTTTCGCCCTTCTTTATATCTCAGTAATAATAAACGTAATTTACTACTTTTTTATTATTTCTTATCAAATATTTTTATGATTTTACAATAATTTTAATGATCTTCCGATCCCTGTCCGTAGTATGCGTTGGCGCCATGCTTACGGAAATAATGCTTATCAAGGAGATACTGAGATACCCGTGGAACCCGTGGGTTTAATGTCATTGTTTTATATGCCATTTCTGCAACTTTATCCAGAACTACGGCATTATATACCGATCCTGCCGGTGTCTTTCCCCAAGCAAATGGACCATGATTCTTTACCAAAATACCCGGAATTGCCAATGGGTCATTATTCCCTATGGTTTCAACGATTACTTTTCCGGTATTCAGTTCATAATCCTTTTCAATTTCTTCAGCTGTTAACTCCCTGGTACAAGGAATATCCCCATAGAAGTAATCAGCATGGGTAGTACCGAATGCCGGTATACTCATTCCTGCTTGCGCAAATGTCACAGCCCAGGTAGAGTGGGTATGTACAACTCCTCCAATCGTTGGATATGCCTTATATAGTTTAAGGTGGGTAGCGGTATCGGAAGATGGCTTATACTTTCCTTCCACAACCTTCCCGTCCATGTCTACCACAACCATATCTTCCGGCTTCATTTTATCATAATCTACACCGCTAGGCTTAATAACAACAAGCTGCTTCTCCCGGTCAATTCCGCTTACATTGCCCCAAGTATAGATTACCATCCCTTTTTCCTGCAATTCCATATTAGCAAGATATACATCTTTCTTTAGTTGTTCTAACATATTTCTCCTCCATTTCTATTTTTTCCTACATCAACTATAATTCAAAATTACTAATTTTGCAATCAAAAACATAGTAATTATCAACAATGAAGATTGCGTACCTCAATTATTCTATGTATAATATAATCATTGATTCATGTTTAATCCGTATAGTAAGCATAAGGATCGAAAATAATTAGGGAATGAGGGTGTATTCATATGAGAACTTTAACTGTTGACAAAACCGCATCCAAAGGTTTTGCTATGGGAAAAGCCTTTGTCGTTAAGCGGTATAATTTAAACGCAGATACCTACCGAATTAGTCCGGAAGATGTTGATAACGAAATTGCAAAATATCAGAATGCCGTTCAGGAAGCTGTTAAACAATTAGAGGAGCTTACAAAGACCTCGGATATATTTGCCGCTCATCTTGAAATCGCGCAAGACCCTGCTTTATACGAGGGAGTTGCCGGAAAGATTAAATCAGAATTGCAAAATGTCCAGCAAGCCTTAGAAAATACTGCAGAAGAATTTGCTGCTATTTTCGATAGCATGGAAGATGAGTATATGAAAGAGCGTGGTGCGGATATAAGAGACGTACGTAACCGATTAATGCGTTCTCTTAAAGGTATCACCCAGGATGGTTTCGAAGGAATTCAAGAAAAGGTAATTTTAGTAGCAGAGGATTTAGCTCCTTCGGATACCTCCGGTATGAATATGGATTATATCATGGGCTTTGCCACTGAGCTTGGTGGTGTAACTAGCCATGTATCCATAATCGCCAGAAATTTAGAACTCCCTGCCTTAGTAGGTGTAAAAGGATTAATGGAGGAAGTAAAATCCGACGATTATCTAATCTTAGATGCCACCGGTGGTAAAATTATCATTAATCCTGATGAAGAAACCATTCAAAAGTATAAAGCTCTCCAGGAGGAATACCTAAAGCATAAGAAAGAGCTTGAGGAGTTGAGTTCTCTCCCCGCTGCAACACTCGATGGCAGGACAGTTAAAGTCTATGCAAATGTAGGTAATCTGGAAGATGTTCAAAAAGCTGCAGAACGAGGAATTGAAGGTATCGGATTATTCCGAAGCGAATTTTTGTATATGGAGAATACCCACTTCCCTACGGAAGAGGAGCAATTTGAAGTATATAAGAAGGCAGCTACCCTTTGTCCTAAAGAGCTAATTATCCGTACCCTGGATATCGGTGGTGATAAGTCCCTACCATATTATAAATTTGATCCGGAAGAAAATCCTTTCCTTGGTTGGAGGGCTATCCGAATATCGCTGGATCTTGAGGATGTATTCAAAGCACAGCTTCGTGCAATTTTGCGTGCCAGTGCCTTCGGTAACGTCAAAATTATGTATCCTATGATTATCTCCATAGAGGAATTGGAAAAGGCCAATTCCATTCTTGCAGAATGCAAAACTGAACTAACCAATGAAGGTATCGCATATGATCCGAATATAAAAGTCGGTATTATGGTGGAAACACCTGCTGCCGTACTCTGTATCGAAAACTTCGCAAAATATGTTGATTTCTTCAGTATCGGTACCAATGATTTGACACAGTATGTACTGGCTGTGGACAGAGGCAATAAGAAGATTGCAAAACTATATGATTCCTTCCATCCTGCAGTTGTTCAAAGCATTAAGCGAATTATCGATGCAGCTCATGCACAGGGTATTGAAGTTGGTATGTGCGGTGAATTTGCCGGAGATGAGAAGGCTACGATTCTTCTACTCGGGCTCGGCCTTGATGAATTCAGCATGTCTGTTGGAGCTGTTGCTAATATTAAAAATATCATACGCAATACCTCTTACGAAAAAGCTAAACAATGTGCAGAAAAAGCTGTCTCCGTTTATACAACACAGGAGGTTAAAAATATCCTGGAGCAATTTCATGTATAATTAATATCCAAAAGTCAATAACGATATTATGGTACAGTTCAGTACTTCCCCTTAAAAAGATTGGGTGCAGTATTTTCTTGTAATCTTTCTCGCTTATAAGAAAATACTGCACCTAATCTTCTTTAAACTATCTTAATATATATTTCTCTAAAACTTGCGCCAATCCATTCTCATCATTCGTTCCTGTAACATAGAAAGCATGCTCTTTTACATTTTGCGGAGCATTACCCATAGCAACAGAAAATCCTGCATATTCTAGCATTGCAATATCATTGTCATAATCGCCTAGTGCACAGACTTCCTCCGGTTGCAAATGCAATGATTCTGCGAGTTTTTGAACTCCCAAACCTTTATTGACAGTCTTTTCCGCAATATCCAATAAACCTGGTTCTGATGATGTATATCCCGTTTTCGTTAGTGTTTGCAAATGCGCTATCACCGGTTTAATCCTTAGTGGGTCTTTTTCCGTAATTAAAAGCTTGTACACTTTTATGCCTTCAATACAACGATGCTCATCATCGAAAATATCCAACTGCATAATAGACTTTCCTAGTGATTTCGCAAACTCATTATATTCTCGATACCGTTCAATACGGAAACTGTTTTTGGAAAAATAATTGGTCCCCATAGTCATAGCACAGTAATCCATTTGATAATACTTGCAAATTTCTAAAAGTCCTTTTAATTCATCCTCATCCATAGGGATGTCAAAAATGGAACAACTATTAACAGGGTCCCAAACAACTGCTCCATTTAAGGAGACAATAGGTGTATCAATAGCAAGTGTTTTAATATAGTAGTCCAGCATGGATGCAACTCTACCGGTACTTAATGTAAATTTAATCCCATGCTCCTTTGCTTTAATAATGGCATCGATATTTTCTTTTGTTAAACTTCTATCCGATGTCAGCAATGTTCCATCAATATCGCTAACGATTAATTTTACTTTCCTACCTGCTTCGATATATTTTTCACTCATTCTATCCTCCGTACCTTCGAATAACCTTTTGATCCTTCTGTTAGTATACAATGGGAACGCCACCTTGTCAAAGAAAGCATGTATGTTAAGGCTGTCAATTTAAAACAGTTAATAATAGATATACCACAGTATGCACTATAAGTCTGAAATTAAAAATTAATAAATCAGGTCCTGCCTTCGTCAGTCAAAAAGGCAGGACCCTTTAGGGGGGTAATAAAATGATACTTTATAAAATCTATCGCTTAAGTAAATTATTGAATCTCCGGATGTTTTCACGGGTTTATGAAAGTTGCAATCGTACATAAACCTACATACCGAATTACAATATATCTCATTAACGGTAACTTGGATTTATACCCTTTTCTTTATCAACTATTTTTCGCTATAAATACCATATATTGTAATATTATGTTATCATTTTACCATGATATTGTGTTTATGTAAATACCAATTTTCAACAATTTTGGATTGCATATTATTCCTATTATTATAGGAATTATAATACATTCCTTGTGTATAGTAGAGAAAGAAAACGAAAACTGGAATTTGGTCTAGCATAATCGTAAAAATTGTTGTATTATTAACCTACATTTTGATAAGCATATACGCTTTACCGATTTTACGGATTTTAGGAGGTTTAAAAGTGAAGAATGAATTGGTAATTGTACTAGACTTCGGTGGGCAGTATAATCAGCTAATTGCTCGCAGGGTAAGAGAAGATAATGTCTACTGCGAAGTATTACCCTATTATACCAGCCTTGATCGAATAAAAGAGTTAAATCCGAAAGGTATCATATTTACAGGAGGACCTGCCAGTGTTTATGAACCGGATTCTCCTTCCTGTGATCTTGGTATTTTTAATTTAGGGATTCCCATCCTGGGTATCTGCTATGGATGCCAATTAATGACGCATTCTCTTGGAGGTAAGGTTAGCAAAGCTCCTGTCAGAGAATACGGAAAAACAGAAATCCGTGTCAATACGGATTCTAAGTTATTTAAAGGTGTATCCGAGGACACCATCTGCTGGATGAGCCATACGGATTATATAGAGACATCGGCGAATGGATTTTCCATTATCGCAAGCTCCGACTCCTGCCCGGTAGCAGCCATTGAGGATACAAGCCGTAATTTCTATGGTGTGCAGTTCCATCCGGAAGTTGTTCATACGCAGGAGGGTACAAAGATGTTGCATAACTTCCTTTATGAAGTATGCAAATGCTCCGGTGATTGGAAAATGTCATCCTTTACTGAAGATATGATTGAAAAGCTAAGAAATAAAATCGGTGATAAAAAAGTGTTATGCGCTCTCTCCGGTGGCGTAGACTCCTCAGTAGCAGCCGTTATGATAAGCAAAGCCGTTGGCAAACAGCTTACCTGTATCTTCGTTGATCACGGTCTACTTCGCAAGAACGAAGGGGATGAAGTGGAAGAAGTATTTACGAAACAGTTTGATGTAAACTTTATCCGTGTCAATGCGCAGCAGAGATTTTATGATAAGCTTGCAGGAGTTACTGAACCAGAGCAGAAGAGAAAAATTATCGGTGAAGAATTTATTCGGGTATTCGAGGAAGAAGCGAAAAAGATCGGTACGGTAGATTATCTTGTACAGGGTACCATCTATCCGGATGTTATTGAAAGTGGTCTGGGTAAATCCGCTGTGATCAAAAGCCATCATAACGTAGGCGGACTTCCCGACTATGTGGATTTCAAAGAAATCATCGAACCGCTTCGGGATTTATTTAAAGATGAAGTAAGAAAAGTTGGTCTGGAACTTGGAATTCCTGAAAAGCTAGTATACCGTCAACCTTTCCCCGGTCCCGGTCTTGCTATCCGTATCATTGGCGAAGTTACGCCGGAGAAGATTGCTATCCTTCAGGATGCAGACTATATATATCGTTATGAGATTGCAAAAGCCGGTTTAGACAGACAAATCGGTCAATACTTTGCAGTCCTTACTAACCTTCGCAGTGTTGGTGTCATGGGTGATGAAAGAACCTATGATTATACCGTTGCCCTGCGTGCTGTAACCACAACGGATTTCATGACCGCAGAATTTGCAGAAATTCCTTGGGACGTGCTTGGTAAGATTTCTAACAGAATTGTGAATGAAGTGAAACATGTTAACCGTGTTTGCTATGACATTACAGGCAAGCCACCAGCAACGATTGAGTGGGAATAAGCCACTATCTTATTTGCTGGTGGCTTTGCCACCATGCAACTGAATCAGAAAAATTCTAAAATAGACAATCAAACACAGCCGTTTTAAGTATGAACTAAAAACGGCTGTGTTTGTTTTAATTTTACCTAAGCAATATCGCTATTTTAATTCAATTCATCCAAAGTCTTAAAATATGCCGGGAGGAATTCTTCCAAGAAGATATCCACTTCCCTTAGCTTCATTTCCTTAATAATCAACAAGATCGACTTTTCTGCGCTGATAAACTCGGTATTACCAGCTTTCTTTTCCTCGATACATTTGATTAAAGCGGATAATTTATCAGCAGCTTTTACTAGTTTCCATAGATAAGCATCCTCTTCCTGCGGAAAAAAGATTCCTTCGTAGTGCTTACGCATATATTCCGGTAGCATAGCAAGCAATTTATCTGCAGCCACCTTCTCAACTGCTTTGAATGCACCTTGGATATCTTCGTTAAAGTATTTAATTGGTGTTGGCATATCTCCTGTGATAATCTCCGTAGCATCATGGAAGATACCTATTAAAGCAGCCTTCTCCGCATCCAAGTGATTGCCAAGCCGTTCATTACTGATGATTGCTAAAGCATGAGCAAGGATACTGACTTCCAGAGAATGCTCACTGATATTCTCAGGTTGTGAGTTTCGCATAAGCGACCATCGCTCTATGAACTTCATTCTCGATACCATGGCAAAGAAATTATAGTTTTCCATTAAGTTTCCTCCTACGTGATTATCACTTTATCAAGGATATTATAATTATAAATTCAAGTAAAAAGTAGTCAAAAGAAATCCACACTAAGCATTTTCCGCTTTTTCGTGAGGATTTCTTTCAAAATCATGCTTTATTTAGGTCAATTATTATGATTGCTTATTATTTTGATTTTTATTTTGATCCACTATTATTTCTGTTCCAAATACTTCTTAACATATTTACCGGTACAGGATTTTTCATTGGCTGCAACTTCCTCCGGTGTACCGGTTGCAACAACAGTTCCTCCCTTGTCTCCGCCTTCCGGTCCCATATCGATGATATAATCCGCCGTCTTAATCACATCAAGATTATGCTCAATAACAACAACGGTGTTACCAGTTTCTGAAAATCTGCGCAAGATTTCAATTAACTTATGCACATCTGCAAAATGCAGACCCGTTGTCGGCTCATCTAGGATGTAGATAGTCTTGCCTGTGCTTCGCTTACTTAGTTCCGTAGCAAGTTTTATTCTTTGTGCCTCACCACCGGAAAGGGAAGTCGAAGGATGACCTAAACGTAGGTAGGATAGTCCAACATCATAGAGTGTTTGAAGTTTCTTATGGATGGAAGGAACATTCTCGAAGAATTTCAATGCTTCCTCAACGGTCATGTCCAGTACATCGGCAATCGTTTTTCCTTTATAACGAACTTCCAGTGTTTCACGGTTATATCTCTTACCGTGGCATACCTCACAAGGTACATAGATATCCGGCAGGAAATTCATCTCAATCTTGATAATACCATCACCGCTGCAAGCCTCACATCTACCGCCTTTCACATTAAAACTAAATCTTCCTTTCGTATAGCCACGCATTTTGGCATCCTGCGTTGCAGCAAACAACTCTCTGATCTGATCGAACATGCCCGTATAAGTTGCAGGATTAGATCTCGGTGTTCTTCCGATTGGTGATTGATCAATATTGATTACCTTATCTAATTGCTCAATACCAAGGATATCCTTATGTCGACCCGGTACGGTATTGGCACGGTTTAGGTCTTTTGCCAGTCTCTTATATAAAATCTCATTAATCAGAGAGCTTTTACCGCTTCCTGAAACACCGGTAATACAGGTCATAACTCCCAACGGAATGTCTACTTTCACATTCTTTAGATTATTTTCAGAAGCACCAACAATGGTTAAGTAACCTGTCGGTTTTCTTCTTTCCTTTGGTACCGGTATCTTAATTCTTCCGCTAAGGTATGCTCCCGTGATGGAATCTTTCACCTTCATAATTTCTTCCGCAGTACCTTCTGCAACGACCTGACCACCATGCTCTCCTGCACCCGGACCGATATCGATGATATGGTCTGCTGCAAACATAGTATCCTCATCATGCTCCACGACAATGAGGGTATTGCCTAAATCCTTCAGGTTCTTTAAGGCATGGATTAATTTATCATTATCCCGCTGATGTAGTCCAATGCTAGGCTCATCCAAGATATAAGCTACACCTACAAGACCGGATCCAATCTGGGTAGCCAGTCGGATTCGCTGCGCTTCTCCACCGGATAGTGTCCCCGTAGCACGAGCTAAGTTAAGATAATCCAAACCCACATCGATAAGGAATTGCAGCCGTGCCTTTATCTCCCTTAATATCAGTTCACCGATCTTTAACTGCATGGGTGATAATTCCAAATGATCCATAAAATCTTTCAGTTCTCTTATGGAATATTCGGTTATATCAGCAATATTTTTATCTCCTACCGTTACCGCAAGCGCTTCTTTTTTCAGACGCTTTCCATTACATTCTTTACAAGGGGTTGTCCTCATAAAGCTCTCATATTCCTGCTTTGCTGAGTCCGAGCTAACCTCACGATAACGACGTTCCACGTTACGGATTAATCCCTCGAATGCAACATCGTATACGCCAACGCCTCGTTGTCCACGATAATGCACTTTCACTGATTTTCCGTCCGTTCCATAAAGGAACATGTGACGGATTTTCTCCGGAAGCTTCTCATATGGTGTATTCAAATCAAAGTCATATTCCTTGGCTAATGCTTCCATAATGGCTCTTGAGTAGCTTCCCTTATCTTTAACGGACTGCCATCCCGGAGCAGCGATTGCTCCACCGATGATGCTTTTATCTTTCTCCGGAATTAACAAATCTTCGTCAAATTCCATTTTGATACCAATACCATGACATTCCGGACAGGCACCGAAAGGATTATTGAAGGAGAAAATTCTCGGTTCAATCTCATCAATGCTGATTCCGCAATCGGGACATGCGAAATTCTGGCTCATTATCATCGGTTCTCCGTCAATAACATCAACAACCAGTAAGCCATCTGCTAATTTCAGTGCGGTTTCAATGGAATCGCTCAAACGATTTTCTATGCCTTCTTTAATCACAAGACGGTCGATGATAACCTCAATGTTATGCTTAATATTTTTATCCAGTTTAATCTCTTCCGATAGATCATAGATATTACCATCCACACGAACACGTACGTAACCGCTGCGTTTCGCTTGCTCAAATAATTTCACATGCTCTCCTTTACGACCACGTACTACGGGTGCCAGTATCTGTATCTTGGTTCCCAGCGGTAAAGCCATAACCTCATCAACCATCTGATCAACGGTCTGCTTCTTTATCTCTTTACCGCACTTTGGACAATGCGGGATACCTATACGGGCATAGAGCAAACGAAAATAATCATAGATTTCCGTTACCGTACCTACTGTTGAACGAGGATTACGGTTGGTTGACTTCTGATCAATGGATATTGCCGGTGGTAACCCCTCGATGCTTTCTACATTCGGCTTCTCCATCTGACCAAGAAACATTCTCGCATAGGAGGACAAAGATTCCATATATCTTCTTTGCCCTTCTGCATAAATGGTATCGAATGCGAGGGAGGATTTCCCGGAGCCTGATAAACCGGTTAATACAACGAACTGATCTCTGGGAATATCCAAATTGATATTCTTCAGATTATTTTCCTTTGCACCTCGTATCCTTATATAACGTTTTTTATCATTCATCATTTCACCTTTTCTAGCAACATTACTTTATAATTAAATCTTTATCCATCTTTATTCTGTTTCAAGCAAATGCTTCTTTATTTCCATCATCTTATCCCTAAGCGTTGCCGCCAGCTCAAAGTTTAGATCGGCTGCTGCTGTATGCATTTGCTTTGTAATCTTCTTAACCAGTGCCTCCAGCTCTTTCCGCGTCATGGATTCTAAATCCTTTTCCATATCATTAGGATCTGCCTCCACCTTTTTGGAGATACTAATCAAGTCACGAACCTTCTTCTTGATAGTCGTCGGGGTTATACCATGCGCTTCATTATATGCCTGCTGGATCTGTCTTCTGCGGTTAGTTTCGGAAATCGCTATTTTCATAGAATCCGTCATTTGATCTGCATACATGATTACCCTTCCATCAGCATTACGAGCAGCACGACCAATGGTCTGTATCAGGGATGTTTCTGAACGCAGGAAACCTTCCTTATCTGCATCCAGAATAGCAACAAGTCCAACCTCCGGAATATCAAGGCCCTCACGGAGCAAGTTGATACCTACCAATACATCAAAGAGATCCATACGCATATCACGAATAATTTCAGACCGCTCCAATGTATCAATATCGGAGTGCAAATACTTCACTCGTATACCGACTTCCCTTAGATAAGCAGTCAAATCCTCTGCCATTCGTTTTGTCAATGTAGTAATCAAAACCTTGTTATTCTTGTCCAGTTCCTTACGGATTTCACCCAGAAGATCATCAATCTGCCCTTCCACCGGTTTCACTATTACCTCCGGATCTAAAAGTCCGGTTGGTCGGATTACCTGCTCTACTCGCAGCAACTCATGTTCTCTCTCATATACGGACGGAGTCGCCGATACAAATAGAATTTGATTGATTTTACTTTCAAACTCTTCAAAATTGAGTGGCCGGTTGTCCAAAGCAGAAGGAAGTCGGAAGCCATAATCCACCAAGGTTTGCTTTCTGGAACGGTCTCCGGCATACATTCCCCGGATTTGCGGAATAGTGATATGGGACTCATCTACAAAAATTAGAAAGTCGTCCGGGAAATAGTCAATTAACGTATGAGGCGGAGCACCCGGCGCCAATCCGGTTAAGTGCCTTGAGTAGTTCTCAATACCTGAGCAAAAACCGGTCTCTCGCATCATTTCAATATCAAAATGCACTCTCTCAGATATTCTCTGCGCCTCCAACAATTTATCTTCACTCTTAAAATAGCGAACTCGTTCCTCAAGCTCAATTTCTATATTCTTAATTGCTTCCTCCATTTTCTCCGGAGATACAACATAGTGGGAAGCAGGAAAGATAGCGATGTGTTCTAAGCGGCTTTTAATCTCACCGGTCAATACGTCAATCTCCAGGATTCGGTCCACCTCATCACCAAAGAATTCTACACGCACTGCGGTATCCGTAGATCCCGCCGGGAATATCTCTATGACATCACCACGGACACGAAAAGTTCCTCGCTTAAAGTCCATGTCATTTCTTGTATATTGAATATCAATCAGCTTTCGAAGCACCTCATCCCTGTCTTTCACCATTCCGGGACGAAGAGAAATCACCATGTTCTGATAATCTATCGGGCTTCCCAAACCATAGATACAGGAAACACTGGCCACAATAATTACATCTCTCCGCTCTGCCAGTGCAGCAGTTGCAGAGTGTCTCAGTTTATCTATTTCATCATTAATTGCGGAATCCTTTTCAATATAGGTATCCGTTGCCGGTACATAAGCCTCCGGTTGGTAATAATCATAGTAGCTCACGAAATACTCCACCGCATTTTCCGGGAAGAACTCTTTGAACTCGCCATATAGCTGCGCAGCCAGCGTCTTATTGTGCGCTATGATTAACGTAGGTTTTTGAAGCTGTTGAATGACATTTGCCATGGTAAATGTCTTACCGGAACCGGTTACACCAAGTAAGGTCTGACACTGATTACCTTGCTTAAAACCTTCAACCAATGCACGTATTGCCTCCGGTTGATCACCGGTTGGTGTATAGTCCGAAACCAATTTAAATTCCATAACACAACTTCCTTCCTGTTGCATTTTATCGTCTAAAGGTTACCTATCTCTTCTAAGTCAATGTTTGAATTATAGCATACCTATATTGTAAAATCAATACATTTTCGAATGTTTGTTCTATTTTATGGTAATCAGCCCCTACTTGCGCCACTATACTTTTCAAACATTAGTGCACTGGCTTGGCTTAGTGAAAAAAAGAAGCTCCCACATGGGAGCTTTCCTTTCTTATTATATAGTATTATGCAGCCTGAATTAAGTTTCTGAAAGCATTGCTTGCCTGCATATTTGATAAAATGCATCTGCAAACTCTTTATCCTGCACCGGGGTTCTCTTCTTTGCATGCCCGCCAACCCGGTCTCCGGCTCTTCGTCGCTTCTTTGCAATATCCCGCTGCATTAACATAATGTCTATATTATAATCCGTATATATTTTACCGCTATGATGAATAGCATATGCACCTTTACCAAGGGCTAGCGCTGCAACTCCATAATCTTGCGTCACTACAATATCCCCTTTATCGGTTCGATTAATTAAAGCAAAATCCACCGCATCCGGTGCCTGACTAACGGATATAATTTCACTGTAATTGGAGTGCAATATATGGCTTGTATCTGTCAGCATAAGAACAGGTATATTCAATTCCATTGCAATTTTCTCTATAATTTCCTTTACCGGACATGCATCCGCATCAACCAAGATCTTCATATTCCACCCCATTTCTATGTATTTCACCAACTTAACAGATTCTTAAACCAAATCCACATGATATATTTCCGTATAGGTCAGTTTTCCCTGTATTCTTTCCGATTTCATCAACCTAACTTTTGTTACATCCATGGTAATTGGATGAAAACTTTTCTCAAAATCATTGAATTTAAAATTCTTATCTACGGCCACTTTCCTTCCCAAGGTGATATGTGGCTTGAATTCACGATCCTCAATCGCAAAACCAGCCTTCCTAAGTTCCCTTGCCATCTCTTTCTGTATTTCCCAAAGGAAAGGCTCCTTAGCAATACCAACCCAGTAGATATCTCCTTCCCTCCGCTTAAACTTTCCTATTCCCTCTATGGATAACCGGAACTTTCCCACCTTTGCCTTGGCGACTGCCTGCTGCATTGCCTGCATTACAGCTTTCGCTTGATCTGTTTTTGTTTCACCAATAAAATGCAGGGTAAGATGAAGATTTTCTTTCAAAGTAAAATTTCCACTGATTGCCATTTCTTTTAAATCACAAATGGTATGATATAACTCATCTTTAATTTCATCGGTAAATGTAATTGCTGTAAATAATCGCATATTTTCACCCTACTGTAATTTATAATGAATTTTACCGTTACTTACATCTACTTCTATTCCTAGTATAACATAGTAAATTGAAATCTACTAAACTTCTTTTGATATTTTAATTATATGTAACATCAGTAAGTACTTATTTTTATAAAAATAAATATAATTGTAATCTTTCCATTATGTCGATATAATAGAAAGGTGACTTTTTATTATTACTAGATGATTGGAGCGGATATATGAAACGAAAAAGCACACTGAGTCGTGTCAGCGGTGTAACCCTATTGGCACTGCTCACATTATTCATTAATCAATTACTAACAAAACCGGACATATTTACACAGAAAGTACATAACAACCCATCCGAATACCTAAAAGTCCATTTTATAGATGTTGGACAGGGAGATTCTATTCTTATTGAAACAACGGATTCTGCTATGCTGATTGATGCAGGAGAAAATGATCAAGGAGACATAGTTGTTGGGTATTTACAATCACAAGATATTGAAAATCTTGATTACGTAATCGGTACGCATCCTCATAGTGATCATATAGGAGGATTGGATACGGTAATTCAATCCTTTCCTATAGAAACCATTATTTTACCACCCGTTTCCCATACAACCAAAACTTTTGAGGATGTCCTGGATGCAGTAGAAGAAGCCGGACATCAACTTACCAAACCGAAAGTCGGTGATACCTATTCCCTGGGGAATGCAAGTTTTACAATCATTGCACCCAATTCTGAAAAATATAGTGAATTAAATAATTATAGCGTTGGAATCAAACTTGACTTTTATAATAATTCCTTTGTATTTACGGGTGATGCAGAAAAACTCGCAGAAAAAGAAATGTTGGAGAATGGTCTGAATCTATCCGCGGATGTGTTTAAAATTGCGCATCATGGTTCCGTTAGCAGTAACAGCGATGAATTTTGGGATGCAATTGACCCGGACATTGCAGTCGTAAGTGCAGGTCATAATAATACCTATGATCATCCTCATACAGAAGTTCTTCAGGCCGTCTTAGAGAGAGGCATAAAATTGTACCGAACAGATCTGCAGGGCACCATTGTATTAACCTCAGATGGTAATAACATCTCAGCAAACACTACGGATTATCAAATTACAGAAGAAGATCTTATCCGTACCTATGAATGACTTAGTTAAGCAACTGGATGGAGGAAAAGATATGACGAAATTTACGATTGATCGATTCGAGGGAAGGTATGCGCTCTGTGAAGCAGAGGATAAATCCATGGTAAAAATCCCCAAATACAAATTGCCTATGGGATGCAAAGAAGGGGATTGCCTTGTTCAGGATTCCAATGGTATGCTTCAGAAAGATATAGAAGCTACCCGTAACCGGAACACACTTATCAAAGAAAAGCTAAATCGATTATTCAAATAAGAAAGGAATTCACATTATGCAGGAATTAGAAGCTATGTATCCAGAAGATAAGAAAGAATGTTATCAGCTTATATGCGCACAGTTAAAATCCATGCTGGAAAATGAATACCATATCATTGCTAATCTAAGTAATGCTTCTGCCCTACTAAACTTGGCATTACGTGAAATTAACTGGGTAGGTTTTTATCTGCTTGAAGGGGATGCGCTGCATCTTGGTCCATTTCAGGGAAAGCCCGCTTGTATGCATATTAAAGTCGGTAAAGGCGTATGTGGTACGGCAGTAGCAGAAGGAAAGACCCAGTTGGTAAAGGATGTCCATACTTTCCCCGGACATATCGCCTGTGACAGCGCATCAAATTCTGAGATTGTCATTCCTATTCGTAAAAATGGTAAAATCATAGGCGTTCTCGATATTGACAGCCCAATCATTGGCAGATTTGATTCCACCGATCAGGAAGGTTTAGAAGAAGTTGTCCGTATCCTAGAAGAAAACATCAAAGATTCCTATATAAAATTTGATTTCTAATTATAACGCTACAAATATTGCGAATTAACAACCGCCATCGGTACTTAGCCTAGGGCAGATAGATATCGCAGGATATTATCTGACCTGGCTTATGTACCGCTATAAGTGGCAATCGTGCAAGAGCGTATCTGCGATGGATAATTATCATACGCTTTTTGACGTTTGGAGTGTGACATACTTTTCCAGTTTATAGCTTATCCTTTAACGCCTGCGCAATCCTCTCCATCACCTCTTCCACACCCAGGTTTTCACCGTTTACCGTGAGATGCGCATATTTTTCATAGAGTGGACATCGCTCATCATAGAGGGATTTTAATGTCTGCCCCTCCCTAAATACCACGCCTCTTTGCCGGATATTTCCTAACCGCTGATGAATCGTATCATAGCTTAACTGAATATAAACCACGATTCCTATATTTCTTAAATGTTCCATTGCCTCCGGACAATAGATAATACTTCCACCCGTGGCAATTACCGTGTTTACCGTATCAATCTCACAATTTACCTGATTCTCAATTGCTTGAAAACCTTCAATTCCCTTTTCCTTAATAATGTCTTTCAGCAAGCAGCCTTCCTGCTCCTGTATTAACAGGTCGGAATCTATAAATGAAAAGCCTAATACCTTGGCTAATATAACGCCTATCGTACTTTTCCCGGCTCCCGGCATTCCTATGAGTACAACATTTTTCATTTATTCGCGGTCAATAAAAATGAACGAGAATACCGCTTCCCTCCTTTGTTTCATTTTATCTTATGGAATATCTTGTTTAGTCTAAGCTTTTTGGTGAATAGTATACCATTCATTTTATGGAAAGCCAACATGCAATTGAATGTATTATTCGCTTCTCCACCCTTTATGTAAAACGAATGAAACAATTCATTTTTAAGAAGCAAAATTATTATTAAAATAAAGTAAGGTATACAGCTATAACCTTACTGCACCTCGGTGTGCAAACACACAAACTGTATTACACACAAATTGTGTTTACGCACTTTGTGTATTGGTTAACCCTGTATACCCCTTTATTTTGCAATAATCATCGTTTCAAACGACTTGCCGTTACTTAGATTTTTTCTTTGATGCTTTCAATCTTGCGTCAATCTTCTCATATACCTCTGTATATTTGTCTGCAAATTCTTCCGGAGTGAACCCTGTCGTGTCCATCTTCTCCAAATAAAGCATAGTTAAAGCGCTCGCTTTCCCGCTGGGGAACGTATTTAAAGTTATGTTTTCGCTCATGTGAGATCTCCTTTCCTATGTATTTCGTAAGAAACTATCAAATCACGAATTTGACATAATCTTCTTGTTAAAAATAGTATAAACGAAATATTCATTTTATTCAATAGATTCCAACGAGCCATACCGGTTTCACATAGGATGATTCCTCACCTGCGGATTAATCTTCCATTTTCCATTCGATTATCGCCTTAAATAAATCCCCATCGGTTTGAATCTTAAATCTACCACCCTGCAATTCTACAAAGCTTTTTACGATAGCAAGGCCAAGTCCGGAGCCTTCCGTATTCCTAGCTTTATCTCCCCGGACAAATCGTTCACTGATATCCTCCGGATTAAAGTCCATTTCCGAAGCAGAAACGTTTTTCAGAATAATTTGTACGACATTTTCTTTCTTCCTAATATCAATGTAAGCCCGCGTATGAGGCATTGCATATTTGGTGATATTGATAATCAGATTTTCGAAAATACGGTAAGTCTTTTCACTATCCAGTTTCAATATAATTTTATCGTCCGGTTGATTATAACGAAACTCCACATTGGAATCCGTAATCTTATCGTCCAATTCCAGCAGGACCTGCTGAATTAAATTACCCAGATCAATCTCCATCCTGTTTAACGTAATATTATTGCTGGAAGCTTTGCTGACTTCAAATAAATCCTCAATGAGTCGTTTTAACCGCTGCGATTTATTATCCAAAGTCTCGATATAAGATTTTCTTTCCTCATCGGTGATATTCTCATCTTTTAGCAGATTAATATAGGTAATAATTGCGGTCAGTGGTGTCTTTAAATCATGGGATACATTGGTAATCAAATCGGTTTTCATACGCTGGCTCTTAATCTCTTCTTCTACTGCCTTCTTAAATCCTTGCTGTACCTTAACCAATTCATCCTTTAATGGTTCAAATACACCTAAGTTTTCCTCTATGGTGCCTTCCAAATTGCCACCGGCAATTCTTCTGGTAGCCGATAGTAATATCGCATATTTTTCTTTAATATCATCAAAATATTTTCTCATAATAAAGAACAAGATAATTGTATAGATAATCAATAGGAAGATACCAAATACCCATATGCTGCATAGGAGCAATAAGATAAAGAAATTTACCATTAGTATTCTAATAATGGATTTGTTCGAAGGCTCTGATAAATCAATCTCACCCAAGGTATGAAACATGTTCCTAATCTTTCGAGCAAACCACATAAGGGTTCTCCCTATCATTGTCTTTTCTTTAAAATACCTGATGAATCCTAACGTAAATACCTGACGAAGAGATACAAAGCAAAGGAATAAGGCTACTAAGACCATAAACCATAGCAGGAAATTAATACTGTAATCAATAATTTTAAGTATCCATCCTGGAATAATCGTAAATTGAGGATCACTAATAAAGTATCCGTTCATCGTTTCATAAGCGATGGGAAGCAGGATGAAATAGGATGACACGGCAAGCATAATCCCTGCCACACTCACTTCAAATGGAATTCTTGTTGCAAAACTTCTCCCTATCTGCCATGATTTCTTACAAGGAAGTACCATTGCCATCAAAAATACGCTTACTGTAGCAATGCAGAATGCATAGACCAGACCGGCATCGCTAAAAGCACTCTTGGGACTTAACTGGTAATCAATTTTATGGTTTGGCAGATAGAAATTTTCCGAAGTCGAAGCGTAGATAATCGTAACATCCGACGGCGACTTTATTTTATTCCGATATTGATTCCAAAGTAAATTGTGTAAATCATTTTGCAATATTTGTGATTTATTCAATTCAAGTAATTTATACTGGTCAATGTACATCGAATCCAAGCCATTATAATCAAGTATTTGCAATCCCCCATCCTCAGAATATCGGAATACGATATAGAACGGATAGGATGCTTTAAGCTCCCTAGCCTCATCCGTATCCTGGGACAATAATACCAATGGTTTGATTGCATTGGTTGCGGTATTACCCGTCTTATGATCATAGAAATAATATTGGAAGGAAGGATAATCATATAGTGTTATAGAAAAGAAACGCGCGTACCAGCTTTCTAGAATATCGTTAAAGTATTCCACAAACTCTCTTTTTTCATTATAAAGCTTATCCTCACCCGATAATGTTTGCAACTCTTCCGAAAGAAAAATCTGTGATGGTTCCAGGGTAAGATCCACCAGCTGCTGTTTACTGTTCCAAAACAACACATAATTACTTTGGTGCAAGGTACGAATAAATTCCCTTTTATACAAATCATTTTGTTGTTCGGTTATCGTATCCCATTCTGTTTCTCTATGTGCAAGCAATAGTTGCATGTTTTTCCATATCAAAGGGTAGGAAACGATAACACAAGTTGAGATTAATGCTATCAGAATCATACTTAAAAGGATGCCAAAAACTCTGTTTTGGTCACTGCTTTTCGATTTTATATCCAACTCCCCACACCACCTTCAAATATTTTGGTTCTTTCGGATTAATCTCTATTTTTTCTCGTATATTTCTGACATGGACCATAATGGTATCCGTACCCACCGGTCGCTCATTCCATACCCTTTCGTAAATCTCATCCGCAGAAAACACCTGTCCGGGATGTTTCATCAGTAATGCCAGAATTTTAAATTCCAGGGGAGTCAGCTTCACCGGATTACCATCCACGGTTACCTGAACGGTATTCTCATTCAGTTCAAGCCCGCCAATCACATATACATTTTCTTCTTTCTTATCTAACATATTAAGATATTTGCTGTAACGTCTTAAGTGAGAGTTTACTCTTGCTAGCAGCTCCATGGGTGCAAAAGGTTTTGTCACATAATCATCGGCTCCGATGTTCAGTCCGGTTACTTTGTCAATTTCCTCTGACTTTGCAGTCAGCATAATTACAGGAAATTCATATTTCTCACGTAATTTCATTGTCATGGTTAGCCCATTCATCTTCGGCATCATGATATCGACAATCGCAAGATGGATTTCTTCCTTATCCGCAATCTCCAGCCCCTCGATTCCATTGGATGCCTTAAATACGGTATAACCCTGGTTTTTCAGATAAATGCTTATGCCATCTAAGATTTCCTTATCGTCTTCTACAACTAAAATATGATAACTGTTCATACCTTTCCTCATTTCCTCTACGCCGTTTCGTTGCTAATATAAAGTATTTTCTACTAAGCTAACATTGGCGCTTTTTTATGATATTTTTGTATAAGTTTTTACCGTTTTAACCATTATACACCATATCCTTTGCAAATCCCATTCCAATCCTTGAGGACCGGCTAAAATTGAATCGTTTTTTTCATCTCATTGAAATTCTTTAAATCTTCCTTTGTAATATAGCCCAATTCCTTTACTTCTGCTCTTATTCTGCAGAATGGCAATGGGATAACATAGCGATCCCAGCGATTCTTCAGACGGATTACCCGTTTATATTGAAAATGAATGTATACCACCGGCTTTTGTGCTTCAGATGCTAGTAGGAATAATAGCTTTTTCGGTTCATGAAGAGGCCCGGTAGGGCCATCCAGGGATGCTGCCAGGATTCCATCCTCTTGCTTTGCATAAGTTATTAACCCTTGCAAGAAAGGACGCATTCTTAAACCATCGGGTAACCTTAATGCTTTCGCCTTAAAGGGACGTATCATTTCCTCGATAACATCCCCTCTTTTATCTGCTGTAACAATTACACTGATTTTATCTTGCGTCTTTGCGATTCGTTGCAATATCAGCTGCATACAGTAACTATCCCCGTGCCAATATCCAACCAAGGCATTCTTTCGTATCCATTCTTCATTTACCACCTCAAGGTTTCCCGTTGTTGCAACCGCCTTCAGATAGGCAAGAAATACTTTAGCCATTAACTTACAAAATTTTATTTTCATATGCCTGCTCCATTCTCCGGTAGGTTAGCACATTTTGATATAATTGTTCTACTTTTTTAGCAATATTATGGGATAGGTATTTTTTTGCCTCGGCTATTGCAGCCTGCGCCATCCAGTTTCTTAATTGATTATTCTCCAAGAGATTTTCCAGTTTTCTTCCCCAATCCGTTATATCCATTTCGGAAGTATAACCGTTCCAACCATCCCGCACCACATCATTGGTTCCGGATGCTTTCACTGCAACCACCGGTAAACCTGCTGCCATAGCTTCCAATAATACAATCCCTTGTGTTTCCGACCTGGAAGCAAACAGAAATAAGTCACATGCCTTGTAATAATTACGCAGTTCGGCGTGTTCAACACATCCACAGAAGACCACGTTCTTATCCAAACCAAACCTGATTACTTCTTTCCTAAGCTCCTCCCGCTCACTTCCGTCTCCGATTAATAGGAAGCGGAAGCAATCTCCCTTGCTCTTTTTCAGCAGTGCCAAGCCTTCTAGAAGAAAGCTGATATTTTTCTCTTTCTCCAGCCTTGATACCGTGCAGAACAGATACTTATTCCCATCGAGATACTGCTTGCGTATCTGTTCTACTTTCTCCGGTTCGCATTGAAAGTCCTTTTCTAAAATGCCGGTTGGCACGACCTCAATATTGGTTATGGTTCCTTGATCCTCCAAATATTGCTTCATACTTTTGGACGGTGCCAATACCAAACTGCAGTGGTTCGTAAAAAAGCGGTTATGGGCAGTCACTAACTTCTCACTTCCCCCATAGAGAAGTTTTCTTTCCCAGGAATTTTTGCGCTTCTGGTGATTGAAACGCTTTTGCAAGAGGTCATAGGGTTTTAGATAGTGAAGATACTGTTCGTATCTTGTATGATAGGTAAATACCACGGGAATGTTATATTTCCTGCCCAGATACCATGCAGTATATCCCATAAGCATGGGATGATGGACATGAATTACATCAAAGGAATAGGTGATGAACTTTTCTTCGATGGATTGATCCAGAAAATTCGGTACTACGATTTCTCCTTTTAATTTTCGTTTGCTGGAACGGTATCGAATGACGTATGGCTCCTCCACCTCTTCCTCATAACTGGGGGCAAAGATATATACCTCATGGCCCAGCTTCCTTAATCCTTCCGATAATCTTTCTATTGAAATGGGAACACCGCCAACAAATGGTTTATAATTATTCGTCAGCATGGCAATCCGCATAGTAAATCCTCCTCTCCAATTCCTATGCTAAAATTCTAAGAGCGGTTTCTCCAAAGAAATATCCGGCTCCCACGAGTGCAAGGTTCCATATGATAATACCGACTGTGGAAGCTATCGTATATCCAATAAAGTTCACCTTTAAAACGCCTGCCGGAATCGAAATAATTGTCCGAAGTACCGGAATCAATTTGCCGACGCAAATTCCAAGATAACCCTTCGTACGAATCCGTTCTATCGTTTTTTCAATAATCGGTTTATGCTTTGGAAATTTCTTAACATATTTCTGTAATACCAGTTCTCCGCCATACCTTCCGACAAGGTATAAAACCCAGCTGCCACAGATTCCGGCAATCACGGAAAGAATAAGTACCGTTACAAAACCAATATTCCCTTTTGCAGCCCATATTCCCGCCAGCGGCATAATCAGTCCTGAAGGGAACCCCGGCATATTCATGTATTCCAAAAAAACTATGATAAAGATAACGATAGCACCATATCGGTGAAAATAATCCGTCAATGCCTGAACATCCATATCGTATACGTCCTCATTCCTCCAATATTCACTTTAAATATTCCCATTTTTATTATGGCGTACTTTAACGAATAACATTTCATATCATATTCTTTTATTTATATTTTGCTATAATTCATGTGGTATGAGCATAAATTTACATGTGACTAATAGCGAGGCTTTTGTTATTATCATAATATAATACAAATCCAAAAATCATCTGAATAGAAAACGAAAGAATTTCTAAAGAATTTGATCTGCTTTACGGAAACTATTTTACAATCCATGGCATACTATATTGCGGGATAAAAAATTGAAACTGAAATCCAAGAATTGGAGGTTTTTATATTGAAAGAGAGACATTTTTTTGCCGGCAATAATACTTCGAAAGGTTTTTACAGCTATTTCGACTATATTTTGAATTTGGAAGAAGCGAACCATTACTACATTCTCAAAGGCGGCCCCGGGGTTGGAAAAAGCTCTTTTATGAAAAAGTTTGCTAAGACGATGTCTTCCAAGGGGTATGCAATCGAATATGTTCATTGTTCCAGTGACAAGGAAAGCTTAGATGCCATTGTCATTCCTGATTTAAAAATCGGTTTTGTAGATGGAACTGCTCCACATACAATTGATCCCAAATATCCGGGTGCTATAGATGAAATTATTAATCTTGGATATTTCTTTGATGGAAGTCAAATTGCGAAACATAAAAAGGAAATTATTGCAGTAAATAAAGAAAAATCAGATACTTACAAGAGTGCTTACCGTTATTTGGGAGCAGCCAGTTTCATTCAAGATGATATCAATGCAATTCATGATTCGCTAACCGACCAAGAGAAATTGCATAAACTTGTAGAAGATATAAAACTTAAGATCTTCCAAGGGAAAACGCCAAGGAACACGAAACAAAAGCCAGGTCGGGTAAGGAAGCTATTTTCCGAATCCTATACCGCCGATGGCTATATCAGTTATACGGAATCTTTATGTGAAGGTGCAAAGGTATGGGCTGTTGTCGGTAAAAATATAAATGCTGCAACCAAACTGCTTGATGCCATTTTAAAGGAATCCATTCGTAATGGCTATGATGTCGAGGGCTTTTACCGTCCATTAACTCCGGAAAAACTTCAACATATTTTTATACCGGAATTAAATCTTATGATACGAAGCGTAGATTATAGCAACGGGGAGAATTTTGATCAAGTAATCAATCTTAACCAAGCAATGGATATAAAAGCATTGGAAGCGCAAGGTTACTGTATAAAAAGCAAGGTAAAGGAATATGACAACTTAATTCATCTTGCTTTGGAGAAGCTCTCAGAGACCAAGAAACTTCACGGAGCTCTTGAAAAAATCTATGTGGGCAGTATGGACTTTCATGGAGTGGATCAGTATTTTGAAACTATTTTAGCAAAATATCAATCATAAAGCAGAACCGAATTGGGTAAGAGAAAATAACCAACGAAGTAATGTGAAGACAGAGAAAGAGTGTCCGATATATGCAAGAAATCTTGGATCGGACACTCTTTTTTATTCATGATAAAAAGAATTGGCAAGCCAATTCTTTTTATTATTCATTGTTAGTAGCACTATTTAGATTACTAGATTGCTATTCTATGATAGCAAAAATGCCCCAACAATTCCGGCTAATACAGTCAGTAGAATCGGATTTGCATTAAATCGAATGTTGGCAATAGCAGCAATGAAAAAGATTGCACTTCCTACGATGGAAATAGAACCAAGCGGATCTGCAAGTAATGCGGACAAGCTGGCTCCCGGTAAAAGTAATACGCCAGAAGCAATGGTTATCGCTGCGGCAGCAATGAGACCGACTGCGGCAGGTTTCACACCGGACAGAAAGCTATTCATCACCTTATTTTCCCGGTACCGTTCAATAAACCGCATTACCAATATAATAATGATAAAGGATGGAAGCATTACACCAATCGTTGCAAAAAGCGCACCCCAGAAACCACCGGCAAGAAAACCTATAAATGTAGCTGCGTTAATTGCGATTGGCCCGGGAACAACCATATCGAGTGCCGTTAGGCTGGCAAATTGCTCCGAAGTGATGGAAAAACGGGAAGCCTCATCTATTATCATGGACATCATTGCATAGCCACCGCCAAAGCCCAATGCACCTATTCTAAAAAATACTAGTAGTAATTTTAAATACATCAACATCATCTTTTCTCCTTCTGATCTCTTGTGGTTTTCAATCTATGATAGATATAGCCAGCGGCTCCTGCTGCCAATACAACGATTGGGGCACTGATATTCGTAAACATTACAAACAGAAAAGCTGCCAACATAAGAAAAACACCAAAAAAATTCTTAATATTATGCTTCCCTAAAGTAAAAGCTGCAGAAAGGATGAATGCCGAAGAAGCAATTCGGATTCCTTGGAATGCACCTGCCACCGGTCCATCCTGGGGAATAAATTGCAATAGGATTGTAGCAAGTATCATTAATATAAAAGCCGATATCGTTGCCCCTAAGCCTGCAACCAGCATACCAATCGTTCCGCCTACTTGTCGGCCTACAAACGATGCACAGTTAAGCGCAATAACACCGGGTAGCGTCTGAGAAAGCGTAGCGTATTCCAGAAAGTCCTCCTTGGACATCAATTGATACTTATCAACCACATCCCTTTGGATTACAGGCAACATTGCAAGCCCACCGGCAAAGGTAAATGTTCCAGCTTTAAAAAAAATCGTAAATAAAGCCCAATAGGTTTTTAAACTCGTTTTCATTCGTCTTCTCCCTTGTAAACTTTGTTGCTTTGATAATATTTTGATAATATCTATCTAACTACTTAGTATATCGTTATTTGCCGTAAAATACAAACCAATTATTTCCATAGCATTTATAAAAAAAACGCCATAGATAATCCCTATCTATGACGTCCTTCTATACCGTAATCATTTATTATTTAACTATTACTCTGGCGTTAATTCTTCTTCCATCAACAAAGATCATAATGATTGCATCACCTTTGCCTACCGCTTTTACCAAACCATTTTCGGTAACAGTGGCAACGGATTTTTGATTGGAATGCCATACGATGTCACTTGTTGTTCCAGAGACTTTAAGCTGCTTCGTTTCACCCTCAGACAAGGTGAATTCCTTTTCGTTAATCTGAAGAACTTTAACCTCGCATGATAATTTCCGATTACCAGCAGTTGCCGTAATGACTGCCTTACCAGGCCCTTTTGCCTCAACAAGACCATTACTGGAAACGGTTGCAACCGATTTATTATTTGACGTCCAGGTTACATTACCGTCGTATCCCAGTACCTGAAGTGTTTTAATATGACCATAAGTTTCACCATACTCTAATACAACAAAATCATGGTTCAGGCCAATGCCTTCGTATTTTGAGCTATCCTCTGCCTTATCTCCTACCACAACTCTGATATTGATTCTTAGACCATCAACAAAGGCCATGATGATCGCATCCCCTTCACTTACAGCTTTCACAATGCCATCATCCGATACCAGAGCAACTGATTTTTGATTGGAATGCCATACGATGTCACTTGATGTTCCAAAAATATGTAGTTTTCTCGTTTCCCCTTTTTTGAGGGTAAATTCTTTTACATTTGGCTCTAACACCTTAACATTATATGCAAATTTCGCGTTTCCGACAGAAGCTGTAATGATTGCTGTTCCGGGGCCTTTTGCTTCAACACGTCCGCTATTAGAAACAACTGCAACAGACGCATCACTGGTTTCCCATTTGATATCTTTATCCGTACCTTCCACCTTAAGCGTTTTAAGATGACCGTACCAATCACCAAGTTGCAATACGATCGGCTCAAGATTGGTACTAACAACGGTTACCTTACTGGTTAGTGTCTTACTACCATTGATAAGTGCTGTAATTGTAGCTGTACCTGGTTTCTTAGCTGTAATCTTACCATCGTTGGAAACAGATGCAACCGAAGTATTATCCGATTTCCATTCGATTTCACGAACAGGTCCCCATACCTTTGCTACATAGGAATCAGCCGGTGCTAAAATCAGCTCTTTTTTCTGTATCTGATATACGGATACCTTGCTGGTTAACTTCTTACCTGCCACATGAACTGTAATTGTTGTGGTACCAGAGGCCTTTGCAGTTACTTTACCACTACTAGATACCGTAGCTACTTTGGGGTTACTAGAACTAAAGGTTGCCTTACTAGAAGTTCCCTGCACTTTAAGGGTTTTATAGTGACCAATTTCTAACTCTATCGATTTATCATTTAATCGAATAGCATTAGAAGCATTTGCTTGGTAAATATCTTTTGTAAAAATTAGAGCGCTGATAACTACACTCAAAATAAGTCCTGAAAATATTAAGCGTTTCTTTTTCATTAGAAAGTCACTCCTTATATGTATCACTGGTGAATATGTTACTATGTGCTAGCGGGGTTCCCCATTTCATAGCACTCAACAGTTATTATAAGTTAGATCTCTAAACGATTCATTAGTAAATAATTGGGTTTCAAAAAAGTAAAGGTCACAAGTCATGAACTCATTGAAACTAGCCATTTCAAGGAGTTTATGACTTATGACCTTCTTAATTTCCAATCCAACGATATTAACTTACAATGTTAATTTCTGCAAATAACTAAAGCAACGCAGATACCACAACATTCCTTAACTTTCTTGTTAAACTGGTGGTTCCGGCATCTTTTTTCTGCATCATGAATAAGAAGCTGACCTTTTCATCAGGGAAATTGCTAAAGTATGTTCCTAGCCAGCCATCCCATCCGTATTCTCCAGCCGAACCATTTATAAATGCTGCGCCAGGGTTCTTCATTACACGCATCAAATTACCATAGGTATATCCGGCAAGCATTTCCCAATCATTCATATCTTCCTGCTGCCATGGCAGTAACTCCCCTTTCGTAAAGAAATCCACGGTCTTAGGGGAAAGGATTCTTACTCCGTCAAGCTCCCCATGATTTAAGAGCATGGTAGCAAATCTGGAATAGTCCTCAATGGTTGATGCCAATCCAGCTCCACCGGACTCAAATGCGGGCGGATTGTTCATAGGATATTGAATCCCTAAGTTATAGGTTGGTTGTTCTACGAATTTACCATCCTTATAATTATATAATTTTGCTAACCGTTCCTGCTTCTCTTTCGGTACGTAGAATGCAGTATCTTTCATACGTAATGGTTCAAATATTTCCTTCTTAAGAAATTCACCATATTTCATTCCGCTGACCACTTCTACAATTGCTCCCAGGATATCCGCAGAAGTGCCGTACATCCAGTGCTCTCCCGGTTGGAAATGCAGGCTGCACTGCCCTAATGCATTGGCGATCTCAAGCGTTGTCATCGCTGTATCGCGGTCTAAATTATCAATGACTTTACGGAATACTGCATCTGCTTCCCGTCCGGCTTGATGGGAGGAATCCGGATATGGCATACCGGAGGTCATAGATAGCAAATCCTTAATCACCATATCCCGTTTAACAGGAATTGTTCCGGCATCCGTAGCAACCTTCTGATTCACAAATCCAGGAAGGAACTTGGAAACGGGATCTGTCAAATCAATCAGTCCTCTTTCCATTAGAATCATAACCGCCGCACCGGTAATCGGCTTACTTAAGGAATACATACGATAAATCGTATCCCTGCGAATGGGAATTTTACGTTCCACATCTGCATAACCGGATTCACAATAAGCCACTTCCTTCCCATCCTTAAGGACTAAAATATTACCGCCCGGTATATATCCTTCTTCAATCGCCTGTTTCAGAACGGTTTCCAGTTTTTTTGTTAATGACATATTCTTATCGATACGCATGTCTTTTACCCCCAATGTATATTTTTATATCAATATGCTCTTATTCTTGATATAAGCGCATGCAACATCTTTCATCACAACAATGCCCAAATCATGATTTCTTACTACCGTATCGTAACGGTATATTTTATTATTAAAAAGGCAATAATCAATCCATAATGCGGTAATCAAAGTTAAATCTTACTATACTTTATCTTATTTAGTGTCAATTATCAATTATTAAATTCACTAAAAATCACAATGTTATATATATCAAAAATCCCGAAAGAATTTTCATAAAAAGAAGACTCTTTCGGGACTATCATGCTATTTAATGCATTATACGCAATAACTTATTGCTTTTATCCGGCTGCTTTTTCGTTGATTTCATAACGCTCCTTGCTCATGATGCTTCGGCAGGCAATCACATCGACTTCCGTTCCAAGAATGTTCCGAACTATGATATCTCCAATTTTAACAGGTGCCTTTACGGTTACTTGTTTGATTACCTCCATCGCTTTGAGCAAACTTCCCTTCGGAATGGGTTCCTTGGTTTTTACCGGCAGCCGATTCAACTCACCATTCTCACATTTCACAGTAGTTGTCAGAACACGCATAGGTGCAGTAACTTCACTAATTCCGTATGTGATTCCTCTTTTACAGCTATTTCCCTCAACATGGATATCTCCATTCGCCTGTTTTGATACTTCTAAATGACATCCTAACGGGCAGTTAATACAAATAACTTTCTGTTTTTGCTCCATAGTTATTCCTCCACTTCAATGGATAATGTTTGAAATGATTTTTCTTTTATTAAGCTGCTTGGTAAGATAATCTGTATCATTTCTCCAGGTGCCAAATGCCTTTTTTTCACTCCCTGAATTACTTCATTATCCGCCTTAACTATCAAGCGGACATTTTCATAGATTTTTCTCACCCTCATAAATAAATCGATTTTATCCGCTATGTTATCCAATCGTATTCTTTGTGGTACTATATAGGAGATACCATTACGGGCTTCAGTTTTTACTTCTTTACCATCGGAATTTAATCTGTCTTTCACATATTTTGCTGCGCTTCGTCCGGCTCTCCTGCTTTCTTCAGTTACGAAATCAACCAAATCATGGACATGAACTACATTCCCGCAAGCAAAAACGCCTTCGATTGTTGTTTCCATGGATTCATTCACAACAGGGCCATTCGTCTTCGGATCGATTTCGGCACCTGCTTTACTTGTAAGTTCATTCTCCGGGATTAATCCCACGGATAATAGCAGGGTATCGCAATCATAATCGATTTCTGTACCAGGGATTGGTTTTCTATTTTCATCAACCTTTGCTATGGTAACTCCCTCAAGGCGATGATTTCCTCTTATATTCGTTACCGTATGACTGAGATATAACGGTATGTCAAAGTCATGCAAACACTGAACAATATTCCTGTTCAATCCTCCCGAATACGGCATAATTTCCACTACCGCCAGCACCTTGGCACCTTCCAAGGTCAATCTCCTTGCCATAATCAATCCGATATCACCGGATCCCAGGATAACTACCCTATTCCCTACCATATAACCTTCCACATTGATATATCGCTGCGCTGCTCCTGCCGTAAACACACCGGAAGGACGGGTCCCCGGTATCGTGATTGCTCCTCGGGTACGTTCCCTGCACCCCATAGCGAGTATGATTGCTTTCGCTTTCATCGTCATATACCCGTCTTCCGGATTAACAGCGTGAATAATTTTATCGTTCGTTAACGTCAATACCATTGTATTCGTCTTATACGCAATGTTCATGGATTTCAGTTCTTGGATGAATCGGTCCGCATATTCCGGGCCTGTTAATTCCTCTTTAAATACATGTAATCCAAAGCCGTTGTGAATGCATTGTTGAAGAATACCGCCCAGCTCCCGGTCTCTTTCCAACACTAATATCTTGTTTGCTCCATTTTTCTTTGCTTCAATGGCTGCGGCCAATCCCGCCGGTCCCCCGCCGATTACTACAATATCATAGCTTAGCATAATAAGCCTCCCTTCTGCTTATTCCCGCTATTAGGACTTTTCGTTTCCTCTGTCAGAATATATGCCTTACTATGATCATAAGGGATATCCTTCATCGATTTTCCTAATTCTCTTGCAAGAATTTCAACAATTCTGGGCCCGCAGAAGCCTCCCTGGCACCTTCCGCATCCGGATCTGGTTCTTTTCTTAACGGCTTTCACGGATCTCGCTCCTCTATGAATTGCATCTATGATTTCCCCTTCGGTAACGGTTTCACAGCGGCAAACAATCTTACCGTAAGCGGGGTTGCTTTTAATAAGCAGGCTTTTTTCTTCTTCTGTTAATTCTACAAAACGAATTATTTTTTTCCGTATCGGATGAAAGCTTTCTTTCACAGTTAATCCTCCGGTAACATTCTCTAGCAACTGAACAACATATTTTGCAACAGCTGGTATCGCAGATAAGCCAGGAGATTCATATCCGGCAACATTGATAAAGCCCTTAGCACCCTTGGCCTCTTCAATGATAAAATCTCCCCGGTCGCTGGTTGCTCTAAGCCCCGCATAGGATCGTATGATTTTGTGAAAAGGTATGGACGATGAAGTTAGTAATGCTGTTCTTCTGACATAATCTAACCGTGTTGCATCGGTTGCCATACTATCCTTGTCATCAACAAATTCCGAATCCGGTCCGATCAGAATATTACCATGCACCGTTGGTGTAATAAGTACTCCCTTTCCTTTTTCCGTTGGACATTGGAATATAACATGATGAACAAAGTTTGTATTCTTATCAAGCACAAAATAATTGCCTCTTCTGGGTCGTATTTTAAAATACGGTTGAGTTACCATATTGTTAATTTTATCTGCATAGACACCTGCACAGTTAATGATGTATCTGGTATCAATTTCACCTTTATCCGTGATAATTCTGTAACTTCCATCATGAAGTCTATGAATGTCCGTAACCTCTGTTTCCAAGCGAAGCTCTGCACCGTTTTCCTGTGCATTCTCAGAGGCAGCAGCTGCCAATTCCCAGGGATCAATTATTCCTGCTGTTGGTGCGTATAACGCACAGCAAATAGAAGGATTTAGATTAGGTTCCATCGCGAGTACTTCATCTTTTTCTATAATTCTTATATTGGGTACATGATTTCGTAAACCATTTTCATATAGTTCCTGCAGTTTCCTTCGATCTTTTTCATCAAAGGCCACAACAAGGGAACCAATTCTTTTAAAGGGTACATCAAGTTCCTCACATATTTGATCGAACATCGCATTCCCCAGTGCATTGAACTTCCCTTTCAATTCTGTAGATAACGCATCATAGCCGGCATGGATGATAGCACTATTTGCAGCAGTCGTTTCATTTCCAACATCATTCTGCCGATCTACCATAAGTAGTTTTAACTGATATCTGGATAGTTCTCTGGCGATCATGGTTCCCGCTACACCTGCGCCAATAATAACAACATCGTACACAATAACCCTCCTATATTCAAAATTTTGAACACAAAAAAAGCCACACAAATAATCGCTATTACCAGCAATTCAAATGTGCGGCTTCTCTTCAACTCTAGCCAATATTATGAAATTTAAAATTTTTCTATAATAATTATATCATTTTTTACTATCTATGTAAAGACGATACCGTAATTTTTACTATATATCTAAGCTATTCTTTATTGACCGATTATCAAAAGATATTATCGCAATGTTGTCTTATAATTACATAAACCAGACGTCAGAATTTGTCGTGGATATCGAAATTGCGCCACTGGAAAGAATGGAAATGACATCCTCTTTTTCCGAAATTAATCCTCCTGCAATTATTGGTACAGAAGTCATCTCAGAAATCTTTTTTATTACTTTCGGCATCAAACCGGGCAAAACTTCAACAAAATCCGGTTTTACTAAACTCAACTGTTTTACAATATTATTTAATGCAAGTGAATCAATCACAAAAAACCTTAAAATCGTGTATAACCCTAATTCCTGCGCACGTTTAATGAGAGAGTGTTTCGTAGATATAATACCATCCGCTTTCGTATACTTCTTGATGAAATCAACGGTAATCTCTTTGGAACTTAATCCTACAATTAAATCTATATGTACCATCGCAATTTTGCCGGCAGCTTTAACTTTGTCTACAATGTCTGCAATGTTGCATATATCCCCAAATAAGATAAATATCACTTTACTTTCCGATTGTAAACATTTTTCCAAATGATCCATATCACTTACTGCAGCTATAATAGGCGAATTTTCAATCGCTTCGGCAAACTCCTTGTTCAAGACATTTCACCCTCTCTTTTATTTTATATATTATATTTATTTTATCATAAAATTACAGGAAAGAGAGGATTTCTTTATATAATTATGATTGGCAGAATACGTCAGACTTACTCCTACTAACTGATCTACGTTGTCTTTTCTTTAGGTTCCTACAATTTTCGTAAGAAATAACACAGGAAAAAAGGATATCAAAAAAAGTGACCATCCTATGATGATCACTTTAATGACTGGGCTACAAGGATTCGAACCTTGAAATGCTGGAGTCAGAGTCCAGTGCCTTACCGTTTGGCGATAGCCCAATATATAAATAGGTATTTGCGTAAACGCAAACATATTTTAAAT
>Ga0207747_1000267_pt1 | contig 65519 bp, 52 predicted proteins | sample HigsolmetaGSP11D_FD_184839 | JGI IMG/M metagenome (GOLD analysis project Ga0207747, IMG submission 184839) | High solid enriched microbial communities from the Joint BioEnergy Institute, USA - SP1-1-D (SPAdes) | ecosystem: Engineered > Bioreactor > SSF (Solid state fermentation) > Aerobic >...
TTAACCGGCTGTCTATCAAATGGAAAATGATCGTAATCCTGTCTGCGATCATGGTTCTGACCAGCACCTTTTCCTTACTCGCGCTGCAATTGGTGTCCACGATTTACGACCGACAGGTGCTGCATCTTTCCTCGCAGATGCTGAACCTGTATGCGACCTCGATTGAGAACGAACTGCGGAAGCTGGACCAGCTGACTTTTGAGTACTTTACCGAAGCAATCCAGTCAGACCTTGTCGCCATCAATTACAGCGATGCGTCCTATGAACGCTATCAGGCGATCCATAATCTGCGAAAAATCCTGCTGGCGGATGCCCAATCCGAAACATACATCTCATCCATCAGCTATTTCGACGAGCAACTGAGCGAATATACGATGGGCAGCAGCATCGCTCCTTATGACTCGGCTCACATCGAACAACTACTGCAGAGAGCGGAGAACCAGTCGGGATTCGTATTGGCACCGCCTCATGCGAAGGACTACAATTTTTTCCTCGCCCGCAAGATCAGGGATATACGGGACTTTTCCCCTTTGGGAACCATGGTTGTGAGGATCCATCCCGAGAAGCTGATCCGGTGGGTCTCCAGCACATGGACGGATTTCAGCGGACGGCTATTGATCTTCGACCAGAACGGAGAGGTTTACTATCAGGATGAACGGTTCGATGATTTTGATCTCGATTATGGCAGGATAATGAATGATGACATCCACAAGATTAAAGACCGATCCGGACATGATTATCAGCTCACCAGGATGTATTCCTCTTATACGAACTGGACTTATGTCATTCTGATGTCGTACGAGACGATCTTCCAGGGGATTATCTTCCTGCGAACAGCGCTTATCATATCGCTGCTGGTACTTTCGACCATCGTGCTGGGAATCGGCATAAGCTTCTCCAACAAAATCACCAAACCGATCATCTGGCTCAGCAAGAAGATGAGCGTCGTCGAGAAAGGCGAATTCGACCAGATCAGTCTGACCAGGCGAGAACTGGTTCAAGGGGATGAAATTGCGAAGCTGCACCACGATTTCATCATGATGATTGAGCAGATCAACCATTTGATCCAGGAAAACTATGTCAAGCAACTGCTCGTCAAAGAGGCTGAACTTAAGGCGCTGCAGTCGCAGATTAATCCGCATTTTCTATACAACACCCTGGAATCGATCAATTGGGAAGCAAGGCTGAACAAGCAGCACAAGATCTCCACCATGGTCAAGGCTTTAGGGGATCTCCTCAGGCGAGTCATTTCCACATCGGGGCATATGACGACGATCAGGGAGGAGCTGCTGATCCTGGAAGCCTATATGACGATACAGAAATATCGATTCGAGGACCGTCTGACCTTCGTGAAGGACATCGATCTGTCGCTTGTCAATCAGCGCATCGTGAAGATGAGTCTGCAACCGATCATCGAGAACGCGATCAAGTACGGCGTGGAAGAGAAGAGCGGCAACTGTCTGATCACCCTGAACATTAGGCGCAAGGGCGAGTTGATCGAGATCATCATTCAGGACAACGGCCCCGGCATGAGCGAGACACTGCTCCGTCAGGTCAGAAACGGTGAGTATTCAACAAAGGGAACAGGCATCGGGTTGAAAAATATCGATGAACGAATCAAGCTGTCGTTCGGAGAAGTTTACGGACTGGACATTCACAGCAAGGAAGCAGAAGGGACCATGGTCATCATGCGTTTGCCATATCAGAAGGGAGAGGAGCACATTGCATAAAGTTATGATCGTTGACGATGAACGCATCATTCGCGAAGGGATCAGGCAATTGATCGAATGGGATCAGCTCGGAATGGAGATCATCGGTGTCTATGAGAATGGCGTTCAGGCTTATGATGCCATCGTGCGGGATATGCCGGATATCGTGATTACGGACAACAAGATGCCGGATATGGATGGCTTGCAGTTGATTGAACTGCTCCATGATCAAAACCCGGATATCCGGTTTATCATGCTGACGGGCTATGATGATTTCGAGTACGTGCAGCGGGCGATCAAATATGGAGTGAAGGACTATATCCTGAAGCCATGCGATGAGCACGAGATCACCGAATCGATCCTGCGCGTGAAGAAAGATCTGATGAGCAAGGAGAGCAAGGAGCATCTGCTTATGCAGATGCAAGCCAACTGGGAGAAGGCGTTGCCACAAGTCAGGGAGCGGTTCCTGATCGAGGTGATCGAGTCCAACCCTTACCATCGCCATGACTATGATCGTTTGCGTGAGATGATGAATATCAGAGGCGACTGCCATCGGCTTATTATGCTTAGACCCTTGCAAGATCTGAGTATCCTCGAGAGATTCGCCTTGAAGAATATCGCGGATGAGCTGCTCGGTGCATTTGAGGTGGTGATCAGCGCGGTTTACAAAGGGGATATCCTGCTGCTGATCACTTCTCATGAGCTCGATGCGGTCAAACAGGTAACGAAGGAAATCGCGGACACTTTCCAACATTACTATCACAAATCCATCTCCATCGCGATCAGCGACGAAGGCGAGTTCGCATCGCTATATTCTCTCTATCTGGATGTCAGGAAATGCATGGAGTATTCGTTCTATCTGGGTGAGGGGAGCGTTATCACGAGCTCGATCATTGATGAGGATGCGGTGCCTTCAAGCGAGATATGGAGAGGCTATGAGTCGATTGGACAAGCGGTCAGAACCGGGAACGCCGAGGCTGCGGCAAGCCTGATCGACCGGTTCTTCGACGTGCTCGCTCATCAGAAACTGCGCATCGAGATCGCGAAGATCTATTGTCTGGAGCTGCTGCTGACGATTATCCGGCAGAGTCAGCCGGAGGAGATGAACGATTATCTGCCGTCCATCAGCAAGCTCCAGCAATCGTCAACCTTGCAGAGCGTGCAGCAGGAGATCCTCGCCATCGCCGGACAGATTACCAGCGCCAACTATGAGCGCACAACCCGAAGATACAGCATGGTTGTGGAATCGGTCATCTCCTGCATCCATCAGGAACTGGCCAACCCGGACCTGTCCCTGAAGTGGATCGCCAAGGAAGTGTTGTTCATGAATGAGAATTACTTGAGCCGCTTGTTCCAACGGGAGACTGGCGAGCGTTTCTCGCAATATCTCATGCGGGTGAGAATGGAGACCGCCAAACAGCTGATCGAGTCGAACCCGGCGGACAAGCTGTACGAAATCTCGGAGAAGGCAGGTTTCGGCGACAATTATCATTACTTTAGCCTCGCGTTCAAGAAGTACACCGGTCTGACTCCTTCCGAGTACAAGAAGTTGAATGAACCTTCAACGGGGTCTTGCTAGTTGGCAAGCCTTTTTTGTTATGGATGTTGGTGATTGACGATGTTGTTTATTTATAACTTTCAGTAAGTTTTTCGAAAGGTAATACGGAATCATCTGTTCTACAATGGGGTTACATCAATCAGAGGAGTTGATAAAATGACGAAACGTTTGCGTCTACCTACCATCATGGCATTTCTGCTCAGCGTCATGATCATGATCAGCGCTTGTTCTGGGGGAACCGGGAACAGTGGAGCGAATGGAGCCGGGTCAGCATCAACGAGCAGCAAACAAGAGACAAGCTCGGGCACTAATGCAGGCTCAGGCAACGACAACTCAGACCCTGAACCGGTCAAACTCAGCATTGCATGGTGGGGGTCCCAGACGAGACATGATTACACCCAGAAGCTGCTGGATCTGTATACCGAACTGAACCCATATGTCACGTTTGAAGCGACACCATCCGGCTGGGACGGTTATTTCGACAAGTTGTCCGCACAAGCCGCTGGAGGCAAGCTGCCGGATATTATCCAGATGGACTATCAGTATATCGCCACATTCAGCAACAATGATCTGCTGGCAGATCTGCAGCCTTTCGTGGACAATCAGACGTTGGATCTGGGCCGTGTCGATGAGAACATCGTCGGTTCAGGCAGAGTGAACGGCGAGCTTACAGGGATCGCCATATCCAGCACTGCGATGGCGGTAACATATAACCCGGATGTGTTCGCGAATGCAGGCGTGGAGGCTCCGATTCCGGAGTGGACATGGGAGCAATTCATTGACGCCATGACCCGCATCGCTGACAACACGGGCAAGCTGGGAACAGAAAGTTTGATCGACACGCAGACCTTCTCCTATTGGGTACGTCAACATGGGCAACACCTGTTCAAGGAGGACGGAAGTGCGCTGGGTTATGAAGATGATGCCATCATGGTGGAATTCATCAACATGGTCAAGAGTCTCCAGGACAACAAGTCGATGCCGACACCAGACGAAAGAGCGCAATATGAATCCCGAGGCAAGGAGGCAATGCCGGTTGTCACAGGGGATGCTGGGGTAAGGTTTGACTGGGCGAACTTCACGGTCATCACCGCTGGCTCCAATCCGAACCTGAAGCTGGTGACTCCACCGCTCAAAGGCGGAGGGGAGAACGGGCTCTGGATCAAACCAGGCATGTTCTTCTCTGTGGCTGAATCCTCCAATCATAAAGAAGAAGCTGTGAAGTTCATCAACTGGTTCATCAACAGCAAGGAAGCGAATGACATCATCGCAGCGGAACGCGGAATTCCGGTCTCATCGGAGATTCGCGACTATCTGAAAACTTCGCTGACTCCGCAGCAGCAGGACATGTTTGATTATCTTAATGTCGCGCTCCAGTATTCCTCGCCGATCGATCCGCCGGAACCTTCCGGATTCGCGGAAGTATCCAAGGAATTCATCGATGCCGTGAACAAGGTTATGTATGATCAGATCTCGCCTGAGGAAGCTGCGCAGAACTTCCGGAAGGTGGCGAATCAGATCCTGGAACGGAATGCCAATTAGCCGGTGTAGATAGATGGTTTGAAAGGGGGCTGCCGCAAGTGATGTCGGCAGCCTCTCCTTTCCTGAAAGGAGACTGCATCGATGAAAACCATACTGATGAAACCCATGCTCAAGAGATCCAGGAAAGAGAACGAGAATCTGGTCGGGTATACGCTGCTTGCTCCCTGGTTGATCGGATTTCTGGTCATTTTCGTGGTTCCCATGGCGGCGTCCCTCTACTATTCCTTCACCAATTACAATATGCTAAGGGCTCCGCGCTTCGTAGGCCTGGACAACTATGTCCGGATGTTTACGCAGGACGATTCGTTCTGGATATCACTGCGGGTGACGTTCTTCTATGTGTTGGTGATGGTGCCCCTGAGGCTGGCCTTCGCCCTGTTCATCGCGATGCTGCTGAATACGAGGCGGAAGTTTCTCGGGCTTTATCGGACGTTTTATTATATCCCATCGATTGTTGGCGGCAGCGTCGCCGTGTCGATCGTATGGAAGCAGATCTTCGGCAATGACGGGGTGGCGATGTCGCTGCTTGCTGCCATAGGCATCGAGCAAAGGCTCTCCTTCATCGGCAATCCGGACACGGCGATCTGGACGATCATCCTGCTAGGTGTATGGCAGTTCGGCTCATCGATGCTGATCTTCCTCGCCGGCTTGAAGCAGATCCCCTCCAGCCTGTACGAGTCTGCCCTGATCGATGGCGCGAATGCATGGTCGCGATTCTGGCGCATCACGATCCCGATGCTCACGCCTGTTATCTTCTTTAATCTGATCCTGCAGATCATCAATGGATTCAGGGTGTTTACCGAAGGGTTCATCATCACCGATGGCGGACCACTGGACAGCACATTGTTCTATGTATTGAATCTGTATCGCCGGGCGTTTACGTATTTTGAGATGGGATACAGCAGCGCAATGGCCTGGGCATTGGTAGCGATTATCGCCTTCTTCACGCTGATCCTCTTCAAGACACAATCGTCCTGGGTGCATTACGAGTCGAAGGAGGGAGGCAGATGAACGTGGGGAAGCGATCACGCGTGAATTCGCTCTTGTTCCATGCTCTGTCGATGCTGCTGGGATTTTTCATGATCTATCCGCTGCTTTGGACGCTGGCAAGCTCGTTCAAGGACAACAGCACGATCTTCACGAATGCGTACTCCCTGATTCCTGAGCAGTGGGGGATCATAGACAATTATGTGTCGGGATGGAACGGGATCGGCGGCGTGCCCTTTGGCACCTTCATCCTGAATTCCTTCATCGTTGCCTCAATCGGCACGGTGGGCGGTGTGGTCTGCTCGCTGATGGCGGCTTATGCCTTTGCCCGGGTAAAGTTCAGGCTGAGCGGCTTCTGGTTTATGTGTGTGATGATCACGTTGATGATCCCGAATCAGGTGATGATCGTGCCGCAGTATATTCTGTTCAAGAAACTGCACCTGATCGATACGCTGACCGCGCTCATCATGCCTTGGTTCTTCGGCAGCGCCTTTTTCATCTTCCTGATGGTCCAGTTTATTCGCGGGTTGCCAATCGATCTGGATGAGGCGGCGAAGATAGACGGCTGCAGCAAGTTCGGCGTGTTCTACCGGATCACCATTCCGCTGGTGTCGCCAGCCATCGTCACCTCGACGATCTTTTCCTTCTATTGGATCTGGCAGGATTTCTTCCAGCCGCTCATCTTCATGAGCGACACGACGAAGTTCACGGTATCCCTGGCGCTTAATCTGTTCCTGGACCCGAATTCCTACAGCAATTACGGCGGCATGTTCGCCATGTCCGTCGTCTCCCTGATTCCGGTCATCCTGGTCTTCCTCTTCTTCCAGAAGTACCTGGTGGAAGGCATCGCAACCAGCGGCATCAAGGGATAGATACTTGAGAAGCACCTGACCGGTTCCCGCGTGTGGGGACTGAATCAGGTGCTTCTTGTTATCATGAATGGTGCACGTGCAGGTGCCGTTGCGAATCATGACGACCCTGCAGCAATTCACAACTGATCCAATGTGGCAGGAGAGGGCTGTCTCTCTCTTTATGGAGCGTCAGCCCGCCTCGATTCCATCCACTCTGCATCAACCGGCGGAAGTTCCTCACCCAAAGTCAGGTAGATGCGGTCGATTCGGAGCTCCGACTTGCGGGCGATGATCGACAAATGATGCTCACCAGCCGGGATGTACAGATCACTGAGCAGGCACCAGTAATAGGCGTATCCCGTGTTGTACGTATGCAGCCTGCCCTTGCCAAGCTGCTCCGACAGCGGCTGCACGACTCCGTCCAGAGACAGCCAGCAGGAATCCGACTTGCTGTTGTAATGCCACAGCAGCAGCCAAACCCGGTAAATTCCGGTGGACTGTATCTGAATCCTGTAATGCATGGCAGGAGCGGCGAGTGGGTCCTCCCACATGAGTCCCGGCTGAGCGACATGCATGGCGAGCCCTGTACGGGCGTTCGTCTCCGCCTGGAGATGGGTCCAACGGATCTGTTTGCCGTCCTGACTCTCGCTCAGCCAGGCATCGCGCGACTCTTCCAGCGCATACTCGGCCTCAAGGGCCAGGATGCCGTTATGCTCGATGAACATTCCGGAGCCGAAGGTCGAGATCCGGTCCTTCGCGGCGCCGGGAGTTTCATAGCAGGCGGGTGCAGGCTTGCCCTTGGCAATCTGAGGCCGGCTCACACAGGGGATGAATACCTGTTGATGGAACCGTTCGAAGAACTCCCTTGGCGCATACAGCATATCCGGAAGCGGAACCTCTTCGGCCCTCGTCCGGTACAGTTCTTCGCAGATCCGTTCGATCGATTCCAGGTCGGCTTCAGGCCGCTCGATCCCGTACTCGGCAACAGGCGTGCCGTTGTGCCAGCTGGTGACAGGCCCGAGATTGGATTCGCGCCTGGAGTCGCCGGTATAGATCACCAGCTTGCTGATCGTCACATAACGATCGATCATATAGAGGCGAAACCGATGCGGACCACTCGCCAGGTGCGGCAATGGGATGAGCATCCGCTCGCCGTTGTTGAACACCGCTTGCTGCCAATTGCCAGTCCACTCGTCGCGCGTTTCCGATTCGACGACTTCCGGCTCACTGTCATCCAGTCCAATGGCGAATCGTATCCTGCCGGTGGCGTTCAGCGTCAGCGCGCGGAAAACTTCGAGGATGGCGTTGCCGCTGCTCGATATGAAGAAATCATATTCCAGATACGGGGCGGATCGCACATCCCCATCCCATGATGTCAGTTGGGCATGCCAGGCCATGACCGCCGCGCCTTCGTATCGTCCGAGGCCCGGGACGGTGATCCAGCCGCAACTGACAGGCTGCTTGGCGCACCGATCCTCACTGGTATGGTCGGTTGAACCATAGCAATCGCGAACAGGCAGATCGCCATGGTAAACCGTACGGGCATAGGAAGCAGCCGGAATGGAGACATAGCCGTCCGCTTCGATAAACCCACGGTATCCCTCTGGAACAGCTGGCCGCTCCTCAATCTGCACCTGAATCGGGATCTCCGCTCCGTCCCGCAGATTATGGACGATGATCAGGCCATGCTTGCCGGCATGCCGCGCCTGGTCTCGGGCGGTGATGACGATCCGCGCCTCCGTCTGGACCGTTCCTTCAGGAGCGGAGACGTCAAGCCACTCCGCTCCTTGACGGATCTCGATACGATACGGGATGCTGCCGACGCCCTGGTTGCCGAGCTCGATCCACTTCTGCCTGCGGCCATAGACGGAGAAGCGCAGTTTCGATTCCCCGTTCCACAGATCGACCCGCAGGCCGCTGCCTTCGATCTTGAGCGCAGGTTTGCGGGCGGGATACATCGCGGTGGTTGGGGGTGGGAAGTCCTCTGGTGTGAAGATGCGGTCCCATTTGCCGCCGGACATTTTTTTATTATAGAAGTAAATCATGCGCCGCCTGTAATCCATCATCTTCGCAGACAGTTCCGTATAATGGTCGGCTGCCTGCATATTCCCTCGTGCATAGGACAGGATGCTGCGGTCCGCATAGTAGTATGCCAGGTTCGTATAGTACGAGGAATGGATCTTCATCAGGAACAGCTGGAAGAACGCCTCTCGTTCTTCTTCCTGCAGTCTGCGCAGGATGGCGTTGCCCCGATGCCAGATCTCCTCCAGGCGCATCACTCTCCGGCCAGCCTCATCGCCGTAAGCGGTTTGCGAGAAAACATGGTTATGCATGTGCTCGATCTTGCGCACGTTCGTCACCTGGGCGAAGATCTCATACAGCTCAGCGGCTTCTGCACCATGCTCACCGGAGAAATTGCTGTTGATCCAATGCTCGGTGAAACGACGGGCGTCCTTCGTCAATCCATCTTCGCGGCCGGCTTCCCAGGCATAGCGCAGGAAATACTCCATGTCCTGTTCGAGAGGCTTCAGGCCGCCGACATTGAGAATCCACAGCTTGCGGATGCCGGATTCCCAGGCTTTCCATAGTTCATTGCCGATATGGGCAAGCGGGATCGAGTTCAGGAACAGATAGCTCATCGCTGTTCCCGGATGAGCCCAGTATGAGTTGTGGAAATACAGCCCGTGACCGCCGCGACGCTGGCGTTCCGCATCGTTCGGATAACGGCGGACATGCCCGAAGTTGTCATCGGCCCAGATCAGGGTGACATCCTCGGGTACCTCAAGCCCTTGATCGTAGAGATCGAGAACTTCCTTGTAAGGGATGAACGTCTTCAGCGCCGCGCGCTCGCCATCTTCGCCAAGCACATCGCGCAGAATCTGCTGCTGATCGCGGATGACCCGGGCGAGCAGGGCCACCTTGGCGGCGCGTTTCTGCTCGGGAGTCAGCGATACATCCTCATCGATCGCCCGCGTGTGAAAACCGGAGTCGTGTATCCCGCGCATGCCGACGGTGTAACACACTTCGTAGTTTCGGTTGGTCTCGACGCTTTCGCGCCAATATTCGATCAGGATGTTGCGATTGCGGCCCTCGATGGAATAATCGTATTCCGCATCATCATAGCCCTTGCTCCGCTTCCATGGCTCCCACTCGTTCTGGTTGCTGCGCAGCAGCATGTCGCAGTGGCTCGTCCCAACGACGATTCCCATCTCGTCCGCAAGTGCCCCGTTCCTCGGGTTCTCATTGAAGTAATTGACATGCATCGCCGGCCATATATAGTTCGCCTTCAGGCGCAGGAGCAGCTCGAACAGATGCCGGTAAACGGTCGGTCCGATCGTCCCGTCGGGCGTATGCTGCTTCGCCCAGGCTTCCATTTCCTCTTCATCATTGATGAAGATGCCCCGGTAGGGGACAGATGGCCAGTCCGCCCGGATGTAATCGGCGGGTACACAGAATGTATCCTTCGCCTTGACCGGTACATCCGCCCAATAGTACCAAGGCGACACGCCCATCTGCTCGCACAGGTCATAGATGCCATAGATGACGCCCCGCCGATCCGTGCCGATGATATACAATACGCCGTCTGCCGCTTGCTGAAGATAAGCTTCCCAGTGCGGCGAGCCGTACTCATCCAGCAGCCTGTGGATCGCCAGTCCCGCCGCTGCCGCCGTTTCACGGACCCAATCTTGACCGAGCGTGCCGATCCTGACGGTGCTTCCCTCAAGTTGGCGTGTCAGTATGGCCTTGCATCCACAGACCTTGCCGATGTCACGGAAGAGATTATCCGCCGCCAGCTGGACGGCGCTGTTCTCCTGTGCGGATACGTAGATACGGACTTCCTGATGCCGTCTGAACAGCGTCAGATGGTCACCAGCCGCTGCTTGAAGCGCCTTGCTCATGAAACACTCCTCCTGTTCCCAAACGGTTAATTGGAAAACATCCAATAAAATGATTCGAATACCGATGTATTGTGGCAGTTGGAAAATGTCCAACTATTGTGCTCGAAGAATGGGCGTAACGTTCCAAATCCCAAAATAAGTTGGATGAAATCCAATTAACCATCGAATGAGCCGTCTCTAGGCAGAAACTGGGGGAAACGTTAACCCATACGAACTTCTACCATCACTATACTCGAGGAAGATGGCAATAATCTTTAACTTTATTGCTTACTCTCTTCATTATTGAAATATCTTGCTCTATCGGTTAAGATGGAGTAGGGGGAGAGATGCATATGAGTGTGGCGTTGTTTGATCCGCATCCGCTTTTTTATATCGAGTACAAGCGTTATGAAGAAGTCTACAGCATGCCCGATTACCATTATCATCAAGCCTATGAGCTATATATCCTGGAAGAAGGCTGTCATGACATGCTGATCAATGACGCTCTGTACACTATCGGCATGCATGATGTGGTGCTGTTCAGGCCGAACTTGATCCACAAGAGCAGGCGCAGCCAGACTTGTGCCCGCACCTGCGTCTACTTCACCGAACGATTCCTGCGCATGCACTTCACGGATCGGACGATCCGCTTGCTACTTGGCTGCTTCGAGGAGGAAGTCATCACGTTGCCGGAGGATGTCTTCCCCAAGGTGAAGAAGATTCTCCTCAGGATGGACAGAGAGGACGTCGAAGCGCATGACAACCGCATATTCCTCTATCTGGCCGAGCTTCTTGCGATCCTGAACGATCACAAGGGGAAGCCGCGCGCGGAACGGCTGTCGTCCGCCTATCCGGAGATTGCGCCGATCCTCGCATACATGAACCGTAACTTCCCTCAGATCAATCGCATCGAGGAGATCGCCGAGCATTTCTATATCTCGAAATATCACCTCTGCCGCAAATTCAAGGAAGCGACAGGCACGACGCTGATCCAGTACTTGAACAGCATAAGGCTCCAGCATGCCTGTCAGATGTTGGCCGAGACGAGCCTGTCGATCCTGGAGATCAGCGCCTCCTGCGGCTTCAACTCCTCCATGTATTTCTGCAAGTTGTTCAAACAAGCGATGGCTGTTACACCCGGCGAATACCGCCGCAATGCAAGAAACTCCTGATCCGCTGGACGTTGGATATCCAGGGAATCAGGAGTTTCGTTATCTGTCTGTATCTGTTAAGCTTCTGCAGCTTGCGTATTGCCTGCGGCGGAATCAGCAGATGATAGAACCTGGGTGTCCGTTCTCGTGATCTGAACGCGGCGAATTCGCAGCCGATCCTTCTCCAGGATCCGGAAGATGAGGCCATGGGCCTGAAGCTCGGCATTTTTCCTGAGCTCCGGATTCTGGCTGTACAGCCAGCCGCCGATCGTATCCACATCCTCGTGCTCGATCTCGACGTTGAACCATTCATTGATCCGGTTGATCGTCACCTTGCCGTCGACGATCAGCGTCCGCTCATCGATCTGCATGACATCATCCGCTTCATCCGCATCGAACTCGTCCTTGATGTCCCCGACGATCTCCTCCAGGATGTCCTCGATCGTGACCATGCCGGAGGTTCCCCCGTATTCGTCGATCAGGATGGCGATATGCATGCGTTTCTGCTGCATTTTCTTGAGCAGGTTGTTGACCGGCGTCGTCTCGGACACCTGCAGCACAGGCTTGAGCAGCGACTGCAGGCTCAGATGCTCATCCTCCGCATGACGGAGCAGGAATTCCTTGGCATTGATCATGCCGATCACATGGTCCTTGCTGCCGCTGACGACAGGGAAGCGGGTGAACTGCTCCTCGCGGATCTTCCGCAGGATGTCCTCCTTCGTGTCGGAGATATCCAGACAGATCATATCGGTTCGCGGCACCATGATCTCCCGCGCCACCAGCTCGTCGAATGCGAAGATGCGGTTCACATAGCCGTATTCGGACTGGTTGATCTTGCCCTTGCGAAAGCTTTCGCGGATGATGATCTGCAGCTCTTCCTCGCTGGCCGCTTCTTCCTTCTCGCTGGCCGGCTTCAGTCCGAACATGCGGATGAACAGGTTGGCCGAGGTGTTGAGCAGCCAGATGAACGGGTACATGACCTTGTAGAAAATGATGATCGGCCTCGCCATGAGCCCGACGATCATCTCGGTCTTCTGGATCGCGAGCGATTTTGGCGCCAGCTCTCCCGCCACCACGTGCAGGAATGTCGTCACGGCGAAGGCCAGGATGAAGGAGATGCCGGTCGTCACGGATTCGGGCAGATTCACGTGTCCGAGCAGCGGGTGAAGAAGGCCTTCCACCGTCGGTTCCCCTAACCAGCCAAGTCCGAGAGAGGTGATCGTGATGCCGAGCTGGCAGGCGGACAGATAGCCGTCCAGGTTCCCGGTGACTTCCTTGATCGCAAGAGCGTTCTTGCGCCCTTCCTCGACGAGCTGGTCGACCCGGCTTGGACGCATCTTGACGATGGCGAACTCCGTGGCGACGAAGAAGGCGGTAAGCAGGATCAGGAGAACAAATAGCAGAACGTTAATGATCATAAATCAATAAATGGCTCCTTCTGGTTGAATTCAAGTTCATATGATCTTATTATATGAACTGGATGTCCGGCAGGCAAAGTCCGGATTCACCGCTGGCAGGCTCCATACGCGAGGATTCGACGAAAGCCGGAACAGGGGGGGCTTCACTCGTACAAATTCTTCTTTGACTTGCGGCGGACGAATTTTTAAGATAAGTCTAGTAATTGATCAGATTAACGATTGGGACAGGAATCGGGTGATCGGATGGAAACCTTCTTCATCACGCGCAAGGAGATGGCCAGCCTGCTGCTGGCGATGAAAAACAACGGCTCCGTGCTGGACGCCATGAAGGAACTGTGGATCAAGCGGCATCAGGGGAAGATACGCGAGGGCTATTCGTGGGAAGCCTTTCTTTCCACTTACCTTCCGCCCATCTTCGAGCGGATCATTCAGATGAAGGGAACGGACAAGGGGCTGTCGCTCAACGAGATCGTCGCACTGGGCAATCAGATCGAATATACGCAGATCTCCGCCACCTCGGTGCAGAACTGGGTGAAGCGGGACATCAAGGATCATATCGGGGCGCCGCGCATCGGGCGCAAATATTCCGTGGACCAGGCCGCCATGCTGTTCATCGTGGAGGACATCAAGACGACGCTGGATTTCCACTCGATCCGCAAGCTGTTCTCTTTCGTATTCAACAATCCGAACGACGACAGCGATGATCTGATCTCGCCCGTGGAGCTGTTCCAGCTGTACTCGACGATCTTCGAGGAACTCGACAAGGATGACAACCAGATCATGGACATCGGCCGGTCGGAGATCGCCCTGCTGAGCCAGGATCACATGTTGAAATATGTCGTCAAGCGCAAGGCCGATGAAGCCGTGGCCGGTCGGGACCTGACCAGCGAGCAGCGGATGGTGCTCAGCAACCTGATCTCCATCGCTGTCCTGTCGGTGCAATCCGCCTATTTCCACTCGCTCGTGCGCCGGATCTACAACGCCACGCTGTATCTGCACGATGTGGAGGGATGAGGCCGCCGAAATGCCCGACTGATCTGTGACAGATCCCATAAACTTTGATGACAAAAAAAGTACATCAAAACGGACATAAAGTCGTGAAAAATTGAAATTATGGTGTATAATGTTGTAGGACGGATAGGAGCGATTGCGTGTAGAGATACTAGGTGTGAGCAGGTGGTGGGTGGAGAGAGACATGATTTGATGGTCATCATAAGATGAAATGAAGGAATCGATCACCGCGGCAAACAGGATCGTTCATCTAAAATCAGGAATAGATGTCACCATGAATGTGAAAAAATGTACAATTCCTGCTGCGGATGAATATCCCCGCAAGAGAATCATTGCAAACTCAAGTTTGGTGTGAAACAGCGAAGGAGGACAAGTCCGAATGGAGAATGCGAACAAACCCGAAGCCGCAGCAGCGGACATCGAGCAAACGAGCGCGCAGCAAACGACCAAGGATGTGCTCGACCAACTGATCAATCCGGAAGTGCAGGCATCCCTGAACGCTCTTCTGGAGCAACTGCCGAAGCTGACCGAGATGATGACGACGATCACGAAGACCTATGACCTCGTGCAAACCGTTGTCAATGACCGAATCCTGATCGAGGACATGAAGGGCAGCATGGCGGAAATGTTGGGCCCTGTCAAGGATAAAGTCAAGTATTATGCGTCCGCGGCGATTGAAGCAGGCGATCGTGCGAAGACGGACACCACGACGATCGGTCTGTTCGATCTGATCAAGCTGCTGAAGGATCCGCAAGTACAGAAGATGTTCCGGTTCATTCAGGCATTTATGAATGTGATCTCGGAACGTGAACAACAACGCTAAGGACGAGGTGAACAAGCGATGAAGAAACAGATATTGATTCTCGGCGGCGGATACGGCGGCTTGCTCAGCGCACTGTCTGCCCGTCGCTATCTGACGGCTGAAGAAGCGGAGATCACGGTCGTCAACCGGTACTCATCCCATCAGATTATCACGGAACTGCACAGACTGGCTGCCGGCAACATCAGCGAGAAGGCCGTTTCCCTGCCGCTGCACAAGCTGCTCGACGGCACGGACGTCGGCATCCGCGTCGACTCGGTGACGGAGATCCTGCCGGACGACAAGAAGGTCAAGCTCGCCAGCGGACTGACCCTTGGCTTCGACAAGCTCGTCATCGCGCTCGGCAGCGAGACGGCGTTCTTCGGCATCCCGGGACTGCAGGAAAACAGCTTCATCCTCAAGTCTGTCGATGATGCCAATCGCATCTATCAGCATATCGTGAAGAGCATCGAGCGCTATGCGTCGAGCAAGGACCCGGCGGATGCGACATTTGTCATTGGCGGCGGCGGCCTGACCGGCATCGAGCTCGTCGGCGAGCTGGCTGACATGTTGCCTGAGCTGTGCGCGAAGAACGGCGTGGACTTCAAGGATGTGAATCTGTATGTCGTCGAAGCGGCTCCAGGCATCCTGCGCGGCTTCCCGGACGATCTGATCGAGCGCGCGATGGTCAGCCTGCAGAACCGCGGCGTGAAGTTTATCGTCGGCGTGGCGATCACAGAAGTCGCCGGCAACGTGGTCACGCTGAAGGACGGCCAGACGATTACGGCCAACACCGTCGTCTGGACGGGCGGCGTACAAGGCAACTCGGTCGTGGCGAACTGCGGCATCGAGGTCAATCGCGGCCGCGCAACGGTGAATGCTTACCTGCAATCGACCTCGCATCCGGATATCTTCCTTGCGGGCGACAGCGCCGTAGTCATGAACCCGCAGGGCGTGCCTTATCCGCCAACCGCACAGCTGGCATGGCAGATGGGCGAGACGGTGGGCTACAACCTGTTCGCCGCGATCAGGGGCGGCGCGATGAAGGAGTTCTCGCCGGTGTTCTCCGGCACGCTTGCCAGCCTCGGACGCAAGGACGCGATCGGCACGATCGGCGCCAGCGGCCTGAAGCTGAAGGGCATGCCCGCCGCGCTTATGAAGGAAGCGAGCAACATCCGCTACCTGTCGCATATCCGCGGCCTGTTCACGCTCGCTTATTGATGCTTCGCGGATTGGAGCAGCAAGCCGCATAGAAGATGGATACAGGGTTGCGTATCGGATGGCTGCGTCAGCAAGGCGCAGCCATTGGCGCATAGAAGGCGCGCGGACTGCGGATACTAGACCCCGAAAGGGGTGTGTCCATTGCCGCACAATCGGAGTGAATCGACTCGCGAGCTGCAGCGCAACGCGTCCATCAAGGCCGAGGCGGTGACGCCGAAGCCGGGCAAGCAGAAGGAACGTCCGCCGAGTCTGAACAACATCGACAAGAATATCAACGATGATTGGTGAGGTAGGGGCAGGCTTGACCGCCCGTCAGCCTATCCCTTACAATCGGATAAGGGTATAACCCAGGTTGAGATGTCCCCTGGGTTTTCTTTTTCGACCGGCATTTTACGCAGATTCATGTGGCAGGGAGAGCTGCTGTTCTATGTATCCTACACGCAGTTGGCGAGAGAAGATTGGATTATTTCTGAAGATCCTGTGGCCGATCCTGGTCACGCAGGTCGGATACAACGCGATGACCGTCCTCGATACGATGATGTCCGGCCGCGCCGGCACGGAGCAGCTGGCTGGCGTGTCGATCGGGTTCAATATCTGGATGCCGGTGTCGATCGGACTTGGCGGCATCCTGCTGGCGATCACGCCGATCGTCGGGCAGCTGCTGGGCAGGGGAGAGCGACCCGCGATCTCACAGGCCGTCATGCAGGGGCTGTACCTGTCGATCCTGATCGCGGTCGTTGCCATCGGGGCCGGGGCAATCCTGCTGGAACCGGTTCTGCAGCTGATGAGCATCGAGGATCCCGAGGTATATAGGGTGGCGAAGCACTACCTGATCGCCATCGGCTTCGGCATCATCCCGTATTTCGCTTCCCAGGTGATCCGATATTTCTTTGATGCCCAGGGCTATACGCGCATCACCATGTTCATTATTCTGATCGGACTGCCTGTAAATGGACTGCTCAACTACCTCCTCATCTTCGGCAAGCTGGGTTTCCCGGCTCTGGGCGGCGTGGGTGCCGGCTATGCGACGGCCGTCACCTATTGGATCATCCTCGGCATCAGCGTATGGCTGGCCGTGAGCATGGAGGATTTCCACCCGTACCAGCTGTTCAGACAATGGTTCCGCCCGTCCTGGAGGGCTTGGCTTACGCAGATGAAGATCGGCATGCCGATCGGCCTGTCCATCTTCTTCGAGGCGAGCATCTTCTCGCTGGTGTCGCTCTTGATCGCCGGCATGTTCGATACGGTGACGCTGGCCGCGCATCAGGTGGCGATGAATTTCTCCTCGCTCATGTTCATGATCCCGCTCAGCATCTCGATGTCGCTGACGATCATGGTCGCCTACGAGGTCGGGGGCGGGCGTTATCGCGACGCCGCGCAGTATACGAGGCTGGGCGTGCTCAGCGCTCTGGGCATCATGGCGTTCGGCGCGCTGATGCTGCTGGTGTTCCGCGGACAGATCGCCGCGCAGTATAACGACGAGAGGGAAGTGATCGAGCTGGCGAAGCAATTCTTCCTGTTCGCCATTATCTACCAACTGTCTGACGCTTCCCAGGCCTCCTTGCAGGGCGTGCTGCGGGGATACAAGGACGTGACGTTGCCGTTCATCACGGCGCTCATCTCGTACTGGGGGATCGGCCTGCCGACGGGCTATCTGCTGTCCGCCTTTACGGACCTGGGCGCCTACGGTTTCTGGGTCGGCATCACGGCAGGTCTGACCTGCGCTGCGGCTGGTTTCCTGATCCGGCTGCTGATCGTGCAGCGCAGGGCTCGCGCCGGGAAGCTGGCCGGATCGGCGGCGTGAAGCGGAGCGGTCGGGGCTCGATCCCGTAACGTGCAACATACAGAGGTGAATGAAGCGATGGGAGAGAGAGCGGAGGAGAAGCTGACCTTCCTGGGCGGAGTGCGAGATTGCATCCCGACGCTGCTGGGCTATTGGAGCATCGGCTTCGCTGCCGGCGTCGTCGGTGTGACCGAGGGTCTGAGCGTGCTGGAGGTCGGGCTGATGTCGGTCTTCCTCTATACCGGCACGGCCCAATTCATCGTGGCTGCGATGCTCAGCTCGGGCAGCACGATCGCCTCGATCATCGCCACGGTCTTTGTCGTCAATCTTCGCCACCTGTTGCTCAGCGCAGCGGTTGCTCCATACTTTCGCGGGTTCCCGGCGAGGAAGAATTTCCTGCTCGGGGCTCAGCTGACGGACGAGACGTTCGGCGTCGCCATCAACCGCCTGTCGCTGCAGGCCCAGGGACGTGACCGGTGGATGCTCGGGCTGAACGTCACCGCGCAGGTGAACTGGGTATTTGCGACGCTCGTGGGCGCATGGTTCGGCATGTGGCTGCCGAATCCCGAGCAATTCGGCCTAAAGTTCGCGCTTCCGGCCATGTTCGCCGGCCTCGTCGTGCAATCGCTGATGCAGCGCAAGCAGCTGCGTACGGACCTGATCGTGGCAGGCTGCGCGATCGTCTGGTTCACCCTGGCGTTTCTCTGGTTGCCTTCGCATGTGGCGGTCATCATCGCCGCTATCGCGGCAGCCCTGACGGGAATGGCGGTGGAGAGATGGAGATAAGCGGAGGATTTGTATGGATGCTGATCGGCGTCTCGCTGGTTACGCTGCTCCCGCGCGTGCTGCCGATGGTGTTGCTTGGCCGCATTCACATGCCGGAGTGGCTTCTCGCCTTCCTGCGCCATGTGCCGATCGCTGTCATGACGGCGCTGCTGGCCCAGTCCGTCCTGACGGAGGATGAGGCATGGATCCCGCTGCAGGACAACCTGAACCTGATCGCCCTGGTGCCGACGCTTGTCGCCGCTGTGCTGACGAGGAGCCTGCTGGTCACGGTGCTGACCGGGATCGGATCGATGCTGCTCCTTCAGTGGCTGTGGTGAACGTCCGGGTCGGGACGCATGATGCATCCCGGGGGACATGCCCATGGCGGATCGAGGAGGCGGGCATGGTCGGGCCCATGATGCGTTCAGGCGTCGCATATCGCCGCATATCGCTCATGAGCAGTGCTCCGTTCGGCTTGATGCAGGTACGTGCTCCTGTGTCTACAGCTTGGCCGATGCAGGCTCATGTTCCTGTTTGTTTTCAACATGGCTCGGTGCAGGCTGAGCTCCTGTTGAACTTCAGTTTGGTTCCGATGCAGGCTCATGCTCCTGCTGTTCTGTCGAGGATTCGCCCGCCGATGCGCGGGCTTTTTGCTTGGCCTTGCTCAGCGTCTGTTTCCGTTGCTGTCGTCTCCTCTGCAGTCTGAGCTTGAACCTGGCGATCTCCTTGTCCGTGACTTCATTGCGCTGCAGCTGGATGCGATCCAGCAGGTGGATCATGAGCCGCGCTGTATTGATCGCATCATCGATGCCGCGGTGGGCGAGCCCGGTCGGCTCGATATGAGCCAGCTCAAGCGCGTTCTTCAGTCCGAGCTGATTGCGGTTGTCTTCGCGCAGGAGCGCGCCGATCTGTTGCTGGATGTCGTTGTAATTGCGAAGCCAGCTGAGTCCGACTTTCTTGCGAATGCATTCGTCGATGAGATGGATGCGGTCGTCCTTGCCCCAGGAGCAGAGATAATAGTCGTCGCCGAGCCACTCGACGAACTGGCGGATTCCCTCCCGGAACGGAACCGCCGATTCCATGTCCTTCTTGCTCATATTGATGAAGTTTCGTGTGCTTTTGGCGATATAGCCCTTGCGCGGCGATATATAGATCTGGAAATGATCGATGATCTGCCTGCTGTCCAGATCGACCTTGCATGCCCCGATCTCGACAATCTCCGAAGGCTGCCCTTTGCGGAACCGTTTGATGAGCTCCAGGTCAAATACGACGGCGTTCACAAATGATCATCCCTTTCTACGACTAGCTTGCCTAATATGATGGTAAAACAACCGTCCGTTCATGATCTTCATAGGCGCTGGCAGCTTGCGTTCCGCAGGCATGGGCCGGCAGCGGAGCACGAACAGGCCTGGCGTCTCGTGAAGCAAGGATTCCAAATAAACGATAATCGAAAGCGACCAATGTGTCGAGCATTTTATGCGGGTGAGCGAGGAATTATGCTGACAGCAAAAACTGCCGTCAGGTCATGATGACGCTGACGACAGTTCAGGTGCGGGTTTCGTTCAACTTCGGTTGTGGATGATCAGGATCAGGATGCTGCCCCCATCACGGCGGACGGTCCTGTTGTCTGAACCAGCCTGCTCAGAACTTTCCGCCTCCGCCGCGGGAGCCTCCGCCGAAGCTGCCTCCCCCTCCGCGAGAGCCTCCGCCAAAGCTGCCTCCCCCTCCGCGAGAGCCTCCGCCGAAGCTGCCGCCCCCGCCACGGGATCCACCGCCGAAGCTGCCGCCTCCGCCGCGAGAACCTCCGCCGAAGCCTCCGCCACCGAAGCCCCCACCGCCGAAACCGCCCCCGCCAAAGGGCGGATGCCGATGCATCTGCTGCATGCGCCGTCTGCGCTCCGCTTCCTGGTGCGCGGCCAGCTTCATCTGATATTCGTGCTTCATCTGCTTGATAAGCGCTTCGCCTTCCTTCACACAGCTGCGCACATGGTCGTAATCACCGATCTGGATCGCCTGGATGATCGCGCCCGCGATGACGTCATACCGCTTCTTGTAGCTGGAGGTGTTGACGAAGCGCGCGCAGGAGGTGGAGGTGGAGCGGAAATTGCTGTGCAGTTGTCCGGCCAGCCGTTCGGCCTCCTGCTTCTTCGCGATCATCGATTGGATGAGGCGGGTGAGGCTTGCGCAAGCCTCCGCCGCTGCGTTCACGCTTTCCGAGAGCGCGTCTACATCCCGCAGATTTGCCGACAGCAAGCGGTCCAGCTCAGTGAGGGCCACTTCGGTGTGGCTGATCGCTTCCGTGATCTCCGCGGTGCTCGGCAATGAATGCTTCCGCAGATCAGAGACACATGATGCATACAGCTGTTTGATCTGAGCGCTGCGTTCGGTCTGTTCGCTGAGGCGTTGATCCAGCCGCTCGCGCCGCCCGGCGATCTCCTCCGATATCTCTCGCATCTCCTTCAGGCTGCCCAGGAATTGCTCGAGGCGTCTGCGGCATTCCAGATAGCGTTGCTGCTCCGGATCGTTCAGCCGATACGCATCCGGCAGTTGCTTGCCGATCTGGGAGGTCGCATCGGCGATCAGGGTGATCTTGCCCGGAATATCTGACCAATGATGTTCCGCATAACGCTCCTGCACTCTTGTCAATTGTTCGCCGAGCATCGTGATGTGACCGGGGGAGAAATGCGCCAGCTGCGATCGGATCTGCTCTTCAGCCTGCCGGTTCCAGTCCCTGGCCGCAATCGAGTCCGTCACGAGCTGCAACGCTTCCTGGATGTGCTGGTTCATGCGGTCGACCATCGCCACAGCCCGCTCGACCTCTCCGCCATGGAGCGCTTGCTCAAGCGGCTGTAGCTGGTTCGACACCTCATCGAGCATGGCGTACGGTTCGATCTCGGAGAGGATCAGCCGCTCATTCCTCACGAGCTGGTCGATCCTCGATCTGGCCGAGGAGATCCGCTCGGGCAACTGCGCGCGCTCGCCTGCGCAATGCTCCGCGTCGCGAATATGCTGCGTCAGCTGGTCCAGCTGATCATCCAGCGTTCGCACGTTCTCCTCGACGGAGAGCGGGTCGAATGTAACCGCATCGATGTATTCCTCAAGCCTCTGCTGCAGCAGGCTCAACTGCTGCGCGAGCTTCTCACATCGCAAGCCGGAAGAGCGGATGAGCGAGGTTAGCTTCTGCTCGGCCGCTTGCCATTCCCGCTGGCTGGCCCTGATCAGCTCGGTCACTTCGTTCTCCCTGGACTTGTATTGATCCACCGCAGCCTGCAGTTCTTCGGCCTGCTGCTGGAAGGACTGAACGCGCTGCGACAAGGCGTCCAGCGATGCCTTCGCCCGGCCGGATACCCAGACGGGAACCTGGTAGGCGTCCAGTTCGCTGCGGTAATCCGTGGAAGCCTGCAGCAGCTCATAGTGCCGATTCTGCAGGGACTTCAGATGTGTCAGCGACTCGCCTCTGGACAGCTGAACGAGCGGAGCCAGATCCTGCTCCAGCTTGTTGACGGCGCCCAGCGCCGTGCGGTAGGCCTCCTGGAGCTCCGCGTATCGGCGCTTCACGGCCCTGTGCTGTGACCATTGGTACAAGGCGATGGCGACCAACACCAGCAGGATGATGACGCCGAAGATGAGAGCGCCGCTCGGGCCCGATGCGGTTGTGCCCGATGTTGCTTCCGAAGTCGACGGAGGAGTGTGGGTTGACGGCTGAGTCGCCGCGGAGCCTTGACCCGTCCCCGGAGTCGACGGGGCCGAAGCGACTTGACCATATGCGTCCAGCAAGCGATCCAGCTCGCTGATGACCGACAGGATCGCCCCTTCGAAGTCGCCGTTCCCCGCATGTGGCATGAACGTATCGTCCAGCATCCGGAAATGGCTGTCCTGGCCGGAATATTCGGCCGAGGTCAGCAAGGCGCGCTCCAGTTCGCTGTTGATCATCATCTCCAGGTAAACTTCCCTCTCCCCCATATCGATGATCAGGAGCGCATCATCTGCCTCAAGCGCCCATCCGGAGAAGAGGCTGGTCGCAAACGTTCCGATCGGCGTTCCGTTCAGGCTGTCGGTGGTATAGACATAAAGATCGTAATCCGCCTGTTTGACGGCAGCTTCCACAGCTGCGATCTCGCTGCTGCTCAGGATGCCCGCTTCGTCCGTGACGTACCCTTGCTTCTCAGGAACAGCGGCTGCCAATGCGTGGGCAGGCAAGAACAGCAGCGCGAGCATCAGCAGGATCGATGCGAGCAGACGGTGACGATTCTTGGTTGGATGGGTCAATGTGTACGATCCCCTTTCGCGAGGAAATGGTGAAGCTGGAATGTCCTGGCCTGAACCGGAGGCAAGACAGCCGTGCAAAGATGAGCTTCTGATGTCGTACGGAATCGATGGGACATCCATTCCGCACGACCAAGAAAAGCTTGGAAGGCTCGCTTCCAAGCTTTTCAGTGGGGGGACCGGCCCTTATTTGTTCAAGGAAGCCTTGAGTTGAGCCAGCTCATCCTCGACATCCTTGTCGGCGGTCTTGCTGAGCAGCTCCTCGAACTTGCTGTCGAGCGAACGTTCGCTGTCAGCCAGCTCCTGGGCGGCTTGCGCCTCATCGTGCATCTGCTGGATCTTCTCCTCCATCTTGTAGAAGCTGGCGGCCAGATCCTCGCTGCCGACTCCACTCATCGTCTGCGTGATCTTCTTCGTCGCCTTGGCGGCCTCGGCCTGGGCGATCAGCGAGCTGCGCTTCGTCTTCATGTCCTGCACCCGGCTCTTCATCTCGTCCAGCTGCTTGCGCAGGCGGGCGGAGTTCTCGCGAGCCTTCTCATAGTTGGCCTTGAGCGCGTCGCGCTTCTCGATATGGCGCTTCTTGTCGAGGAGCGCTTCCCGGGCCAGGTTGTCGTCTCCGCGTTCCACGGCTACGCGCGCTTGCTCATCCCGCTTGGCGATGATGTTCTCCGTTTCCTGGAGCTCGCGCTCGAAGCGCTTCTCGACGGCCAGCTGCGTCGTGACCGCCGCGGTCATCTTGGCGATGTCCTCATCCAGCTCACGCAGGATCTGATCGATCATCTTGACCGGGTCTTCCAGCTTATCCAGTGCGGAGTTGACGTTCGCCTTGCCGATCCGAAACATTCTTTTGATGATGCTCATTTGCTTCTCCTCCTTGTATGGAAAGTATTCCTTCAGATACGCACCCAATATGTGTACGCTTAGCTGCTGCCGTATAACCTTTACACAACTCATATACGTGAAGCCTTGACGTCAGGTTTCAACATGCCTTACTGCCATTATATCATGCGGTGCGGGAAAGTTCCCTTTTTATCTGGCCCTTTGAGCATTTGGCAGGAATTTTCATGAAATCGCGGTCGTTTGTCACCCTGCGGGGGAATATATGATATAATTTGATAACAGTCTTAAGCGGCGATTGATATCATGATTAAAGGAGCGTCACAGCATGATTGCCAGTTCTGACAAGGATATCGAAGGATTAAAGGAAATCGGGCGAATCGTCGCCTTGACGATCAAGGAGATGCGTGAGGCGGTTCGGCCCGGGATGACGACCAAGGAGCTTGACGAGCTTGGCGGGGAGGTCCTGCGGCGTCATGGGGCCAATTCCGCGCCTATCGTCACGTACAACTTCCCGGGGTACACGTGCATCAGTCTGAATGAAGAAGCAGCCCATGGCATTCCGGGCGACCGGGTGATCAAGCCGGGCGATGTGATCAATATCGACGTGTCGGCGGAGAAGGACGGCTACTACGCGGATGCGGGCCAATCGTTCCAGGTGCCGCCGCATACGCCGGAGATTACTCGCCTGTGTGAATATACGGAACAGACGATGATGAAGACGATCAGGAAGCTGCGGCATGGCATGAAGCTGAACGAAGTGGGGCGCATGTTCCAGGAGGAGGCGGCGAAGGGCGGCTACAAGGTCGTGCGCAATCTGTGCAGCCATGGCATCGGTCGCGGCCTGCACGAATACCCGAAGGAGATCGAGCCGGTATACAACAAGCACGACAAGCGCGTGTTGAAGGAAGGGCTGGTCATCACGGTCGAGCCGTTTCTGACGACCGGTCCGGAATATGTGATCGGCATGCCGGACGGCTGGACGCTCGTGCTGCCGGAACCCGGCTTCGTGGCGCAGTATGAGCATACGATCATCATTACAAGAGGCGAGCCGATCATCACGACGATGATCTGATGCGCCTGACAGCCGGGGACGTCTGAACAGAATGCGATCGGGGACGGGAGCGGCGTGAGAGAAGAAAAAATCGTCTCTCGGGCGATCCGAAGCGGTCGAAGGGCGTGAGAGACGAAAAAACCTCTCTCAGGCCATCCGAAGCTGTCGAGTGATTGAATCGGGCAAACAAAAAGGGGCATGTCCATGAAAGTCGTCGCTGACTTTCTGGACATGCCCCTTCTGCGTCCCTTACCACCTGGCCTGTCCCGGACAGGGGCAGGCCTTGTCCTTGAGCTTGGCGCGCACCGCGACCAGGCAGCCGCAATGCATGCATGTCGTGTCGTAGGCGAGAGAAGGGCAGGTCTCGCAGATGCGGAGGCGCGCCTCATACGTCGCCTGGTCGACACACTGCTCAGGCCGGGCTTCCAGTGCGCGCAGGATCCGCTCCAGCTGCCGGTCCTCGACGTGGACGCTGGCTGTGCAGCCCTTGCAGGGCTCCGGGCGGCTCGTCATCATGCTTCTACCGTCAGGCGCACGACGGACCTGGCCGGCAGCTTCACGTTCAGGACGGAGCCGTTCAGAGAGAATTCGCTGAACTCCGCAGGCTTCACCGCATCCGGATGGTCGAACGTGTTGTGCGCCTGCATGCGATCCGCCGTCAGCACCACGCCGGATACGCTGCGGGCAGCGCCCAGGCCGCGCAGGTCGATCGGCGCATCGGCTCCTTGCTCGTGATCAAGATTGCAGAGCGTGATGTTGATGCGGCCGGCTGCATCCTTCGAGGCGGAGGCGTTCAGCTTCGGAATCTTCTTGCCGTCCAGTTCATAATCCTCGCTCTCCACATAGAGGTCAACGCGGGTAGCATCCTGATGCACCTTGTACATATCGAATACATGATAGGTCGGGGTGAGGATCATCTTCTCCCCTTCGGTCAGGATCATCGCCTGCAGCACGTTGATCGTCTGCGCAATATTCGCCATATGGACGCGGTCGTTGTGGTTGTTGAAGATGTTCAGATGGATGCCCGCCACGAGCGCGTCGCGCAGCGTGTTCTGCTGATACAGGAAGCCCGGATTGGTGCCCGGTTCGACGTCGTACCAGGTGCCCCATTCATCGACGATCAGCCCGATGCGCTTGTCCGGATCGTAGCGGTCCATGATCGCCGAGTGATTGCGGATGAGCTTGTCCATGAACAGCGCCTTGGATAGCGTCGTAAACCATGCCTGCTCGTCAAAATCCGTCGCCGAGCCCTTGTTCGACCATTCTCCCGGCACGGTGTAATAGTGGAGGCTGACCCCGTCCATGACATGTCTCGCTTCGCGCATCAGCACCTCCATCCAATGATAGTCTGCGACGTTCGGGCCGCCGGCGATGCGGTAGATGCGGTTCGAGCCATAGTTGCGCACGTAGGTCGCATAGCGGCGGTATTCATCCGCATAATACTCGGCTCGCATATTGCCGCCGCAGCCCCAGTTCTCGTTGCCCACGCCGAAGTATTTCAGCTTCCATGGCTCCTTGCGGCCGTTCTCGGCGCGCCAGTTCGCCATCGGCGACTCGCCGTCGAAGGTCATGTATTCGACCCATTCGGACATCTCCTGAACGGTGCCGCTGCCGACATTGCCGCATATGTACGGTTCGCACCCGAGCAGCTCGCAGAGCATCAGGAACTCATGCGTGCCGAAATGGTTGTTCTCCGTCACGCCGCCCCAGTGCGTGTTGACCATCTTCTTGCGCTTCTCGCGCGGGCCGATGCCGTCCTTCCAATGATACTCGTCGGCGAAGCAGCCGCCCGGCCAACGCAGGACCGGCACCTGGATCGCCTTCAGCGCCTCCAGCACGTCCTTGCGGATGCCGTTGATGTTCGGAATGGGGGAGTCTTCGCCAACCCAGATGCCTTCATAGATACAGCGGCCAAGATGCTCCGAGAAATGCCCGTAAATGTGTTTGCTGATGGTACCTCGTTCGATGTCCGCATTCAGAATCAGACGATTCTTCGACATGATTGATCACCCAGTCTCCTTTATCGTGTGCGCGCACGATTTAGTTTTCGAGGATAACGTACCATTCGCTGGGAACATTGTCAATGTCCATTTTGCGTGGTGTCACAGTCTCCGCAGGAATCCGCCTGCCTGTGCGCAGGATGTGTCCTCCAGGGTGCAAGGGGCGGTATGACCGATGCGAGCATGCGGCGGATTGATGGCAACGCCGTCTCTTACAGAGAGGAACCGGCGATCATCGCGTATTCGACGATCTTCTCGCGCCTCTCCGCCGCTCCAGGCCCTGCCTCGATGCGCTCGAGCAGGAGGCGAACCGCCTCGCGTCCCATGAGCTCGACGTTGTACTCGACGGTCGTCAGTTGAGGCTGGACATACTTCAGCATATCGATGTGGTCGAAGCCGATCAATCCGACATCCTCGGGCACCCGCAGCCGCCGCTCGCGCAGATAATGCAGAACCTCGAGCGCATAGGCGTCGCAGGAGCACATGATCGCCGTTTTCGACCCGGTCAGGGGCAGGGCATCCAGCGCGGCCAGGTATTGCCTGTCCTCGATGACCGTGATGCCGATCTCCGGGCGATGGGCCTCGACCGCTTCCAGGAAGCCCTGATATCTCTCTTCCTGCGTATAAATATTGGTCACACCGCGATAGGCGAGAGGCGGGCAGATATAGACGAGATGGCGATAGCCGCGCTCCAGGACGTGCTGCGTGGCTTCCTTCATCGCCTGGCGGTCGTGGATCCCGACATAGTCCCAATCATCGGACAGGCGGTTGCACACGGTCACGAGCGGCGTGCCCAGGGAGCGCAGGAACGCTTCGAATTCGGGGCCTTCGTTGATCGGGAACAGGATGATGCCGTCGGTCTTGCGATCGCGCAGCCGGCGCAGGACGTCCCGCTCGATGGCCGGGTCCTTGTCCGTCAGCACAAGGTCGACCGAGTAGCCTCGCTCGCGGGCGCTCGCCTCCACAGCATTGGCCAACTGCGCGAACGACCGGTTGTACAGATCGAACAGGATGAGACCGATCGTCATGGTGCGGCCTCTGGCCAGGCTCTGCGCGAGGAAATCCGGCCTGTAGTTATGTTGCCTCGCGACCTCCAGTATCTTCGCCTTGGTTCTGGGACTGATGCCAGGGCGATTGTTGAGCGCGCGGTCGACGGTGCCGACTGATACGCCGCACAGCGCCGCAATCTCCTTGATCGTAATCCCCATTGCCGTTCTCCTCTCAAGATGTGGACCATGATGCAGCGATCGCTTGGGAAGCGCCGCCCTGGTTAGTCACTTGCAAAAAGTTAGTGACGGTACTATAATGGTCAATGGCAGACTTTGACTACTGTCATGTATGATAAGTCGACAGTCTCCCTTGTCTTGGATTATAAGCGGTGACAGCAGAAGACGCAAACCGCACGGTCCGGACAATGGTGCCCGGCTTACCTCTCTTGTTGCTGCACAATGGACTCATATCCGGGCAAAATAATGACGATCATGATCCTACAGGAGAAGGAGTGTTAGACAACATGTACGACGTTATCATCATCGGCGCAGGACCCGCTGGAGCAAGCGCTGCGATCTTCGCTGCCAAGGCCGGCAAGAAGACGCTCGTGATCGACAATGACAAGGGCGTCACGAAGCGGGCCTGGATCGCCAACCATTACGGCGCGCCTGACATCTCGGGGCCCGATCTGGTCGAGACCGGCAAGAAGCAAGCACAGAAGCATGGGGCCGAGTTCGTGGATGGCACCGTCACGAAGATCGAGAAGGGCGAGCAAGGCTTGACCGTGCTGACAGAGGACCAATCCTATGTCGCGAAGCATGTGATCGTGGCCACGGGCTTCTCCGCCGATGTTGCGGAAGCCAGCGGGCTCAGGACGAAGCCTGGCACGGAGCCGCGCGTCAAGACGATCCTTGATGTGGACGCCGCAGGGAAGACGAATGTAGAGGGCGTATGGGCTGCCGGCACGATCGCAGGGGTGAGCGTACATACGATCATCACGGCTGGAGACGGGGCCAAGGTAGCGATCAACGTCATCAGCGAGCTGAATGGCGAACGCTACGTGGACCACGATGTTCTGAAAGCATGAGGATGAGGCGTAAGCTGCATCAGCCATAACAAAACAACAAAGGGTATCGACTTCGCGAATGGCGAGCCGATACCCTTTTTGTATGGGTCAGAGATATTGTCTTGGTTCGGGAATGGTATGTGCCAGTGCCGGATGATCTTCCTTGCTGATCAGGAAGCCTTGACAGCCTCGATCTCCAGGGATACCTTCACTTCTTCGCCAACAAGCACGCCGCCCGTTTCCAGAACCGCGTTCCATACGAGGCCGTACTTGGTGCGATCGATCGCGCCGGTGACGCTGAAACCGGCCTTCTCGTTGCCCCACGGGTCCTTGCCGCCGCCTTCATACACGACGGTGAACGTTTCCGGACGCGTGACGCCGCGGATCGTCAGGTCGCCGGTTACTTCATACTCGTTATCGCCGGTCTTGCGGATCGAAGTTGCCTTGAACGTCATCTTCGGATGATTCTCGACGTCGAAGAAGTCCGGGGAACGCAGGTGAGCGTCTCGATCATTGCTGCGGGTGTCGACGCTGGACAGATCGACGCTGAACTCGATGTCCGCCGTTGTCAGATCCTCCGGATCCGCTTCGATGTTCGCTTCGAAGGAGTGGAACGTGCCCTTGACCTTCGCGATCATCATATGTCTGACAGAGAAGTCGACGCTGCTATGTGAGGCGTCCAGATTCCATTTTGACTTGGCCATGAGTGAATACCTCCAATAAATAATTAATAAGCTAAAATAAAAATACTTACTTACAAAAGTATAGTTATATTATAATGGTCAGAAACCCAGGTGTCAACCGTTAACGACATAAACATCAGGCGGTGCGTGGCTTTACTGTGTCGCGAACGGGAGCCGGGAACGGCAGGCCGCGCCTGGAGCGGGTTCCGGGCAGAAGAAGAGGTCGTGGGAAGCCTGCAAGCCAAAAAAATCTGCTTATAGCCGTAGTCCCGGACAAACAAAAAAACCGAGTCAGATGACTCGGTTGGTAGATTTATGATTTCTTCTCGGTGTATGGAACATCCACATAACGGTCGGCCCACTGCTGGCATTCCCTCATCACGCCTTCGAGAGCCTTGCCCTTGTCCGTGAGCTCGTATTCGATCCGCACGGGCATCTCATTATATACACGGCGGACGATGATGCCTTCCGCCTCCAGTTCCTTGAATCGCTCGGTGAGCATCTTGTCGCTCATGTTCGGAATCACATGCGATATATCTTTGAACCGCTTCGGACCTTCCATCAGCACGCGGATGATCAGCCCGGTCCAGCGCTTGCCGAGCAGCTCGAAAGCAGCCTCAAACTTGGGACACAGGTGAAATTCATCATCGGCTTTCATGGTCTTCACCTCAATATGATTCATCATGCACTTATTATATCATACTTCGACACTTACTGAAAGTTAGCATATGAAGGCAACTTTTACAAGAATGGCGGGGGATGATTGAAACGGGGCACATCTATGCTCATCAGAACAACGGCCTTTGTCATGGGTACGCGGCGGTGGAGCAAGTCTTTTTTTTATAAAAAATGTACATTTATGACAAAGACCGGGAGGCCATCCCCTTCGTATACTCAAGTCAAGCCCGTGACAAGCGCACAGGATGCGCTTGCGGGCAACTTATGAAAGGTGAGGGGGACATGATATGAGGAACATGCGGTTGTTGATTCTGATGGTTGCGGCAGTCCTGTTGCTTGCGGCGTGCGGCGGAAAGAGCGGCTCGGGTGGCGAGAAGTTTGTCGGCATCGCGATGCCCACCAAATCCTCGGAGCGCTGGGTGCTGGACGGCAGCAATATGGTAAAGGAATTTGAGGCGCTCGGCTACAAGACCGACCTGCAGTATGGCGAAGACATCGTCGAAAATCAGATCTCGCAGATTGAGAACATGATCACCAAGGGCGTCGATGTGCTCGTCATCGCCTCGATCGACGGGGAGTCGCTGACGAACGTGCTGAACAAGGCGGCAGCGGCCAAGATTCCGGTCATCGCCTATGACCGGCTGATCCGTAACTCGGAGCATGTGAGCTACTATGCGACATTCGACAACTTCAAGGTCGGCGTGCAGCAGGCATCCTACATTGAAGAGAAGCTGGGCCTGAAGGAAGGCAAGGGACCGTTCAACATCGAGCTGTTCGCCGGCTCGCCGGACGACAACAATGCCTACTTCTTCTTCAATGGCGCGCTGAGCGTGCTGCAGCCGTACATCGACAGCGGCAAGCTCGTCGTGCGCAGCGGCCAGACGGCGTTCGACCAGGTGGCGACGCTGCGCTGGGACGGCGCGGAGGCGCAGAAGAGGATGGACAATCTGCTGAGCGCGCACTACACGAGCGAACGGGTGGATGCGGTATTGTCGCCGTATGACGGCATCAGCATCGGGGTCATCGCCTCGCTGAAGGGCGTCGGCTATGGTACCGCGAGCAAGCCTCTGCCGATCGTCACCGGCCAGGACGCCGAGCTCGCGTCGGTCAAGTCGATCATCGCCGGTGAACAGACGCAGACCGTGTTCAAGGATACCCGCGCCCTGGCGAAGAAGGCGGTGGAGATGGCGGATGCGCTGCTCAAGGGCGAAGAGGCGGAGGTCAACGACACCACCACCTATGACAACGGGGTGAAGGTCGTTCCATCCTACCTGCTCGAGCCGGTATCGGTCGACATCACCAACTATGAAGAGGTGCTGATCGGCAGCGGCTACTACACGGCTGATCAGCTGAAGTAAACGGACGCGGCGGCTTCTGCCGCCGCTGTCGCACATTCGGGCACAGTATGGCGGCGGAAGCTCCGGTTCCGGGAGAGGGGGCTCGGTAGATGACGGCATTGATTCTGGAGATGAAGGACATCACGAAAACATTTCCTGGCGTCAAGGCGCTGGACGGAGTCAATATGAAGGTCCGGCGAGGCGAGATCCACGCGCTCGTCGGCGAGAACGGAGCGGGCAAATCGACGCTGATGAAGGTGCTCAGCGGGGTGTATCCGCACGATACGTACACCGGGGAGATCATCTTCAACGGGCAGAAATGTGAGTTCAGGGATATCAAGCACAGCGAGGAGCGGGGAATCGTCATCATCCACCAGGAGCTGGCGCTCATCCCGTACCTGTCGATCGCGGAGAATATCTTCCTCGGCAATGAGCGGCAGCGCCGCAACATCATCAACTGGCATGAGACGACGGTCGAAGCGCGCAAGCTGATGGAGCGGGTGGGCCTCGATGAATCGCCGGACACGCTGGTCATGAACATCGGGGTCGGCAAGCAGCAGCTGGTGGAGATTGCCAGGGCGCTGGCGAAGAAGGTGGAGCTGCTCATCCTCGATGAGCCGACCGCAGCGCTGAACGAGGATGACAGCAAGAATCTGCTCGATCTGCTGGTGGAGCTGAAGAAGCAGGGCATCACGTCCATCCTGATCTCGCACAAGCTGAACGAGGTGCTGGCGATCGCCGACTCCATCACGGTGCTGCGCGATGGACGGACGATCGAGACGATGGACACGCATCAGGAGCAGGTGACCGAGGACCGGATCATCAAGGGGATGGTCGGACGCGACATGACCCATCGCTATCCGGAGAGGAAGGCCCACATCGGTGACGTGCTGTTCGAGGTGCGTAACTGGAATGTCTATCATCCGCTGCATGGTGGAAGGAAGATTATTCACGATGTTAATCTTCACATCCGCCGCGGCGAGATCGTCGGGATCGCGGGACTGATGGGCGCCGGCAGGACGGAGCTGGCGATGAGCCTGTTCGGCCGATCCTACGGCAGGCAGATCAGCGGGAAGATCATCAAGAACGGACAGGAGATCGACGTTCCGGATGTCAGCGCGGCGATCCGGCATGGCATCGCCTATGTGACGGAGGATCGCAAGAATTATGGCCTGATCCTGATCGACGACATCAAGCGCAATACGACCCTGGCCAATCTGGCGAAGATCTCCCGTCGCGGCATCACCCAGGACTATCTGGAGGTGCAGGAAGCGGAGGCGTTCCGCAGCAAGCTGCAGATCAAGACGCCCAGCGTGCACCAGAAGACGGGCAACCTGAGCGGCGGCAATCAGCAGAAGGTCGTGCTCAGCAAATGGATCTTCGCGGAGCCGGACGTGCTCATCCTGGATGAGCCTACGCGCGGCATCGATGTCGGAGCCAAATACGAGATCTACACGATCATCCAGCGGCTTGCCAACGAGGGCAAGGGCATCCTGGTCATCTCCTCGGAGTTGCCGGAGATTCTCGGCATCTGCGATCGCATCTACGCGATGTGCGAAGGGCGCATCACCGGAGAGATCAGCAGGGAGGAAGCCGATCAGGAGAAGCTGATGAAGATGATGACGGGAACAGGGGGCGGTAAGCTTGGACACGCTGGCTAAAGCTTTGAAATCCAATATTCGGCAATACGGGATGATCATCGCTCTCGTATTCATCATGCTGCTGTTTCAGATCCTCTCCGACGGAATCCTGATGCAGCCGCTGAACATCACCAATCTCATCCTGCAGAACAGCTATATCCTCGTGCTGGCGATCGGCATGGTGCTGGTGATCATCACCGGCCACATCGATCTGTCCGTCGGCTCGATCGCCGCCGTGATCGGCGCCATCGCGGCCATCCTGATGGTGCGCATGGGTGTGCCGGTATGGCTGACGCTGATCATCTGCCTGCTGATCGGGGCGCTGATCGGAGCCTGGCAGGGCTTCTGGATCGCCTACGTCGGCATACCGGCCTTCATCGTGACCCTGGCCGGCATGCTGTTATTCCGCGGTCTGACGATGGTCATCCTCGAAGGCCAGTCGATCGCCTCGCTGCCCGAGTCCTTCCTGAACATCAGCTCCGGATTCGTGCCGGATCTGTTCGATGAGGCTGGCGGGCTGCATCTCACGACGATATTGGTCGGCGTTCTCCTGTCCCTGCTGCTCATCTGGTCGGAATGGCGCCATCGCATGGTGCAGAAGAAATACGGAGTGGAGACGATTCACATCGGCTTGTTTATCGTCAAGGTGGCGCTGCTTGTCGCGGTGCTTAACGCATTTATGTTCATTCTCGCGTCCTATGAAGGCATCCCGAATCTGCTGATCATCCTGGTGCTGCTGATCGCCGCTTATACGTTCATCACCAACCGAACGGTGATCGGCAGGCATATCTATGCGACGGGCGGCAATGTGAAGGCGGCGGCGCTGTCGGGGATCAAGACGAAGCGCGTGACCTTCATGGTGTTCGTCAATATGGGCGTGCTGTCGGCGCTGGCCGGCATCATCTTCGCCTCGCGTCTGAGCGCGGCGACGCCCAAGGCCGGCAACCTGTTCGAGCTGGATGCGATTGCGGCCTGTTTCATCGGCGGGGCATCCGCAACAGGCGGCGTCGGGACGGTCATCGGCGCCATCGTCGGCGGCCTTGTCATGGGCGTCATGAACAACGGCATGTCGCTGATCGGCATCAGCATCGATTGGCAGCAGGCGATCAAAGGTCTGGTGCTGCTGCTGGCGGTGGCATTTGACTTCTATATCAAGAATCGCAGCAACTGACATCCTGCACAACACCATTCTGGCGCGAGCGGCGGCAAGCTGGGGGTTTGCCATCGATCACCGGCTAGATAAAATGGATATAAGCTGGAAATGCAGGCGGGCTTGTCCGTTCCTTCCGGAATGGGCAAGCCGATCCTGGTCTTAAGGAAGGCATGCATTCCCATGCCAGCTAGTAAGACAGAGGAAATACCACGCTGCTACCTGCCTTTATGTGCTGGGCCCGGCCGGGTATTTCCTGATCCAGGAGCTAGCTTGCGAGAATCAGGAGGGGTCCGGATGAATAAGATGGTGTTGTTGTATGGCACGTTGGTGTTGGGCTTCCTGCTCATCGTCATGATCTACTTCCGGCCATCGCAGCTCGATCCGTGGGACGAGGTGGACAGAGGCTTGCAGGGGGATATCGGAGAGCAGTATGTCATGGTGACGTTTCAGGCGGGCATTGATTACTGGAAGCCGGCGCTCAAGGGCTTCGAGGATGCGGCCGAGGCGCTGGGCGTTTCGGTTGATTTCCGGGGCTCGACGCAGCGCGATGTGCATGAACAGATCACGGTGTTGGAGCAGGTGATCGCCAGGAAGCCGGCGGGCATCGCCCTGACGTCGATCGAACCGGAAGCGCTTACCGCCTCCATCAACAAGGCAGTGGACGCGGGCATTCCGGTCGTTCTGTTCGATTCGGGGGCGACCGGCAGCAAGGCGTATTCCTTCCTCGGCACGGACAACTACAATGCCGGCGTCGTGGCAGCCCATGAATTGGCCCGGCGCTTGGAGGAACATGGGGAGATCGCGATCATCACCCTGCCCAACCAGCAGAATCACCAGCAGAGAGTGGCGGGCTTCCAGGATACGATCCGCGAGCAGTATCCGCAGATGCGGGTTGTGGCGATCAAGGACGGCAAGGGTGACGTGGTGGTGTCGCGTGATATGGCGGCCGAGGCGATGGAGGATTATCCGGAGCTGCGCGGCATTTTTATCACGGAGGCGGTGGGCGGCGTCGGCGTTGGCCAGGCGGTCATCTCCACCGGCAATCTGGGCAGGGTGACGATCATCAGCTTCGATACGGACAAGGGAACGCTCGACATGATCCGGGACGGCGTCATCTCGGCGACGCTGGCGCAGGGCACATGGAACATGGGCTACTGGTCGCTGCAGTTCCTGTTTCATCTGCATCACGGGCTTGTTCCGCAGAGCGCCAGCGCAGGCGGCAACCAGCAGCCGCTGCCGCCGAACGTGGACACCGGGGTTACCGTTGTCACGCGCGACAACGTGGAGGACTATTATGCGAGATAACGGCGGTGGCGCATGATGAAGCGGGCATGGTTGCTGGAGATGAATAACTGGCCGATTCGCTACAAGCTGATCCTTCACTTCATGCTGATCAGCATCGTCCCGTCCTTCCTGCTGGGACTGCTCGTGAGCTATACGGTGACGCGCATCATCGATGACCAGGTCAATGATCATACGCTGCAGATCATCGGCAAGGTCAACACGTCGCTCGAGCACGTTATCAGCAATATGCAGAACGTGACCTACTTCGTGGCGTTTGATCCGAATGTGCGGCAATTTCTGTCCGGGCAGGAGCTGGATGCCGAGGAGATGTACACGGTGTCCCGATTCCTTCAGGGATTCACGACGCTGTATCCGGAGGTGGCGGGCATCCTTGTCGCCGATCGGAACGGCAGCTACCTGAGCAACGACATGTATGCGCGGACGGATGTGCCGCTGACGGCAGAGCTGTGGTATCAGCAGGCGGTGGAGAGCCGCGGCATCTTTACGATCGTCGGGCATCCGGAGAACCGCAATGTGACGACCCATACCAATTACAGCCCCTCCGAGGTCGTCTCGGTGGTGCGCGCGATCCTCGAGCCTGACAAGCAGCGGGTGCAGGGCGTCGTGCTCGTCGACCTGAAGCTGCGCGTCATCGCGGAGACCGCCAAGGACGTGCGCCTCGGCAAGACGGGCTATCTGATGGTGATCGATCACAAGGGCGAGAACATCTACGCCCCGGCCAACCCGATCATCAACCGCGTGCCGATCGAATGGTTCAGCGATCAGCCTTCGGGCACGTTCTCCAGGGAGGTGAATGGCAGATCGCTGCAATTCATCTATCTGACCTCGCCGTTTACGAACTGGACGACGGTCGGCGTCTTCCCGACGCATGAATCGGCCGCGGAAGTGCGGGAGATCCAGTTCTACGTGGTCAGCTTCGTATTCCTCATCTGCGTCATGGGGATCACCGCCTCCCTGTATGTATCCCATTCGATCTCGAGGCCGCTGCAGCAGCTGCAGTCCTTCATGCACAAGGCGGAGTCCGGCGATCTGACGGTGCGGCTGACGAGCAATCGGCAGGATGAGATCGGCATGCTGGGGCGAAGCTTCAACAAGATGCTCGTCCAGCTGCGCAGGCTGCTCGAGCTGACCGAGCTGCAGGAGCGGCAGAAGCGGGAGGCGGAGCTGAAGAGCTTGCAGGCGCATATCAAGCCGCATTTTCTGTACAACACGCTGGATACGATCCACTGGCTGGCTAGGCGCAAGGGCGCCGATGATGTGGCGGAGGTCGTGGAATCACTGTCTCGCCTGTTCCGCATCGGCCTCAGCCGGGGCAACGAGATGATCCCGCTGATGGACGAGATCGAGCACATCCGCAGCTATCTGAAGATTCAGAAGACGAGGTATCGCGACAAGCTGAATTATACGATCGAGATCGATCCGTCGGTGCAGCATCTGGAGGTGCTGAAGATCGTGTTCCAGCCGATCGTGGAGAACGCGATCTATCACGGGCTGAAGCAGCGGCGCGGGCCGGGCAACATCCGGATCGCGGCGAAGCGGGAGGGGTATCTCCTGCTCCTCATCGTCGAGGACGATGGCATCGGCATGACGTCGGAGCAGCTGGCCGAGCTGCGGGCGAAGCTGGACGGAGCCGGGACGGGCTTGTCCGCAGGAGGCGGGCAGAGCGGTCATGCGCAGCCTGGTCCTTCCGGGGAAGGCGGGAAGATGGGTCATGTGCCGCCGGCTCTGTCTGCGGCAAGTGCGCAGACCGGCCCCATTCAGCCAGCTTGGTCCGCTGCCGGGGGACAGTCCGGTCATTCTCAATCAACGGTTGCCGGATCGGGTTACGGCATTGTCAATGTTCAGGCGAGGGTGAAGCTGTCTTATGGCGATGAGTATGGCGTCAAGGTGGAGAGCAGATATGGCGAGGGAACTACCGTTACGATTGTTCACCCGATCATCGAGGGGGGACGAAGCGGAGGTGAAACGCGTGAATCACACATGGAAGGTGCTGATCGCCGATGATGAGCCGATCATCCGTGAGGGGGTCCGCATGGCGATCGATTGGTCGAAGCTTCATATGGAGGTTGTGGCGGAAGCAGAGGATGGAGAGGAAGCGCTGGAGCTTGCCATCCGGCATCAGGTGGACATCCTGCTCGTGGACCTGAACATGCCGATCATGGACGGTATCACGCTGATGAAGCATGTCCGGGAGTCGTTGCCGGATGCGCGTCTCATCATCATCACCGGACATGATGAGTTTCAATATGCACGTGAGGCGATTCGCCTCAATGTTGCGGAATATATCCTGAAGCCGGCCAATCCTGCGCAGCTGTATCAGGTGCTGGAGGTGGTCCGCAAGGGTCTGGAGGAGGAATGGCAGCAGAAGAAGCACCTGCTGCTAGCCTCCCGCCAGATCCGGCGGAGCTATCCGCTGCTCAGCGAGCGTTTCTGCCTCGAATGGATCGAGGGCAATCTGAGCGAGGCGGAGGTTCTCGAACAGATGGAGTTTCTCCAGCTGCCAGCCATGTGCCCGGCCTGGATCGGCGTCATTCGCTGGTCCGATCCGGCATTGGAGCGGACGCTCATCAAGGAAAGCGACCGGCAGCTTACGATGTTCGCCGTGGAAAACATCGTCGGCGAGTGGCTGCAGGACGTGCGGCACATCATCTTCCGCGATACGGGAGGACTCATCGGCGTGATCATATGGGGCGCCTGCGAGGAGAGGGTATTCTCCTCCATCTCAAACTCGATCATCGAATATCTGAAGCTGTCGGTCACGCTGTCATTCAAGCCCCTGATGGGCAGGTTGGCCGATGTTCCGCAGGTTTACCGCGAGGCGAAACAGGACGTATACCGGGATGCCCGGCTGTCACCGATCGTGCGCCGCGCCCGGTTCTACCTCCAGGAGCATTACGTCGACCGTGAGCTGACGCTGGAGAAGATGGCGGAGGATCTCAACTGCAATCCCGTCTACCTGAGCCGGACGCTGAAGCAGGAGCTGGGCGTATCCTTCTCCCAGCTGCTGACGGACATCCGGATGAAGAAGGCCGTGGAGCTGCTGAATGCGACCGACCTGTCGATCCTCGAAATCTCCGAACAGCTCGGCTATGAGACCCAGCATTATTTCAGCAAGGTGTTCAAGAAGACGATGGGCGTCTCGCCCAATCAATACCGCCGCGGTGAACTGGTGTGAAAGAGGGATGGGCGTTGCGGCGCGCGGGTGCGTGTGGCAACCCCGTCCCTCCGCTTGCTGCAATGGCGGTGTCTCAATCAAGGGTTGCTTATCGTGGGATGGCCTGGAGCTGACGGGACGCGTTTTTTTTAATGCTTCTTCCTGATCTCCGCACGGCCATCTATTCCTTGCGCCCGCCATTGGCAACGACGAAGATCCACACGGCCTTCTCCATGGCATGAGCTGGTGGTGTGCTGGCCAACCGCTCGGCTTTCCCTGTTGCAAGTTGAAAATCTGGCGAACTGTGATAAGGTATTAAATATACCAAACGAACGAAGCAAGGAAGGGATTCCCGATGACAGAACAACAGTCCCGCGCCGGACGCACAGCGGACGAACTGAAGGAGATCACGCAGCTTGGGAGCAGGGGGACGAAGTATATTTTCGACTATTCGCCTGATCTGCTGGAGGTGTTTGACAACAAGCATCCGGACCGCGATTACTTCGTGAAGTTCAACTGTCCCGAGTTCACCAGCCTGTGTCCGATGACCGGGCAGCCGGATTTTGCGACGATCTACATCTCCTACATTCCCGATGTCAAGATGGTGGAGAGCAAGTCGCTCAAGCTGTACCTGTTCAGCTTCCGCAATCACGGAGACTTCCACGAGGATTGCGTCAACATCATCATGAACGACCTGATCCGCGTGATGAATCCGCGCTACATTGAGGTATGGGGCAAGTTCACGCCGCGCGGCGGCATCTCCATCGACCCGTATTGCAATTGGGGCAGGCCCGGAACGAAGTACGAGAAGATGGCCGAGTACAGGCTCATGAACCACGACCTGTATCCGGAGAAGATCGACAACCGGTAAGTGCCGTTCGGGAGAACGAACGAATCGAATCACGATCCACGGAAAGCCTTGGTTGATCCAGGGCTTTTTTTATTGGGCTGTGGTTCAATCGCCGCAACCCATTACATGAAATTGGATGTGAAGCGCTACCGAAATGTTACCATACATAACACCCCGAAAACGACATTTGTTCGTATATACAAACACTTGTTAAAGCTGTTGACATATATACGAACATCCAATAGAATGGTGATCAAAAGTACCAGAATCACACAATCACAGCATAGAGGTGGTAAATCTCATGTCACACAAACTAACATGGGCGGAGAAGTTTACGCCTGGTGGCGTTCATTCGAATACGCGCCGGGTCGAGCCGCAGATCATGCCGAAGCGTGCCAAGGGCTCACGCCTGTATGATGTGGACGGCAAGGAATACCTCGACTATCATGCCGCGTTCGGCCCCATCATCCTGGGACATGCCTATGAACCGGTGACCGAGAAGGTCAGGCAAGCGCTGGAGGACCAGGACCTGTTCGGGATCGGCGCAACCGAGCTGGAGATCAAGGTGTGCGAGAAGATCGTCGAGCATGTGCCTTCGGCGGAGAAGGTGCTGATCACGAACAGCGGCTCCGAGTCGACGTTTCATGCGATTCGTGTGGCCCGGGCCTACACCGGACGCAGGAAGCTGATCAAGTTCCAGGGCTGCTATCACGGCTGGCATGATTATGTGTCGCGCAACGTGATGAGCTCGAAGGACATGATCGGCAAGCGCGATCCTACCTCCAGGGGGATCCTGGATGAGGTCATCGACCAGACCCTTGTCTGCAGGTTCAATGACCTGGAGGACGTGGAGCGGACGATCCTGCAGCATAAGGATGACGTGGCCGCGATCATCCTGGAGCCGATCCCGCATAACGTCGGTTGCCTGATGCCGGAGCAGTCGTTCCTGGAAGGGCTGCGCGCACTGACGAAGCAGCATGGCATCGTGCTCATCTTCGACGAGGTGATCACCGGCTTCCGGCATGCGATCGGCGGCTACCAATCGATCTGCGGCGTCACGCCGGATCTGACGACGATGGGCAAGGCGCTGGCCAACGGCTACCCGATCGCGGCGGTCTGCGGCAAGAAGGAGATCATGGACCACTTCACGACCAACCCGACCGGCGACACGCTGTTCGCAGGTACATACAACGGCCATGCCGTAGGCACGGCGGCCATCCTGGCGACGATCGAGGTCCTGGAGAAGGAGCCGGTATACGAGCACAATGCCCGCCTCGGCAACATCCTGGCCATGGGCATCCAGGAGATCGCCGATCGCAACGGCATCAGCGTGCAGGTCAGCCAGTTCGGCTCGGTATTCGTGCCTTACTTCATCGAAGGGCCGATCCGCTCCTATGACGATCTGATGCGCTCCGACAACGAGCTGGACCTCATGTTCCGCAGGGGCATGATCGAGAAGGGCTTCCTGATGTTCCCGATGGCGATGAAACGGAACCACGTCATGTATACGATGACCGACGAAGACGCGGCCAGAACGCTGGAAGCCGCAGAGGATGTAATGAAAACGATGGCGGGGAGGCGCTCACGATGATCGTAGACGTACACACGCATGCACCGAATTTCTTCATGGCTTCCGACGAGGATGAGGTAGGACGCACCAATGTCAATACGTCGATGCGGCCGGATCAGGCCGATGGCGTCAAGCTGATCTTCACGGAGGAGGAGCACATCGCCGGCACCAAAGGGGCGGATAAGGTCATCTGCTTCAACATGGCGATCGGTCCGGTCAATCCGAACGATATCACCGCCGCCTATGCGAAGAAATATCCCGACCGGGTCATCGGATTCATGGGTCTCGATCCGAGGGATCCGAACGTGCTGGATGAGCTGGACAGATGCGTGGAGCTGGGGCTGAAGGGCATCAAGCTGGGGCCGATCTACCAGAAGTTCCATCCGCTCGACAAACGGGCCTATGCGATCTACGCAAGGGCGCAGCAGCTGAATCTGCCGATCCTGTTCCACCAGGGGGCCACCTACCCGCGCAGGGCGCCGCTGAAGTACGCCAATCCGGTGCTGCTGGAGGATATCGCCCTAGACTTCCCGGATCTGAAAATGATCATCGCCCATATGGGCCATCCGTGGTTCGAGGAAGCGATCGTCCTCTTCCGCAAACAGCCGAACATCTACGCCGACATATCCGGGCTGTTCTATCGTCCGTGGCAATTCTACCAGGCGATGTCCCTCTGCTATGAGTACGGCCGGCTGGACAAGCTGCTGTTCGGCAGCGACTATCCGATCGCCACGACGGAAGAGACGCTGGCGGGGCTGCGCAATGTCAACAAGATCGTGGAAGGAACGAATCTGCCTCGCATCCCCGAAGAAGAGATCGAGAAGATCATCCACCGTGATACGCTGAAGCTGCTCGGGCTCGAATAGACACTTCAGGCTGGCGGAGACAGGCAGGACCAGCGGATGCTGAGCGGATGGGCCAGGCTGATCTGTTACAGGAGGTGTTCCATATGCAGGGATCGGCTGCCGATATGTACTTTGTTCAATCCGTGCGCAGAGCGATTGCGATCCTGAGATTGCTGAGCAATTCCGGGCCGATGACCGTGTCGGAGATCGCCCGGGCGATCGATGCGCCCAAGACGACGTGTTTCATGATCTTGTACACATTGGAGCATGAGGGCTTGATCGACAAACAGCCCGACAACCGATACGCGATCAGCAACGGCATCTATGATCTGATATTCGGCAACACGTATCTGAATATCCTCAGGGAAGTCGGTCAGCCGATTGCCGAGCAGCTGTCGGAAGCCACCGGCATGACGGTTCACATCGCCGTCAGGGACGGGATCGAGACGGTGTATATCGTCAAGGCCGAAGGCCCGGGATTCGTACAGTTCAACACCCATGTCGGCCAGCGGCATCTGCTGCACCTGACCAGCGTCGGCAAGTCCATCCTGATGGGCATGAGCGACGAGCAGATCCTCACGATCATCCCACGAGACCGTTATGAGCCGAAAACGAAATACACGATCACTTCTCCGGAACAGTTGCTCAGTCAGATACAGGAGTTTCGCAAGAAAGGCTACGCCATCGAGGATGAGGAAGGGGAGTACGGGATCTGCTGCATCGGTGCTCCGATCGTCGATTCGCGGGGGCGTACGGTCGGCGCGTTCAGCGTAACGGAACTGAAGAGCAAGCTCACCCAGGACACATTCGACAAGATCGGTTCCATGCTCATCGAGGCCGCGGCCAAGATGGCAAGCCGACTTGAGATGTCCCGGTTTGAGATAAACCTCAAACAACCATAAATGATGTGGAGGTAAAAAAAAGATGAAGAAGAGAAAGTTGTCGTGGAGTTTGGTTTCATTGCTGTTGATCTTCGCGCTGGTCTTCGTCGCCGGCTGCAGCTCGAACAACAGCGGAGGTTCAGGCGGGTCGAATGCTTCTGGCGGCAACAGTGCGGGGTCTTCCAGCAACACAGGTTCATCAGGAAGCGGCGGATCGGGCGAGTCCCATACGGTGACGGTGGCTATCAGCGGCGATATTCAGAACTTCAATCCGTATACGAACCAGGCGGTCGATTACTTCATCGTCCGGTACAATGTGTTCGAGTCCCTGGTGCAATATGATACGGAGATGAACATCGTCGCCGGGCTGGCCAAGGACTGGAAGGTGGAAGACACGAAGATCACCTTCACGCTGAATGACGGGATCACCTTCCATGACGGATCGCCGCTCACGGCGGACGACGTCCGTTATTCGCTCGAGACGGTGCAGGATCCCAACAACGCCTCCTGGTATGCGCCATACTTCGAGGATGTGGCGTCTGTGGAAGGCAGCGGCAAAGAAGTCATCGTCAATCTGAAACAGCCGAACCCGGTTATGCTGAGCAATCTGGCGAACTTCCCGATCGTCAAGCAGGGCTCATTCGACACGCTGACGAGCAACCCGATCGGCACTGGTCCATTCGTCTTTGAATCCTGGTCAGCGGGCGATCGCATCGTGCTGAAGAAGAACACAAGCTACTGGAACGGCGACACGACAAATATCGACACGCTGGTCGTCCGTCCGATCGCGGACCCTGCCGTGCGCCTGACGAACCTGTTCTCCGGCACGGTGGATATCGTGACATCCCTGCAACCGAGCCAGATGTACCAGGTCGAAAACCGCGACGGCTTCCATCTGGTGCAGCCTTCGGCCTCCAACCAGACATCGCTGGTGGAAGTGGTCATCAACAACAACGAGGCCTTCAAGGACCCGCGCGTCATGAAAGCGCTCGTACACGCGCTTGACAAGCAGACGATCCTGACCAACGTGTACAACGGCTACGGCAAGATCATCTGGAGCCCGTTCCCGTCGGGAGACTTCGGTTACCGGGAAGGAACGCCGATCCCCTACAACCTGGACGAAGCCAGGAGACTGCTGACGGAAGCGGGGTATGGCGACGGCTTCACCTTCTCCATGATCCTGCCGACGGGCTTCTCCGATCTCGAGCAGATCGCGGTCATCTGGGGTCAAAGCCTGAGCCAGATCGGGGTCAATATGGAGATCGAGAAGATGGAGCTGAACAGCTGGGTGGCCAAATACGTCGAACGCTCCTATGAAATGACGATGAACATCTATCCGCAAGCCGGCAACGATGCTTCCGTCTACGCCAACCTGATCATGCTGCCGCTCTTCGAGAAGAGCCTGCCTGATCCGGCGCCGGCCATCGAGCTGATCCAGAAGGCGGCAACGACGATGGACGAGAAGGAGAGACTCCGTCTCTATGCCGAGCTGCAGGATCTCGTTGCCGAACAGATGCCGATCATCCCGATCCAGGAAACTCCGATCGCCTCCGGCGTGTCCGATGCCGTCAGCGGTGTGGATGTGTTCCCGACCTCGGCGGTCTATCTCGGCAATGCCAGGGTGAATTAACGGACAGGAAGCTTTGATCATGCGAAACCAATAGCTCTTCCGGCGTCAGGCGGCCCGATGCTGTAGGACCGCCTGATGCTTGTGAGAGGAGGCGAAGTGATGTACACCATGATGTTAAACAAATTGCTAAGGGCCGTGCTCATCATATTCCTCATCAGCATCGTGATTTTCTTTGCCGTTCGCATGGCTCCAGGCGATCCCGTCATGACCGTGCTGGGCGCAATCGGCAACAACCCGGAGAAGGTGGAGCTGCTGCGCAATCAGATGGGTCTGAACGATCCGCTCTTCGTCCAATATTTCAGATGGATCGGCGGGGTTCTGCGGGGAGACTTCGGAGTTTCGATGATCAGCGGCAAACCGGTATTGGAGATCATCATGTCCCGCATCGGGGCAAGCATCGAATTGATCATCGCAGCGATCCTCATCGGTCTTGTCATCGCCGTTCCGATCGGCATCATCGCCAGTACCAGACCGGGCAAGCTGCTCGACAAGATCTGCACGACGATCAGCATATTGGGGATGAGTACACCTGTATTTCTGATCGGGCTGCTCATGATCACCTTGTTTGCGGTGCAATGGCAATGGCTCCCTGCTTCCGGATACGTGGCCTGGTCAGAGGATGCAGGGATGCATGTCAAGCTGTTGATTATGCCGGCAACGGCACTTGGAATATTCGAAGCGGCCGTTTTTTTCCGTTTTGTGAGGAACGGCATGCTGGATGTGATGCGCGAACCGTTTATGGAGACGGCTCGGGCGAAGGGGCTGTCTCCTTTTGCCATTTTCGTCAAACACGGCTTCCGCAACACGCTGCTCACGTTCATGACGGTGCTCGGCCTCGAGATCGGCATCCTGGTATCAGGCACGGTCATCGTGGAGCAGGTGTTCAGCTGGACGGGCATCGGCTGGCTGGTGCTCAATTCGGTATCCACGCGTGACTACACCTTGCTGCAAGGCACGGTGCTGTTCGTCTCCGCGGCGGTCGTCATCATCAATCTTCTGCTGAATCTGCTGTACGCTTTCCTCGATCCTCGAGTGAAGACGCACGGGGGGAGGGGGTAGAGCATGCGATCGGGATTGCAACTTCAGCGCACCAGGAGAAGATGGCGTCTGAACCGCATCGGCGGCGGAGTTCTCGTCTGGATCTCCTTCGTCATCATCGCCCTGTATCTGTTGATGGCCCTGTTCCCCACATGGTTCTATGCCTATGATCCATTCGCGATCGATGCGCTGAGCCCGCTGCAAGCGCCTTCGTTCAAGCATATCTTCGGCACGGACGAGTATGGCCGGGATATCTACTCGCGGATCGTCGACGGGGCTCGCGACACGATCTTCATCGGCCTCGGATCGGCGATCCTGGCCATGATCATCGGCGTGCCGCTGGGCCTGATCGCCGGCTATTCCCGCGGCAAGGCGGATTCCGTCATCTCGCTCATCGTCGATGGCACGCTGTCCTTCCCGTCGATGCTGCTGGCGATCCTCGTCGTGTCGGCATGGAAGCCAAGCGCCATCACGCTGATCGTCGTGATCGCGCTCGTCAATTTCCCGAGATTCACGATGATCGTCCGCGGCAATGTGCTCTCGCTGCGCGAACGCGAATATGTGATGGCGGCCAGGCTGTCAGGATTGTCGAACTCCCGCATCATGTTCGCCGAGATCCTGCCGAACTGCGTGACCCCCATCATCGTGCAGGCATCCTTGCTGGTCGGCAACGCGATCGTCATCGAGACCGGCCTGAGCTATCTCGGGTTGGGCCTGCAGCCGCCTGATCCTTCCTGGGGCGGCATGCTGACCAGCGCGCAGAGCTACATCTACATCGCGCCATGGTATTCGGCCGCGCCGGGTCTGGCGATCCTGCTGGCGGTGTTCGCCGTCAACATCCTGGGCGACTACCTGAGCGACAAGATGGACGTGAGGAGGCGAATGGAATGAGCAAGCGTCTGTCAATCAACCATCTGTCCGTCAAGTTCACGCGCGGAGACGAGCAGATCCATGCGGTGACGGACGTCTCCTTCGACATCGCGCCCGGCGAGATCATCGGTCTGGTCGGCGAATCGGGCTGCGGCAAATCGGTGACGACCAAGGCCATCCTGCGGCTACTGGATGGCGGCAACGCGCAGGTGCAGGGACAGGTGCTGCTGGAGGACGAGGACCTGCTGGCTCTGCCGGAGAAGAAGATGCGCCATGTGCGCGGCAAGCGAATCGCTCTCATCCCGCAGAATCCGCTGTCCAGCCTCAATCCGGTGCTGACGATCGGCGATCAGGTGGCCGAACCGCTGATCGAGCACTTCGGCATGTCGAAGAAAGAGGCGTGGAAGAAGGCGCGGGAGGCGCTGACGAAGGTCGGATTCCCGCAAGGGGATGCCTATCTGAAGCGGTATGCCAACGAGTTCAGCGGCGGGCTCAGGCAGCGGATCGCGATCGCGATGGCGATCATCAGCGAGCCGGATCTGCTGATCGCTGACGAGCCCACCACCGCGCTGGACGTGACGATCCAGGCGCAGATCCTGAATCTGCTGCGCCGCATCGTGCGCGAGACGAACACCTCGCTCCTGCTGATCACGCATGACCTGGCGGTCGTCTCGGAGATGTGCGACAAGATCGGCGTCATGTATGCCGGACAGATCGTCGAATGGGGCGAGAAGCGCAAGGTGCTGCGCGAGCCGAAGCATCCGTACACGGAGGCGCTGATCGCCGCCATTCCGGACAAGCGCACGGAAGCCGGCTTCATGACGATACCCGGGCAGCCGCCGAAGCTGACGGAGATTCCGAACATGTGCCATTTTGCGGATCGCTGCGCGTATGCGGAGGAAGCCTGCAGAAGATCGGCCATCGCTTATTCACTCGATGAAGAGGGGAGGGGAGTCCGTTGCCTGAAACCACTCAGCAGATCGTCCTGAAGCTGGAGGGCATCTCCAAGACCTACCACACCGGCAGGCTGGGCTCGGGCACCAGTCTGAAGGCCGTTCAGGATGTGAATCTGGAGATCCGCAGGGGCGAGATCTTCGGCATCGTCGGCGAATCGGGCTGCGGCAAATCGACGGTGGCCAAGATGGTCGCCCAGCTGCTGCCGCAAACCTCCGGCACGATCTATCTCGAGCAGGAGCCGGTTGAGCTCCGGGACAGGAAGAAGCTGCTCGAATACCGGAAGAAGGTGCAGATGGTGTTCCAGGACCCGTATTCCTCCCTGAATCCCAAGAAGACGATCCGCCAATCGGTGCTCATGCCGCTCAGATCCCTCTATGGCATGTCCGGCCGGGAGGCGGACGCCAGATTCGAGCGGATGATGGAGCTGGTCGGCTTGCCGAAGCGGCTGCATGAGACCTATCCCCACGAGATGTCGGGCGGACAGCTGCAACGCGCGGCCATCGCTCGCGCGCTGATCGTCGATCCGCTCGTGCTGATCGCGGATGAGCCGATCGCCGCGCTGGATGTGTCGATCCAGTCCCAGGTGCTCAACCTGATGAGCGATCTGCAGCGCGAGATCGGGCTCACGATCCTGTTCATCTCGCATGATCTGCGCGTCGTGGAGCAATTCACCGACCGGACGGCCATCATGTATCTGGGCAATGTGGTGGAGGTCGGGGAGACGAAGCAGCTCTTCCGCTATCCAGACCATCCGTATACAAGGGCGCTGATCCGTTCCATCCCGCGACTGGACAGCGACGGGGAAGGACACTTCGAGGTGTTGGAAGGAGAGGTTCCGAGCCTGTACAACATCCCGCAGGGCTGTCCGTTCCATACGCGCTGCGCCTTCCGCACAGACCGCTGCCTGTCCGTCAAGCCGCTGCTTCAGCCGGTTGGCGGTGAGGAGAGGCATGTGGCCTGCCATCACCCTTTGCATCACGAAGCTCAGACATCTGGTGCCGATGCCGGTTAGTTCGATGTGAGATGCCATATCAGGAATGGGAAAGAGGGGACGAAGATGTCGATTGACAAGGGTTTGTTCGTGTATCCATGGACGCTGGGCGAAGCCGGAGTGGACGAGCCGATCCGGTATTACCGCGACGAGCTGGGGGTGAATGCCCTGTATGTAAACGGAAGCTACCACAGCGGGCGGTTCTTCCAGCCGACTTCGGAGACGCGCGTGCTGACCAGGCATGACTCGGGGCTGTCATTCCTCCCGGATCTGAAGCTGTACCCGGAGGAGCTGCGGCCGGTGACCGACAAGGGCGTGCAGGACGGTCTGCATGCGCGCATCCGGGAATCCTGCGACAAGCACGGCGTGGCGTATCGTTCCTGGGCGGTCGGTCTGCACAGCTCGACGCTGGGCAAGGCGCATCCGGAGTATGGCGTCACCAATGTGTTCGGGACCGTCTTCGACTACGCGCTCTGTCCGAGCCAGCCTGTCGTCAGGCAGTACCTCCTGGGGCTGGTTCAGGATATCGCCGTGAACCTGCGTCCCGGTCAGCTGATGCTGGAGACGCCGAACTTCCTGGGATTCATCCACGGGCATCACCATGAGCTGATTCTCAGCCAGCTGGGCCCGGTCGGGGAATATCTGCTGTCGCTGTGCTTCTGCGATGCGTGCAAGGCGCGAGCATCTGCGGAAGGCATCGATGTGGAGCTGCTGGAGAGGATCGTGAAGCAGCGGATCGCCTATCTGACGGAACGGGAGCGCGGCGGCATCGCGGCGGAGTTCACCCAGGCGGAGCTGGCTTCCCTGCTCGTGGAGGAACCGCTTGTCCATGCGTATACGCTGATGCGGATCCGCTCCGTAACCGAACTTCTGCGGGAAGCCCACGCGATCACGCAGAAGCTTGGCATTCGCCTGCTGACCGTGCCATCGGTGTTTACGCGCCCCGGCTCGAAGGCCTGGATGGAGGGTACGGGGTTGAAGCAGCTGGATTCCTTTATCGATGGGTTCATGCTGCTGTCCTACTTCCCGAATCCTGCCTGGGTGAAGGCGGACATCGAATGGCTGCGCCTGTTCGCCGGTTCTGCTCCACTTTACTGCGCATTTAACGCGGGCGGAAGCGACGCACCGGACGAAGCCACCTTGCGGGCCTGTGTCCAGCAGGCGGTTTCCTTCAATCCGGAAGCCATCGTCTTCTACAACGCCTCGCTGCTGACCGAGACCCGGCTGAAGTGGATCGGCAACATCAACCGCACGATATAAGGAGAGGATGTACGTGATAAGGAGAGGATGTACGTGGAGGCTGCGATTATAGGCGCCGGATTTATCGGACAGTTGCACCGTCTGGCGTGGGAAGCGAACGGGGTGCAGGTGCGCGTGATGGTGGATCCGTACCTGCCGGAGCAGAGAAGGATGGAGCTGGAGAGGCTGGGCGTGGCGGTGGTGGATCGGATCGACGAGGCGTATGCCCTGCGTCCGGGGCTGGATGCCGTCAGCATCTGCACACCGCCCGGCAGGCATGCGGCGGATCTGGCTCACGTGCTGGAGCATGGCACTCCGGTCCTGCTGGAGAAGCCGGCGGCCGCCTGCCGCGAGGATTATATGGCGATGCTGAAGGCGGTGGAGGAGCGCGATGCCAGAGTCATGATCGGACTTACGCAGCGCTTCTATCCCGAGGTGCAGCAGGCCGCCGCATGGGTCCGCGAGGGCAGGATCGGGCGTCCGGTAGCCTTCCACGACTCGATGATCCTGAGCGGCCAGGGCTTGCCCAGGTGGTACGAGGACCGCAGCCTGTCCGGAGGCGGCATCTGGATCACGAACGGCATCCATCTGCTCGACCGCCTGCAGTATATCCTGGAGGATGAGCTGGCGGAGATCGGACATTTTGACCTGGTGGAGGATGACAGAGGGCTGGATCGGCTGGCCGTTGCGTTTGGAGAGACAACGGACGGCATCCCGTTTCATATACATCTGGAATGGAGCGAGGTTCGCGGGCTGCAGCGGACGGTGATCTACGGCACGCAAGGCAGGATCGAGCTTCAGACTTGGCAACATGCCGTGCTGTATGATATGGCCGGAAGAGAGTTCCGATATGAGCCCTATGGGCAGAGCGATACGTTCGACGAACGCACGGTGCGCGGTTTGACATCGGAGGTGCAGGCGTTCCTCCAGGGGCTGAGCGGCGCATTTCCCAAAGGGCTGACGCTTCGGGAGCACCTGCCGACGATGGACAGGATATGGGAAGCTTATGACAGGAAAAGGGGAAAGCCGAATGAGAATCGATGATTGGGATCTCTTGACCGATACGCCGTTTGTCGCCGTCGATCTTCCCACCATGGAGAGGAATATCGCGAGGTTGGGCCAGCTGGCCCGGGAAGCCGGGGTCAAGCTTCGCCCGCATACGAAGACGCACAAGAGCCCGGATATCGCGAAGCTGCAGCTGGAGCATGGCGCCTGCGGCATCACCACGGCGAAGCTGGGCGAGGCGGAGGTGATGGCCGAGGAGGGGATCGAGGATATCCTGATCGCCTTCCCGCTGTATGGGCGGGCCAAGCTGAAGCGGTTCGCGGCGCTTGCCGGCAGGGTCCGGAATGCGATGGTGGCCTTCGACGATATCGAGGTGGCGAAGGGCATCAACGATGTGGGCGAGTCGCTTGGCCGCAGGATACCGGTCTATATCGATATCGATACGGGATTGCACCGGATGGGGCGAGATCCGGTCACCAGCGTGGATCATATCGTGGAGATCGCGAAGCTGCCGTACATCGAGGTGCGCGGGCTGATGAGCCACACCGGACATGCCTACAACAGGGATTCCGATGAGGAGAGGCTGGCCATCGCGCGGGAGGATGCGATCCTGATGAACAGCACCAGGGAACTGCTGGAGATGAGGGGCATCCATGTGCCGGAGATCAGCATCGGCGCCTCGGCGACCGCGCGCTTCATCAAGGACATCCCGCACGCCACGGAGATGCGTCCCGGCATGTACGTGTTCAATGACCGGTTCGTCATGGATTCGGGCGGCGCGACCGTGGAGGACTGTGCGGTCAGGGTGATCGCGACCGTCGTGGCCCGGCCGGCTCCCGACCGGATCATCATCGACGCCGGCAGCAAGACGCTGGCCCTCGACCAGTTCCGCCATGGCGGCCACGGGCTGATCGTCGGGCATGACAACCTCGTGCTGCGCACGCTGTCCGAAGAGCATGGCACGATCCAGGTGAACGGCTCGACGGATCTGAGGATCGGCGACGTGATCCAGATCATCCCCAATCATATCTGCCCTGTGATTAACCTGGCCGATGAGCTGTACGGCTTCCGGGACGGGAAGCTGGAGAAGATCATCCCGATCAAGGCGCGCGGCAAGAATCGCTGAGGGTGACGGGCAGGCTGTGCGGGACAAGGCGTCGGCGATGTGTACGAACAACTACCAGGTTGGGAAGTGGAGACGATGAATTTCGATATAGTGATCAGAAATGGCATGATCGTGGACGGCACAGGACAACCGGCGTATGCCGGAGATGTCGGCATCGTGGATGACAAGATCGCGGCGATCGGCGATCTGGAGGGGGCTGCGGCCGAGACGGTGATCGACGCCGCGGGCAGGATCGTCGCGCCGGGCTTCATCGATGTCCATGTGCATTCGGAGCTTGCCCTGCTCGGCGGACGGGATCGTTATGCCCCGTTGAAGATGGGCGTGACGACGCAGCTGGCGGGACCGGACGGATTCTCCTGGGCGCCGCTGGCGGGCGTGTCGTTCCAGGAGATGAAGGAGCTCCTCCACGTGTTCTATGAGGATGACGTGTTGAATGGTTACAACGCCATGACGGTTCAGCAGCTGCTCGACCTGTATCGCGGCCATATCCCGTCCAATCTGGTGCTGCAGGCGCCGCACGGCTCGATCCGCTGCGCGGTTGTCGGGTGGGAGGATCGTCCGGCGACGGAGGATGAGCTTCAGGCGATGGAGAAGCTGACGAGCGAGTGGATGGAGGCGGGGGCCAAGGCCTTCTGCACGGGTCTGGAGTACGAGCCGATGCGGCGCGCCGATACGCGGGAGCTTGTCCGTCTGGCGAAGGTGGCCGGCCGATATGGCGGGCTTTATGTGGCGCATCAGCGCGGCTATGCGGACAAGGTGGCCATCGGCTGCGGCGAGACGTTCCGGATCGCCAGGGAGGCGGAGGTGCCGGTGCATATCTCCCATTTCGCGGTGAGTGAAACGGCTGAGCAGCTCGTGGACGGCGCCCTGCGCGAAGGCTTGCGCGTCACCTTCGACATGTACCCGTATCCGGCCGGCTGCACGCATCTATTGATGGGCCTGCCGGAGGACCTGCAGCTGGGCCCTCCGGTCGACATCATCCGACGCTTGCAGGATCGGTCGGTGCGGGAGTCGATGAAGGAATACATCGAGCAATATTTCCCGCTGGATCGGGTCGTCTTCGCGGCTGCCGGCGCAGATCAGCCGACCGGCTGGGAAGGGCTGTCGCTCGGTGAGGTGCGGGATCTGCTGGGCATGCCCCTGCAGGATGCGGTCGCCCATATCCTGATCAAGACCAATCTGCAGGCGCTCATGGTGTATCATTGGCCGAAGGAGCGATACGGCGAGCTGCAGCGCACCTTCCGGCATCGCACCCATATGGTGTCGACGGACGGCGTGTACGTGGGAGAGAAGCCGCATCCCCGCGGCTTCGGCACGTATCCGAAGGTGCTGGGAGAGTACGTTCGCGAGAACGGATGGCTCACGCTGGAAGAGGCGGTGTACAAGATGAGCGGATTCCCGGCTGCGACCTTCGGCATCCGGAATCGTGGGATCGTAAGCAAAGGTTGCTATGCGGACCTTGTGGTCTTCGATCCGCATACGATCGCCGGCCCGGCGACGTTCGCGGACCCGCGCCAGGACCCGGTCGGCATCGACTATGTGCTGGTGAATGGGCGCATCGCGATCGACCATAACCAACCTTGCGCCGGGCTGCACGGCCGGGTGCTGGATTGACCTGTGTCGGCGGACGAGCCGTGCCCAGGTCTGTGCAGGAGCATGGCGGCAACGCCATAGGGCCCTGCCAGGTATGCGCCAGCTGGCACGGCTCCATCGCCACAGCCCCTGGCCGACCTTGCGCCAGTTTGCACGGCCGGGTGCTGGATTGGTGGTGCCTGTCTGCCGTTGGCGTCCATTCGGATCTGGGTTGCAGTGTTTTATAAGGATGAGAGGATCTTGTCGTGGACCATTTTCAACTATGGAGGAATCGGGCATGAATCGCGAACTGTACGAGCAGATCAAGAAACGGGAAGGGTATGTGGAAGGGCCGGCATCGACAGCGTACAAGCCTTATGTGCCTGTCAAGATCGACGGCAATATCGCTTACGTATCGGGCAATGTGGCCTTCTCTAACGGGGAGTTGAAGTACAAGGGACGCATCGGCGATACGATCACCGTCGAGGAAGGCAAACGTTCTGCCGCACTCGCTGCGATCAATACGCTGGAGCTGCTGGACAAGGAAGTCGGGCTGGAGAAGGTGGATTCGATCCTGAAGGTGACCGGATATCTGTGCTGCGCAGAACATATTGAAGAGCTGCCGTCCATCCTGAACGAAGGCAGTCAGGTATTCGTGGACGTGTTCGGAGAAGAGAAGGGCAAGCATGCCCGCGCCGCACTTGGCATGTATGTGCTGCCGCTCGGTGCCTCCGTCGAGATCGAATTCATCGCCAGACTCAAATCGGAATAATGCCGCTGCATGAGTCCTGATATTCATTCAGTCGTTGGACGAAGAGGAGCGATAGACCGTGAAACTGCTTACGATTCTGAAGGAAGGTTCATACTCGCTGGGGGTGGAGACAGAGGCGGGAATCATCGACATCGCCGAAGCGCTTGCGCAATATCCTGCGGATGAGCCCCTGCCGCTGACCGTCGATGCGGTGATCTCAGGCGGTGAGCCGGCGCTTGCGAGGCTGCGCGATTATGTGGAACGGCTGAAGGGGTCATCCTATGCGTACCGGAAGCCGTCGGACATCGCGTGGGGACCGTGTGTCACATCGCCGCAGAAAATCATCTGCATCGGGCTGAACTACCGCAAGCACGCCGAAGAGACCCATGCGCCGATCCCGACGGTGCCGATCGTGTTCAACAAATTCAACAATGCGTTGACCGGCCATCTGCAGGATGTTCGAGTGCCGGAGGAGACGGAGAAGCTGGACTATGAGGCGGAGCTGGCGATCATCATCGGCAAGCGCGCCAACCATGTCTCACCAGATGAGGCGCTGGACCATGTGTTTGGCTACGCAACGGCCAATGACCTGTCGGCGCGGGATCTGCAGATGAGAACGCCGCAGTGGTTGCTCGGCAAAACCTGTGACGGCTTCTGCCCGCTGGGCCCGTATCTGGTGACGGCGGACGAGATTCCCGACCCGAATCAACTGTGGATCAGATGTACGGTCAACGGCGAGCTTCGCCAAAATTCCAACACCTCAGACATGATCTTCTATTGCAAGGAGATCATCAGCTATCTGTCCAGACACATGACTCTGGTTCCCGGAGATGTCATCCTGACCGGTACGCCGGAAGGGGTCATCCTCGGATACCCGCCTGAGAAACAAGTGTACCTCAAGCCGGGCGATATGGTCACGGTAGAAATCGAGAAGCTGGGGGCACTGACGAACCGGATGGTATAGCTGCACGGCAGCAACAAAGCTTGGTAATTGCGAATCTCCGCAACGCTGTTCCTCTGATGCAGGCGCTGGCTTGATGTCGCATCTGAGGAGCAGCGTTTTTGCATTTGGTTGGTCTGGAGAGGCGCAGCAGAAAAAATCTGCTTACAGCTGAAGAAATCGGTCGAGGGAAGTCTGTAAGCAGAAAAAATCTGCTTACAGCGGGAGAACAGAGGTCGAGGGAAGTCTGTAAGCAGAAAAAATCTGCTTACAGCTGAAGAATGCGGTCGAGGGAAGCCTGTAAGCAGAAAAAATCTGCTTACAGCTGAAGAAAGCGGTCGAGGGAAGCCAGCGGGAGAACAGAGGTCGAGGGAAGTCTGTAAGCAGAAATAATCTGCTTACAGCTGAAGAATGCGGTCGAGGGAAGCCTGTAAGCAGAAAAAATCTGCTTACAGCGGGAGAACAGAGGTCGAGGGAAGCCTGCAAGCAGAAAAAATCTGCTTACAGCGGGAGAACAGAGGTCGAGGGAAGTCTGTAAGCAGAAAAAATCTGCTTACAGCTGAAGAAAGCGGTCGAGGGAAGCCTGCAAGCAGAAAAAATCTGCTTACAGCGGGAGAACAGAGGTCGAGGGAAGTCTGTAAGCAGAAATAATCTGCTTACAGCTGAAGAATGCGGTCGAGGGAAGCCTGTAAGCAGAAAAAATCTGCTTACAGCGGGAGAACAGAGGTCGAGGGAAGCCTGCAAGCAGAAAAAATCTGCTTACAGCTGAAGAAAGCGGTCGAGGGAAGCCTGTAAGCAGAAAAAATCTGCTTACAGCGGGAGAACAGAGGTCGAGGGAAGTCTGTAAGCAGAAAAAATCTGCTTACAGCGGGAGAACAGAGGTCGAGGGAAGCCTGTAAGCAGAAAAAATCTGCTTACAGCGGGAGAACAGAGGTCGAGGGAAGCCTGTAAGCAGAAAAAATCTGCTTACAGCGGGAGAACAGAGGTCGAGGGAAGCCTGTAAGCAGAAAAAATCTGCTTACAGCGGGAGAACAGAGGTCGAGGGAAGCCTGTAAGCAGAAAAAATCTGCTTACAGCGGGAGAACAGAGGTCGAGGGAAGCCTGTAAGCAGAAAAAATCTGCTTACGGTCGGAGAAAGTTTCAGAGTGGAAGAACGAGGCTATGAAAGGCTGGAAGGCGCCCCTCTGAGATTGCTTCCGTGGCCGAGTCCAATACTGGCCATTTTGCCGCAGGTGTTGTCCGGGCATGCTGGTGTTCGGGGGTGTGGCGATTGTTGAGGAGGAGGCGTGATGGTAAAATAGGTTAGACTCCGACTCCCATGTACCATGGGGTTAATGCGTCGGTCACATACGACAATTGATCCGCTGGCAGAGTGCCAGATGGGCATTAGGAAGGAGTACGGCTTCATTATGATGGCTCATCCGACAGTATACGAGAATCTGAAAGTTGCGATTGAAAATTACATCTATGATCTGGACAATCAGGGGGAAGGGATCACGGTCACCCATCGTGCAGATCTTCTGGATATGGCTGTGATGTCCCGTCGCCTGGAGCTGCAGTTTGCCCTGATCGATCAGCCTTACACTACTGCCGAGTTACAGCTCAGCGCTTCCCTCAAGGATCTGGCCGACGAGATACTGGAGCAAACCGACGATCTGCATCTATGCAGCCTGCAGCTTCGCTTCCGGCTGTTCATGCCGGCGAATGAGCAGAGCTGCGAGCGTATCTCGCAGCTGCTCAGAGGTATCTGGGGCAGCGAGGTGGAGCTTGAGCTGACGGTGATCGGCACCTACGATCCGGTTATGGGTGTCATCGCGTCCAATCAGATCATCGCGGATGTGCGTTTCGACCGCAAGATAGGCGAGGCACAGATTGAAGATATCCCCGAACTCGTGTCGCACATGCTCCAAACGCTGTACAGACTGGAGACGATTTGAGGAAGGCTGTGAACTGGTTGTCGGTTCCGCCGAATCCACCTGGGATCTTCTGCTGCCACAGCGCATTGGCCAGTGTGAGCAGGCTTGGTCATTCGCTTGTTTTGCGGCATTTTCGACTCTTGTCCACAGACGAATTCGTTTTTTTTGGTATGATTGGAGGAAAAGGCAGGAATTTATCAGGTTGCTGTCGAATAAGCATGGTGGCGTATAGTTAGGCAACCCGGCAAGTCCTGGCTTGATATTCTTCGATAACAGGAGAACTGCTTATGAATTGCATGTCCAAGATCAGCCTGGCACTACGGAAGACGGCCGCAGCGGTCCGCGAAGCAGCGGCTTCCGCAACCGGTGGGCGTCAGCGCAGCAGGAAGCAAGCGGCTGACCAGCCTCCGCATGCCGGTGCGGTCGTTCCGCACGACCGACCCAAGTTTGCAAGGCGCATTGCAAGCGCTTTACAAAGATGCGGTCGGGTGATCAGGAGCGCAGGCAACAGCCTGGTTCACAAACTCCCCCATGCGAAGCGGATGCAACTGCGGGCAAACCGACGCGCGTTATCGAGAGGCTTCGGACTGAAGCCTCTGCTCATCCTGGCAGGCGGCGCGATCACGGTGGCTGCGGGGATAGTCGTGTTTGGCGGAACCGGTCAGGAGCGCCGGGATGCGGAACAGGTGGAGGTCTACCAGGCAGCGGAAGCTGTATATACCTTATATGAAGTCAAGGCAGCCGGCGAGTCGCTGGGTCTGGTCAGCGATCCGCAGGTCGTTGAGGAATATATCGTCGATCGGTACAGGAGGATGCAGGCCCAATATCCGGATGTGCAGCTGCAGCTGGATTATGGCGAGATCGCCTATGTCGAGCGAACGATGAGCGACTATGCGGCCGAGGACCGCGAGGTGCTTGCGAAGCTGGCGGACCGGCTCCGGATTCGGTCGCTCGCTGTGGCGATCCGCATCGACGGCGAGCTGATCGGGTATGTGAAGGACCAGCGTGAGGCAGAGGAGCTGCTGAATCGGATCAAGCAGACCTACGATCCGGAACAGCAGCCTGCAGATGAGGGCGGTGAAGTCAGGATCGCATCCGTCCGCGCAGAGTCGGAAGCTCGCACCGTGCTAGACAAGCAGATCGCCTTCGTGGAAGAGGTCGAGCAGCAGACGGTAGCCATCCAGCCGGATGAGCTGTCCGATCCTGAGGAACTGCTGGAGCGCATCCGGACCGGCGGCATCGAGCCGATCACCTACATCGTGCAGAAGGGCGACACGATCTATGAGATAGCGAGGAGCTTTCATATCTCCAGCGAAGTGATCTATCGCAACAATACCTGGATCAGGAATGACCTGATTCATCCGGGTGACGAGCTGAATCTGACCGTATGGCAGCCGCTTGTATCCGTCCAGGTGACCCAGACGGTCGAACAGAAGGAAGAGATTCCGTTCCCGATCGAGTACGAATCCGATCCGACCATGCCGGAGGGTCAGGTGAAGGTGATCAAGCACGGGGTCGCTGGCGAGCGGCTCGTGACGCTGGAGGAGACGACGGTCAACGGCGTGCTCGTCAGCTCGCGGGAGATCGCCTCGAAGGTGACCAGGGAGCCGGTGGCGGCGAAGTATCTGAGAGGCACGAAGGCCGTATCTGGGCTGGATCAGGTGGTGCAGAAGCTGCTGGGCATTCCCTACGTCTGGGGAGGCACCACGACCAAAGGATTCGACTGCTCAGGCTTCACGAAGTACGTATTGGCCAAGTACGGCGTCGAACTGCCGCGTTCGTCCAAGGAGCAGGCGGAAGTCGGCACGCCGGTGGCGAAGAAGGACCTGCGCAAGGGAGATCTGGTCTTCTTCAACACTTACGGACCTGCGGGAACGATCACCCACGTCGCCATCTACATGGGGAACGGCAAGATCGCCAATGCGCTGTCCACGAAGGTGCAGATCAACGATCTGGATGACGAGTATTTCTCGAAGCGGTACATTACCGCGCGCCGCGTCCTGACCGATGAACAGTACAAGGCAATCGCCGGTTGACCGGCCTGATCGGATACAACAGAAGGGGCTGAACCGTGTCATTTGGCACGAGGTTCAGCCCCTTGTTTATCAGCATCTGTCAGATCGTCTGGCTGGCGGCCAGTTCAGCGATCTCCTCTTCGCTGTAGCCGAGCTCCCGCAGCACCTCGGCCGTGTGCTGGCCGAGCGTCGGAGCGGGCCGCTTGAGCTGGCCAGGCGTCTCCGACATCTTTGCCGCGAAACCGAGCGTATGGGTCAGCCCGGCCACCGGATGCTCGAGCGGCAGTTTCATCTGCCTGCTCTCGATCAGCTCCGTATCAGCAAACAGTTCGTCGTAGCGGTTGATCGGACTGCAGGGGATGCCGGCGCTCTCCAGCTTCTCCAGCCAGTATGCCGCTTCCCGGGTGGTGAGGATCGCTTCGATCTCACGCTCCAGTTCATCGACGTTCCGCACCCGATCGGCGTTGGTGAGGTAGCGCGGATCCTCGATCCAGTGCTCCTGCTCGATGACGTTGCGGCAGAACAACTCCCACAGCTTCTGATTGGCTGCGCCGATCAGCACGTAACCGTCGCGCGTGCGGAAGCCCTGGTATGGCGCGGCTGCGCGATGGGCGGAGCCGTTCGCATGCGGGATAATGCCGGCAGCGAAGTACGCCGCTGCTTCCCAGACCGTCCAGGCCAGGCCGGAATCGAGCAGCGAGACATCGATGTATTGGCCCTGGCCGGTATTCAGCTTGTGGATGTAAGCGAGCAGGATGGAGTACAGGGCGGTCATCGCAGCCGAGATGTCGTGGATGGCGATGCCGGTCTTGACCGGGCGACCGCCGCGTTCCCCCGTCATGCTCATCATGCCCGACATCCCTTGCACCATGATGTCGAATCCGCCCTTGTTGCGATACGGTCCCGTCTGGCCATAGCCGGAGATGGAGCAGTAGATGATGCCGGGATTGAGCTTCCTGAGCTGCTCATAGCCGATGCCCAGCTGATCGGCCACGCCAGGGCGGAAGTTCTCGATGAAGACGTCAGCCCGCTCGACCAGGCGATACAGGGCTTCCCGTCCCTTGTCGTGCTTCAGGTTCAGACGGATGCCGCGCTTGTTGCGATTGACCATCATATACAGACTGCTCTCTTCGTTGATGAAGGGTCCCATCGCGCGGGTATCGTCCCCTTGCGGATATTTCTCCACCTTGATCACATCCGCGCCCATGTCCGCCAGCACCATCGTGCAGTAGGGCCCGGCCAGGATCTGCGTCAGGTCGATGACCTTCATCTTGCTCAATACTTCTTGCATGTTTATCCTCCTGTGATGTATGTGGCAGCCGTTCACAAATATCGGGGGAGAGTTTATATGCCCCTGTGTTGTGTGACAGCGTTCCTGTCCCACGAATATCGGGTGAATTCTCTTGATCCGTCCATGTGGTGCAGGCCAGCGATATCGAATGTGAAGGGCGGCGAACAGCCGGTTTCCTTCCGTATCGTACGGACAGTGTCTTGCCGCATGTACAGAGGCGCAAGACTGCCGCCCTTGTCCAGTTTCATCTGACTTCATGCAATAGGGAAGCATCCAGCTCCGCAGGCGTGCGGCAGCCGCAGAGCGCGAGAGAGATGTCAAACTCGGCCAGCAGGTTGCGGATGACCGCCTCGACGCCGCGTTCTCCCGCAGCGGCGAGCCCGTACAGATACGGCCTGCCGTAGAATACGGCGGATGCGCCAAGCGCGAGCGCCTTGATCACATCGGAGCCGGTGCGCACGCCGCTGTCGAGAATGACCGGCACCCGACCTTGCACGGCCCGGACGACGCCAGGCAGTGCTTCGATGCTGGCTGCCGCGCCGTCGAGCTGCCGTCCGCCGTGGTTTGATACGATGATCGCATCGGCGCCCGCCTCGATGCAGGCGACGGCATCATCGGGATGGAGGATGCCCTTGATCATGATTGGCAGCTTCGTCTGCTCGCGCAGGAAGCGGATATCGTCGAAGTTCAGGCTCGGGTGATAGACGTTCTCCAGGATGCCGGCGACCACTTGCTCCCTGGAGATCTCCGGATAACGGCCATACTTCGCGCTGAAGACGGGATCGGCCGCGTAATTGGCCATGCCCATGCCCAGCTTGAGCGGGGAATAGCCGTTGCGCAGGTCTCGCACCTTCCAGCCGAGCATGATCGTATCGACGGTCAGCACGATCGCGGCATAGCCTGCGCGTTCCGCACGACGCACCATGCTGGCCGAGATCTCCCGATCATTGGACCAGTACAGCTGGAACCAGCGCGGGCTGTCGCCCATCTGCCCGGCGATCTCCTCCAGGGTATAAGAGGACACCGTGCTGGTCACGAAGGGAATGCCATGCTTCGCAGCAGCTCTGGCTGAGGCCAGTTCGCCCTCCGGATGAATGATCCTCTGCATGCCGATCGGCGCCAGCATGATCGGTGCGGCGTACCTCTGCCCGAGCAGCGTTATCTGCGTGCTGCTATCGCTCACATCGCGCAGCGTGCGCGGCAGGATCGCCCAGCGGGCGAAGGCTTCCACATTGCGGCGCATCGTCTGCTCAGCGCCCGAGCCTCCGGCGGCGTAGTCGAATGCCTCGCGGGGCGCCTTGCTTCGGGCCAGCTCTTCCCATTCCTCGATGCGGAACGGGAACTCGGACGGCGTGCTGCCAACAGCCGTAAATCTGGAATCTTGTTCGATCCGTTCGTCATGGCGACTCATGGGATGATGCATCCTTTCCTCTGATGTTTCGGGCGAAGTCGGGCTGTCTCTTCTCCAGGAAGGCTTGCACGCCTTCCCGATAGTCGTCGGATTCGTAGGAGTTCAGGATCATCTCGGCGATGGCCTCCGACTCCTCCACGGCTCCCAGAGACAGCTCGCGGATGATCGCCTTCGTGCCGCGCACCGACACCTGCGAGCGCTGCGCGATCAGGGCCGCGTATGCATAGGTCTCACGCTCGATCTGGTCAGAAGGATACAGCCGATCGATGAGCCCGATGCGCAGCGCTTCTTCTGCCCCGAGCAGCCGCCCGGTATACAGGATGTCCTTGGCCTTGGAAGGGCCGACCAGGTCGGTCAGCCGCTTCACGCTGGCCAGGTTGTAGACGATACCGAGCCTGGACGGGGTGATCGCGAAGCGGGCATCGTCGGTGCTGAAGCGGAAGTCGCAGGCGAGCGCGATATCCAGCCCGCCGCCGATGGCATAGGTGTGGATCAGGGCGATCGTCGGCTTGCTGAAGCGTTGCAGCCTGTCCACGGCTTCCAGCGCACGGTCGTTGTAGGCTTTGGCCGCATCTCTTGAGGCGCGGTTGCTCATAAATTCGGAGATATCCGCACCGGTGGAGAAGGCGACTCCGTCCGTGCCCCTGATCACCAGCACGAACACCTCCGGGTCTTGCTCCAGTTCGTCCAATATATGCGCGAGCCTGACAAACATGTCCAGGGTGAGCGCATTCTTCTTCTTCGGCCGGTTAAAGACAATCGTGGCGACATGGTCCTGATGATGCACCAGCAGCTCGTTCATGGCAGACCATTACTCCTTTCCATAGGGGCGAAAATGATGCGATGGGACGCGACAGAGCGCGCCAGACTCGACAGAGCGCGCCAGACTCGACAGGGCGCGGATCCGGTTACTGGTTCGCAGCTTCCCGCGGCTGCTGGCGCGCTATTTCTTGAATCGGGCGACGAGGCGGTTGCCAAGCGTCTGGATGCCTTGCACGAGCAGGATCAGGATGCCGACGGTCACGTACATGACATCGACCTCGTACCGGAGATGGCCGAATCGGTAGGCGAGATCGCCGAGGCCGCCCGCACCGACCAGCCCGGCCATGGCGGTGGCGCCGAGCAGGCTGACCGTGGCGATCGTCAGACCGGAGATGATCGAGGGCCGCGCCTCGCGCAGCATCACGTTCCAGATGATCTGTCTCATGCTGATGCCCATCGCCCTGTACGCTTCCACCACTCCCCGGTCCACCTCGAGCAGCGCGGTCTCCATGATGCGCGCCACATAAGGGGAGGCATAGACGACCAGAGGCACGATGACGCCCTTGACGCCAATCGTCGTGCCGACGATCAGTTTCGTAAATGGCAGGATAAAGAACAACAGGATGATAAAAGGTATGGAACGAATGATATTGATGATCACGTTGAGCGTCTCATATATGAATCGATTGCTCAGCGGGCCGCCTTTGTTGGTCAGGATCAGCAGGATGCCGAGCGGTAGCCCGATCAGGATCGAGAACAGCAGGGAAGTGCCCAGCATCTGCAAGGTCTCGACAAGCGCTTTCCATATGTACGGCATTCTCGTCTCGAAGAAGCTCAAGCTATCCCCATCCTTTCTACCATAACGCCTCGGCTGGCCAGGAACTCACGGGCTTCGTTCAGTTGCACCTGATCGCCCGGCAGATGGATGACCAGGATGCCGAATGAGGCGTTCTTGAGCTGCACGATCTGACCCGCGAGAATGTTCGGTCTGACGTTCAGCTGAACGCTCAGTTCGGCGAGCAATGGCTCGTTGGCGCAATCCCCAACGAACGTAAGGCGGAACACGTCGCCGGTCCGCCGCAAGCTGGTGAGGAACTCCTCCTGGAGATCGTCACGATACAAGCTCCTGACAAACTTCTTCGTGGTCGGGTGCTGAGGCCGGGTGAACAGGTCCACCACCTGGCCCTGTTCCACGATCTGCCCCGATTCCATCACCGCAACCCGATCGCAAATTTTCTGGATGACATGCATCTCGTGGGTGATCAGCAGGATCGTGATGCCCAGCTCGCGGTTGATCTCCATGAGCAGCTCCAGGATCGAGTCAGTCGTCTCGGGATCGAGCGAGCTGGTCGCTTCGTCGCACAGGAGCAGCTCCGGCTCGTGCACGAGGGCTCTTGCGATCGCCACCCGTTGCTGCTGGCCGCCGGACAGCTGGCGCGGATATGCGTCCAGCTTGTCCTCGAGGCCCACGATCCGCACGTATTTTTCGATGCGCCGCCTGATCTCTTCCTTGCTATATCCCGTCAGCCTGAGCGGGATCGCGATGTTGTCATACAAGGTAGCGGTCTTGAGCAGATGAAAGCTCTGGAAGATCATCCCGATCTTCTTCCGCACCGCGCTGAGCTGCTTCTCCGTGTAGGAGGTGCAATCCTGGTCATGGATGATGACCTTGCCGCTCGTCGGCTTCTCGAGCAGGTTGACGCAGCGGATGAGCGTGCTCTTGCCGGCCCCACTGTAGCCGATGATGCCGAAGATTTCTCCTTGCCTTACCTCCAGGGAGACGTCGCGCAGCGCTTCGACCTTGCCCTTCTTCGTGGTGAACGTCTTGGTTATATGCTCAAGTCTGATCATCGCATTACCACAGCGGTACCACCGCTCCCTTGAACGTCTCTTCGATAAATTTCTTCGTCTCGTCAGAACGATAGGACTCGATCAGTTTCTGGATCGCCGGATCATCCTTGCGATCTTCCGTCGTGACGATGACGTTGACCCATGGAGAGGTGTGCGTCTCCACGAAGATCGCATCGTCCGCCAGCGTCAGGCCCGCATTGGTCGCGAAGCTCGTGTTGATCGCAGCGGCGGCCAGCTCGTCCAGCAGATTCGGGATCTGCGCAGCTTCAAGCTCGATCAGCTCCAGGTTGAGCGGATTGTCCACCACGTCGAGGACCGTTGCTTCCTCACGCACGCCTTCGCGGATCTTGATCAGGCCCGCGGATTCGAACATGAGCAGGGCCCGCGCGCTGTTGGTCGGGTCGTTCGGCAAGCCGATGCGATCACCCGCCTTGATCTCGTCGATGCTCTTCAGCTTCTTCGAGTAGAATCCCATCGGATTGAGCACGGTCTCGGCGACATCGACGAGCTCGGTCGCGCCTTTCTCCTCCTTGTAGGAATTGAGGAACGGACGGTGCTGATAGATGTTCGCGTCGAGCTCCCCTTCAACCAGCGCCACATTCGGGATGATGAAATCGCTGAAAACCTTGATCTCGATGTCCAGCCCGTTGCCCGCTGCCACTTCACGAACCTTCTCCACGATCTGCTCGTGCACGCCAGCCGTTACGCCTACGACGAGGCTGTAGCGCTCCTCCCCGCTGTTGCTCTCCTCAGCCGATGGGCTGTTGCCACCTGTGCCATTGCCTGCCTCGCTGCCCGCGTTCGAAGCGGTGGACTGGCTTCCGCTGTTACCGCCCCCGGAAGCGGTTTTGGCATCGTTGCTGCCGCAGGCGCTGATCAGCAATGCCAGCATCAGGATGCCCAGCAGAAGGGTCAGTTTGCGAGTTTTTGATGGATAGATCACCATGATTTACCTTCCTCCCCCAATTCATAGTTAGCATATAGGATTAATTTATCAAAGTGATTATATGGGTCATTTCGACGATTGTCAATCCATTTACAGGGATTCGTGTGTGTCAAGCAATTGTGGGCAGAATTTTGAGATTGGTGAAATCGATGCTTCAGCTCCAATCTTGGTAGCGCTTTAATTTCTTCTTTCCTCGCTATGGATGACCATCCTGGTCTCATCCGCG